>Ga0316622_100002946_pt1 | contig 11988 bp, 10 predicted proteins | sample OWC_Aug_OW2_C1_D_FD_207646 | JGI IMG/M metagenome (GOLD analysis project Ga0316622, IMG submission 207646) | Wetland soil microbial communities from Old Woman Creek delta, Ohio, United States - OWC_Aug_OW2_C1_D5_C | ecosystem: Environmental > Terrestrial > Soil > Wetlands | place: USA: Ohio... | reverse complement strand
CGGTTTACGACAGCGCGCTGCCGTTCCGGGTGGAGAAGGTCGACCTCGCCGGCCTCCCGCGGCCCCGCACGAAGATCATGATGAACCTCGGGAACCCGGAGGAGGCGTTCTCCCTCTACCGGATTCCGAACGACGGGGTGGGCCTCGCCCGGATGGAGTTCATCATCGGGAACCACATCAAGGTCCATCCCATGGCCTTGGTCCACCCGGAGCGGGTTGAGAAAGGGAAGGACCGGGAGGAAATCGAGGAACTCACCCGCGGCTACCCGGACAAGGAGAGCTACTTCGTGGAACGCCTGGCGGAAGGGATCGGGACGATCGCGGCGGCTTTCTACCCCCGCCCCGTGGTGGTCCGCCTCTCCGACTTCAAGACGAACGAGTACGCCTCCCTCCTCGGCGGGATGGCCTTCGAGCCCGTGGAGGAGAACCCGATGATCGGGTTCCGGGGCGCCTCCCGCTACTACGACGAGCGGTACCGGGAGGGATTCGCCCTGGAGTGCCGGGCGCTCCTGCAGGTGCGGGACGTCATGGGGCTGCGGAACGTGATCCCCATGATCCCTTTCTGCCGCACTGTGGGGGAAGGGGAAAAGGTCCTCGCGGAGATGGCGAAGAACGGCCTCGTGCGCGGGGAGGGGGGTCTGAAGGTGTACGTCATGTGCGAGATCCCGAACAACGTGATCCTCATCGACGCCTTCAGCCGCCTCTTCGACGGTTTTTCCATCGGCTCGAACGACCTCACCCAGCTCACCCTCGGGGTGGACCGGGACTCGACACTGGTGGCCCACGTCTTCGACGAGCGGGACCCGGGGGTGATGACCCTGATCTCCCGGGTCATCGAGGGGGGGCGCAGGAACCGGGTCCACAGCGGGATCTGCGGGCAGGCCCCGAGCGACTACCCCGACTTCGCCGCCTTCCTCGTCCGGGAAGGGATCGATTCCATCTCCCTCAATCCCGATTCGGTGCTGAAGATCACCCTGCGGGTCCTCGAGATGGAAAAGGAGATCGGGAAAGCCCGGTGACCCGCCACGGCTGCGGGAGTCAGTACGGCACGGGCTGGCGTTGCGCCAGTTCCGGATTCCGGGCGATGTGCCTGATGACCTCGTCGGCGATGATCTCGATCGGCTTGTCCGTGACTTCGACCACGGAATACCCCCCTTCCCGATAGATCCTTCTCGCGCCCTCGAGTTCCTCGTAGATCACGGAAGGGCTGGAGTAGGCCGTGGGGCCGGCCCTGCCCATGTGCTCCTCCCGTTTCTTTCTGTACTCCAGGAGGCGATGGTGGTCGATGCTCAGGCCGATCACTCTGCGCCGGTCTACCCGGGAGAGTTCCCCCGGCAGCGGGATGTCCCGGACGATCGGCACGTTTGCCGCTTTCCACCCGTGCACCGCCAGGTACATGCTCAAGGGGGTCTTCCCGCACCGCGAGACGCCGATGATGACGACGTCGGCGGAGGGAATTTCCTCGGGCCTCTTCCCGTCGTCGTGGGACACGGCGAAATCGATTGCCTCGACCCGCTCGAAGTAATCCTTTCGGAGTTGCCGGTAGAGCCCGGGCTGCCCGAGGGGCTTCGAACCGGTCTGACCCGTCACCTGCTCGAGCAGGGGGCCCATCAGGTCGATCGTCACGACCCCGCGTCTCCTGCCGAGGTGGACGAGCGCCTCCCTCAGGCCGCCGTCCACGAGCGTGTGCACGATGGTGCCGCCATCGGCCTCGGCATCCTTCACCGCGATCTCCACCTGCTCGGGAGTCCGGACGCTGCTCCGGACGATGACCGGCAGCTGCAGTTCCGGGAACTGCGCGAGCGCGGTCTCCACGATCTGCTGGCCGCTTGCACCCGAACCGCCGGAGACGATGTAGACCGGCGGAGGGGTGCCCTTCTTCCGGGTCTTTTTCGCCCCCACGGCTCCCATCCTCCCTACAAATCTATCAGGAGACGGGGCGGTTTCCAATCGGGCCCGATGCGCCGACGATGGCGTTGATTTCGCCGCCCGGATTGGTATGATGGGCGGGTCGAAACGCTCCTTGACAGCAGGATCCTCCCCCCGGCCCGGCATCTTCGAGATGAGTCCGCCGAACAGCATGGTCCCCAACCCTTGATGGAGGCTGACGCGATGGCGACGACAGCGATGGAAGCACGCGACAATGTCTGCCTGCTGGTTCTGGTGAATTCCCACGGGAACCCGATGGAGAAATGCCGCCCCGAGGAGTGCAGCGCGTGGTCGTGGGAGGACGGCTGCAACGCGAGCGGAAACCGGCTCGGCCACTGCGCTCTGGCGGGCGCGGCCGCTCGGCCTCGCCCCAAAAAACCAAAAATCGGCTAGATCTTCCGTGTCTGTTCCATCCCGAGCATGGCGTTTCCGCGCCATCGCGCGAGGGAAGGGCGGGCTCACTCGTCCGCGTCGTCGATGGCGACCTCGGGGGCGTGGGAACGGACCTGGAGCCAGATCCCCCTCGCGATGGAGGCGATGGCCAGGGCCATGAAGAAGCCGGCGATGGGCCGGTTGAAGAAGATGAGCCAGGAGCCCTGGGAGATCAGCAGCGACTGCTGAAGGGACGTCTCCAGCATCTGCGAGAGGACGCTGGCGAGCACCAGCGGGGCTACGGGGAAGTGCAGCTTCCGCAATAGGTATCCGACCACCCCGAACAGGAGCGCGACCCACACGTCGAAGAGCATGAACCGGATGCTGTACGCTCCGATCACGGAGCAGAGGATGATGAGGGGCCCGAGGATCGGGAACGGGATGAGGGCGATCCGCGCCCAGAACCCCACGAGCGGGAGGTTCAACACCAGGAGGATAACGTTCCCGATATACATGCTGGCGATGACCGCCCAGACGAACTTCGGGTTCGTCTGGAAGAGCATCGGGCCCGGCTGAAGCCCGTACTCATGAGGCCGCCCAGCAGTACGGCGAGCGCGGGGCCTGTCGGCAGCCCGAAGGCGAAGAGCGGGACGAAGCCGCCGCTCGACGTGGCGTTGTTCGCCCCCTCCGGCGCGGCGACCCCCTCGATCGCCCCCTTTCCGAACCGCTCGAAATGCTTCGAGACCCTCTTCTCGACGTCGTACGCGATGAATGTCGTCACCGCGGGAGCGCACCCGGGCAGTAGCCCGAGGAAGAACCCGATCCCGGACGAGCGGACCATGGCGCCCGCGCACCGGCGGATCTCCGCCCACGTCGGCATCCACCCGTGAAACTTCGTCCCGTAGATGTGGGCCGCCGCCTTCTCCACGTTGATCATCACCTCGCTCACGGCGAACAGCCCGATGATGATGCTGATGAAGTTGATCCCCGCCATGAGGTCGACCACCCCGAAGGTCAGACGGGCGGCTCCCGTCAGGGGGTTCTGGCCGATGAGGGACGCCAGCAGGCCGATGGACGTCGCGATCATCCCTTTCAGGAGGGCGCGGCCCGAAAGGCTGATCACGAGGCTCAGGCCCATGAACATCAGGGCGAAATATTCCGGCGGGCCGAACGCGAGTGCGACGTTTGCGAGCAGGGGGGCGAAGAAGGTGAGCCCGACCAGCCCGAGGGTGCCCGCCACGAAGGAGGAGATGGCGGAGATCCCCAGGGCGGCACCCGCCCGCCCCTGTTTGGCCATCTCGTAGCCGTCGATGCAGGTTGGCACGGATGACGCCTCGCCGGGGATGTTGACCACGATCGCGGTGGTGGAGCCGCCGTACATGGCGCCGTAATAGATCGCCGCCATCATGATGATCCCCGAGGTCGGGGGGATCATCGTCGTGATGGGGAGCAGGATCGCGATCCCCGCGGAGGGGCCGATCCCCGGGAGGACGCCGATCAGCGTTCCGACGAGGCAGCCGACCAGCGCCCACAGAAGGTTCGTCCAGGTGAGCGCGTCGGCGAAGCCGGCCAACAGCAGGTCCCAGGAGAAGAGCACCGTTTCCCCCAACCGTCCCAGGGGGCCCAGCGGGAAGGTCAGCTCGAGGAGCCGGATGAACAGGTAGTAGACGACCAGGGCGGAGCCGGCGCCGGCGAGCAGCGCGGCAACGACCCGTTTGCGATCCATGTACCAGATCGCGCCGGCGACGTACAACCCGGTGGTGATCGGCATCCCGAGCGGGTCCATGATCGCGGTGAAGAGGGCGAGGAGGAGAAGGTTCACGCCGATCCGCACCCAGCCGTCCGTTTCCGGCCACTGGATCCGCGGGTCCTCCCCGTGGAACCGGTACGCCTTGACGGCGAGGCCCAGCCCCCCGGCAAGCGTCATGAATCCGACGGCGTAGGGAAGCGTGCGTGGCGGCAGCCGCTCCTCCACGTCACCCCGGATCTGCGACGCCGCAAGGATCACCACCGCCCCGAGGAGAGCGATGAACACTCCCGCGGCGAGGTCGCACTTCCTCTGGCTGCGCAACTACTTCTTGAGCCCTTGTGCAAGCTCCGTATAGAGTTCCGTCATCTTCTTCATGTATTCCTTCACTTCTTCGTGACCCATCGCCAGCGGGATGAATCCGCCCTTGCGCTGCTCCTCCTGGAAATCCGGCCTCTTGGCGATGTCCATGAAGGCCGACTCCAACGTTTTGATCACGCTGGCCGGAGTGTTGGGCGGGACGGCGATGCCGCGGTCGACCCCCTCCACCATGTCGAACCCCTGCTCCTTCAGGGTCGGGACGTCGGGGAAACCGGGGAACCGCTTCTCGGTGGCGAACCCGAGGACGCGTATCTTGTCCCTGTACCGGGTCAGGTCGTCCGAGGCGCCGAAGACGGCCGTGATGTGCCCCCCGAGAAAACTCGTCATCTGGGGGGCCGCCCCGGTGTAAGGGACGTAGGTGAGCTTGGTGCCGATCATCTTCTCGAACCGGAGCGTCGCCATGTGGTAGCCCGTGTAGGCACCCGACCCCCCTACGGATACGAGGTAGGGGTTCTTCTTCGCATGGTCGATCAGGTCCTTTAATGTCTTGAACGGGCTGGTCTCGAGTACCGCCAGCGCTAGCGGGGTCTTGTGGAAGATGAAGACGGGGACGATCTGATCCGTCTTGTATCCGACGTCCTGCTGCAGCGGCTGGAGGATCACGTGGGGGATGTTGAACCCCGCCATGGTGTAACCGTCGGGCTTGGACTTTGTGAGCGTCCTCCATCCGAGCGCTCCCCCCCCCGCCGATCTTGTAGTCGATGACGACCTTCTGCCCGAGGATCTTTTCCAGCAGCGGCTGCTGCCGGCGCGCCTCCCGGTCGGACTGGCCGCCCGGGTCGAAGCAGACCATATAGGTGATCTGCCGGTTGGGGTACGGTTTCTCCTCGCTCCATGCTGCACGGACTCCCGCCCCGAAGCAGAGCGCGGCAAGGAACAGCAGGGCGATCCCGGCCAAGGCGTGCGTTCGTTTCATGGTCATCCTCCCCGGTGTTTTCATGTTCCGTTCAGAACGGCGTTTCCGCTCCATAGCGATTCAACCCCGCCTGCGTGATTTCGGGTAGACAGGACCTGATTTTCGAGAGACCGGGAGCCGGGATCATGCCGCGGGAGGAATCCATTGCACGTCCGGAACGATCGAAAAGGGTGATGTCGGGAACAGGCCGTCGACGGGGCAACCAACCGTATCGGGAAGACACAACACAAGGAGGATCGCCGTGGACGAAAAGAAGATCATCGCTGTCGTCGGTGCCACCGGGGCGCAGGGAGGCGGGCTGTGCCGCGCCATCCTGAAGGACAGGGACGGCGGGTTCCGGGTTCGGGCCTTGACGAGAAACCCGGAATCCGTGAAGTCGAAAGAGCTGGAAAAACAGGGCGCCGAAGTCGTACGGGTGGATGTGGACGACGCGGAAAGCCTGAAGGAGGCTTTCCACGGCGCGCACGGGGCGTTCTGCGTCACCTTCTTCTGGGAGCATTTTTCTCCCGGGAAGGAGGTTGCCGAGGCGAACAACATGGCCGTCGCCGCAAAAAACGCCGGAGTGAAGCACGTCATCTGGTCCACCCTCGAGGACACCCGGAATTGGGTCCCGCCCGGCGACAGCCGCATGCCCACGTTGCAAGGGAAATACAAGGTGCCGCATTTCGACGGGAAGGGCGAGGCCAACCGGGCGTTCACGGAACTCGGAGTTCCGACGACCTTCCTGCTGACCTCGTTCTACTGGGAAAACCTGATCTACTTCGGGATGGGCCCGAAGAAGGGAGAGGACGGGAACCTGTATATCACGTTGCCCATGGGCGACCGGAAGCTTCCCGGCATCGCCGCCGACGACATCGGAAAGTGCGCCTACGCCATTTTCCGTAGGGGGCGCGAGTTCATCGGCAAGACCGTCGGCATCGCCGGCGACCACCTGACCGGGAACCAGATGGCGGCCGCGCTCACCAAGGCGCTGGGGCAGTCGGTCCGGTACAACGAGGTATCCCCCGAAACCTATCGCGGGTTCGGCTTTCCGGGCGCGGATGACCTTGGCAACATGTTCCAGTTCAAACGGGACTTCGAGGAATATTTCTGCGGGGCCCGCAGCCTTGGTTTCTCCCGTTCCATCAACCCGGCGATGCACACCTTCGAGGCCTGGCTGTCGGAGAACAAGGGCCGGATCCCGCTCGAGACGGATGCACGGCAGGCTTCGGGAGAGTAGCGCAACCGGCCCGGCCCCGGCACCGGTTGACATCGGCGGGACGAGGAGGCACCCACCGGTACCTTTCGGACCCGGTGGGTGTCCTATTCCCGTGGTTCACCGTGAAAGCCATTGCCACGAAACGGTTTCCCGATTCCCTTCCATCGGGAACGGGAGTATTGCGGAGGGAGCGGAACGTCGATGAAGCGATCCTTCGGAGCGAAGACGCTGGTCTTTCCGACCCCCGTGTGGGTCGTGGGGACGTACGGCAAGGATGGAAAGCCGAATGTGATGTCCGCCGCATGGGGAGGGGTCTGCTGTTCGCTTCCCCCCTGCGTGGCGGTCTCGCTCCGGAAAGCCACCTATTCGTACGGGAACATCGTCGAGCGGAAGGCCTTCACGATCAGCGTTCCTTCGGAAGTCTACGCCCGGGAAGCGGATTATATCGGCATCGCTTCCGGGAGGAACACGGACAAGTTCGCCGACACCGGGCTGACCCCCGTCCGGAGCGCACTCGTGGACGCGCCGTACGTCGCGGAGTTCCCCCTCGTCCTGGAGTGCCGGCTCCTCCACACGTTCGAGATCGGCCTGCACACCCAGTTCGTCGGGGAGATCCTGGACGTGAAAGCGGAGGATTCCGTGATGGGTGAAAAGGGACTTCCCGACGTCGAGAAGGTGAAGCCGATGCTCTTCGAGCCGGAGATCAGGACATACCACGGTGTCGGAAAGCTCCTTGGCCACGCCTACTCCATCGGAAAAACGGTCCGGTGAGGGCAGTTCCTAACTGGGGCACGAAGGACTGACGATTTCGTAGAATGTGCACTTGCGGCAGTCCCCGATCTTCCCGGCCGCGGTGCAATGGACCTTCGTCTCGGATAACGTGCCTGCCACGGACCAGCAGATCCGCCCGTAATTCGGGTAGGCGGGGCACTTCTCCGCGGCATTCCCGATCGTATCCACGCCACAGCGCATGACTTCCCAGCACTGTGCCTTGAATATCTCCTCCACCGGGAGATACGGGATGAAGAGGCTGAAGGTCGCGCCTCCTCCCGCCGTCGCGGACACCCGGATCGATCCGCGGTGTTCCTCCATGATCTTCTTGCAGATGGAGAGGCCAAGGCCCGTGCCGTGGCCGATATCCTTGGTGGAATAGAAGGGCTCGAATATCCTTTGGACGAGGTCCGGCGAAATGCCCGGCCCCGTATCGGAAACGTCGATGACCACGTAGTGGGTCCCGTTCTCGCAGGCCGTCCTTGTCGCCAGGACCAGCGTTCCGCCATCCGCCATCGCGTCGATCGCGTTGTTCACCAGATTGTCGAGGGCCTGCCGGATCTGGTCATCGTCGACGATGCACGATGGCAGGCCAGGGGCCTGACGGACCGCCAGGAGGAGACGCCTCTCCCGGCAGATATCGGAGAGCTTCGCTTCCGTCCGGGCGAGAAGGGTGTTCATGTCCGCGTACCGGAGGTGGAACCTTGCCTCCCGGGAAAAGGTCAGCGTGTCCCGCAGGATCCGCTCGAGCCGCTCCACTTCCTGAACGATGATCCTTGCGTACTCTATTTCCGCGGTATTCTCCGGAAGATGTTTCTTCAGGCGCTTCGCGAACCCGCCGATAGCGGTCAGGGGATTTCGGATCTCATGCGCCACGTCGGCGGTGAGCCTCCCGAGTGCCGACAGCTTCTCCACCTCCAGGAGCTTCCCTTGAAGGCGCTTCAGGGATTCCAGCGAATCGGTAAGATCCCGGTTGAGCGACTCGATCTTCTCCTTGTCCGTGCGGAGGATCGCCGAGAGCAGGCCGATCGGGAGCGCGATGAGGAAGAGGAAGGATACGCGTAGCAGGAAGTCGATCGGTTCGAATGCGGAGACGGGGAGCCCGGCGAGGAGGTAGACCACGGTGCACACCACGGCCACGCCAAGGCCGCTTCGATAGCCGTAATAGAAGGCGTGGAGGGCGGTGAGCAGGTAAAAGCCGATGAAGAAGCTACTGGCAAACCCGCCGGAGTGCACGACCAGAAGGTAGACGAAGGAAAGGTCGAACAGGAGCAGGAGCCGGTAGGTGTCCCTCTTTCTGTCGAACCGGAAAAAGAGGAGCGTGTACCCCAGTGCGCAGTAGGACAGGAAGAATCCCGCGATCCGAAGGAAGGTCGAAACGGTATCCCGGGGAACAGGCGCGACGAGGAGCCAGCCGACGGTTCCCGCCAACGCGATGAACCGAAGGACGAGGAAGCCGGCATCCGCGATCTCGAAACCGCTTCGGACCGACTCGTAACGGGCCCTCAGGGTGGACATCGCAATGCCCCCGGCCTTTCGGCCATGGCGTGTCCCTTCCGGAACAAAGGGATCCTGCGGAGGTTGTTTCCCTTGTCCTTATTTTATAACAACGGACGGATTCCGGCGAGCCGCACGGCGCATCGCGAGCACTTTGCTGAACCGCAAGGGGGTGTGCCGAAGCAAGGCGACCGCCATCTTGTAGCGCAGGCTCGGTACGCTGACCGCCCTGCCGCGGCGGACGTCGGCCATGCAGTCCGCGACGAGCCGGTCGGCGTCCAGCCAGGCCCAATCCGGAAGATAGGACATGTCCATCCCCGCGCGCCGATGGAACTCGGTCCGGACGAATCCGGGGCACAGTGCCGTAGCGGTCACGCCGGTTGCCGCCAGTTCCCCGGCCAGCGAAGCGGTGAACGCCGTCGCCCACGCCTTGGCCGCGGAATAGGTGCCCCCGGGCAGGAATCCGGCGACCGAGGACACCGTGACGATGACTCCCCGCCTGCGGGCGACCATGCCGGGAGCGGCGGCCCGGGTGAGCACGAGCACGGCGCGGACCATGACGTCGAGCATGCGTTCTTCCTGTGCCGGGTCCCCGGACAGGAACGGGGCGTTCACGCCGAAGCCGGCGTTGTTTACCAGGATTTCGACGGGGCGGTCCCCGTCGCGGAGGCGTTCGGCCACGCGCTCCAGCTCCCTCGGGTTGCCCAGGTCGGCGGCGAGCGCCTCGACGTCGACGCGGTGCCGATCCCGCAAACCCTTTCCGACTTCTCCCAGGCGGACGGCGTCCCGGGCGACGAGGACGAGGCCGTGACCTTCGGCGGCCAGCCGCCGCGCGAACGCATTGCCGATGCCGGCAGTCGCCCCGGTGATCAGAGCGGTTGCCACGATTCCCCTCCCTCATGATCCATGGGACCGGTTTCCTGCCCGGACACCTCCATCATCGCACGCAATCCCGGTGCTGTTCCAATCCATCGGTGGAACGGTCATGCGCCCGCCGACGAGCGCGTCGGTGCGAGGGGGCTTGGCGACGGGGGACGATGGAAACCAAACGTTCTCCACGTTCCCGGCATCGAACGGGAAGGGCAGGGGGGAAAACCGCCTGCATGGGCAATTTGCGCCGCATCCTTGTGCCCAGGAAACAAGGGGGGACATCATGGTCCGGAAGATCGCTCTCATGCTTTGCATCGTTGCGCTGGAAGCCGCCAGCGGTCTTGGGACATCCCTGGCGGACAACGGTCCGATTCCCCCGGGCGAGGCAGCGGCCAAGGCCGCCCTGGAGCGTTCTCCACGCCACCACGAATGGGTCGACATCGCCGTCCACGGCAGGGAGTCCAGGGTGGCGGCCTTCATCGCCTTCCCGGAACGCAAGGAGAAGGCGCCCGTGGTGGTCGTCATCCAGGAGGTCTACGGGCTGACAGACTGGATCCGTGCCGTTGCGGACCGGTTGGCCGCGGATGGCTTCATCGCCATCGCACCCGACCTCCTGTCCGGCAAGGGGCACGGCGGCGGGGGGACCGACACGTTCAGGAACCGGGACGACGTCGTCAAGGCGGTTCGCGGCCTTCCGGCGCCGGATGTCGTTGCCATGCTGGACGCTGTGACCCTCTACGGGAAGGGCCTGCCGGCCGCAACGGAGAGGTTCGCCACCGTGGGATTTTGCTGGGGGGGTGGCCAGAGCTTCCACTACGCTGCGGTGCGCCCCGATCTGGCCGCCGCGGTTGTGTACTACGGAACGTCCCCGTCCCTTGACGCGCTGGGGGCGATCCGCGCGCCGGTGCTCGGGCTCTACGGAGAGGACGATGCCCGCGTGAACGCCACGGTGGGGCCCGCGGCGGAGAGAATGAAGGAACTCGGGAAGACGTTCATCGTGCACACATACCCGGGTGCCGGGCACGGGTTCCTGCGCGCCCAGGACGGCCGGGGCGGAGCGAACCTGGAGGCATCGCGGAAAGCCTGGCCGGCCACGATCGGCCACCTGAAAAAACACCTGGAGTAGGATACATTCAACCATTCGACGAAGGAAAATCGGCTATGTCGCTGAAAAAATGGAAGAAACTAACGGAGTCAGTCGTGTCCAGGAATCCCTGGTGGACGTACAGGAAAGACACGTTCGAACTCCCGACGGGAAAACCCGGCGAGTATCATTACGTGCACACGAACGGCTCCTCCATGGTCGTTCCGATCCATGCGGATGGGACGGTGCTCCTGGTGAACCAGTATCGTTACCTCCTCGGGAAGGAGAGTCTGGAGTTCCCCTGCGGGAGTTTGAAAGACGGTTTCACGCATCCGCAGGCGGCGCGGCAGGAACTGGAGGAGGAGACCGGTTATTCCGCAGGGGTTCTGACCCCGATCGGGGAGTTCAACCCGTATAACGGGGTCACCGACGAGATGTGCCGCGTATACGTCGCGCGGGACCTGCGATTCGTCGGGGGTACCCCGGATGAGACGGAGGAGTTCGAACTCGTCCGGGCGACTCCCGCCGAGATCGAGGCGAAGATCGGGACCGGCGGTATCTGGGACGGCATGACGATTGCCGCGTGGGGGATCGCGAAATGGTCGGCGGAATCGAAGGGAACAGGGAACGGAAGCGGGAGGGGTCGATGACGGAGAGGCATCCGGAGGCGTTGCGGTGGATCCAGCAGCGGGGGGAGGAGGGGGCCTCCGCACCCGGCAGGTGCGAGGTGAGCCCGGCCGGAAAGAGCGATATCGACCTCCTGGACGCGTATTCCCGCGCGGTGACGACGGTGGTGGAGGCGGTAGGCCCTGCGGTGGTCAGCATCTCCGTGGGGCGCGATGCACCGGCCGGGAACGGGGTGGAGCCGATCGGGGCCGGTTCGGGAGTCATCCTGACGCCGGACGGCTATGTCCTGACGAACCACCACGTCGTGCGGGATGCGGGCCGGTTGCGGGTGGCGCTCACGGACGGGACGAGCCTCGGCGCGGTCCCCGTCGGTTCCGATCCACCGAACGACCTCGCGCTGGTCCGCGCCGAGGGGTCGGGTTTACCGTACGCAACCCTGGGCGACTCCTCGGCGCTCCGCGTGGGGCAGCTGGTGATCGCCATCGGGAACCCCCTGGGATTCCAGTCCAGCGTCTCCACCGGCGTGGTCAGCGCGACCGGCCGTGGCATGCGGAGCCTGGACCGGCGGCTCATCGAGAACGTGATCCAGCACACCG
>Ga0316622_100002945_pt1 | contig 11990 bp, 10 predicted proteins | sample OWC_Aug_OW2_C1_D_FD_207646 | JGI IMG/M metagenome (GOLD analysis project Ga0316622, IMG submission 207646) | Wetland soil microbial communities from Old Woman Creek delta, Ohio, United States - OWC_Aug_OW2_C1_D5_C | ecosystem: Environmental > Terrestrial > Soil > Wetlands | place: USA: Ohio... | reverse complement strand
CGCTTGTTCTGTTCAATACTTTACCCCGTTTTCGGGCCACTCAGCGCGTACACTGTTCGGGCGCATCGAACAACGAGGAGATTGCGGATGATCAGCTACGACGTCGTCGACTGGGGCGCGCCCCTCGAAAAGCGCGAACACCCGACTCCCGTCCCGAGCGGCACCGAAGTATTGCTCAAGCTCAAGTACTGCGGCGTGTGTCACAGCGACGTGCACATCCGCGACGGTTACTTCGAGCTCGGCGGCGGCAAGCGCTTTCACATGAGCGAGCGCGGCATGAAGCCGCCCATCACCTTGGGGCATGAGCCATACGGCACCGTGATCGCCGCCGGCGCCGGCGCGGCGGAGGCACCGATCGGCGCGGACCGCTTGGTCTGTCCGTGGAGCGGGTGCGGCAACTGCGCGCGCTGCCTGCAAGGCCAGGACAACCACTGCATGAGTCCGCGCTGGCTGGGCGTGCACCGTGCGGGTGGATACGCCGATCACCTGCTGGTGCCGCATACGCGCTATCTGGTCGACGCCGACGGCATCGATCCGGCCTGGGCCGCCACGCTCGCCTGTTCCGGCCTCACCACGTACTCCGCTGTCAGTCAGCTCCTGCCGATCCCGCGCGACGAATGGGTCGCCGTGCTCGGAGCCGGGGGGCTCGGCCTGCAGACCATCGGCATGCTGCGCGCGGTCGGACACGAGCGTATCGTCGCCGTGGACATCGATGCGGGCAAGTTTCCCGCCGCACGCGACGCCGGCGCCGCCGCGACCGTAAACGGGCGCGACGCCGACGCTGCCCAGCAGCTGCAGAAGATTGCGGGCGGCCTGCTGTACTGCGCCCTCGATCTAGTCAACAGCACGGAGACCGCCACGCTTGCCCTGAGCGTGCTGCGAAAAGGCGGCAAGTGCGTCCTGGTCGGCCTGTATGGCGGTGAGGTGCCGTTCTCGCTCGTCACCATCGTGCAACGTGCGCTCAGCATCATCGGATCGAACGTGGGCACGGTCGCCGAGTTGAAGGCCGTGGTCGAATTGGCGCGTGCGGGCAAGATCCGGCCGATTCCGATCGAGCAGCGCACGCTCGCAGACGTGAGCCGCACGCTCGATCAACTCAAGGCCGGCACGGTGAACGGGCGGGTGGTTGCCAAGATCGCTTGAGTGCAGTGCCGCAAGACGGTCGCCTCACGGATACGTCGCCCGGCGGCTACCGTGTCTGGCGCCGCTCGCGCCGCCTTCTCCTCTGGAACACGAGGAGCGGCGCTGAATGGATGTTTAGCGTGTCCGGCGGCATGATCGACCGTGTAAGCACCACGCTTGCTGCAGCACAGCATGATTCACTCGGAACACGCTCGCCAAGTCATTGTGGAAAGGAGTAAAGTCGCGCGGCGGGCTTGGCACTGAACAGGTGTACCGCGGTTTGCGTGCGGGAGGAGACTCGAGAAAGCCTGGCGATTGAGTAGTACCTGACGAATTACAAATCTCGATGGAGGTAGGTGGTATGAAGCTCAAAGTAAACCAACAGGAAAGGAGCTACGAGGGCGATCCTCAGATGCCGCTCATGTGGTATCTGCGGGACGAACTCGGCTTGACCGGCACCAAGTTCGGCTGCGGTACCGGCTTGTGCGGCGCCTGTACCGTTCACGTCGATGGCAAGGCGGCGCGCGCCTGTGTCACCCCTATGGCCGATCTGTCCGGCAAGGCCGTGACCACGATCGAAGGCCTGTCCGCCGACGGCAATCACCCGGTGCAGAAGGCCTGGCGCGCGGCGAACGTGCCCCAGTGCGGTTACTGCCAGCCCGGCCAGATCATGAATGCCGCCGCGCTGATCTCCGCAAACAAGAATCCCTCGGACAACCAGATCCTCGAGGGTATGCAGGGCAACATCTGCCGCTGCGGTTGCTATCAGCGAATCTTCGCGGCCATCAAGGCTGCAGCAAAGGAGGCCTGAGATGAGTTTCGCAAAATACAAGGCCCAGCCCCTGATCAAGAATGTCAGCCGTCGTGATGTCCTCAAGGGCATCGCCACCGGTGGTGGCCTGGTCGTCGCTGCACAGTTCCTGCCCAGCATGGCCGCGGCCGATGGCGGTCACGTCAACCAGTACAAGACCGGCGCCGACGGCATGCCCGGTGGTGTGGTGTGGAATCCCCAGGTCTACGTGTCGATCGCACCCGATGGCACCGTGACGATCGTGTCGCACCGTTCGGAAATGGGCACGGGGTCGCGCACCAGCCTGCCAATGGTGGTGGCCGACGAAATGGAAGCCGACTGGTCGAAGGTCAAGATCGTCCAGGCCGAAGGCGACGAGGCCAAGTACGGTAACCAGGACACCGACGGCTCGCGCAGCGTGCGTCACTTCATCCAGCCGATGCGCTGGTGCGGCGCCGCCACGCGCGCCATGCTCGAGCAGGCAGGCGCGGTGCATTTCGCCTGTTCCAACATGGAAGTGCGCGCGGAGAACCACAAGGTCGTGCACATCCCGAGCGGCAAGTCTGTCGGCTACGGTGACCTCGCGAAGATCGCCGCCACCATGAAGGTGCCGTCGCTCAAGCAGATCACGCTCAAGGACCCGTCCCAATTCCGCTACATGGGCAAGGGCAATGTGGCGATCTACGACATGCGCGACATCACGATGGGTACGGCGACGTACGCGCAGGACGTGCGCATCGACGGCATGAAGTACGCAGTCGTGGCGCGTCCGCCGGTCCTGGGCGGCAAGGCGGTCAAGTGGGATGAGGCCGCCGCCATGAAGGTGCCAGGCGTGATCAAGGTGGTTCCGATCAACGGCACGCCGATGCCCGCCAAGTTCGCCCCGCTGGGCGGCGTGGCGGTGGTCGCCAACAGCACCTGGGCCGCCCTGAAGGGCCGCGAAGCGCTGAAGGTGCAGTGGGACGACGGCCCCAACAAGGTCTACGACTCCGTGAAGTTCAAGGCGGCAATGGCCGAGCAGGCACGCAAGCCCGGCAAGATTGAGCGCAACGAGGGCGACTTCGAGGCAGCGCTCAAGACTGCCGACAAGGTGATCGAGCGCGAGTACTACGTTCCGCATGGCTCGCACGCCACCATGGAGCCCCCGGCAGCGGTCGCGAAAGTGGCTGACGGCAAGGCCGAAGTCTGGGCCTGCGTGCAGAGCCCCGGTGGAACCCGTGGCGACGTCGCAGCCAATTTGGGCATTCCCGAGAAGGACGTGCGCGTCAACGTGACGTTGCTCGGCGGCGGTTTCGGCCGCAAGTCGAAGTGCGACTTCGCGCTGGAAGCGGCGCTGCTGTCGAAGGCCATGGGAGGCACGCCGATCAAGGTGGTGTGGACGCGCGAGGACGACATCCAGCACGCCTTCTATCACTCGGTGTCCTACCAGCATGTGACCGCGGCGATCGACAAGAACAAGAAAGTCATCGCATGGCGTCAGCGCAGCGTTTCCCCCTCGCTCATGTCCAACTTCATGCCGGACCCGAAGCGCGAGAGCGCCCTGGAGCTCGGTCTGGGCCTGATCGACACGCCGTTCAACGTCCCGAACCTGCGCCTGGAGACGGGCGAAGCGGTTGCCCACACCCGGATCGGCTGGTTCCGTTCCGTGAACAACATCCCGCACGCGTTTGCCATGCAGTCGATGGTCGGCGAACTGGCCGCGGAGTTGGGCAAGGATCCGAAGGACTTCCTGCTCGAGATGATCGGGCCGGGCCGCATAGTCGATCCGCGCAAGACGGTGACCAGCGAGCTGTGGAACTACGGCGATCCGTTCGAGACCTACCCGATCGACACTGCCCGCATGCGCGCGGTCGTCGAGCGCGTGGCCAAGGAAGCCGGCTGGGGCAAGAAGCTGCCAAAGGGCGAAGGCATGGGGATCGCCGTGCAGCGCAGCTTCCAGACCTACGTTGCGAGCGTGGTGCACGTGAAGGTCGACGACAAGGGCAACGTGTCGGTACCGCGTGTCGATACCTGCATCGACTGCGGCTTCCACATCAACCCCGAGCGTATCCAGTCGCAGATCGAAGGTGCCGCGGTGATGGGTCTGAGCATTGCCAAGTTCACCCAGATCACCTTCAAGGACGGTCGCGTTCAGCAGAGCAACTTCCACGACTACCCGGTGCTGCGTATCGGCCAGGGTGCGATGGACGTGCGCACCTACATCATGCCGCATCCGCCGGAAGTTCCGGCCGCGGGCGTGGGTGAGCCGGGCGTGCCGCCGTTCGCCCCCGCGTTCTGCAACGCTATCTTCGCCGCCACCGGCAAGCGCATCCGCGAGCTTCCGCTCGGCGATCAGCTGTCGGCCTAAGACGGACAGTTCTCCGGGCGACCGGAGAACCCGTCCCGGCGGTTGCAATGCTTTGGACGCCCGTTCGCGAGAACGGGCGTTTTTCTTTCTGGAGATCTCATGGGCAGACTCGACAAGCTGGTGACGGTGGTGACGGGCGCAGGACGAGGGATCGGCCGCGCCATCGCGCTGCGCTATGCCGCGGAGGGGGCGCAGGTGGCGATCACGGACGTGCACCAGGACAACCTGCGTGCGGTGGCAGATGAACTGCGCAACGCAGGCGCCGCCGTCGAAGCGCTTTATTCCGACATCGGCGATCCGGCGCAATCACGCGCGATGGTCGATCGGGTCGTGCAGCGTTTCGGACGAATCGACGTGCTGGTCAACAATGCCGGTGTGGTGCGCGTGCGCCCGCTGCTCGAGCTGACGCCGGAGGACTGGGACTACGTCAACGACGTGAACGCGCGCGGGCTGTTCTTTGCGATGCAGGCCGGCGCGCGGCGAATGCTCGAGCAGGCACCACTCGCAGCGGGGCGGCCGCGTGGCCGGATCGTCAACATTGCCTCCATCGGCGGACGTATCGGGCGGCCGATGTTCGCGGCCTACGCCGCGAGCAAGGCTGCGGTCATCAGCATCACGCAATCCGGCGCCTCAGGGCTTGCGCCCCACGTGACAGTGAATGCGATCTGCCCGGGCGTGGTGGACACGCAGATGTGGAAGACGATCGACCTCGAGTGGACGCAGGCGGATGGGCGCCCGGTCGGCTCTGCCTGGCGCGATCGCATTGCGGGTATCCCGATGCAGCGGCCGGAACTCGCCGAGGATCTGGCCGGCATGGCGGTGTTCCTGGCCAGCGCGGATGCCGACTACGTCACCGGCCAGTCGTACCACGTAGATGGCGGAATGGTGATGGTCTGATCTGGCCGCCGCGCGGTGTGGCCGACAGCGCCCTGTCCCCCGACGGAAAAGCCTTTAGAATGCGCGACTTTTCCCGTCCGCCCCTTGCATGTGCGGGATGGGCCCCGACCTACCGAGCCGATGACCGACCTTTCCCCGCAAGTCCTGTCCGAGCGCGTCAACCAGCGCCGCACCTTCGCCATCATCTCCCACCCCGATGCGGGGAAGACGACCCTGACGGAGAAGCTGCTGCTGTTCGCCGGCGCGATCCAGATCGCGGGCAGCGTCAAGGCGCGCAAGGCCGCGCGGCACGCCACCTCCGATTGGATGGAGATCGAGAAGCAGCGCGGCATCTCGGTGGCCAGTTCGGTCATGCAGATCGACTATCGGAATTGCGTGCTCAACCTGCTCGACACCCCGGGCCATCAGGACTTCTCGGAAGACACCTATCGGGTGCTCACGGCGGTCGATGCGGCGCTGATGGTGATCGACGCGGCCAAGGGCGTGGAGCCGCAGACGCTGCGGCTGCTCGAAGTGTGCCGATCGCGCGGCACGCCCATCATCACCTTCGTCAATAAGCTCGACCGTGAGGTGCGCCCGCCGCTGGAACTGATGGACGAACTCGAGCGTGTGCTGGGAATGAGCGCGGTGCCGATGTCGTGGCCGATCGGCATGGGCAAACGCTTTCGTGGCGTATACGACATGGGCGGCGATCTGGTGCGCGTGTTCACGCCCGGCGAGGATCGCATGGCGGACGATGTCGAGATCATCCGCGGCCTGGACACCCCGGCAGTGGCTGCGCGCTTCGGCGAAGAGCTACAACAAGCGCGTCACGACATCGAGCTGCTGCGCGATGCATCCCCGCCCTTTTCGCTCGATGAGTTTCTGGCCGGACGGCAAACGCCGGTGTTCTTCGGCTCGGCCATCAACAACTTCGGCGTGCGCGAAGTGCTCGACGCGGTAGTGGACATCGCCCCGCCGCCGCAGCCGCGCGTCGCCTTGCAAGGCCCGGTGCAGCCCGATGGTAAGCGCTTTTCGGGTGTGGTGTTCAAGATCCAGGCGAACATGGACCCCGCGCACCGCGATCGCGTAGTGTTCATCCGCGTGTGCTCCGGACGCTTCGAGCGCGGCATGAAGCTGCGCGTGCAGCGCACGGGGAAGGACATCCGCCCCAACAACGTGGTGTCCTTCCTCTCGCAGCGCCGCGAGTTGCTGGACGAAGCCTACGCCGGCGACATCATCGGCATTCCCACGCACGGGGGCATCCAGCTCGGCGATACGCTCACCGAAGGCGAAGCGCTCCAGTTCACCGGCCTGCCCTTCTTTGCCCCGGAGATCTTTCGCGGCATCGAAGTGGTGAACCCGCTCAAGACCAAGCAGCTGCGCACCGGCCTGCAGCAGCTCGGTGAGGAGGGCGCTATCCAGGTGTTCAAGCCGCTGCGCGGCTCGATGCTGCTGCTGGGCGCAGTAGGCGCGCTGCAGTTCGAAGTCGCGACGCACCGCCTCAAGCACGAGTACAGCGTGGAGGCGCGCGTGCTTCCGTCGCCCTACACCTGCGCACGCTGGGTGACCTGCGACGACCAGGCGGAGCTGAACCGCTTCATCGCCGGCAACGAAGGCCGGCTCGCCTACGATGCGGCGGAGTCGCTGACGCTGCTCACCGCCACGCGCGGCGAAATGAAGGTGGTGCAGGAGATGTGGCCGAAGATCAACTTTCACGTCCAGCGTGAGCACGCTGGCCTGAAGCTGGAGTCGATCTCGGCCTGATCGTCGCCTTCGCCGGAATGACGCGGTTGGTCACCGCGCTTTCAGGTCGGCCGCTCCGATGTAAATTCGGTTCCACGTCGGACTGACCACCAACTGGTTGATGCACACGTTGGGCGGCAGTTCCGCGAGCCAGCGGATCGTGTGACCCAAGTCCTTCGGTTGCAGCATCCTGGCGCGATCCTCCTGCGAGGGCGGCATCGGGCGCCGGTCCATGATCGGCGTCGCGACCTCCGCCGGGCACAGCGCGCAGGCGCGGATGCCGTTGATCCCCTCTTCCATGTTGATGGTCTCGGTCAGCGCGGTCACCGCATGCTTGCTGGCGTTGTACGCGGCGCCGGTCAGCTGGGAGTGGTGCACGCCGGCCCAGGACGAGACGTTGATGATGCAGCCGTCGCGCTGCGTGCGCATCGACGGCAGCACGGCCTGCGTGCAATAGAACGTGCCGTCCACATTGATGCGGATCACCTGATTCCAGCCGTCGATGGTCTGGTTGCGCCAGAAGCGGTTGGGCGTGTTCAGGCCGGCGCTGTTGACCAGGATGTCGATCCTGCCGTGGCGCGCCAGGATCGACTCGGCCACCAGATTTACCTTCTCCGGATCGGCTACGTCCATCGGCTCGACCTCGGCGTTCGCGCCGGTCTTGCGGATCTCGCCCGCCTCGACTTCCAGCACATCGCCGCGCCGGCCCGACATCACCACGATCGCACCGGCTTCCGCCAGTGACTTCGCGCCGGCCAGTCCGATTCCGGTGCCGGCGCCGGTCACCCACGCCACCTTGCCTTGCAGGCTCATGCCTCTCTCCCCTCGAACGTCGTTGTTCAGCCGTTTCTCGCACTCGCCGCGAACGCGCGCCGCAGCGCCGCCGCCGATTCGGCAAGCGCGCGCTTCGCCGCGTCGATCGCCCCGCCCATCAGCAGGAAACCGTGGATCATCCCTTCATAGTTCACCAGCGTCACGCCGTTGCCGTATTCGATCAGCCGCTTCGCATAGTCCACGCCTTCGTCGCGCAACGGATCGTAGCCTGCCACGAGGACCAGGGCGGGCGGCAGATTGGACAGATCCTCCGCCACCAGCGGTGCGAAGCGGAAATCCCCGAACTCCTTGGCGCTGCGCACGTACTGCTTGTAGAACCAGGTGATGGTGTTGCGGGTGAGCAGGTGGCCCTCGGCGAACTTGCGATGGGAAGGTGTCTCCGGCTCCGGCGCTGTGCACGGATAGATCAACAACTGAAACGCGAGCTTCGGATAGCCGTCGTTGCGTGCGAGGATGGCGCACACTGCCGCGAGATTTCCGCCTGCGCTGTCGCCGCCCACGGCCATACGGGTCGGATCGCCGCCGATCTCGAGTGCGTGCAGCGCGAGCCAGCGCATCACCGCCATGCAGTCGTCCACCGCGGCGGGAAACTTGAACTCGGGGGAGAGGCGGTAGTCCACCGCCACCACCAGGCAGTCTGACTGAGTGGCGAGCACTCGGCACGCGTGATCGTGCGTGTCGAGGTTCCCGACGACGAAGCCGCCGCCGTGGAACCAGACCAGAATCGGGAAGCGCTCGGCCGGTTTCGCCGCACGCGGCTCGTATACGCGGATGGCGAGGTCCTGTCCCGGCCCGGGCACGCGGCGGTCGTAGGTGCGGAAGATCTCTTCCTTGGTCGCGAGTTTAGCCACGCGCAGCATGTATTGCTCGCGCGCCTGGCCGGGAGTGAGTTGCCAGAGTTCCGGCAGGCCAGCTTTTTTGACCAGGCCGAGTACGTCCTCGGCCTGAGGATCGAGTGGCATGTGTGGTTGCTCCGATTACGGGACAGCTAGCGTTTCAGGCAGGCATTGCGTGTGGCCGGCAGTAATACGCCTACGACCAGCGCGATGAGTAGCAATCCGATGCTCCAGGTCAGCAGGCCGGCCCTGTCTCCGCTTGCGATGACTACCATGAGGGTGAGGAGATAGGAGATCGTGGTCCAGCCGAAGGCGATCAGGCTGGCCCACCATCCCCAGGCGGTACGCAACCACAAGCCAATGGCGCACACGATGGCGAGCGGCGTGAGAAAGGCCGCACCCGTACCGCTCATGGCATGCCCCATGACGGATTGGCCACTGGGCAGATTGTCGCGCAGGTACATCCCGCCCCATATGAGCGCGATCAGCGCCAACGCCAGCAGGGCGACCCAGCGCGGCAGATTCGATCGTGACGTGCCCGTATCCATGATGAGGATGCTCATGACTCGTCCTTCGCGGCAGCCGGATAGATCAGCTTGAAGGTGCCGTTGCCCTTGGCCAGCACGTTGCCTTCAGGGTCGACGATCTCACCTTCGGCGTAGATTAGCGAGCGCCCGGCGCGTTGTGCGCGACCCTCGCCCATCACCGCGCCGCGGCCGATGGCGAGAAAGTTGGTCTTCATCTCGACCGTGGCCGCACCGCTGCATGCCGGATCGAGCGCGCGCGAGGCGCTGCTGAGCGCGACATCCAGCAGACTCATCACCACGCCGCCATGAATCCCCTTCCAGCTGTTGAAGTGTTCGGGCCGCGGATCGAAGGCGATGCGGACGCGGCCCTCGCACTTTTCGAGCAATTCGACTCCGAGGTGGTCGACGAAGGGAATTCGTAGATCGAAGCTGCCTGCATTCATGGCCTTGATCTCAGATTGCGCTCATTCCGCCGTCCACGGCAATGGTCTGACCGGTGATGTAGGCGGAGGCGTCGGAAGCGAGCAGCGCGGCCGCGCCCTTCAGATCCTCCTCGCCGCCGAATCGCTGCAGCGGGGTGAGCCGCATGATTGCGTCCTTGTGCGTCTCGGCCATGACCTTCGCCATCCGGGTCGGGAACACGCCCGGGGCGATCGCGTTCACGGTGATGTTGTATTGCGCCCATTCGGCAGCGAGCGAGCGCGTGAAGTTCACCAGACCGCCCTTGCTGGCGTTGTAGGCGATGGTGCGCATGAAGTCCGGATGTGTGCCGGACAGACCGGCGACGGATGCGATGTTGACGATACGGCCGTAACGCGCGGGAATCATCGCCAGATTCCCGGCCGCCTGGCACAGCGCGAACACGGCAGTGAGATTGAGGTTGAGCACCTTGTGCCAGGCCTCGAGCGGATGCTGCTCGGCCGGCGCGCCCCAGGTCGCGCCCGCGTTGTTGACCAGGACGTCGAGGCGCCCGTACTTCGCCAGCACCTGCTCGACCAGCGGCTTGGCCGCATGCGTGTCCTGCAGATCGCTGGCGAGCGTGAAAACTTCGATGCCCTGTCCGCGCAGATGTGCGGAGGCCTCGTCGAGTTCTGGCTGCTTGCGGGCGGTGATCGCGACGTTGGCACCGAGTTCGCCGAGGACCTCGGCGATCTGCAGCCCGAGTCCGCGGGAGCCGCCGGTTACGAGCGCGACGCGCCCGGTGAGATCGAACAGTTTGCGTACGCTCATGCTCTCGCCCCGCTTCTGGATCCTGGCTTTCGCCGGGATGACATGTTAACCAAGGATGACGTGGTGGCGAAGATGGTCAGAACCAGGCGTCCTGCATTTCCAGACAGGTGCGGTCGAGATTGTTCAGCAGTTCGAACTGGTGCCGCGTCTTGGGCAACTCCCAGCGGAAGAAGTACTGACACGCCTGCAGCTTGCCTTGGTAGAACTCGCGCTCGGACGCATTGGCGTGGCCCATGCTCTCGACCGCGAGCAGCGCCTGCTTGAGCCACAGCCACGCGACCACGACGTGGCCGCAGGCCTCGAGATACAAGCTCGCATTGGCCAGCGCCAGCTCGACTTCGCCGTTGCGCATCGTGCACAGCGCGTTGCGCGTGGTCTCCATCAGCCGGTCAACCGCGATCATCAGTTCCTCGGCGCAGCGCTTCAGTTCCGCCGAGTCGCTCTTGCGCGCGAGGCGCACCGTGGTCTGCATCTCGCGCATGAGCAGTTGCAGTGCGGCCCCGTCCTGCATGCCGGCCTTGCGACCCAGCAGGTCGAGCGCCTGGATGCCGTGCGTGCCCTCGTGGATCGGGTTGAGCCGGTTGTCGCGGTAGAACTGCTCGACCGGGTATTCGCGCGTGTAGCCGTATCCACCGTGCACCTGGATCGCCAGGTCGTTGGCCGCCAGGCACCACTGCGAGGGCCAGGACTTCGCAATCGGGGTGAGGACCTCGAGCAGCAGCGCCGCCTCGCGGCGATCCCGCTCGCCCGGGGCGGTGCGCTCGTCGTCGGCGAGCCGGGCGCAGTACAGGCACAGCGCAAGCCCGCCTTCGACGTAAGCCTTCTGCGCCAGCAGCATCCGGCGCACATCGGCGTGCTCCACGATTGGAACTTGCGGCTGCGCCGGATCCTTTCCCGCCAGCGGCCGCCCCTGGGCACGCTCGCGTGCGTAGGCGAGCGCGTGCAGGTAGCCGCTGTAGCCGAGCATCACCGCGCCGAGGCCCACGCCGATGCGCGCCTCGTTCATCATGTGGAACATGTAGGTGAGTCCGCTGTGCGGCTCACCAACCAGGTATCCGACCGCGCCACCGCGCTCACCGAAGTTGAGCACGCAGTTGGTGGCGCCGCGATAGCCCATCTTGTGGTTGAGCCCGGCAAGGGCAACGTCGTTGCGCGCACCAAGGGCTCCGGCATCGTCGATCAAGTACTTAGGCACGATGAACAGCGAGATGCCCTTCACGCCAGGCGGGCCGCCGGGTATCTTCGCCAGCACGAGATGCACGATGTTCTCGGACAGTTCGTGCTCGCCAGCCGAGATCCACATCTTGTTGCCGAATACGCGGTAGCTGCCGTCGCCTTGCGGCTCCGCGCGCGTGCGGATGTCCGAGAGTGACGAGCCGGCCTGCGGCTCGGACAGGCACATGGTGCCGAAGAAGCGGCCACTGAGCAGGTGCGGAAGCCAGGCGCGCTTGTGCTGTGCCGATCCAAAAGCCTCGATAAGATTGGCATTGGCGATGGTGAGGAACGGATACACCGCGGTCGAGACGTTGGCGGCATTGAAGATCGCCATGCAGGCTTGCGCGATCGTCATCGGCAGTTGCATGCCGCCCTGGTCGTAGTCGCGCGCGGCGGCCATCAGCCCGGCCTTGCAGAAGACCTCGAGGGCCTGCTTGACCTCCGGGATCATGTGCACGCGTTCGCCG
>Ga0316622_100002944_pt1 | contig 11991 bp, 11 predicted proteins | sample OWC_Aug_OW2_C1_D_FD_207646 | JGI IMG/M metagenome (GOLD analysis project Ga0316622, IMG submission 207646) | Wetland soil microbial communities from Old Woman Creek delta, Ohio, United States - OWC_Aug_OW2_C1_D5_C | ecosystem: Environmental > Terrestrial > Soil > Wetlands | place: USA: Ohio... | reverse complement strand
TGGCCCCTCGGGGCACGCTTGCAGTCGCTAGGCGCGCCTGCTGCGCTCCTCACTCGTCGCCTCGCGGGCGGAGGTCCGTTGCCCCTCCATGCTCTCCGGCCGCTCCGCTCCTCCCGAAGGGCCCCTTCGGGGCCAAGAAGACCACCGGCCTCATGCGGGATGCCGAGCGGTCGGCGCGGGTGGTGTTCCCGAGGGGCGCCCACAAAGGAGGGGAGCGGGCTCGGGCTGCCCTGCGAGCAACGGACCTCGACCCGCGAGCCGACGACTGACGAGCGACCGGAGCGCGCCGAGCGCGCAGGGAGCGTCCCCAAGGGGATACCGCTCCCGCCCGACGGCCAGGCTTGTGCTACCGGAGGCGGTCCAGCAGCTCATCGACCTTCTCCCGCGTCAGGTTCTCGTGGTAGTCGTCGTTCACCTGCATCGCCGGCGCCGTCCCGCACGACCCCAGGCACTCGACCGTCGCAAGCGAGAACCGCCCGTCGGCCGTCATGCCCCCGTCCTCGATTCCCAGCCTCCGCTTCAGGTGCTCCAGGATCCCGCCCGCCCCGCGCAGCTCGCACGAAAGCGTGCGGCAGACCTGGATGTGATGCCGCCCCAGGGGACGCGGCCGGAGCAGCGTGTAGAACGAGACGCACCCGTACACGTGCGCCGCCGGCACGCCGAGCTGACCGGCGACCCACCTCTGCGCCTCCAGCGGCACCCAGCCCACCTCCCGCTGCACCGCGTGCAGCGCCGGGAGGACGGCGGCCATCCTCTCGGGATAGAGGGAGGCGATCCGCTCGATCTCGACCGCCAGCCCGTCCGACGGGACGAAAGCCCCCTGCGCGGCCATCTACCGGTCCACCTCTCCCAGCACCGGGTCCATGGACGCGAGCGTCGCGACGACGTCCGCGACCATCCCCCCCACGACGATCTTCGACAGCACCTGGAGGTTGCAGAAGGACGGCGAGCGGATCCTCATCCTGTAAGGCGACTTGCCCCCGGTCGAGACGATGTAGAAGCCCAGCTCTCCCTTCGGGGCCTCGATGGCCTGATAGACCTCCCCGGGAGGAGGCGCGAGGGATTCCGTCACGAGCATGAACTGGTGGATCAGCTCCTCCATCGCCGTGAGAACCCGCTTCTTGTCCGGCAGCAGCACCTTGTGCGACTCGTTGTTGAACGGCCCCCCGGGCAGCCGCTTCAGGGCCTGGTCGAGAATCCGCGTGGACTGCCGCATCTCCTCGATCCTGACCAGGTAGCGGTCGTAGATGTCCCCGACGGTGCCGACCGGGATCTCGAAATCGAACTGATCGTAGCCGGTGTACGGGAACGCCTTCCGGAGGTCGAACTCGACGCCGCTGGCCCTGAGGGCGGGCCCCGTGACGCCGTACGCAATGGCGTCCTCCTTCGTGATCACGCCGATGTCCTGGGTGCGGCCGAGCCAGATCCTGTTGCGCGTCAGCAGACGCTCGAACTCGTCCACCTCGCGCGGGAAGCGGTCCACGAAGGCCCTCAGGTGGTCCGTCCATCCCTCGGGCAGGTCCGCGGCGAGGCCGCCGACCCTCGTGTAGGAGGTCGTCAGGCGTGTGCCGGTGAGTTCCTCGATGATCGTGTACAGAACTTCCCGCTCGCGGAACGTGTGGAAGAAGACCGTGGCGGCCCCCAGGTCGAGCGCGTGCGTCCCCAGGTAGACGAGGTGGGAGGAGATCCTGGCGATCTCGCAGCAGATGACGCGTATGAACTGCCCGCGCGGCGGGATCTCCAGGCCCATCAGCTTCTCGACGGCCAGCACGTAGCCGACGTTGTTCGACAGCGGGGAGAGGTAGTCGAGCCGGTCCGTGTACGGGATGAACTGGTGGTAGGTCTTGTTCTCCGCGATCTTCTCCATCCCGCGGTGGAGGTAGCCCAGGTCCGGCGTGCAGGAGACGACCCGCTCGCCGTCGAGCCGCAGGATCAGGCGGAGAACGCCGTGGGTGGCGGGATGGGAGGGCCCCATGTTGATCGTGAGGATCTCGGGGTTGAGATCGTCCCGCTCGATCGTGTAGGGAGTATGGGTCGCCATCGGGCCAGGCGCCGGGGCTCCTTCAGGTCCCCTTGACGGGGAAGTCCCGCCTCAGAGGGTGTGCGTCGTAATCCTCGGGCATCAGGATCCGGCGCAGGTCCGGGTGGCCTTCGAACCTCACGCCGACCAGGTCGTAAGCCTCCCTCTCGTGCCAGTTCGCTCCCGGGAAGACCCCCGTGAGCGTCGGCATGCTCTCATCCGGCGCCAGCCGGCACTTCAGCCGGATCCGCTCGTTGCGCTCGAACGAGTGCAGCAGGACGACGACCTCGTGCTCGGTGTCCCGGTCCAGGAAGTGGACCGCGCAGAGATCCGCGAGGAAGGCCATCGCCAGGCCCGGCTCGTCCCTGAGGGCCCGGCACGCCTCCACCATGCCGGCGGGCGGGACGGTGACCGTCCACTCGCCCCGGAACTCGATCACCTCGAGCACGGAGGCGGGAAACCGTTCGCGCAGCGTCCTGACGGCGAGGGGCTCGCCACGGGAGGGCTGGTTCGCGGCGGAGACGGCGTCGCTCAAGGCGGCGGCCTCAGTCCCACTCCAGCGCGCCGCGGCGCCAGACATAGATGTAGCCGAGCACGAGGACGCCGCCGAAGACGGCCATCTCGCCGAACACGAACAGCGCCCTTCCGCCGTCATGCAGCGTCAGGGCCCATGGGTACAGGAACGCCACCTCGACGTCGAACAGGATGAAGAGCATTCCCACGAGATAGAACTTCACCGAGAACCTGTGGCGCGCCGATTCGAATGGCGGCATGCCGCACTCGTACGGCGTCAGGTCCGTCCTGGATCCGCGCACGCGCCCGACGATGTGGGTCAGGCCCAGGATCCCGGCGGCCATCCCGATGGCGGCCAGCAAGGTGAGCGCGATGGGCAGGAAACTGTCGGCCACTCGGGAATGAGCTCCTTGTTTGAAATGGAGCCATTCAAGCTAGCATAGGGGTCAGGGGCTGTCAATTTGGCGCACCTTTGCACGGACTCCGGGACCTCTGACTCGTTTGCATCCCGCGGCAGGCGCGATCGCGCCTACTCGTACCGCAGCGATTCGATCGGATCGAGCGAGGAGGCTCGATAGGCGGGGTAGATGCCGAAGACCGCCCCCACGAGGCTGGAGAACCCGAAAGCCAGCCCGATCGCCCAGAATGGGATGAAGGCCCCCGGCCAGTTGGGTATGAGCTGGGCGACGATGTAGCCCGTCGCGGCTCCGACGAAGATCCCGAGCACGCCCCCGACAAGGCTGATCGTCACCGACTCGATCATGAACTGGAGCAGGATCAGCTTCCGGCGGGCGCCCACGGCCATCCTCAGTCCGATCTCGCGGGTCCGCTCGGTGACGGACACCAGGAGGATGTTCATGATTCCGATCCCGCCGACGATGAGGGAGATCGAGACGATGCCGCCGAGGATGACCGTCGTGTAGCCGATGATCTTCCCCAGCACGTCCATCAGCCCTTCCTGCGAGATGATCTGGAAGTCGTCCGGCTGATCGGCCTTCAGGCGGTGGCGGCGCCTCAGGAGCTCCGTGATCCTGTCCTGGGTCTGCTCGACGGTTTCCGGCGAGATCGTCTTCACCATCAGCGCGACCTGGTTCTCCAGGTCCTTGCCGTACAGGGTCACGGCCGTGGAGAACGGGATCAGGATCCATTCGTCCATGGACTGGCCGAGCAGCTCCCCCTTCTTCTCCATGACGCCGATGATCCGGAACTCCTGCCCCTGGATCGTGATCGGCTGGCCGATGGGATTTCCCTTGTACTTGAGGTTCTTCAGGACATCCAGACCCACCGCGCAGACGCGGGCGCGGACCCTGTCATCCAGGGGAGTGAAGAAGCGCCCCGTCCCGACGTAGAAACCGCGCACCTCCTGGAAACCCGACGAGGTCGCAAGGAGGAACGTCGAATCCACCTGATCCCCATGGCGGAGGGCGGCGCCTCTGCCGGTCGCAGGCACGACGTCTTCCACGGTCTCGATGGCCCGCTTGATCGCCAGGCCATCCTCCCACGTCAGCTCGACCTTGCCGAGCATTTCTCCTTCGTGCCCCTCGGGGCGCTGCGGCTCGATGATGATGACGCTCGTCCCGATCCCCTCGAACTGCTGCTGGATCACCCTGAAGAAACCCTGGACGAGGGAGACCACGGCCACCACGGCGGCGACGCCGATGATGATCCCCAGGGTCGTGAGGAACGACCGCATCTTGTTCGTCCAGATGGCGATCAGGGCGATGCGGAAGGACTCGAGGATCATGGCGCGGCCCGGGCCGCTCTCGGGGTCAGGGCGTCATCCACGATCCGGCCGTCGCGCAGCCGGACGATGCGCTGCGCGTGCTCGGCGATGTACTCCTCGTGGGTCACCAGGACGATCGTGTTCCCCTTCTCCCAGAGCGTGTCGAACAGCTCCATGATCTCGTCGCCGGTCTTGGAGTCCAGGTTGCCCGTCGGCTCGTCCGCCAGGAGGATCGAGGGGCCGTTGACCAGGGCGCGGGCGATCGCGACGCGCTGCCGCTCCCCGCCGGACATCTCGTTGGGCTTGTGGTCCATCCTGTCCCCCAGCCCGACCGCCGTCAGGGCCTCCTGGGCCCTGCGCCGCCTCTCGCCGCGCTTGACACCCGCGTAGATCAGCGGCAGCTCGACGTTGTGGACCGCCGACGTTCTCGGGAGCAGGTTGAAGGTCTGGAAGATGAACCCGATCTCCTTGTTGCGGATCTGGGCCAGATCGTTGTCCTCGAGGCGGGAGACCTCGCGGCCGTTGAGGACGTAGCGGCCCGAGGTCGGCGAGTCCAGGCAGCCGATGAGGTTCATCAGCGTGGACTTGCCCGAGCCGGAGGGGCCCATGATCGCGATGTAGCCGTTCTTCGGGATCGACATGTCGATCCCGTCGAGGGCCTTCACCTGCACGTCCCGGCCCATGTCGTAGATCTTGGTGAGCTGCTCGACGATGATGACCGGTTCCGCCATTATGCTCACTCCTCGGCCTTCTTCTCCTCGCTCTCCTCGACCTTGAGCTCCTCTTCCTTCTTCTCGGTCACCTTGTCCCCGGCCTTGAGCTTTCGCAGCGAGCGGTACGGCCCCGTGATGACACTCTGCCCTTCCTTCAGCCCCGCCAGGATCTCGACGTGGGACTCGTCCGTCAGGCCCGTGGTGACGCGGACGGGCTGGGCCTTCCCGCCCTCCAGGATGTAAACGACGTCCACGGTCTCATCTTCTTTGTCCTTTTTCGCCTCGTCCTTCTTCGCCTCGTCCTTGCCGGTCCCCGCCTTGGCCGCGGAGCCCTCCGCCGCCTTCGCGGTTCCGCTTCCGGCCTTCCCCTTCGCCTTCCCTCCGGCCTTGGCAATCTCCTCATCGAGCTGCTTCGGGGACCTCTCGAGGACGGCCTGGATCGGCACACGAATCACCTTCTCGCGCCGCTCGATCTCGATGCGCGCCTTCGCGGACATCCCGGGCCGGAGCCGGTCGTCCGCGTTCTCCAGGAGGACCTTCACGCCGAAGACGTTCGCGTCGTTCTTCGTGGTGGCCGAGTTGCGGATTTCCGTGACGCAGCCCTTGTAGTCCATCTTCTCGACCGCGTCCACCGTGACGGCCACCGGCTGGCCGACCTTGACCTTGACCACCTCGGTCTCGTCCACGTCCACCTCGGCCAGCACCTCGCTCATGTCCGAGATCACCATCATCGTGGAGCCGGGGATGTTGGTCGTCCCCACGATCACCTGCTCCCCCACCTCCGTGTTGAGCTGCGTGATCTTGCCGTCCATCGGCGCGTAGATCGTCGTCTTGGACAGCTCGTCGCGCGCCTTGGCCAGGGCTGCCTCGGCCTGCGCGATGGCCTCCCGGAGCGACTTGATCTGGATGGTCGAGGAGTCATACGAGAGCTGGACCTGCTCGAAGGACTCCTCCGGCAGGATGCCCTGGCTGCGCAGCCCCTCCGCCCGCCGCAGCTGTGACTCGAGAGTCCGGTTGCGGTTCTCCTCCTGTTCCAGGGCCACCTTCGCCATGCGCACGGTCGCCTCCAGGCTGCGGGCCTGGGTCTGGTACTGCTCCGGATCGATCTCCAGGAGGATCCGGCCCTTCCCGACGATATCCCCCTCCTTGACCGGGATCGCCTCGATCTGGCCCCAGACGTTTGCGGAGATGTTGACCTTTGTCTTTGCCTGGATCTCGCCGCTCGCCGTGACGACCGAGCGCACCTCGCCCGCCTCGACTTTCGCGGCGTAGACCTCGGTCCCCGTCTTCTTCCACGGATTGAAGATCGCGAACAGGGTGATCCCGGCGATGACAACGATCCCCGCGCCTATCAGTAGCTTCTTCTTCATCTCATCGATCCCCGGGCGCGCTCCCTCGCGAAGGCGGCGCGCCTAGCCCCCGAACATCGCGCCGAGGCCGGCCAGCCCCGACAGCAGGAGCGCCATCACGACGTACACGATGATGGCCAGCGTGGCGCTCTTGCCCCGCGTCCAGCTCGAGACGCTCGCCAGGCCGATCGCGGTGAGAGCGAGCCCCCAGATCCCGAACACGTCGAGGAATTGCATGAGCGTGTGCGCGAACGGCCCCAGCTTCTCGGCCGACAGGAAGAAGCCGGGGTTCGACGGCACGAGCGACTGGACCTCGCTGCCGATGACCGACTCGCGGCCCAGCGCCGCGAAGCCCGTGATGAGCCCCTTGATCCCACCCGGGATGCCCGTGAAGCAGACCACGGAGAAGGACCCGACATAGCTCAGGGCCCCGCCCGAGAGCCGGATCACCGCGAAGTAGATCAGCGCCAGCACGAGGTACACCACGGGGATTCCGATGAGCGGGCCCACGATGCCCATGACCGGGCCCGCCTTCTTCATCACCGCGAGCTGCATGTCCCTCGTCTTCTCATCGACCTGGACCCCCCTCTCCCTGGCCTTGTCCAGCCTGGTGTCCAGCTCCCTCTCGAGGTCATAGCGGGGCATCACCATGACCTGCGAGATCAGCGTGAGCGCGATCACGACGATCAGGGGAACGAGCCACGTGGGCTTGCGCCCGATGTCCTGGAAGGTCTTGATCGGAGAGAACAGCACGCCGAAGACGCGGCCGATCTCGGAGATCTTCTTCTCTCCGGGCGGGCCGCCCTGGTCGTATGTCGCCTGTCCCTGGATGTCGCTCATCTCCATTCCCCCCTGGTGTCCGTTGATCCGCGCCACCGCGCGGCCGCCGCCGATCCCCTATCGCACCTCGACACCCTGCTTCTCCAGCAGCGTGCCCGTCGCCCGGGCCAGGGCCGCCAGCGACTTCATGTAGTCGAGAACGGCCCGGACCGTGGCCGACTTCGCGTCGGTCAGATCCCTCTGGTACTGCAGGACCTGGAACGATGTGGTCATGCCGTACTGGAACCTTTTCTCCTCCGCCTCGAGGTTCTTGACCTGGAGCTCCACGTTCTTCCGGGCGGCGGAGACGCGCTTCACGTTCGTCTCGACCTGCCGCACCGCGTCGCGAACCTCGATCTCCACGCCCAGCTCCGCGGATTGGAGCGACAGCCTCCCCTGCTCCACCGCCAGCAGCGACCGGGCGTAGGCCGCCTTCGCCGCCCTGTTGCCGATGGGGACGCTGAAGGCCAGGCCGACCCCCCAGTTGGGAAGCTCGCGGTCGGTGATCATCTTCCAGGCGTCCGTGATCGATTCGGGAACGAAGATCACGTCGTTCAGCCCGTCGCCGTTCGCGTCCACGGGCTCCAGCGTGCCGTCCCCGTTCTTGTCGACGGCCTTGTCGATGCGCTGATCGCCGGCCGTGCCGGCGAGGTTGTAGTAGCCCGACAGGTCGAGCTGCGGCTTGACGCCGTCGGCGTCGATGGCCGCCTGCAGCTCCAGGTTCTTCTGGCGCAGCCGTTCCTGCTCCAGCTCGGGGCGGGTCGAGAGTGCCGTCGCGACCTCGTCATCCATCAGCGGTGAGACGATCTCGTAGGCCGGCTCGTCCTTTGCGACGATCGGACGGGTCCACAGCTCGGACGTCTTCGGCGGGTTGAGGACCTGGCGCAGATTGTCCTCGGCCGTGCGGATCAGGTTCTCCGCGATGATGACGCTCTCCTCGCGGCTGGACACCCCCGCCTCGGCCTGCGTGATCTCGATCGGAGCCGCCGTCCCGACCTCCACCTTCGCCCGGTTCAGCTTGAGCTGCTTCTCGGCCAGCTCGAGCGACTCCCGCGCCACCTTGAGGTTGGCGTGCGCCGCCTTGAGATCCCAGTAGGCGTCCGTCACGCCCTTCAGGGTGTCGAGCGCCGTCGTTTGCACGGAGGAACGGCTGACCTCCAAATTGTTCCTCGCGATGACGATCCTGTTCTGCTGCGGCCGGCCCCGCCAGTTGCGCAGCAGGGGCTGCGTGAACGACAGCCCGAAGGACGTCCCGTACGACGGGTTGAACGCGATCGGATAGTAAGCGGTCTGGTCGTTGCGCGAGTTGTACCAGGAGAGCGTCGCCTTCCCGCCGGTGGTGAACTCCTTGTCGACGCCGACGATGTAGACATCGGTCTCGCTGCTCGACGACTGGAGGAAGTCGGACGGCATCTGCTTCTGCTTGTCCTTCTGGTACGACGCGAAGAGGTTCGGATCGTAGAAGGACAGCGCCACGATCTCGTCCTGGAGGCTCATCTCGGGTTCCAGCCGCGCGACCTGGATGTCCAGGTTCCCCTCGACGGCCAGCCGGATCGCATCCTGCAGCGACAGCTCGATCGGTGGAGGGCCCTGGGCGGGCGCGGCCTCCTGCCCGGCCTCCCCTTCGGCGGCCCCGCTGGCCGCCGGGAGCAGGACAATCGCAACGAGAGCCATGATCACGGCCATTGACGGTCCCGGTCTGAGCGTGCGCGTCTTCACTCTATGTCCTCCTGGTGTCGCCAAGGGCGCCGCCATCTCGGGCGGCCGGCCGGAACCCTGCTCTGCCGATGCACCTCCATACTACGGCCCCGACCTCCCTTTTGTTTCAGGCGGCGGCTCCCGGCCCTCGCGTGTCGCCTGCCCCGGGGCGTCCCCGGCCCCGCTCGGCCGCATAGTCTACCGCGCCAGCAAGCACGCCGCCTCCCTCCCGTCCCCGAGGTCCTCCAGCGCCGGATCGATCCGGGAACAGTCCGCGATGGCCACGGGACACCTGGTCCGGAACCGGCATCCACTCGGCGGGTCGGCGGCCGAGGGGGGATCCCCCTTCAGGACGATCCTCTGCCGGCCCCCCCCTGGCTCCGTACGAGGGGCCGCCGACAGGAGAGCCTTCGTGTACGGGTGGCGGGGATCCTCGAAGAGCCGGCTGGCCGGTCCCGTCTCGACGATCCGCCCGAGATACATCACCGCCACCCTTCCGGCGATGCGTCTCACGACCGATAGCTCATGAGCGATGAACAGATACGACAACCCCATCTCGTTTTGCAGGCTCGCGAGAAGGTTGATGATCTGGGCTTGCACCGACACGTCCAGGGCGGACACCGGCTCGTCGCAGATGATCAGCTCCGGGCCGACCGCCAGGGCCCTGGCCAGCCCGATGCGCTGCCGCTGGCCGCCGGAGAATTCGTGCGGATAGCGGTCCATGCATTGCGGGTCGAGCCCGACGGTGTTCAGCAGCTCCGCGACGCGAGCCTCTCGCCGCGGCCCGTCGCCGAGGCCGTGAATGGCCAGGGGCTCGCCAACGATCGTCCGGACCATCATGCGCGGATTGAGCGATGCCTCGGGATCCTGGAAGACGACCTGCATCCTCCGGCGAAGCCGCCTGAGGGACCGCTCGTCGAGGGAGAGCAGGTCCAGCCCGTCGAATACGATCCGGCCCGACGTCGGCTCCGTCAGCCTCAGGACGCAGCGTCCGACCGTCGTCTTCCCCGAGCCGCTCTCGCCGACGAGCCCGAGCGTCTCCCCCTTGCGGATCAGGAAGCTCACGCCGTCGACCGCGCGCAGGTGTCCGTACACCCTGGAGAAGGGGCCGCGCCGCAGCGGGAAGTGCTTCCGGAGGGCCTCGACCAGCAGCAGCGGTTCCCCCTCCGCATCGAGGCGGCCGTTGCTTCGGTCCGGTGGGCCGGGCGCGGTTGCCATGGGTTCAGCGAGTCTCCGGATAGAGGAAGCACGCCACCTCCCGGCCTCCTCCGAGGGACGCGGGCTGCGGCTCCTCGACCCTGCATCTGTCGCGCGCCTCGGGACATCGCGGCCAGAACGGGCATCCCATGGGACGGGCTGCGATGTCCGGGACCATGCCGCTGATCGCCTTCGGCGCGGCCGCATTCTCCCCGCTCCCCCCCCGCCCGCCCGCGCAGGCGAGGAGGCCCCGCGTGTAGGGGTGCTTCGGATCCCGGAACAGATCGGCCACCGGCGCCTGCTCCACGATCCTGCCGCAGTACATCACCGCCACGCGCTCCGCCGTCTCCGCGACCACTCCCAGGTCGTGCGTGATCAGGAGCATCGCCAGGCCGATCTCACGCTGGAGCCGTTGCAGCGTCTCGAGGATCTCCGCCTGGATGGTGACATCGAGGGCCGTCGTCGGCTCATCCGCGATGAGCAGCGCAGGGCGGCAGGCGAGGGCCATCGCGATCAGCGCGCGCTGCCGCATCCCTCCCGAGAATTCGTGCGGGTACTCGCGGGCGCGGCGGGCGGCGTCCGGGATCGAGACGGCGGCCAGGGCCCGCACGGCCTCGGCCATCGCCTCACTCCTCGACGCTCCCCTGTGGAGCCGGATCGCCTCGGCGATCTGCGCTCCGACCCTGAACACGGGATTGAGGGCGGAGGTCGGCTCCTGGAACACGATCGAGATCTGATCGCCCCGAACGCGACACATCTCGGCCTCGGGCAGGCGGAGGAGATCCCGGCCCGAGAGCAGGACTTCACCTCCGGACACGCGGGCCGAGGGCGGCAGGAGCCTCATGATGGACAGTGCGGTCATCGTCTTCCCGCACCCCGACTCACCCACCAGCCCGAGCGTCTCCCCGGCGGACAGGTCGAAGGAGACCCGGTCCACCGCCGGCAGGACGCGGCTCGCGGTGACGATGTCCGTCCGCAGGTCGCGGACTTCCAGAAGCGGCCGGCCAGCGGACTCCGGGCTCATGACCCCGGTCGCGCCTGCCCCGCGCGAATCCGGGCCGCCCTGGCCTGCATCCTGGCCGCCTCCTGCTCGCGCCCGGTCTTCTTGAGCAGCGCCGCGTAGTTCTCCAGGCACGTGGCCAGGCGAGGATCTTTCGGGTCCAGGGTCTTCTCCCAGATCGCCAGGGCCCTCTTGTAAAGGGGCTCGGCCTTCTCGAGCTGCCCCTGCCTGTAATAGAGGGCCGCGAGGTTGTTGAGTGGGGCGGCCAGCTCCTCGTGGGAAGGCCCCAGGACCTTCTCGAGGATGGCCAGCGATCTCTTGTAGAGGGGCTCCGCGTCCGCGAACTTCCCCTGTGTCTCGCGCAGCGCGGCGAGATTGGTCAGCACGCTGGCCACGTCCACGTGGGACGGCCCGAGAGCCTTCTCCAGGAGATCGAGCGCCTTGTCGTAGCTGGCCTCCGCCTCGGCGTACTTCCCCTGCCTGTAGCGGCATTGCCCGAGGTCGTTCAGGGCTGTGGCGGCATAGGGATAGTCCTTGCCGCCGGTCTTCTCCTCGATCGTCACGACGCGCTTGTAGAGCGGCTCGGCCTGCGCGTCGTTCCCCTGGCTCTCGTACAGGCGCGCCAGCCTCCTCAGGTTCGGCACGAGGGCGGGGCTGTCCTGCCCCTCGGATGTCTCGATCAGGGAGAGGGACCGCTTCAGAACCCGCACCGCATCCGCGCTCCTCCCGAGCGCCTTGTACGAGGCGGCGAGCCTGTCGAGGAACACGACCAGGTTCGCGTGGCCGGGACCCAGGGTTCTTTCCAGGATCTCCAGGGCGTGCTCGTAGCTCGCCGCCGCCTTGGCGTGCTCGCCCCGACGGGCGCACACCGAAGCCAGCTGCTCGTACGTCGAGGCCAGTTGAGCCTCGGCTGATCCGGGACCCTTCTGCCGGATGGCGAGGGCCCGATCGAGCAGGCG
>Ga0316622_100002943_pt1 | contig 11993 bp, 10 predicted proteins | sample OWC_Aug_OW2_C1_D_FD_207646 | JGI IMG/M metagenome (GOLD analysis project Ga0316622, IMG submission 207646) | Wetland soil microbial communities from Old Woman Creek delta, Ohio, United States - OWC_Aug_OW2_C1_D5_C | ecosystem: Environmental > Terrestrial > Soil > Wetlands | place: USA: Ohio... | reverse complement strand
GTGAATTAGGATGGACGAGCGGCGCATGTCCATCGTGGGCCACCTCACCGAGCTCCGGAAACGGCTTCTCTGGAGCATCTTCGCACTCTTCGTGGGGATGGGGGTAGCCTGGCATTACGCTGACGGACTCCTCGCTTTCGCCGAGCGGCCGCTCACCGGGGACACGTATCTCGTCGCGGTCAAGGCCCAGCTCTATGCGGCGCTGAAGCACCGCTTCCCGACCCTGTACGAGCGCTACAAATTGGCGGACCCACCGGCGAGCATCCGGCCCGAAGATCGGAAGCTGAACTATACAGCCCCGTTGGAACCGTTCTTCGTGCAGATCAAGATCTCCCTGATTGCCGGGGCGATCCTGGCGCTCCCCGTGATTCTGTACCACCTCTGGCGGTTCGTGGCCCCCGGCCTGACCGGCACAGAGCGGCGGTTCGTCGTCCCTTTCATCACAGCGGGGACCGTGAGTTTCCTGGTCGGGGCGTGGTTCTTCCTTCTGGTCATCTGGCCGGTCATCATCAATTTTTCCCTCTCCTATGAGTCGGCGGGCCTCCGGAGCTGGTTCGGTCTCACCGCCTATATCAACTTCTGTCTCCGTCTCCTCTGTATCTTCGGCCTGGTCTTCGAGCTTCCCGTCGTGGCGACGATCCTGGCCCGGCTCGGGGTGATCACGGGAAGCTTCCTGGCCCGGCAACGGAAGTTCGCCGTCTTGGCCAGCGCCATCGTCGCCGCCTTCCACGCCGACCTTGTTACGATGGCCGTGGTCTGGGTGCCCCTCTACCTCATGTACGAGGTGAGTATCTGGGTGGCCCGCCTTGCCGGCGCGCGGCGATCTTTCGCGGCGGCCGGCTGAGCGCCCGTGTATCCCCCACGCGGGGAGGGCTGTGGCCCGTGCACCCAGCGGCCGTGGCCAACAACGCCCTCCCGAGGGGGCGGAGAGGAAATCACAGCGCTCCCCGTAAACCGCGCCGAGGCCCTTGCGATCGTGGCTTGCACAGGACGACTGGTGCGATGGACGCCGCGCCCTCGCCGGTTGATCGCGGCGAACCTTGGAGGAAATCCTGAAACAGGGTGTCGCCGCAGTTCGTAAGGATGCATAGGGGAGCGGCCGCCTCGTCCCGTCCAGTATGGTCATCCGTACGCTGAGTTGGCTCGATCAGTCTCCGGACGCGAGTCTCGCCGTCCGACGCATCGCGCGAGAGCCGAGCGATACGGCGCGCCCCGGAAGGGGAAGCCAATGAAGAGCCGTCGCGTGGGTACCCTCCTGGCAGTCGTCCTCGTTGGGGGCGTCGGTGTCGGGGAAGCCGTGTATCGCACGGGGCATACCCAGGCGCGGTACGTGACTGCCGCGGTGGAACGCGGAAATGTACACACCGCCGTCGCTGCGACGGGGTCACTGAACGCGGTCGTCACGGTCCAAGTGGGCACGCAAGTCTCCGGCACGATCCAGCAGCTCTTCGTGGACTACAACTCGCCGGTGCGAAAGGGCCAGTTGATCGCCCGCATCGACCCAGCGACGAATGAGGCAAAGGTCAACCAAGCCAAGGCTGATGTGGAAAGTGCACAAGCGACCGTTGTGGCGCAGCAGGCGGCGGTGACCAAGGCGCAAGCAGACCTCGAAAACGCCAAGGCCATGGCCATGAAGGACCGCGTCGCTGCGCGGGACGCCAAGATCAAGTGGCACGCGCGCGAGCGGCTCTACCGCGAAGGCAACCTTTCCCAGGAGGACCGGGACACGGCCCAAACCACCGACGACTCTGCCGCCGCCGACCTCGTCGCGGGCCAGGCCGGCGTGCGCGCGGCCCAGGCGATGCTGGAGGCGGCCCGGACGCAGCTCGCGGCCGCCGAGGCGACCGTGCGGCAGAAGCAGGCCGCCCTCGCCCAGTCGCAGGTCGACCTGGCCAACACGGCCATCCGGGCCCCGGTGGATGGGGTGGTCGTTGCCCGCAACGTGGACGTGGGCCAGACTGTCGCGGCCTCCCTGCAGGCCCCGACGCTCTTCGTGATTGCCCACGATCTCACCCAGATGCAGGTAGACACCAACATTGACGAGGCGGATATTGGCCGGATCGCGCTGGGGCAAGCGGCGACTTTCACCGTGGACGCCTACCCGGGGCAACGGTTCGAAGGCCATGTGACCCAGATCCGCCAAGCGCCCCAGACAGTCGACAACGTCGTCACCTACGATGCCGTGGTGGCGGCACAGAATCCGGCGCTGCAGTTCAAGCCGGGGATGACCGCCCAGGTGCGGTTCGTGACAGCGCGCCATGATGGAGTGCTGGTGGTTCCCAACGCCGCTTTCCGCGTCCACCTGGACGATGCACCGATGACCGGCGGGGGGCGGCCAGCCACAGCCGGCCGCGCAAGCCCGGGCGGGCCGGCCTCGACGTTGCTGACCGGGACCGCGGGCGCGACACAGGGCGACGCCCTCGAGGCTCGCCAGCTGCTCTGGTCTTTACAGGACGGGCGACCGGAAAGGCGGCGAGTGCAGGTCGGGCTCGCTGATGGCTACCGGACCGAGATCGTGACTGGACTGCAGGCAGGTGAACAGGTCATAATCGGACGCGCGGCGTCATGAGGGATGATGAAGTCTCAGATGGCGATCCGACAGGCGCGCGAAGCTGCCGGCGCCCCGAATGCCCAAGGCGTTGATTGGATGCGAGATTCATCGACCATGCCTGACAGCAATCAACGCGGCGGCGGTCTGCTCGCCCCGGTGGCGGCGATCGGCCGGGCGATGCAGACGGCCTTCGACCCACACCGCTTTCTTGACGAGTTCTCCGCCGACCTCCAGGCCGCACTCCCCCACGATCGCCTCCTGATTGTGTATCGAGAGGAAGGCGGGCGCCTGTCCGTCTTTGCCGAGTATGCGCGTCGGGACCGACCTCGATACGAGGGCGCATACACTGTTGACTTCGATCCGAGTGGCCGGCACGCGCCGGCGGAGGTTTTTCTTGGCCCAGCGCTGACCGGGGAAACGGCGCTCGTCCGCGACGTCGAGACCGACCCCCGATTTGCCGAGGTGGGCGCCGATTGGCCCGTGGCCTTGCCGCGCGGCGTTCGGTCACGGATCACGGCGCCGCTCCTCAGCCGGGGGCAGGTCATCGGGGCTCTCGTGATTGGGAGCTACACGCCCGGGACATACGCGGAGGCCCACGTCGCCAGGGCCCGCGATATGGCCGATCTGATCGCACCGCTCATCGAAAACATCGTGCTGCTCCACCGCGAGCAGCGGCGCCGGCGCCGACTGGCCGCCCTCGGCGGGCTGGCCCGGGTCTTCGGGGCCAGCTTGGATCTCCGGGAGACCTTCGAGCAGGTGGCCCAGGCGATCCGGCCGGTCCTGGGCTTCGATGTGATGGGGGTGCGTCTCCTGGCCGAGAGCGGCCGCGACATGGAACTGGTGGGCCGGGTGAGCGACTCGCCCGGTCCGGACTCGCCGGCGCGCATCCCGTTCGACGATCTGTCCTTCGCCGCGACGGTCCAGGCCGGGACCCCCGTGTGCATCCGGGACGCCCAACGGGAGCTGGACCCGGCGCGACCGGGGGATCGACGCATCCTCGAGCGCGGCAACCGCGCCGTGCTGTCGGTGCCGCTCTGGTTCGCCGAGGACGTCGGCGGCGCCCTGTTCTTCGCGAAACGTCAGGCCGACTGGTATGACGGCGCCGACGTCGAGATGGCGCAAGCCATCGCGGCCCAGGTTGTGATGGCCCTCCAACACCAGCGCCTCGCCGACGAGCAGCAGCAGCGCGCCCAGGCCGAGGGCCGGGCCCGACACCTGGAGCAACGGCTTACGATCCTACAACGCGAGCTCGGCGACCGGTACGGCTTCGACCAGATCATCGGCCGCGCCCCGACGCTCCGCGAGGCGCTCACCCGCGCCGCCAAGGTGGCCCCGACGGAGACGACGGTGCTCCTGACCGGCGAGAGCGGGACGGGGAAGGAGCTGGTGGCCCGGGCCATCCACCATGCCAGCCCGCGCGCCGACGGGCCTTTCGTGGCCATCAACTGCGCGGCGCTACCCGAGACCCTGGTGGACTCGGAGCTATTCGGACACGAGCGGGGCGCCTTCACCGGAGCGGACAGGCAGAAGCCGGGCCGCTTCGAGGTGGCCGCGGGCGGCACGCTGTTCCTCGACGAGGTCGGGGACCTCGCACCGGCGGTGCAGGCGAAGCTCCTGCGAGTTCTTCAAGAGCACGAGTTCCAGCGCGTCGGCGGGACTGCCACACTCCGGGCAGACGTCCGTCTCATCACCGCGACGAACCAGGATCTCGCGCGCGCCGTGGCGGAGGGCAAGTTCCGCGAGGATCTCTTCTACCGCCTGAACGTCTTCAGCGTGCGCCTGCCTCCCCTCCGTGAGCGGGGCGACGACGTCCTCCTGCTGGCACACCACTTCGTGCGCGAGTTGGGCCCGCGCATTGGGCGGGGGGAGGTCGGGCTCAGCCGCGACGCGCGCAGCCTGCTTCTGGCGCATCGGTGGCCCGGCAATATCCGGGAGCTCCAGAACGCCGTCGAGCGAGCGCTCATCGTCGCGGAGGGCGGCCTCCTCGCCGCGGCGCACTTCGGCCTCTTCGCCCACTCCCCGGACGATGGAGCGGCAGACCGGTCGTCGGACCCGGCAGCCTCTGCATCCTTGGCCGAAGTGGAGAAGCGTACCATCCTGGCCGCCCTGGCGCGCGCCAAGGGCAACAAGGCCCGGGCCGCGGCCTCCCTCGGCATCACCCGCACCAAGCTGTACACCCGCCTGCGCCAGCTCGGCCTCCCCCTGGAATAGCCTGTCCAACGGTGGACACTATGTCCGCCAATGGACAGCGGTCCGCGCCAAATCGGACGTGGCCGGATCCTCCGCCTCCTCTTCTTCTCTTCAAGTCCACCTTCGCGCGGGGTTACGCGGGCACCGGGGTCTGGCACCGCCTCTGCATTCCCTGGCCGGTGACGAGCGCCGAGGTCGAAGCCGAGGGCGGGCGATCCGAGCGAGGGCTCTCCGCACGGAGCGGCCGAGATGGTGACGGTATGCAGACCATACTTCAGAAGATTGGATGTCAAGAACGACAAGGCACGGCGAGCGCCGCGGCGGAGGCGGCGCGGATGCCGGCCATCCGGACGCGCGAGTTGACGAAGCGGTTCGGCGAGTGCCTCGCGGTGGACCGGGTGTCCCTGGATATCGCGCCGCAGCAGAATTTCGGGCTGCTCGGTCCGAATGGGGCAGGCAAGAGCACGCTCATCAAGATGCTCACCACACTGCTGCCGCCGACCTCCGGCCAGGCGTGGGTGACCGGCCTGGACATTGGCCGGGAGCCGGCACGGGTGCGCGGCGCCATCGGGTATGTGCCCCAGATGCTGTCGGCCGACGGCGCGCTGACCGGGTATGAGAACCTGCTGACGGCCACCCGACTCTACGCTGTGCCCCGCCGCGAGCGAGCGCAGCGCATCCAGGACGCGCTGACCCTCATGGGTCTCGGGGATGCCGCCCATACCCCCGTGCGCGGCTACTCGGGGGGCATGATCCGCCGCTTGGAGATCGCGCAGGCCATGCTCCACCGGCCGGCCGTCCTGTTCCTGGACGAGCCGACGGTCGGGCTCGATCCGGCAGCCCGCGAAGCCATGTGGGCGCACCTGCGCCAGTTGCAACAGCAGCTGCAGACGACAATTCTCCTGACGACACACTACATGGAGGAGGCCGAGCAGTTGTGCGACCGCGTGGCCATCCTGGACCGGGGGCGCATCGTGGCGGACGGCTCGCCGACGCAGTTGAAAGCCCGTGCGGGCCAGGCCGCGACTCTCGAAGAAGCGTTCATTCGTTTGACGGGATCCCAGTTCGAGTCGGGAGGGAACTTCCGTGATGTCGTCCGCACGCGCCGCACGGCTCGGCGCCTTGGGTGAGCCGACCAGCCTTCGTCGCTTCGGGACGCATGTCTGGGCCGTCGCCGACGCCGAGGTCCGCAAGCTGCGCCACGATCCGCTCGAATTGGTGACGCGCGCGGTGCAACCGCTGCTGTGGCTCGGCGTCTTCGGAAATGTGATGGCGCAGGTCCGCGGGTTTCCCACCGGCAATCTGGCCTATCTGGATTTCCTCGCCCCCGGCGTCCTGGCGCAAAGCGCCCTCTTCGTCTCGATCTTCTACGGTATTGCGGCGATCTGGGAGCGCGATCTGGGCGTCCTGCAGAAGTATCTGGTGAGCCCGGCGTCCCGATCGGCCCTGGTCCTGGGGAAAGCGCTCTCGGCGGGAGTGCGCGGGCTGTCGCAGGCCGCCATCGTGTACCTGCTCGCGTTCGCGATGGGGATCGAGTTGGCGGTCCGTCTCCCCAACGTGGTGCTTGTGCTCGTGTTCATTCTCGTCGGCTCGGGGCTCTTCGCCACGGTCTCGCTCATCATCGCCTGTGTCGTCAAGACGCGCGAACGGTTCATGGGCATCGGCCAGGTGCTGACGATGCCGCTGTTCTTTGCCAGCAATGCGATCTACCCGATCGGGGCAATGCCGGGATGGCTGCGGGTGCTGGCGCGGATCAATCCATTGACCTACCAGGTCGACGCGCTGCGGGGTCTCATGATCGCCGGCGGGTCCAGCACGATGGGTGTGGGAACGGATCTGGCGGTGCTGGTGGGCGTGTTTGCCGGGGTCGTGGCGGTGGCCGCCCGGATGTATCCCCGGATGATCACTTGAACGGAACACGCGCGGCGGTGGCTGCCCGCGCTGATCGGTTGGCGTGGGAGGAAAATCGGCAGACGGTGGTCAGGACCCTCGTGGACGGGCGCCAGCGCCCCTCTCCCGTTGGAAAGGACAGACAGTCATGAACAAGCACCCCCTCCCGGCTGCCCAGGAGGTGCTGGAGCGATTTCCCGTGCCGCCGAATGGGGATGGCGCGGCGAGCGACCCTGCCGCGCCGCAAGGCCCCGCCCGGCGATGGCTCCAGCATCCCCTGCGGCTTGGAATGCTGGCGGCGGTGATTCTGATCCTCGGGTTCGTTGCGGCGTACTACTACACATACAGCGTCGCCCACGAATCCACGGATGACGCGTTCATCGCGGGGGACGTTGTCGCCGTCGGCCCGCGTGTGGCGAGCAATGTGGCCGCGGTGCTCGTCAGCGATAACCAGCACGTGAAGAAGGGCGATGCGCTCGTGGAATTGGATCCGCAGGACTTCGCCGCCAAGCTCGCCCAAGCGCAGGCAAACCTCGAGGCGGCCAGAGCCCGCCAGCGGAGCGCCGAGATCAATGTCCGCGTCACCGACACGACGGCCGGGGCTGGAGTCGAGCAGGCGGCTGCCGGGGTGGAGGCGGCGGAGCGGCAGGTGGATACCGCCCGGAGTCGACTGGAGCAGGCCCGGGCACAGGTGGCTGCCGCTTCCGCCGAAGCGACCCGAGCACAATCCGATGCCGAGCGCTACGAGCGGCTACTCCAGTATCGCGCCGTCTCGACTCAGGAGCGCGACACCGCCGTGGCGCGGGGCCGGAGCGCCGCCGCTACCCTCGAGGCGGCCCAGAAAGCGCAGCAGGCGGCGAATGACGGCCTCCGGCAAGCCGAATCCCAGCTCGGGGAGGCGAAGGCGCGCCTCGCCAGCGCCAAGGCGGCGCCGAGCCAGGTCGCCTACAGCCGCTCCCAGGTGGAAACGGCGGCGGCGGAAATCGCCCAGGCGGAAGCCGCGGTCCGCCAGGCCCAACTGGAACTATCCTACACCAAGATCGTGGCGCCGGTGGCAGGGCGGGTCACCCAGAAGAGCGTGGAGCCGGGCGCCTTCGTCCAGGTTGGGCAACCGCTCCTGTCCATCGTCCCGGACCGCCTCTGGGTGGTCGCCAATTTCAAAGAGACACAGCTTCGCACCATGCGCCCGGGGCAGCCGGTCGCGATCACGGTGGACGCGTACCCGACTCGGACGTTCCGGGGCCACGTGGACAGCATCCAGGCGGGCTCGGGCGCGGCGTTCAGCCTCCTACCGCCGGAGAATGCCACGGGGAACTACGTGAAGGTGGTCCAGCGGGTGCCCGTGAAGATCGTATTCGATGATCCACCGGATCCGCAATTTGTCCTCGGCCCTGGGATGTCGGTCGTGCCCACCGTGACGGTGCGGTGAGGAAGGCGGGCCATGCGCCGACGACTGGCGTTCGCAGGCGGCCGAACCGGCGGTCGGCACCTTAGACTGGAAGGTTGAGATGGGTGGACCCCTGCGGAATCCCTGGCCGGTGGCGGTCGCCGTCATGTCCAGCGCCGTCATGGAGGTGCTGGACACCACGGTGGTGAACGTCAGCCTGCCGCACATCGCGGGCAGCCTGTCTGCGACGGTGGACGAGGCCACGTGGGTGCTCACGTCCTATCTCGTCGCCAACGCAGTGATCCTCCCCATCACGGGTTGGCTGGCCAACTACGTTGGCCGGAAGCGCCTCCTCATGACGGTGGTCACGGGGTTCACCATCTCGAGCGCCCTCTGCGGGATGGCGCCCAGCCTCCCGCTCCTGATCGTCTTCCGCGTGCTGCAGGGCACGACGGGAGGCGGCTTACAGCCCCTGTCCCAGGCCGTCCTCCTGGAGGAATTCCCGGTGCAGGAACGCGGAAAGGCCATGGCCTTCTGGTCCCTCGGGATCATCGCCGCCCCGATCTTGGGACCCACTCTTGGTGGATACCTGACCGACAATTACTCCTGGCGATGGGTCTTCTATATCAACCTCCCCATAGGAATCTTCAGCTTGGTCATGCTCTCCCTCTTCCTCGTGGATCCTCCCTACCTCCGCCGCCAATCCTCCCATATCGACGTGTGGGGCTTTGGGATGCTGGCGCTGGGGATGGGCGCCCTGCAGATCCTCCTGGACAAGGGGCAGGAGGCGGATTGGTTCGCGTCGAATTTCATCGTCACCCTCGCCGTCACGGCGGTGGTCATGCTCACGGCCTTTGTCGTCTGGGAGTTGTACGTTCCAGACCCCCTCGTGCACTTCCGGCTCTTCACGGATCGGACCTTCGCCACCGGGATCCTGCTGGTCACCGTCCTGGGGTTCGTCCTGTACGGCAGTCTCGTGCTTCTTCCTCTTTTCATGCAGACGCTCCTGGGTTGGACCGCCGTCACGGCCGGCATCTGGACCAGCCCGCGCGGTGTCGGGACGGCGCTCTGCATGCCCGTGGTGGGCTATCTCTTGGGCAAAGGCTGGGACGGTCGAAAGATGCTGGCGTGCGGCTTCCTCGTCACGAGCCTGGCCTTCTTCGGCTACTCGCACATGAATCTGAACTCCGGGACCTGGGACATCCTCTGGTACCAGATCACCCAGGGGATGGGGATGTCTTTTGTGTTCGTCCCGCTCACCACGTTGACCATGGCCCCCATCCCGACGGCCGAGACTGGTTATGCCACTGGCCTCTACAGCGTGATGCGCAACATCGGCTCCAGCATGGGCATCTCCTTCGTCACCACGTGGGTGGCCCGCCAATCCCAGGTCCATCAGACCGTGCTCGCGGCCCACGTGACACCCACGAACCAGGCCGCACGTCTTGCGCTGAGCCGCGCAGAGCAGCTCTTCCGGACAGGCGGCTCCGACCCGATCACGGCGAGCCGGCAAGGGCTCGCGACGCTCTACGGCATCGTGCAGCAGCAGGCAGCCCTGCTGAGCTATATCGAGGCGTTCCGGCTGATGGGGATATGCTTTCTGGTGGCCATTCCCTTGGTCTGGCTCATGCGGCGGGCCCGAGAGAAGCGCGAGATCTCGGGGGCACATGGAGACGGGGCCGCCCCGATGTGTCGGGCCGTCCACCTCCGCTAGTTCGGTCTCCCCCTGGAATAGCCTGTTCAACTTTTGACGCGGTGTCCACCACTGAACGGGCGCCTGTTCAGGCATGGGCACTCGGGTCCCCTATGATGCGTTCCCCTTGCCGGCCTTCATCTCATTTCGCGTGGTTAGGCGGCTCCCGCCGGCTGGCATCGTCCCTGCGTGGCTGGGCGACAGGGGGCGGAGGCCGCCCGATCGGCGAGGGGAGTCATGAGTCAAGCCGCGGTAGAGAAGGCAATCGGAAAGCTCGTCACGGATGACACCTTCCGGGCGCGATTCTTCGCCGACCCGCCGGGCGCGAGCTTGCACGCGGGACTGGAGTTGTCCGGTGCCGAGTTGGCCGCGCTGGCGAGCCTCCCGCAGACCGCGCTGGTGCAGTTCAGTCGACGGCTGGATGACCGGCTCCGTCGGCTGTGTCTCGACGCGGGCGCGCCGGCGGTGAAGGCCCGACGCCTGAAAGGCACCACCCCACAGGCACGGAACCAGAGGGTGGGATGAGGCATGGCTCGTCCGGTGACCCTCGAGACGGTGGGCGACCGCAGGGAGACGGGAGAGCTCCTGTGACGCCGGTCCCACCACGGAATGCAACGGTCCATGCGACGGAGGACGGCGATGAAGACCATGGCGAAGACGGTCCTAGCAATGCTCGCAGTGGGGGTGTTGGTCGGCGGGATGGCAGGCGTGGTCTTGGCGGCCGACAAGAGCCCGGACATGACCGCCCCAGGGTACACCGGGTATCCATCCGAGTACTATGGTGCGATGGATACCACGCAATCGAGCTGGATCCACAATATGCAGGGCGGCGGGTACGTGGGCTACCCGCCCGATTACAGTAACACACCCAACGACCAAGGCTGGACCCCCATGGGACGGGCCCAGGCCGGGGTGAGCGCGCCGGCGCCGACGTCGCATGCGCAGCCCGTAGTGCCCGTGGCGCCCTACCTGGGGAACGACCAGCGGAGCCATCACAGCAGCTGAAGCACACGATTGGCGGTGAGCCACACCTCGTGGCGCAACCTGCGAGTACAGGGATCACCAAACCCGCACCGGGGGCCTCCCCGGTGCGGGCACTCCACGCGTCGCCACCTTCCAAAGCGCAGGACCCCCTCTGTAAGGATGTGTGCCGACTGATTCTGACCAACCGCCAACTGCGGCGTCCGCCGATAGGCAGTAGCCGGCCGAGGATGTGGCGGCGCAGACCGCTGCTAACTCGGTAGGGGTAGCACGCGTCATTCGCCAGCACGACTCGCAGCCCGGCCGTCCGGAACTCATCGCGAACGGCGCTGGCGGCCGCCGATTCGAGCACGGAACCAGACCGCGGGTCTAGTTGTTTCAGTTATTGAGCAAATCTTCAACGACCACGAGCGGCACACCGCTGGCGAGCTGAGCACTTCCGGGGATTCCCATGCGAGGTCGCGTGTCGATCATCATTCCAGCGCGTGACGACGCGGCGGCGCTTGCCGCAAGCCTGGGTCGCCTCGGATGTTTGGAGGGGATCGAGACCGCGGAGATCATCGTTGCATCCGCCGGCGAGACTGAGATGACCGCGCGCGCCGTTGGCGACCGAGGACGGCTCGTCGTCCCCGGAATTACCACCCGTTCTGGCCTCATGAACGCGGGTGCCGCCACGGCGTCCGGTGAGATCCTGTTCTTTCTCCGTGCCGACTCCGTGCCCCCGCGGGGCGCGCTACACTTGATCGAGCGGGCGATGGCGAACGAGCGCGTCGTGGGCGGCGCCTTCGAGCATCGCTTCGCAGAACGCGACTGGCGTCTCAGAATCGTCTCGGCTATTAACCGCCTCCGCTATCGTCTCACACGTAACTACTACGGCGACCAGGGGATCTTCGTTCGTGCGGGAGTCTTCCGCCAGTTGGGATGCTACCCGCCCCGCCGACTCATGGAGAATCTGACTTTCAGCCGGCACCTCAAACACGTGGGGCGTACGGCGCTGATTCACGTCCCCCTGACAACCTCCGGCCGCCGTTTTCTCGCCCGGGGGCCGTGGCGGACCTTTGGATTCATCGTGTAGCTGCTCAGCCGCCACACACTTGGCCTCGCTACGGAGCGGTATGCCGAGTACTGGCGGGGTCCATCCGGCCGGCCGCCGGGGAGTCCCTGGGTTAGCCTGCGGCCGGGCCGGGGCGGAGTGGGCGACAGCGAAACCATTGAGGAAGACCGAGCATAGGCCGGCGACGCCAGATTGCGGCTGCGGTGATCATCACGTCAGACCCGCGGCCGCGCGAGGGGCGCAGATC
>Ga0316622_100002942_pt1 | contig 11997 bp, 7 predicted proteins | sample OWC_Aug_OW2_C1_D_FD_207646 | JGI IMG/M metagenome (GOLD analysis project Ga0316622, IMG submission 207646) | Wetland soil microbial communities from Old Woman Creek delta, Ohio, United States - OWC_Aug_OW2_C1_D5_C | ecosystem: Environmental > Terrestrial > Soil > Wetlands | place: USA: Ohio... | reverse complement strand
CACCCGCACCGAAGAAGACAGCGAAGAAGCCGCCGGGAGTGGCTATCTCCGCCACCAGGAGGACGAGACCGCCAAGAACCCAGATCCACCAGGCCATGGAGCACCTCGCGGACGGACAGGCACGCCGCGGGCGTCAGGGTAGCACAGCATGCGTCTTGCGGCCGGGGGGCGCGGCAGCGGGACGCCGGCCGGGCCTCACGAAGCGGGCGTCGTCGAGCGGGGGGTTGATCTCGACCCTGCGGACGACGAGCCGCTGGCGCTCGGGGCTGCCCTTCGGCCCCACTTCGATGCGGTGCGGGAAGACGAGACCGTCCACCGACCGGTAGTCTCCGATCTCGGTCACGAACTCGACCTCCTGCCCGTCGACGAGGCGGCGGTCCAGGGTCTGGACGACGAGGTGGGTCCGCACGTCGAGGTGCATCGTGCGGGGCGGGCCGTCCTTTCCCCGCACGATGAGCTTGAAGGTGTCGCCGCCGGGCAGCCGGTCGCGCCCCACGAGCTCGACGGTGTAGCCCTTCGCCACCGCGTCCACGAGCGGGGAGAAATCCACGTCGGCCTCGGCGCGCGCCTCGGCGGCGTCCTCCGCGTCCATTGGCTGCGGCCGCTCGCCCGGCAGGGGCAGCTGCTGCCACGCGGTCCGGCCGTCCCAGGCCCGGATGCCCTTCTGCCCCTCGACCGTGAACTCGGTCCGCATCTTGCCCGGCCTCTTCAGCTCGAGCACGAAGGGGGCCGAGACTCCCGGCAGCTCCATCGTGCCGGTGAGGCGGAGGCTCTGGACCGCCCGCAGCTTCACGAGCCCGCCCCGGGCCTCGAGGTAGCGGCGCACCACGTCGTCCACGGTCTGGGCTGTCGCCGTCGATCCGACAGTGAGGAGGACCACGGCAAGCAAGGCGCGTCGACTCATGACTCCTCCCCGCCGGGCACCGGGCCGTAGACCCGGTCGAAGTCGGCCGGGCCGTGCGCGTCGCTGCCTCGCGTGAAGGCGAGCCCGAGGCCTTCTCCGGCCGCGCGCAGGGCGGAGACGAAGTGCTGGGCCTCTCCGCTCGCGAACATCCCGGGTGAGCTGGAAGCGTAGGGATAGTCGAGCTCGACGCCGTCGAGGCCGAGCGCCCGCAGCGCTCCAAGCTCATCGAGGATCGGGAATCCGTCCTTCCAGTAGTAGCCGGGGTGCGCGAGGACCGCTCGCCCCCCCGCCGCGTGGATCATGCCGATTGCCGCGTCCATCGCCGGCTTCGGGACGGAGACCCCCGCCCGGGCGTGTGCGTGGAACCAGTCGCGGCCGTCCTGGTACGTCGCGAAGAGGCCCCGCGCAACGAGAGGGCGGATGAGGTGCGGCCGCATCAGGCTGTCACGCTCGGGGACGAAGACGTCCTCCACGGCGAGCGCGCGCTCCCCCAGCCGCTCCCGCACCAGCGCGATCTCCCGTCTCGCCCTCTCGTGGCGCACGGCGCGGACGGCGGCGAGGTGCTCGCCGAGGGCGGCCGCCTCGAGGTCCAGCCCGAGGCCGAGCAGGTGCACCTCGTGCCCGTCGAGGGCGACGTCGAGCTCGATCCCCACCGTCAGCTCCACCTCCAGGCGGCGGGCCGCCGCGAAGACCGCCCCCTCCCGCCAGCGGTAGGCGCCGAGGGTGTCGTGGTCGGTGATGGCGAGGGCCCGGATCCCGTGGCCGGCGGCGCAGGCCACGAGCGCCTCCGGGTCGAGGTCCCCGTCGCTCGCCGTCGTGTGGAGGTGGAAGTCGACTACCATCCCGTCGTTCACTATATCAGGGCGACCATGGACGCTCAGCCCGCGAAGGAGTCCCCCATGCCCCTCCGAGCCCTCCTCGCCACCTCCCTCCTGCTGTCCGCGACCGCGACCGGCGCGGCGCCCCCGGACGTCGCTTCCCCGTTCCTCGTGGGCGCGAACTACGTTCCGTCCCACGACTGGCACACGACGCTCGAGAACTGGGATCCCGCCACGGTGGACGCCGACCTCGCCGCCCTCTCGCGGGTCGGCGTGAAGTGCCTGCGCGTCTTCCCGCTCTGGCCGCTCCTGCAGCCGAGACCGGACACCGTCGACGCCACGAAGCTCGACCGGCTGGCCGCCCTCCTCGACATGGCCCACCGGCACGGCCTCGTCGTGCAGGTCGCCCCGCTCACCGGGTGGATGTCGGGTCTGACCTTCCTGCCTCCCTGGGCCGACGGCAACGTCTTCACCGAGGAACGAATCGTGGCCGGCGAGGAGAGGCTCGTGCGCGCCGTCGCGGCGCGCCTGCGCGGGCACCCCGCCCTCCACAGCTGGGACTTCGGCAACGAGATCAACGTCCTCGTGGACGTGATGAAGCTCGAGGCCACGCCCGCGCAGATCGACACCTGGATGCATCGCATCTACCGGGCGTTCAAGGAGGCCGACCCGGCCACCCCGGTGACCAACGGCATCGGCACCGGCTTCGACCCGCGCTTCAACACCCGGGCGATCGCCCGCTCCTCGGACTTTCTCTCCGTGCACTCGTACCCGCAGTTCCACCGGACGAACGTCCTCGACCCGCCCCTCGGGATGCGGTCGACCTACAGCCTGAACTTCATCACCGCGTGGGCGATGGCCGAGGAGAAGCCCGTGCTCATGCAGGAGACCGGAGCTTCCGAGGACCAGGCGACGCCGATCGACATCGCCCGGTACCTGCGCCTCACTCTCGCGAGCACGTGGGCGGAGGGAGCGACCGGCTACTTCTGGTGGTGCACTCACGACATCCGGCCGGGGTACCAGGCCCGCGTCGACGGCTTCTTCCCGAAGTACTCCCTGAAGAGCCAGCAGGACGGCCGCCTGAGTGCCATGGAGCAGAGCCTCGGCCTCCTCACGAGCGACAACCGCGAGAAGCCGTCCGCGGTCGAGTATCGGCGGCTCGCCCGCTTCCTCGACGGGCTGGGCACGGGCTGGAAGGACCGGCTGCCGGTCGTCTACGTCCTCGCCCCGGCCACCGATGAGTACTTCCGGACGATGCTGGACCTCATCCAGCCCTTCGTCCTGGCGAAGCGGGCCCACACCCGGGTGCGCATCCTCCACGACGGCGCCCCGGTTCCGGCGGACGCCGCCGCGGTCGTGATCCCCGGCTTCTCCCCCACTCCGGGCGGCCGGGAGCACGTCCGCGCCTACCTGGAGTCAGGCGGGACGGTCTACCAGTCGTTCGAGAACGACTTCGCCCCGGCCGTCCGCCTCGGTTCGCCCGAGGCGCTCCCGGACGCGAGGGTGTGGCTCGAACGCGGGTCCGAGCGGGTGTCCGCCCACCGATTCCTCACCCTGCCTTCGCAGCGGGTGCGGACGGTGACCGCAGACGGCGTGGACGTGCTCGGGCTCTTGTCACGCAAGCCGCCGGAGGTGGGCGCGTGGCGCTTCGGGGAGCCGCTCTTCGTCCGCGCGCGCGTCGGCCGCGGGCGCTTCTTCTACCTCGGGGCCGACGTCGAAGCCGGCCTCCTCGCGCGGTACGACCCGTGGCGGGAGGACGAGAGCCACCTCTTCTACGAGGTCCTCCTCCCCGCGGCCGACGTGGACATCGACAACCCGGCGGTGGAGCTCGCGCACAGGGCGCGCGGTCGCGAGGAGCTCCTCGTCCTGGTCAACCACTCGGAGTCGTGGCAGGACGTGGCCGTGACGTCACGGCGGCCCCTGCGTCTCGAGGACGCGGAAGCAGCCGCGGCGCTGGGAGAGGGACGGTCGATCCCATTGCGCCTCGCTCCCGCGCAGGTCGTCTTCGCCCGCATCCGCCCCTCGGACTGACACGGAGAGAGCCCCAGTCACGACGGAAGGCCGCCCGACGGGCGGCCCAGGGTTCTAGCCTCAGGTGAAGCGGCCGGAAGGCGAGCAGGACGCGCCGCCACCGCCGCTACCCCCTCCCCCTGTGATCGACCCCGCGAAAGTCGAGAACTCCTTCTCGACGTCCGCGCGCCCGCAGGTCGGGCAGGCGAGGCCCTCGGAACCCTGGCCGACGCGCCGCAGCAGCTCGAAGCGGCTTCCACAAGTTGCGCAACGGTACTCGTACAGGGGCACTGACGGTCCTCCCAGCCCCTCTCGGGGCCTTGCCAGACTGTGAGAGCCAGTCTCACCCGGAAGGATTCGCCGGGCAAGCGCCCGCCTGTGGCACGTCCCGGTCAAACCGTCTACCCTTGGCGCCGGTCGAGAGCGAAACCATGGCTGCTTCCCTGAAGACCCCCCATCGCCGCTACAACCCCCTGCTCGACGAGTGGGTGCTCTGTTCCCCCCACCGTCTGCAGCGCCCGTGGCTGGGGCAGGTCGAGGACGAGGCACCCGAGACCCGTCCCGAGTACGACGCCTCCTGCTACCTCTGCCCCGGCAACCTCCGCGCGAACGGGGAGCGGAACCCGGCCTACACCGCTACGTTCGCCTTCGACAACGACTTCGCGGCGCTTCTTCCCGAGAGCGGCGTGGCCCCGGTGAACGACGGCGGGCTCCTGGTGGCCGAGCCGGCCACCGGTCGCTGCCGGGTCCTCTGCTTCTCTCCGCGCCACGATCTGACCCTCGCCGAGATGGACGCCCCGGCCATCCGACCGGTGGTAGACGCGTGGGCACGGGAGGTCGAGACGATCGGCGCCCTTCCCGCCATCCGCTACGTGCAGGTCTTCGAGAACAAGGGCGCGATGATGGGGTGCTCCAACCCGCATCCGCACTGCCAGGTCTGGGCGACGGGACACGTGCCGCTGGGGCCGGCCCGCAAGCTCGCGTCGCAGCGGACCTACTACGAGCGGCACGGGCGTGACCTCGTCGGCGCTTACCTCGAGAAGGAGATGGCCTCGGGCGAGCGCCTCGTGTGCCGCAACGATTACTGGGTGGCCCTCGTGCCGTTTTGGGCGGTCTGGCCGTTCGAGCTCATGCTCGTCCCCGTGCGGCGCGTCCCCGACCTGCCCTCGCTCTCCGGCGACGAGCGGGACGCCCTCGCCGACGTCATCCGCCGCGTGGCCGTCCGCTACGACAACCTCTTCCGCACCTCCTTCCCGTACTCGATGGGCTTCCACGGGCGGCCCTCCGACGGGGCCGAGCACCCCTGGTGGCGGCTGCACGCCGTGTACCTCCCGCCGCTGCTGCGCTCGGCGACCGTGCGAAAATTCCTGGTGGGATACGAGCTGACGGCCGAGCCGCAGCGCGACCTGACCGCCGAGGACGCGGCGGCGCGCCTGCGCGCGCAGCGCGAGGTGCACTACCGGAAGGGTGGACCCACGGCTCGCCAGGTGCGGTAGACTCCCAACACCGTTCCTAGAACTGCCCGAGCCTCGCCGCGGCCTTCCGGCCATGGCCCGCGTGGGGCGTGGAGGTGAGTGATGGTGTCGATTCCCGCGCTGTGGCTGCCGATCCTCGTGTCTGCCGTTCTCGTCTTCGTGGCGAGCAGCCTCGTCTGGATGGTGCTCCCGCACCACAAGTCCGACACGCGGCGGCTGCCCGACGAGGCCGCGGCGGTGGACGTTCTCGGGAAGCAGGGGCTGAAGCCGGGCCTCTACCGCTTCCCGTGGGCGAGCTCGATGGCCGAGACGAAGGACCCGACCTACGTCGAGAAGCTGAAGAAGGGCCCGGTGGGCATGTTGACCGTGATCCCGAGCGGCCCGTTCAACATGGGCCGGTCACTGGGCCTGTGGGCCGTCTACCTCGTGGTCGTGGGCATCTTCGTCGCCTACGTGACGGGACGTCACCTGGCGCCGGGCTTCCACTACCTCGGCGTCTTCCGGCTGGCGGGAACCGTCGCCTTCCTCGCCTACTCCGGCGCGCAGCTGCCCGCCGCCATCTGGTGGGGCAAGCCCCTGAGCGTCGCCCTGAAGGAAACCTTGGACGGGCTTCTCTACGGTCTGCTCACCGCCGGCGTCTTCGGCTGGCTCTGGCCGCGGTAGGCGCGAGCCCGATTCGGCGGGGCGGGGGCCCCCGGAGCTGACCTTCCCGCGCGGGCGGGCCTGCAGCGGCCGGGAGTACCCCTCGGTGTCGCCCAGCAGCTTGCCGGCCCCGAACGTCCTGAAGCAGACGGTGCCCACGCCCCGGGTCTTCGCGAGGGGCAGGACCTCCGTCTCGTAGCGCCGGTCCACGAAGAGACCGATCGGGAACATCACGACGTCGCAGCGGCCCGAGTGGAACACGAACAGGTCGGCCCGCTCGAGGCCGAGGCGGCCGAGGCTCGCCGCCACCTGCGGAGAGACAGGCTCGCGCAGGTGGTCGATCTTGTCGACGAGGAAGACCGAGTCGCGCCTCCCCCGCAACGCCCGGCCCACGATCTTCTCGCTGTGCCGTCCTCGTAGGCGGGCGCCGTGTCCTTCCAGGATCTCGCTAGCGCCTGTCGCGCCCGTCACCCGGAGGGGCGCGCTTCTCGCGGACGCGGGCCAATGCCTGGAGGGCGTCGGCCTCTCCCTGCTTCTCCCCGGCTTCCCGGTAGAGCGCCAGCGCCTCCTCGAGTCTTTCCTGCGCCGTCTTCAGGTCGCGGGACCCCTCGGCCACGCTCGCGAGGTGCGTGAGCGTCTCCGCCGCGAGGCCCTTGTCCCCGGTCGGCCGCGAGATCGCGAGCGACTCCTCGTAGCGCAGGCGGGCCGCGTCGGCCCGTCCCTGCTTCTCGAGCACCTCGCCGACGTTGTTGAGAGCGGCGGCCACGTTCCTCTTCTCGCCCAGCTCCCGGAACGCCCCCAGTGCCTCCTCGTAATAGCGCAGGGCGCCGGCGAGGTCGCCCGCGTCGAGCCGGCTGATCCCCAGGCTGTTGAGCGTGCGGGCGAGCCCGCTGCGGTCCCCCACCTCGCGCGAGATGCGCGTCGCCTCCTCGTAGAGGCTCACGGCCTCCGCCGGCCGTCCCAGCTCGTCGAGCGCCCCCGCCACGTTGCCGAGCTGCAGCGCGATGCCGCGCTGGTCGCCGATCTGGCGGAAGGAGCGAAGAGCCGCCTCGAACATCGCCTTCGCCCCCGCCATGTCCCCCGCGTGCGCCCGGGCCACGGCCACGATGTTCTCGGAGCGGGCCGCTCCCCGCACGTCGCCCACCGCCGCGAAGACACCGCGTGCCTCCTCGCAGGCCTTCTGCGCCTCTTCGAGCCGGCCGAGGTTGACGAGCGCGGTGCCCTCGGCGAGTCGGGCCTGCGCGAGGAGGAGCAGCTGTCGCTGCTCGCGCGCCTTCGCGGCGGCCTGCCCCGCCGCCTTCTCCTGCCGGTGGAAGTCGGTGAGCGCCTTCGCCGCGTCGGCCTCCGCGAGATCGAGGCGCGGGTCCTGGGAGGCGGGCGGGGGAAGCTGCCGGAGCGTGTCGATCGTCGCGAGGGCGTCCTGGCCGCGGCCCGACGCCGTCTGCGCCGCCGCGAGCCCGAGGCCGTAGTCGACCCGGTCGGGGAAGAAGACGAGGAGGCTGCGGTAGATCTCGATCGTACGGCTCCACTCTCCGCTCATCTGGCGGAACGAGGCCTCGACCCGGAGGCGGTCCTCGCGCGGGAGCCGGCCGGCGAGCTCGAAGGCGCGCCGCGCCTCGTCGCGGGCACGGCCGTCGTAGCCCAGCGACGACCAGGCCTCGGCGAGAGCCGCGTGAGGGAGCGGGTGCTGCGGCTCGGCGGCCGCGGCGTCCTCGAGCCGGTCGCGGGCGCCGAGGGCGTCGAAGACGCGCAGCCGATCGAGCCCCTCGGCGTAGAGACGCGCGGCCTCGGGCTTCGACGGCAGGGACGCCCGCACCTCGTTCGCCGCGGCGTCCGTGATCGTCCCCATCTCGAGCGCGGCCCGGATCCTCGCCCCCGCGCGCGAGACGAGACCGAAGATCTCCTCCTCCGTTCCCTCCTCGGCCCCCGAAGCGAGGACCTCTCCGCGCTGCGTCTCCTGCACGCGCACATCGAGGCGGAGGCGGCCGCCCTTGACGGACAGATAGGAGCCGAGCACCACGAGGTCGGCCCCGAGGATCGATCGCACGCGCGCCAGGCTGTCGCCCGCGAGGCTCTCGCCCTCGGGGAGGGCCAGCTCCATCCTCATCCGGGCGACGCTCTCCCCGGGGATCGTCCGCACCTTCTCGCCGGCCGCCAGCTCGGTGCGGAGCATCTCGGAGATCGCGGTGGAGAGCCACGCACCCTCCGCCGGCCCCAGGTTGCGGAAGCCGAGCACGGCCACTCCCCAGCGCGCCGCAGGTGCCGGGACGCGGGCGGCGCTCCGGCGGCCCAGCCGCCACAGGCCCAGCCCGGCGACGACGAGGGCGAGCGCGACGGCCACGCCGAGCACGGCCCGCCGGCCGGCTCGCGGGGCGCGGACCGCGCGGCGCCCTTCGAGCGCCTCGACCGCGTCGGCCGGGCTCGCGAAGCGATCCCCCGGCTGCCGCTCGAGGCACCGCAGGATGACCGAATCCCAGACCGGGTCGACGTCCCCCACCAACCTCGGCGGTGGAGGGGGCTGCGTCAGCCGCGTCACCGCGATCGACATCGGGCTCTCGCCGGTGAACGGCCGGCGGCCGGTCATCATCTCGTAGAGGACGACACCGAAGGCGTACACGTCGGCCGCGGGCCCGGCGGCCTTGCCCTCCACCTGCTCTGGAGCCATGTAGGCAGGTGTGCCGAGACCGGCCCCGCCGGCGGTGAGCGATGCGTCCAGCCCCCCGCCGGGGGCGGTGGCCCGGGCGAGGCCGAAGTCCGTCACCACGGCACGCTCCCCGCCCCGCCCGGGGACGAGGATCACGTTCGAGCTCTTGAAGTCCCGGTGCACGACCCCCGCCTCGTGCGCCGTGGCGAGGGCCGCCGCCATCTGCCGCACGATGGGCAAAGCCTCCGCGGGCGACATCTTCTCCCGGTGCCGGAGCCGCTCGGCGAGTGTCTCGCCCTCGAGCAGCTCCATCGTCAGGAAGCGCACCTCCGTGGCGGCCCGGCCCTCCTCAGCGGGCACGGTGTGCACGCCCAGGTCGAAGATCCGGCACACGTTCGGGTGGGTGACCCGGCGGGCGAGGTGGATCTCGCGCTTGAGCCGGTCGATGGCGCCCTCCTGCCTGGCGATGTCCGGCCGCACGGTCTTGAGCGCGACCCGCTCCTGAAGCTCGCGGTCCTCCGCCTCGTAGACCTCGCCCATGCCGCCCCGCGCGATGAAGCGCCTGATGCAGTAGCGACCGGCGAGCACGTCGCCGGGAGCGAAGGAGGGCGGCTGCGAAGACGGCGGCGCGTCAGCGTCTGCCCGGGTCTTCGTCGCGCGCTCGGGGAGCGAGCTCCCGGCGCCAGGCCCGGATGCGGCGGCCGCCTTGCGCTCGGCCATAGTGAAGTGCCTGCGCGGGGATTATACGAGTCCGAAAAACCGATGGTCCTTTTGATCTGAGGGCCCGACGGGCTCCTGGGCTACTGAGGCGGTCGGAACACCGATTCGACCGAACCGGCACCACAGTGCGCCTGGCCGTGGGCGCCCCTCTCAGGCGTGGGCGGTTTCGCTCGCGGGGAGGCACCGTGTGGCGGAGGGTGTGCTGCCCAGCGGACGAGGATTCGCCATCGGCCACGATCAGGCCGTGGGGCTGGGGTTGCGCAGGGGTCTTGCTTCAGGCTGGGTCCCACTGTTGCGGGGTTCCCCAGCCATCCCCGTGCTCGGCCACACGGAGCACCTCACGCGCCGGCGGGGGCGGCTTTGCCGCCTGGGGGCTGCTGAGGCCGAGGTGGTCGAGGATGCGCCCGATCGCCATCTGGTCGGTGACGAAGGCGATGAGGCTCATGCGCTGGCCGCAGCGGGTGCAGACGAGCGGGTCGACCTGGAAGACCTTGGCGATCAGCCGCGTCCAGGTGGGTGAGAAACGCTTTCGCGGATCGGGTGCCTGCCCGGCTTGCGCCTCACGATCGTCCGGGTGGCCGGAGCCCCGGACCCGATTGGAGTACTCGCCGTAGAAGAGGGTGCGGTGCTGTCCGGGGTCGGGGATGTGGTCGCCCATGGGGGCGAGCCACTCGAGCGGGTCGAGGGCTTCGAAATTGCGTCCGAGGGAGGGGTTCATTCGGGAGCGGTAGAGGACGGCCTTGTGGCCGTCGAGGTAGACGAGCTTGCGGAGCGAGAGGGGGTTTCGGACGAGGTAGGCGACGGTGTCCTCGAGGTGCAGCTTGTCCGTGGGAGCGATCGGCTCGCCGACGTGGGCGGAGAAGCCGGGGTGTGTCCTGGCGAGGAGCTTCTTCACGAGCTCGGGCGAGATGGCGTGAGCCTCGACGAGCCTGGCCAGCAGCCGCTCCCGGAAGAGGCTCATGAGCAGGGTGGCGTTCCACTCCGACAGGGGCTGCCAGGAGCCGTCCGCCGTCCTCGCGGTGTCGGTCGTGAGGAGGTGGACGTGGGGATGCCACTGGACGAGATCGCCGGCGGTGGCGATGGAGACGACGACGCCGGGGCGGACCTCGTCACCGAGGCCCCTGCGGACGAGCTCGGCCACGGCCTCGGCGGCGGCGCGGCCGAGCTCGGTGAGCAGCTCACGCCGTCGGCGCAGGAGCGGACGCAGCAGTCGGGGGATGGTCAGGACGACGTGGCGGTGGCAGACCGGGGCGAGCACCTCCTTGCACAGCCACTCGGCCCAGAGGAGCTGGCGGCTTCTTCTCGCACAAGGGACAGAAGGAGCCGCCGCGGCAGGAGAAGGCGACCAGCATGCTGCGCCGACACTCGGGGCACCACAGGCGGGCGAAGCCATGATCGAGAAGCCCACAGCGCAGGAACTCCCGCAGCACCCGTTCCACGACCGGTCGCAACGGCCCGTGCTGCCGGACAAAGCGCGTGGGCCAAGCGGCGACTCGCGAGGCTTCCGCGGCCGGTAGACCCGGCAGGTGATCTCCACGCCCAGCCCCCGGGCCGAGGGGAGAGTCGCCGGCAGGAACGGCAGGCAGACGGCCCCCCTGTCACGTGGACGAGGCTCGCCCAGCGCCGTGCCCGGCGAGGTCCGAATCGTCGAGGGGCGGATCCCTCGTCGCCCGGCCGGGACGGTGCTCCTCGGGACGACGAGCCAGAGCACCGGCTCGGCACCGCACTCGGGACGACAGGCGAGGCTCAAGCCGTCCGGGTCAGATCCGGCTGCCCTCCAGGAAGGCCTTGAGCTTCCGGCTGCGGCTGGGGTGCCGCAGCTTCGCACCGCTTTCGCCTCGATCTGGCGGATCCTCTCGCGGGTGACCTGGAAGCTCTGACCAGCGCGACGCCGTGGGGACGGTGGGCGTCGGACGAGCCCTGGGTCCCTGGTATCGGAGGCTCACTCCCACTGTGCCGGCACGCGCCAGCCGTCCCCGTGCCCGGCCACGCGGAGCACCTCGCGCGCCGGCGGTGGCGGCTTCGCCACCTGAGGGCTGTTGAGGCCCAGATGGTCCAAGATCCCTCCGATCGCCACTTGGTCGATGTGCTGATCCTGCCGACCGTCAGGGCGCGGGAGGCGGGTCGGGCGTCAGGAGGGCTCGGGGTTCCACCAGCACCGGCCCTTGCCCCGGATCGCGTCCCCGGCCCGGCGGCGGACGTCGACCATCTCATCCTCCGAGAGCGGCTCGAAGGCGGCCGCCGCCGCGAAGGCCGCGTCCTGCTCGTTCGGGAAGCTGAGGCCGAGAAGGGCCACGTCCGGGTCGAGAGTCAGGGTGTACCGCACGCACTCCTCGACGGACAGGCAAGGGAGCGCCGGCCGCGTGTCCTCGAGGCCCCCGGAGCTGACCTTCCCGCGCGGGCGGGCCTGCAGCGGCCGGGAGTACCCCTCGGTATCGCCCAGCAGCTTGCCGGCCCCGAACGTCTTGAAGCAGACGGTGCCCACGCCCCGGGTCTTCGCGAGGGGCAGGACCTCCGTCTCGTAGCGCCGGTCCACGAAGGGACCGATCGGGAACATCACGACATCGCAGCGGCCCGAGTCGAGCGCGGCACGCAGGACCTCGGGGTCGTGGGACGAGACGCCCGCGAAGCGCGCCCGGCCCGCCGCGATCTCCGCCCGCAGCTGGTCGAGGCCCCCGCCGGGCGCTTGGACCGCCGCCCAGTCCTCGCGGGTGGAGCAGTCGTGGAACACGAACAGGTCGGCCCGCTCGAGGCCGAGGCGGCCGAGGCTCGCCGCCACCTGCG
>Ga0316622_100002941_pt1 | contig 12001 bp, 7 predicted proteins | sample OWC_Aug_OW2_C1_D_FD_207646 | JGI IMG/M metagenome (GOLD analysis project Ga0316622, IMG submission 207646) | Wetland soil microbial communities from Old Woman Creek delta, Ohio, United States - OWC_Aug_OW2_C1_D5_C | ecosystem: Environmental > Terrestrial > Soil > Wetlands | place: USA: Ohio... | reverse complement strand
CTGGGTCGCAGCTGTCGTCGGTGCAACCATTCCCGTCGTCACAGTTCGGGGCCGCGCCACCGACGCAGATCCCGCCGACGCAGACGTCGCCGGTCGTGCAGGCACTCCCGTCGTCACACGGTGCGTTGTTGTCCACGTGCACGCAGCCGGTGGCCGGGTCGCAGCTGTCGTCCGTGCAACCATTCCCGTCGTCACAGTTCGGGGCCGGGCCGCCGACGCAGATCCCGCCGGCACACACGTCGCCGGTCGTGCAGGCACTCCCGTCGTCACACGGTGCGTTGTTGTCCACGTGCACGCAGCCGGTGGCCGGGTCGCAGCTGTCGTCGGTGCAACCATTCCCGTCGTCACAGTTCGGGGCCGCGCCACCGACGCAGATCCCGCCGACGCAGACGTCGCCGGTCGTGCAGGCACTCCCGTCGTCACACGGAGCGTTGTTGTCCACGTGTACGCAGCCGGTGGCCGGGTCGCAGCTGTCGTCGGTGCAACCATTCCCGTCGTCACAGTTCGGGGCCGCGCCACCGACGCAGATCCCGCCGACGCAGACGTCGCCGGTCGTGCAGGCACTGCCGTCGTCACACGACGCGTTGTTGTCCACGTGCACGCAGCCAAGGCCTGGGTCGCAGCTGTCGTCCGTGCAACCATTCCCGTCGTCACAGTTGGGAGGCACGCCACCCACACAGACCCCACCGGCACACACGTCGCCGGTCGTGCAGGCGCTGCCGTCATCGCAAGGAGCGGTGTTGTGGTCGTGGACGCACAAGAGAGCGAGCGTTTCGCAGCGGTCGTCCGTGCAAGGATTGCCGTCGTTGCAGTTGTTGGCGGAGAGCGGTTCGCAATCCAGCGAGTCCTGGATCCCGTCGTTGTCGTCGTCGGAGTCGTTGCAGTCGGCGACGCCGTCCCGGTCGCTGTCCGTGTCCGGCACGCCGCACCCACACACACCCGGTGCCGCCTTTCCGGGATCCTCGGGACAGCCATCGGGTGCGTACTCGACGTGCAGGAGCGGCGCCTGGGCCGAGACTCCGTTGTACGCCATGGCCACCCGCTCGCCGGTTCCGGTGATCAGAAGAACCAGCGCGCCGCCGCTCGTCCACTCGGACTGCAGCACGAGCTCCTGCAGGATCGGCGCGAGATCGGGAGTCCGCTGATCGAGGCCCGCCTCCCCCACTGTCGGCCACGGGCGGGGCGACCAGGAGACGGAAGCCGTGGTTCTCGTCCTGGAGGACACGTCGAACGGCGCCACGGTGAAGGTCCGCGGGCAGGGAGCAGCCTCGCCTGCGATGGTCAGCGTGGTGGGGACCGACTTCGACTCGTCCACCGTGAACTGGACGTACGCGCTGACGATCGCCGATCCCTGAGGAATCGCGACTCCCTTGAAGCGCATTCCCACCGTCTGGTTCGTTCCGTCGAATACCAGCTCCAGATCGCCGCTGGTCAGGTTCACGGCGCCCGTTGCGCTCTCCTCGGCGTCGTCGGAACCCGCGGAAATACGGACGTCTAGAGAACCCTGAGGCGGGGGGATGTCGGGGAGGGCGATCTCGTACAGCAGTCCGTCGTTCTCCAGTGGATCGACGTCGTTATCCACGCCGCGGTCCACCATGTAGAGGTGCTTCACGGACGGGTCGTTGGAGCCCGGGGCATAGACCAACCCTGAGGGGTGGATGCCAAGGCTCCCGATGTCCAACGCTCGGATCGGCACGCCGGACCGCGTGGTCTCGTACAGCACGTTGCCGCGGCGGCTGGTGACGAAGAGCGTGTCGCTGTCCGCGTTGTATTCCACGGTTTCCGGATCCACGATACCCAGGACCGCCGTGTCGAACTGGGCGATCTCGTCGTCGCCTACCGGTGGAACCCCGTTGAAGAACCCGTCGGGACCGGGGAGGATCTCGTACACCTCCGCGTTGACGCCGTCCGTGATGAACAGGTGCCCGTGCAGGGTGTCGTAGGTGATCCCTTCTGGATCCGTGCTCCCGAAGTCACGAGTCCGGAAGGATGTGACGATGTCGTCGCCGGTGCCAAGGGTCCCGTCGGAGCCCAGGTCAACCTCGAATACGGAACGCTGATCGTCGTCGGTGAAGAACCAGTGGCCGTCCCCTGGGTTGCAGGCGACGCCGGTGGGTTCCGCCGAGAACGAGAGGGTGCTGGCCGTCGTCAGGGGGCTGCCGGACAGAGTCGTGGTCCACACGTTCGCGCCGGCCCAGATCGACATTTCTTCGACTTCGCCGTCGGCGATCCAGAGGCGCCCGGTCGCAGGGTCGAACGCCAGACCGGACGGATCGGGGCTGGGAGGCAGGAACGACGAGGTCGCGATGATATTCACGAGTGAGCAGGTCTGCGGACACATCCCGAGCAGAGCCGCATCCACAACGGGCGGTTCCAGGGAGACCTCGAAGAGCTGACCGGACTCCGCGACGAACAGGTTCGTGCGCGAGGGCTCGTCGGTGCGATCCCCCGTGGGGGCAAACACGAAACCCTGCGGATTCTGCACGCCGGCGGACGCCAGGTCGTGAACGTCCACGAGACCACCGGTCTCCGTCAACTCGTACAGCCGACGCTCGAAGCGGTTCCAGGCGTAGAGGTGGCGGTCGGCCGGATTGAAGGCGAGCCCGTCGAAGTGCGCGCGGGGATCCGTCGCGAGCGTGGAGCTCGGCCCAGGAACGGGGCTGCGGAGAACCACTCCCCCGTCCGACTGGAGGCGCACGATGGTCTGCGAGGCGCCGTCGAGCAGGAAGATCGCTCCGGTTTCGGGATCCACCGCCAGCCCTCGCCCGTCCGAGACCCGGAGCGCGGTCGTGTCGACTCGGGTCACGTTGGAAGGATCCGGCGTCCCGTCCGGAGTGGTGCCGGTCTCGATCCAGAGCCGGGACGCGGGGTCCAGAATCAGGAGCCGCCCAGCACTGGCGTCGAACGCAGCTTGAGCGGACCGCGAGGTCGGCTCGGCGAGAAGGACCGTGCGGAAACCGTCCTCCCACAGGTCGAGCACATGGATCGCGGTTGCATCCGTGCCGGAGGTCCCCGACTCGGGGGGCTCGACGAGGAGTAGCGCGCGGCCGTCCCTTGCGACGGCCAGACTCGCCACGCTCGAGATGGCAATGCCAGGGGTGTCGAGAACGCGGACTCTCGACGCTGAAGCTCCTGCAGCCGAGGCGACGCTGGAGGCGGCGAGCGCGAGGCAGAGACCGGCGAGCGCTGCCCGGCAGGACGACGGTGTCGAAGGCACCACTTTCTTCGGCTCCTGTGCGAACGGCCCCGCGACTGGAGTATTCGCGGAGGCACCTGCTCCCATCAACGGCGATTTGCGAAATCGCAGCCTCCCGAAGCTGAAGGAATTGTCGACTGATGGGACTGACGGCGCTTCCGGGCTGCCACCCCCTGTTACCGGGGCGCACCCGGGAGCGTAGCCCATCTCACGCCGAGCACGCGTGCGCGCGGGGTGGGAGCAACCCACCCCGCGCGGCGCGTGGCATTCGAGGGGAGCGGGCTCTAGACGATCCCCTGGTCCAGCATCGCGTCGGCCACCTTGAGGAAGCCCGCGATGTTCGCCCCGTTGACGTAGTTGCCGGGCGACCCGAAGCGCTCGGCGGTCTCGCGGCAGGCCTTGTGGATCGCCTTCATGATCCCGTGCAGGCGCTGGTCCACCTCCTCGCGACTCCAGCTCAAGCGCATGCTGTTCTGCGACATCTCGAGCCCCGAGGTGGCGACTCCGCCGGCGTTCGCGGCCTTGCCGGGGCCGTAGAGGATGCGGGACTCGATGAACTGGTTCACGCCCTCGATCGTCGTGGGCATGTTCGCGCCCTCGGAGACCACGTAGACCCCGTTGCGGAGGAGGTTCGCGGCGTCCTTGCCGTTGATCTCGTTCTGAGTGGCGCTGGGGAACGCGCACTGGGCCTTGTGATTCCACAGCGGGTTGTGGTCCAGCTTGGCGTCGAGCGGGAAGTACGTGACGCCCTTGAACTGGTCGGCGTACTCCTTGATCCGGCCCCTGCGCACGTTCTTGAGCGCAATCACGAACGCCAGCTTCTCCCGGGTGATTCCGGCCTCGTCGTAGACGTAGCCGCCGGAGTCGGACAGGGTCACCGGACGCGCGCCGAGGTCGAGGAGCTTCTCGATCGTGTACTGGGCGACGTTTCCGCTGCCGGAGACGAGACAGGCTTTGCCCTCGAGCGTCTCGTTCCGTGTCGCGAGCATCTCGGCCGCGAAGTAGACCGCTCCGTAGCCCGTTGCCTCGGGCCGGATCAGCGAGCCGCCCCAGTTGAGCCCCTTGCCGGTGAGCACGCCGGTGAACTCGTTCCGGAGGCGCTTGTACTGGCCGAAGAGATAGCCGATCTCGCGGCCGCCCACGCCGATGTCTCCCGCCGGGACGTCCGTGTCGGGCCCGATGTGCCGCTGCAGCTCGGTCATGAAGCTCTGGCAGAAGCGCATCACCTCGTTGTCGCTCTTGCCTTTCGGGTCGAAGTCCGATCCTCCCTTGCCGCCTCCCATGGGAAGCGTGGTCAGCGAGTTCTTGAACACCTGCTCGAAGGCCAGGAACTTCAGGATCCCGAGGTTGACCGACGGGTGGAACCGCAGTCCCCCCTTGTACGGCCCGATCGCGCTGTTCATCTCGATGCGGAAGCCGCGATTGATCTGAACCCGGCCCTGGTCGTCAAGCCAGGGGACCCGGAACAGGATGACGCGCTCCGGCTCGATGATGCGCTCCAGGATCTTGGCGGCCCGGTACTCGGGATGTCGTTCCAGGACCAGGGCCAGGGATTCGGCGACCTCCTGGACGGCCTGATGGAACTCGGGCTCGGCGGGATTCTTGGCCTTCACCTCCGCCATCAGCGACGAGACATAGTCCTTCATCGGCACCTCTCCTTCCCGCGCGCTCATCGCTGGCGCGCGATGCTGGCGACAGGCAGTGTAACGGCATCGAGCGAGCGCCGGCCATCGGGGATCTTCCCGGTGTCCTCCGGAAAACCCTGTAGGCCCTCGGCGGTGGTGGGAGGGCCGGCTCAGACGTCGATGAGGTGGTTCCGGATGCAGTACTTGACGATATCGGCCACGTTCTTGGCTCCGAGCTTCCTCATGATCGAGGCGCGGTGGGTCTCGGCGGTCTTGACGCTGATGTTCAGGACCGTGGCGGCCTCCTTCGTGGAGTAGCCGTCGGCGAGCAGGCACGCGAGCTGGCGCTCGCGCGGCGTGACGATCCCACCCGGTTGCTGGCGCCGGATCAGCGGCCTCACGTACTCGGAAACCACATCCCGCCCCGCGGCGCCCGAGAGGTAGTACTCTCCGCTTGCCGCGTGGCGGATCGCCTCCACGAGAGACTCGATCGTGCCTTCCTTCAGGAGGTAGCCCCGGACCCCAGCTTCGAACGCCTGACGCTGGAACGCCTCGCTGTGATGGGCGGTCAGGACCACGACTTCGGTCCGGAGGTGCGCGGCCCGGACGCGGCGGGCGGCCTCGATCCCGTCCACGCCCGGCATGACGATGTCGACCACGAGGACGTCCGGGTCGGTCTCGAGAACCCGGTCGACGGCTTGCGCCCCGTCGGCTGCCTCGCCGACGACGCGAATCCCCTGCTCGGCATCGAGAACCCGCGCGAGGGCCCGGCGCACGAGCGCGTGGTCGTCGGCCACGACGACCCGGATGTCACGACCCGCCATGGAACGCCCGCCGCTGCCGGTTCACGGGGCCATGTTGCCATCAAAGTGCCCCGGACCCAAGCCGCGCACGCGGCGGCTCAGATCGCGCCGCCTCCCGGGCCCCGTTCGAACTCGTCGATGCGCTTCTGCAGCGTCTCCGCCCGGGCCGGGCCGAGATGCATGTGGACCATCTCGACCTCCTTGTCCAGGAGGCGCTGGAACCCGAGCCAGGGATCGAGGACCCCGCCGCGCCGCACCGCGCCGCGCAGTCCGGCGACGTCCCATGCCCCGTCGTCCATGAGGTCGACGCGGTCGAACAGCTCGTTGAACCCGTCGCTCAGCTTCCCGCCGCAAAAGCGGATGAAATTAGCAGCCCCGGCGCCGATCTCGGCCCGGATCGTCCGGTAGACCACTCGCTGGCACGCGTTGAACCTCTCGATCTGGCGCTCGAGATCCGGATCGAGCGCCGTGTCCTCGGCCGAAGAGGACGGGGGTGAGGCAACCTGGAACCGGGGCGGCTCGGGTGCCGCGGGCTCGGCATCGGAACCCGCCGCGGGTCGCCCCTCGGGCTCGGCACCGACAGGCTCCTCGGGCCGCTGCGGAGAGGCGTCCGACGACGGGACCGACTCGACAACAAGCTCCGTTTCGCGCGCGGCAGGCGTCTCGACCGTGAGCGGGGTCGAGGCCGGCGACTCCGCCGCCTCGGGGGAAATGCCGAACGGCAATGTCTGCCACGGAGAAACTGCTCCCATGGCCTCGGGGAGGGCAGGCTCGGCCTGAGCCGGAAGCGCGCCCTCCGGCCCGGAAGCCGCAGGCGCTTGCGGGACAGCAGTGTCCACAGCTGCGGGTGTCGGGTGGGCCGGGGCGGGAACCTCGTCCACCGCGCCCAGTAGCCGGAGCGCCCAGAGCATCTGGCAGATCCGGAAGTCTCCCATGCCGTGGGCCTGGCAGACCTCGCGCACCGTGCGCGGACCGCCCAGGGCGGCCACGATTCCCCACTCGTCCGCGCCGATCGTGGTCCGGTCCAGGATCTCGAGGTAGCGCGGGGTCAGGGTGAGCCACGCATCGAGCCCGCCGACTCCCTTCAGGATGCGGGACCACTCGGCCACGCGGCGGACGGCCTGGAACACGAGGTCCTCGAGGCTGCAGTCGATGATGATCCCCTCGAGCGTGGGAAGCTCGCCCGGAACGAACGTCCACTCCCCTTCGGGCCAACGGGCAGTGTCGTAGACGATCTCGCTCAACTGCTCCCGAACCATGCTCTGGAGATCCGCCTCGTCGATCGCCCCCATCTCCAGAAGCAGGGTTCCGGGGCGCTTGTTCGTCAGCAGGCGCCGGAAGACGGCCTCGCGATCCCGGAGCGAGATCACCCCGCGCCGCAGGAGATGCGTCATCAGGGAGTCGTCGGGGCTGGTGCTCGTGGCAAAGACGCAGCGCCCTTCCTTGATGTGAAACGTGCGGTCCACCACCTCGCGGCTGGCGTGCAGGACCCCCGTCTCGCCCTCGCGGCACAGGCGCATCAGCACCGCGAGGAAATCGGCCTGATCGAATCGGCCCCGGTTCCGCTCCGCCTCGCCCCCGGACGCGGGACCGCCCTTCTCCACCACGCCCAGTACCTTGAAGGCCAGAAGGGCCTGGTAGATCTCGAAATTGGAGAGGAACAGGTCCTGGCACAGCTCGTCGACGCTCCGCTCCCCCCCCTCGAGCCGGTCGAGGAGCAGGTTCTCGCGGTCTTGCAGCGTCACCCCCTTGAGCTTGGTCCTGGCCTCGGGTGCCAGCCGGTATCGGGCGCGCGGAGAGCCCACGCCGCGCCGCAACAGCGTGAAGGAGCGGATCTGGCGAGTCCCCTCGAGGATCAGCTCGCCCGTCGGCACGCCCAGCTGGATCGAGTCCTCTCCCTGCAGCGGCCCCTCGTCGAAGGCGTACTCCCCTTCCTCCCACGAAAACAGACCGAGGACGATGGAGCGAACCTGCCCCAGCACGCTTCGCGACAGGCTCTCCTGGGTGAGGTGACCGGCCTCGACCAGTGCCGTGCCGAGCCGCTTTCCCGAATCGAGCTGCGCGGCGGCCCTCTCGAACTGCTCAAGGGTGATGAGCCCCTCGCGTACGAGCAGCTCTCCCAGACGCTCGTTGGGATCGTCGGAGGCGGCGAAGACGATGCGCCCCGCTTCGAAGAACACGGACCGGCACACGCCGCGGCGGCGGACCCGCAGGCAGCCGGTGCTCCCGCGACGGCAAAGATCCCACATCAGATCGGGGATGCAGATCCCCTCCAGGCGCCCGGCACTCGGCAGGAATCCCTCGTGCCCCGGCTCCTTCCCCGATTCCAGGTCTCTCGACGCAGTCGATGTGACGAGCATGCGGACCTCCCGGGCGGCGCGCACCCGTGCTCGGGCACGTTCGGCCGAACCGGCTTGCCCCGACGCTAGGACAAAAATAGTCCTCGCGAAACCCGAGTCAAGAGACCTCCCCCCCCGCATCCCCGAGCCGGTCCAGGATCTCCTCGGGGGTGACGGTCGCGGTCCCCACCTTGCCCACGACGATCCCGCCCGCGTGGTTGGCGAGCATGGCGGCCTCGAGCATGCTCGCTCCCGCCGCGAGGGTCAGGGCCAGCAGCGCAACGACGGTGTCCCCGGCGCCGGTTACGTCGTACACCTCCCGGGCCACGGCGGGGATGTAGCGGGGCGTCCCGCCGCGCTCGAGCAGCAACATCCCGCGCTCCCCGCGGGTCACGAGCACGGCTTGGGTGTCGAGCCGCTCCATGATCGTCCGGGCGGCGGCAAGGCAGTCCTCGTCGGAGCGGATTTCCATCGCGGCCGCTCGGGCCGCCTCTCCCTGGTTGGGGGTCAAGACGGTGATCGGCTGGTAGTGGCGGAAGTGCGAGATCTTGGGATCGACCACGACCGGGACCCCCCGACGCCGCGCGGCGGGAAGCACGGCGCGCAGGAGGTGGGGGCCGACCACCCCCTTGTCGTAGTCCGACAGGACCAGCGCCTGCGCGCTCTCGAGACCCTCCAGAATGCCGGCGGTGAGCTGCTCCTGCAGCGCCCCGGCGATGACGCCCTCGCTCTCCCGGTCCACCCGCACGACCTGCTGGGCCCGCGCGATGACGCGCGTCTTCACCGTGGTCGTTCGTTCCCCGTCCTGCACGAGCCGTTCCCCGATCGCCGCTGCGCGGAGCATGGCCCGGATCTGCTCGGCGGGAGCGTCGCTGCCGATCACCCCCACGATCGAGACCTGCGCCCCCAGCTGCGCGAGATTCTCCGCCACGTTCGCGGCGCCGCCGAGGTGCGCCGTCTCCCGCCGCACTCGGACGACGGGCACGGGGGCCTCGGGAGAGATCCGGTCCACATCGCCCCAGATGAAGCGATCGAGCATCACATCGCCGACCACGAGGATCCGTCGTCCCCGGAACCCCGCCACCAGCCGTCGCGCCGACTCCTGAGCCGCGAGGCTCACGGCCCCTCCCGGCGCGGCCGTGCTTCCTCGACCAGCAGAACGGGGATCCCGTCGCGAACCGGATAGACCCGCGCGCAGCCGAGGCACTCGAGGCCCGGCTCCGCGGCGAGCTCGCGGATTCGAGCACCGCACTTGGGACAGATCAGGATCTCGAGCAGGCGCGAGTCGACGGACATCGGCGCATGGGTATACACCCCCTTCCCGAGGGTGTCAAAGACCGGATGGACTATACTCGGGCGGTGCGACCGTTTCCCGGCAGCTTGCGCGAGCGCATCGAGCGCGGCGGGAAGGGCCTCACGATCCTCGTGCTGCGCATGGCCGCGTTTGGAGACATCCTCCGGACGCTTCCTCCCGTGCGTCTCGTTCGCGCGCACCTCCCCGAAGCGCGGATCCTGTGGATCGTGGACGATCGCTGGGCGCCGGTTCTGGAGGGACACCGCGACCTCGACCAGGTGATCGCCCTGCCGCGCTCCTCGTGGCGAAAGAACAGCCGATCGCTCCGCTCCCTCGTGCGGCTCGGTCCGTCGATGGCGCGATGGATCGCGACGTTGCGATCCCCCCGTCCGGATCTCGTGCTGGATTTTCACGGCAACCTCCGCAGCGGGGTCTTGGGAGCGCTCTCGGGAGCGCCCGTGCGCCTGGGTTATTCCGGCCACCAGCAGAAGGAGGGGAATCGCCTCTTCACGACCCATCGGGTTCCGGCGGGCTCGCGTCGCGCCTCGCGCATGGAACGGAACCTGAGCCTGGTGCGTGCGTTGGGGATCCGGGATCGAGTCCTGCCCCGGGGAGAGCTTCCCGGTGTCGCCGAGAGGATCCCCCTGGCGCGGGAGATCGCCGCGAGACTCGCCGGCGACGGGCGGCCGTATGCGATCCTCGCCCCGGGGGCGAGCCGGCGGCAGTCCTACAAGAAACCTCCGGCGCCGCTGCTCGCCGCCGCCGCCCGGCAGCTCGCGTCGCGAGGGATCGCGGCGCTGGTCGTCTACGGCCCGGGAGAGGAAGCGGACGCGGAGGAGGTCGTGCGTCAGGCGCCCGCGGAGAGCCGCATGGCGCCCCCGACGGACCTGCGCGTCCTGGCGGCTCTGCTCGGCGGGGCGCGCCTGTTCGTGGGCGGCGACAGCGGGCCCCTGCACCTGGCGTGCGCGGTCGGGTGCCCGGTCCTGGGGATCTACGGGCCGACCGATCCCGAAGTCAATGCGCCCTGGGGCGTCCCCCAAGAGGCGCTCTACCCGCCTGGCCGGATCTACACGGGGATCAAGCGACGTGACCGGAGCGCGGGAGGGTTCGCCGGGCTCGAGCCGCGCATGGCGCAGGCGGCCGTGGATCGCGTGCTGGCCCTCGCCGGAGAGGGCGCCGAAGGGGCGTGCGATGGCCGCTAGATCCCGGCTCGCGCTTCGTCCCGGCAGTGCGCGCCGGTTCTTCTGGCTCTCCACCTTCGCGGTTGCCATGGGGATCCTGGAGGCTGCGGTGGTCGTGTACCTGCGCGAGCTGTATTACCCGGAGGGGTTTCGATTCCCCCTCGTGGCGATCCCGGACCGCGTGGCCTTCGTCGAGGTCGCCCGCGAGGCGATGACCATCCTCATGCTTCTTGCCGTCGCGGCGCTGTCGGGGCGGGATGCGCTCGATCGTTTCTTCGTCTTCGGGTTCCTGTTCGGGGTGTGGGACGTGATGTACTACGCCACGCTGCGCCTCGTGCTGGGCTGGCCGGACTCGCTCCAGGCCTGGGACGTCCTGTTCCTGATCCCTGTCCCCTGGGTGAGCCCGGTCCTGTATCCCTTGATCGTCTCCGTGGCGCTCGTCGTAGGTTTCGTCGCGCACGAGCTCGTCCGAGGTCGCGGCGCGCAGATCCGGCCCGGACGCGTGGGCTGGGCCTTCGCCGCGGCCGGAGCCGCGGGGATCGTCGCGTCGTTCTGCTGGCGGTCCCGCGAGGCGCTGCAAGCGCCGACCCCTGGAGCTTTCCCGGTTGCCCTGTTCGCTGCCTGCTTCGTGCTCGCGCTCGCGCCGTTCCTGCTCGGGGGGGTGCGGGCGCTCCGCGAGTGATCCGCCCTAGGACTTTCCCTTCCAGCCTGCGCGGTGCAGGGCCAGCCAGATTCTGCCCGCCGCGCGGCCGCGTGCCAGGCGCCGGGCGAGCTGCGCGTCCTGGCCCGCGTACCAGGCGTGCCAGGAGACGATGTCCGGCTCCCCGGCCGGACCGTCCCGTCCGAGCGTCTTCGCCCAGGATCGCTCCAGCCGTCGCAACGCCCTCTGCCGCCGCGCGAACGAGACTGGGGTGCGGGTGAGGAGCGCGCGATCGAGGTCCACGACGAAGACCCGGGGACCGCGCTCGTCCTCGTGGATCAGCAGATTCCCGAGATTCAGGTCGCGGTGGTCGATCCCGGCGTCGTGCATCCCGCGCACGAACGCCAGGACCACCGGCATCTCGGCTCGCGGACGGGAGGGGTCGGCGGAGAACCGTGCGCGGAGATCTTCCGCCCCCTCGATCTCCTCCGTTGCCATCCAGGCGCGGTGGAGGCCCGGCGGCCCGCCGCGCACGAGCAGAGCGACGGGGCGCGCCGTCCGGATTCCGCGGCGCTCCGCCTCGATGGGTGTCGTGAGGTTCGCGAGCAGTCGGCCGGTGCCGCGGAAACGCTCCCTCCAGAACACGCGCAGGAGCCCCCCCCGACGCATGCGCTTCAGGACCCAGCGGCGTCCGGGGGACACCTCGATCCGCGCGGTCCTCCCCCGTCCCGAGCCGACAGGGGCAGCGCGCACCAGCTCCTCGAAGCGGAGCGCTCGGCCCAGGCCCAGGCGGCGCAGATCGTCCAGCGAATCCTGCCGCGCCACCAGGACGTCACGTCCGTCTCGATCGAGAACGAACCCTTCGGGGGCGCGCACCGCGAGCCAGTCCTACCGTTTTTGGCCGAACAGCCACGCGACCAGAA
>Ga0316622_100002940_pt1 | contig 12004 bp, 11 predicted proteins | sample OWC_Aug_OW2_C1_D_FD_207646 | JGI IMG/M metagenome (GOLD analysis project Ga0316622, IMG submission 207646) | Wetland soil microbial communities from Old Woman Creek delta, Ohio, United States - OWC_Aug_OW2_C1_D5_C | ecosystem: Environmental > Terrestrial > Soil > Wetlands | place: USA: Ohio... | reverse complement strand
CTCGCCGGTCCAGGCCCAGTGCACGCGCGGGATCACCACCTCGGGCAGGGCCGCCATGTTGGCAGCCACGCGCTCGGCGTGCCGGCACTCGGAGGCGAGGTTCAGTTCGCGACGCAGCGAGCGCGCGAATTCGCGCACCAGCTGGCGCGGGCGGTAGGGCCGCAGCGCGGGCCACTCCTCGTCGGCGATGGCGGCCAGGCGGTCGAGCAGGCGCAGGTCGGCCTCGACGGTGTCGACGATATGCGGGCGCCGCACCTTGACCACGACCTCGGTGCCGTCGTGCAGCGCCGCACGGTGCACCTGCGCGATCGATGCGGCGGCCAGCGGCTCGGCATCGAAGCGCGCGAAGACGACCTCGGGATCGCCGCCGAGGTCCTCGCGCAGCTGCGGGCGCAGCGTGTCCAGCGGCACCGGCGGCACGCGGCTGTGCAGCCGTCCGAACTCGGCGATCCAGGCGGGGCCGAACAGGTCGGCGCGCCCGGCCAGGATCTGGCCCAGCTTGACGAAGGTCGGCCCCAGTTCCTCGATCGCCCGCCGCACCTGCACCGGCGGCTCCAGCCGGGCCAGCTCACCGGCGTGATCGAGGTGCAGGGCGTGGCCGGCGCGGGCCAGGGCATCGGCCAACCCGAGGCGGCGCACCGCGTCGCCCAGGCCGTGGCGCACGCACACGCTGGCGATCTCCTGCAGGCGGCCGAGATCGCGCGCGGTGCCCAGGGTTTCGATCAGCATGGCCGCAAGTATCGCCCTCTCTCGGCGCGGGGCGGCGCATGCGCTCGGAGTGCTTCAGCGCGCGCGCAGCACGCGCAGGATCTCGTCCAGGATCAGGCACGCCGCGCCCAGCGTGATCGCGCTGTCGGCGATATTGAAGCTGGGGAAGTAGCCGCCCGGGAACAGCGGCTCGAGCAGGGCGAAGCGAAACTGCAGGAAGTCGACCACGTGGCCGTGCAGCAGGCGGTCGACGACGTTGCCCAGGGCGCCGCCGAGGATCATGCTGACGGCGAAGCAGAACAGCCTCTGTGTCGGGTGGCTGCGCAGCATCCAGACGATGAATGCCGACGCTGCCAGGCCCAGGCCGACGAAGAACCAGCGCTGCCAGCCCGAGGCGCCGGCCAGGAAGGAGAAGGCGGCGCCGGTGTTGTGCACGCGCACGAGGTTGAAGAAGCCGGTGACGGGACGCACGTCGCCGTACTGGAAGTAGCCCAGGATCAGCGTCTTCGTGACCTGGTCGGCGAGGATGACGATGGCCGCCAGGCCCAGCCACAGGGCCAGGCCCGGCGCCTTGCCGCGGGCGGCCACGGTCAGGCCACCGTGCGGATTTCGCCCGCGCCGTACAGGTTGCTGGTGCAGCGGCCGCAGATCGCGGGGTGCGCCGGGTCGTGGCCGACGTCGCGGCGCCAGTGCCAGCAGCGCTCGCACTTGACGGCCGCGCTGGCGCGCACCTCGACACCCAGCGCGCCGCCAGCCGCCAGCGTCACTGCCGAGGTGATGAAGATGAACTTCAGGTCCTCGCCCAGCGAGGCCAGCAGGGCGTGGTCTTCGGCCGCCGCGGTGATCGTGATTTCGGCCTGCAGCGAAGAACCGACGCCGCCGCCGGCACGCAGGGCTTCGATCTCCTTGTTCACCGCATCGCGGATCTCGCGCAGGCGCGACCAGCGCGCGAGCAGCGCGGCGTCCGGGGCGTCGAAGGTCCAGTAGGTCTCGCAGAAGATCGAATCGCTGCCCGCCGCGAACACCTGCCACGCCTCCTCGGCGGTGAAGCTGAGGAAGGGCGCCATCCAGCGCAGCATCGCGTTCGTGATCTGCCACAGTGCGGTCTGTGCGCTGCGCCGCGCCACGCTGCCGGGCGCAGTGGTGTAGAGGCGGTCCTTCAGCACGTCGAGGTAGAAGGCGCCGAGGTCCTCGGCACAGAAGACCTGCAGCCGCGCCACCACGGGATGGAACTCGTAGACCTCGTAGTGCTGCAGCATCTCGGCCTGCACTTCGGCCGCACGCGCCACGGCCCAGCGGTCGATCTCCAGCATCGCCTCCGGCGCCACGGCGTGCCGACCGGCGTCGAAGTCGGCGGTATTGGCGAGCAGGAAACGCAGCGTGTTGCGGATGCGCCGGTAGCTGTCGACGACGCGGGCGAGGATCTTGTCGTCGATCGACAGGTCGCCCGAATAATCGGTGGCCGCGCACCACAGGCGGATGATCTCGGCGCCGAGCTGGCTCGTCACCGTGCGCATCTCGACGAAGTTCCCGAGGCTCTTGCTCATCTTGCGGCCCTGGCCGTCGACCGTGAAGCCGTGCGTGAGCAGGCCGCGGTAAGGTGCCCTGCCGGACACCGCGCAGCCGATGAGCAGCGAGGAATGGAACCAGCCGCGGTGCTGGTCGTGGCCTTCCAGGTAGAGGTCGGCCTCGGGACCGGTCTCGTGGTGGCCCTCGGGGTGCGAACCGCGCAGCACGTGGCTGAAGGTGGAGCCGGAATCGAACCAGACGTCGAGGATGTCGTGGCTCTTGGCGTAGCGTTCCGCGGAATGTTCACCCGTCGTGCCCAGCCAGTCGGTCGGCTCGAGCTGGCTCCAGGCCTCGACCCCGCCCTGCGCGACGAGCTCGGCCGCACGGTCCATCAGCGCCAGCGTGTCGGGGTGCAGCTCGCCCGTCACCTTGTGCAGGAAGAAGGGCAGCGGCACCCCCCAGCTGCGCTGGCGGCTGATGCACCAGTCGGGGCGGTTGGCGATCATGTCGCGCAGGCGGGCGCGGCCGTTCTCGGGGTAGAAGCCGGTGGCGTCAATGGCCTGCAGGGCCGTCTGGCGCAGCGTCTGCGGTGCCTTGTCGACGGTGAACACGCCATCGCCTTCGTCCATGCGCACGAACCACTGCGCCGCGGCGCGGTAGATCACCGGCGTCTTGTGGCGCCAGCAGTTCGGATAGCTGTGCTCGAGCTTGGCCGTGGCCAGCAGGCGGTCGCTCTGCGCCAGCACCTCGACGATGCGCGGATTGGCCTTCCAGATATTCAGGCCGCCGAACAGTGGCAGCGCCTCCTCGAACGCGCCGTTGCCCAGCACCGGGTTGAGGATCTGGTCGGTGGCCATGCCGTGCGCCAGGCAGGAGTTGAAGTCGTCGACGCCGTAGGCCGGCGAGGAGTGCACGATGCCGGTGCCGTCCTCGGCGGTGGCGTAATCGGCGAGGAAGACCGGTGCGATGCGGCGGTAGCCCGGGTGCACGTCGGCCAGCGGGTGCCAGAAGCCCAGGCCGCCGAGCTTGTCGCCGCGGGCCGTAGCCAGCACGGTGCCCTCCAGGCCGTAGCGGCCCAGGCACTTCTCCACCAGGGCCTCGGCCAGCAGGAGCAGGCCGCGCGCAGTATCGACCAGCGCATAGGTCAGCGCCGGGTTGAGGTTGAGGGCCTGGTTGGCCGGCAGCGTCCACGGCGTGGTGGTCCAGATCACCGCGAAGGCCGGCTTGGCCAGTGTCGCCAGGCCGAAGGCGGCGGCCAGCCTGTCCGGCTCGGCGGCCAGGAAGGCGACGTCGACCGTGGGTGATGTCTTGTCGGCATATTCGATCTCGAACTCGGCGAGCGAGGAGCCGCAGTCGAAGCACCAGTAGACCGGCTTCTGGCCGCGGTAGACGAAGCCACGCTCGAGCAGGCGCTTGAGCACGCGGATCTCGCCCGCCTCGTTGGCGTGGTCCATCGTGCGGTAGATGCGGCCCCAGTCGCCGAGCACGCCCAGGCGCTGGAAATCGGCCATCTGCTGGCCGATCTGCTCGCTGGCGTAGGCCCGCGACAGCGCCTGCACCTTGTCGCGCGGCAGGCCGCGGCCATGGTCCTTCTCGACCTGGTTCTCGATCGGCAGGCCGTGGCAGTCCCAGCCCGGCACGTAGCGCGCGTCGAAGCCGGCGAGCTGGCGGCACTTGACGACCATGTCCTTGAGGATCTTGTTGACGGCGTGGCCGATGTGCAGCTTGCCGTTGGCGTAAGGCGGGCCGTCGTGGAGGACGAACAGCGGCGCGCCCCGGCGCGCCACGCGCAGGCGCTGGTAGACGCCTCCTTCGTTCCATTGCCTGATCCAGCCCGGCTCGCGCTTGGGCAGGTCGCCGCGCATCGGGAACGGCGTGTCGGGCAGGTTCAGGGTGCTGCGGTAGTCGGGTGCAGTGTTCATCGCGGGTGGCGGCCGGTGGAGGCGGCTGTGCTGTCGTTGATCAGCGACGACGCCGGGCGGCGCCGCGCTCGCAGGCCTGTGCCGAAGCCGGGGGCCTGCAGACGGGCTTCAGGGGGCTGAAGCGAAAATTCGGTCGCGTGTCGCCTGCCGGCGCGTGGCGGCATGCCAACGCAGGGGACCGATGCTGTGCCCGGAGAATTGCATGTCGTCGATTCTATCCGCGACGCCCTGCATGCAGCTTCGGCGGCCGCTCCCCGCTTGGCCCTGCGCACGGCCTGGCCACCCGGCGCCGCGGGCGCGCTGACCCGCGGCCCGCCCGGAGGAGGCATCGATGCCGGCGCGGCCCGGCGTTTCCGGGGTGCCGGGTCTCAGCAGCCAGGGGCGTTCGCCGCAAGCCAGCGCCGGGCATCATCGGTATCACGGGCAATGGCCGCCTGCAGCGCAGGCAGCGAGTCGTACTTGACCTCGTCGTGCAGCTTGTGCAGCAGGTCCACGCGCAGGCAGCGACCGTAGCCGCCGTCGGCGCCCAGCACGGACGGCCAGTCCAGGCAGTGCACCTCCAGCAGCACACGCCCGCTGTCTTCCACCGTCGGTCGCACGCCGAAGCTGGCCACACCGGGCAGCGGCGTCTCTGCCAGGCCGTGCACACGCACCACGAAGATGCCGCCGGTGGCTGCGCGCGCATGGGCAAAGCGCAGGTTGAGGGTGCGAAAACCCAGTTCGCGGCCGAGCTTGCGGCCATGCAGCACATGTCCGCTGACGCTGTACGGCCGGCCGAGCAGAGCCTCGACCTGGCGCAGATCACCGGCGCCGAGCGCGGCGCGCACGGCCGAGCTCGACACGCGCAGGCCGTGCACCTCGTAGCTCATCATGCGCGCCACGTCGAAGCCCATCCGCGCGCCGGCCGCGTCGAGCAGGGCGTAGTTTCCGGCGCGCCTGGCGCCGAAGCTGAAGTCGTCGCCGACCAGCACGTAGCGGGCGCGCAAGCCACGCTGCAGCACGCCGTCGATGAAATCGAGCGGCGACATCGCCGCCAGGCGGTCGTCGAAGCGCGCCACGACGACGTGGTCGATGCCGCAGCGCTGCAGTTCGGCCAGCTTGTCGCGCAGCGTCGCGATGCGCGGCGGCGCCAGCTCCGGCCGCCCGGCCTTGTGCGCGAAGTGGTCGCGCGGATGCGGCTCGAAGGTCAGCACGCACGACGGCAGGCCGCGATGCCGCGCCTCGTTGGTGAGCAGGGCCAGCATGGCCTGGTGGCCACGGTGCACGCCGTCGAAGTTGCCGATCGTCAGCGCACAGCCGCCGCCGCCGGGCAGGTGGAAGCCGCGATGGACGTGCATGGACCCCGATTATCCCGGCGCCAGGCCGAGCAGCCGGCGATACAGGGCCAGGTAGGCGTTGGCCGCGCGATCGGCGTCAAAGCGCGCCGCATGGCGGCGGATGGCATCGGCGCGACCCGGATCATTGCGGTGGCGAGCAAGCCCTTGCTCGACCACTCGGCGCATGCTGGCGGGTTCAAAATCGTCGAAGTAGTCGGCCGCGTCAGCGCCAATCTCGGGCAGGCTGGTCAGCCGCGACAGGAACACCGGCTTGCCGAATTGCATTGCCTCGATCGGCGGCAGGCCGAAACCCTCCGTCCACGACGGGAACACGAAACCGGCGCAGTGCGCAAATGCCCAGGCTTTCTGCGCGTCGGTGATGCTGAGGTGGAACTGCACGTTGGGCAATTGCACGCTGTCGCGCAGTGCGCGCGAGTCACCTCCCTCGGGACCGCAAAGAACGAAGGTCATCTCGGGCCAGTGGCGTGCCAGCCCGACGATTGCCCCCGGGTTCTTGGACGGCGACATGCGGCTGAGATGGAACAGGAATGGACGCGGCTCCCCGTCCTGCCAGCCGGGCAAAGGTTGCTGCGTGGTGCTGGCGAAGGGGCGTGCGCCGCGCAGGATGACCTCCATGGCCCCGGTCCAACCCAGGTGACGGCGCACGTCGGACGCGGTGTGCTGGCTGATGGCAACCACCATGTCGGTGCGCTGCATGAGGGCCCGCGTGCGACGGTGGTGGCGCCAGGTGGACCAGCTGTTGCGCCCATACAGGTAGTTCAGATCGTGGACGGTGACCATACGCAGGCCAGCGCCGGCGGGGGGCAGGTTCTTGTTGAGCTGGTGCAGCGAGTGCCAGATGTCGTATCGATCGGGCTGTACATGCCGCCAGCGCTGCCAGCGCTTGACCGGTAGATAACCGACGTCGGGTCCGAAGAGGCCCGCGTGCTCTTGCCGCAGGTGGAAGTCGAACTGCACGTTGTCGCGCTCGCGCCAGACGGGCGCCGCGGACGCGACCGCGCGGCCGATCTGGACCGCGAACTCACCCAGGCCATCGTGAAGGTTGCCGAGGTTGCCCAGGCTGATGCCGATGCGCCGCAGGTTCATTGGCGCGCAGTGTAGCCAGGGGCTGGGCGGCGGCGCGCAGGGGCGCCGCTGGCAGAATCGGCGTGGATGAGCCGGCTACACCTTCCGCAGGTCACCTTGTGTGCCGTGGATACGCGCTCGCCGAAGCTGGCAGCGCGATCGCTGCTGCGTTCGATGTCCGGCATCGATTTCGCCCATGTGATGCTGTTCACGCGTGGCTGCGCACAGCCGCCGCCCGGCGTCGAAGTGGTCGAGATCGAGCTGCTCCGCTCGGGCGCCGACTATTCGCACTTCGTGCTGCGGCAACTGCCGGGCCATATCCGCAGCTCGCACGTGCTGGTCACGCAGTGGGACGGCTTCGTCGTCGAGCCCGCGGCCTGGCGCCAGGAATTCCTGCTCCACGACTATATCGGCGCAGTGTGGCCGGACCAGCCGGCGGCGTGCTCGGTCGGCAACGGCGGCTTCTCGCTGCGATCGCGGCGCTTCATGGCCGCCGGGCTGGATCCGCGCATCACGGAGCTGCATCCCGAGGACCAGGTGCTGTGCCGCACCTGGCGCACGCACCTGGAGCGCGAGCATGGCGTCAGCTTTGCGCCGCCGGCGCTGGCGCGGCGTTTTGCCTTCGAGAACGAGGAGCCGCAGGGTCCCACCTTCGGCTTCCACGGGCCCCGCAACCTGCCGCGCTTCCTCGACGAAGCGGCGCTGGTGGCCATGCTCGGCGAATTGCCCGACGAGTTCTTCCGCAGCCGCGATGCCCGGCGCCTGGCGCGTGCGCTGCTGCGCCACGGCATGCCCGACACGGTGCTGCTGTTGCAGAGGCGCCGCCTCGCCGCCGGGCGTGCCGACTGGCCGACACGCCTGCTGGCCCTGGCCGCTTCGGCGCAGCGGCTGGCCCGTCGCCGCTCTTCCGCCGCCGCCCCGGGATCGGGATCGGGATGATCTGCGACTGCCTCACGCACGTCGGCGAGATCCCGCGTCCGCAGGCGTCGCCCGCTCGTCACCGTGTGGCGCCCGCAGCGCTGGTTCGGCGGCATGCGGAGACTGCGCGGCCTCCGTGCCGAGGGCCTGTGCCGGCGCAACAGGGTCCGATCTCTCGGGCTTGATGGAGGTCAAGCGTGGCGCGGCCGCGGCGCGCAGAATCGCCGCCACGGCGGACCGGGGCCGCTCCGGCCTGCCCGCGCGGGGCGCGAGTCCGGCCCGCGCCGCGCCCACCGGCCACTCCAGGAGCCCGACCATGACGAAGACCGTGTTGCAGCACCTCCAGACGCACCCCTTCGTGGCCGAGTTCACGCCCGAACACACGGCACTGCTGGCATCGATGGCCAAGGAGGTGAGTTTCACGGCCGACCACATCATCTTCAAGGAAGGCGACGACTACACCGTCTTCTACCTGATCGAAGAGGGCATGGTGGCGCTTGAACTCGAATCCCCCGGTCACGTGCTGCGCGTGCAGACGCTGTACCGCGGCGACGAGCTCGACTGGTCGGCCCTGCTGCCGCAGGCCGGCAAGCATTTCCAGGCACGCACGCTGACACCGGTCACGGCGCTGGCCTTCGAAGGCCAGGACTTGCTGGCGGCGTTCAAGCGCGACCCCGAATTCGGCCTCGCTTTCGTCATGCGCGTGCTGGGCGTGGTCGCCGAGCGCTTGCGCGCCACGCGGCTGCAGCTGCTGGACATGTATTCGCCGGTGGCCCGGCGTGCAGGCGCGTGAGCGGGCAGCGATTCTGTCCACCGCGGGTGCAGGCGGTCTTGCCTCAGGTCAAGGTCCCGGGTGATCGGCCAGGGCCGCTGTGCCGCCGCCACGCCACCATCGCACTTGATCTAAAGCAAGCCGCACGACCCGACGGCGATTAGTCTCGCGGGTGTCGAGAAATTGCGGTCGGCCCTCGGGCGAGGCAGCACGACAACAAAGAGGGAAGAACAGATGGTGTGCTGGCCAGACCGAATTGCCAGACCCCCGGCCGGCGCGGGAGTCGCGTCGTGAATCCCTATGTCGTCTTCCTGCTCTACCTGATGGCGATCCTGGGTTTCGTCGCCATCACGCTGCTGCTCAACGGCCTGCTTGGCCCCAAGCCCGTCTCATCGGCCGTCAAGCTCGAACCCTTCGAGTGCGGCGCGACACCGGTGGGAGGCATCAACGTCAAGGCCGTGCCGATCAAGTACTACGCCGTGGCGATCGTCTTCATCCTGTTCGACCTCGAGACGGTGTTCCTCTTCATCTGGGCGCTGGGTGCGCAACCGCTGTCGGGCTTCATGCTCTTCACGTTTGCCCTGTTCATGTTCCTGCTCGTGCTGATCCTGCTCTATGTCTACAAGGCGCGGCTGATCGAGGCGGTGACGGAGTAGCTGATGTACGCAAGAACCGTCCCCATCGTGCCGGCGTCCCATCAGAAGGACGGCGCCTTCGAATACCTGACCACGCGCAAGGACGAGTTGATCGGCTGGGCGCGCAAGTTCTCGATCTTTCCCTACCCCTTCGTCACCGCCTGCTGCGCGATGGAATTCATGGCCGTCAGCGCCTCGCCCTACGACACCGACCGCTTCGGCGCCGCGCTGCCGCGTTTTTCGCCGCGCCAGGCCGATCTGCTGATGGTGGTCGGCACCGTCACCCACAAGCAGGCGCCGATCCTGCTGAAGGTGTACGAGCAGATGTGCGAGCCCAAGTGGGTGATGGCCTTCGGCGTCTGCGCCACAAGTGGCGGCTTCTACCAGAACTACGCTGCGCTGCCGGGCATCGACAAGATCATCCCGGTGGACATCTACATCCCCGGTTGCCCGCCGCGGCCCGAAATGGTGATCGACGGCATCATGCAGCTGCAGGAAAAGATCGCCGGCAGCCGCCACCTCATCGTCAACGACAGGTTCTGAGCGTGGTGCTGCCCCTCTTCGACGGCCTGAAGCAAGCGATCGTGCCCGCCGCCGGGCCGGCCGTGGTGTCGCACGGCATCCTGGTCTTCGTGCTGGCTGCCGACGAGCTGCTGCCCACGGTGCGGCAGTTGCGCGACGAGCACGGCTTCGACATCTTCCTCGACGTGACCGCGGTCGACTGGCTCGGCCAGGTGCCGCGCTTCGAGGTCGTCTATCACTTCTACTCGACCGCGCACAGAGTGCGGGTGCGGCTGAAGATGCGTGTCCCCGAGGCCGACCCGAGCGTCGACAGCCTGGTGCCGCTGTACGGCTCGGCGGCCTTCATGGAACGCGAGTGCCACGACATGTACGGCATCCGCTTCCGCGGCAATGCAGACCTGCGGCCGATCCTGCTCTACGAGGGCTTCGTCGGCCATCCGCTGCGCAAGGATTACCCCAAGCAGCAGGAGCAGCCGCTCGTGCCCTACCGCAGCTGAAGGCCCGCCGTGGACGCCCCTCGCCGCCCCATCGCCAATCCCGTGCGCTCGATCTTCGAGCAGACGCTGCGCGAGGACTCGGTCGTCGTCAACATCGGCCCCTCGCACCCGGCCACCCACGGCACGGTGCAGATCATCGCCGAGCTCGATGGCGAGCGCGTGCTGCGCAGCGACGTCCACTGCGGCTACCTGCACCGCGGCTTCGAGAAGGAGTGCGAGGACCACACCTGGCACAACCTGATCCCCTATGTCGACCGCTTGAACTACGTCTCGGCGCTGATCAACGACTTCGCCTACTGCGGTGCCGTCGAGGAACTGATGGGCGTGCAGATCACGCCGCGCTGCCGCTACCTGCGCACGCTGCTGTCCGAGTATTCGCGCCTGGTCGACCACCTGACCTGCCTGGCCGCCGGATTGATGGAACTGGGCGCGATGACGGCCTTCCTCTACCTGGTGATGATCCGCGACTTCATGTACGAGCACCTGGCGGCGCTGACCGGCGCGCGCGTGACGTACACCTACGGCCGCATCGGCGGCCTGGCACGCGACCTGCCCGCGGGCTGGCTGCAGCGGCTGGAGGAGATCTTCGTCCAGTACGAGGACTTCGTCTCGCGCGTGCACGCGCTGGTCGACCGCAACCGCATCTTCATCGACCGCATGCGCAACGTCGGCGTGATCAGCACGGCCGACGCGCTGAGCTACGGATACACCGGCGTCATCCTGCGCTCCACCGGCGTGCCGCGCGACCTGCGCAAGGACACGCCGTACCTCGCCTACGCCGAAGTCGACTTCGACGTGCCGGTGGGCATCAAGGGCGACAACTACGACCGCTATTTCGTGCGCATGCGCGAGATGGACGAGTCGGTGTACATGATGCGGCAGCTGGCGCAGATGCTGCCCGAAGGGCCGATCAGCGTCGACGACCGGCGTTGCACCTTTCCGGACAAGCCACTCGTCTACACCGAGATCGAGTCGCTGATCAACCACTTCAAGCTCGTGATGGACGGCCCGGCGGTGCCGGCCGGGGAGTGTTACGTCGCGCACGAGAGCCCGAACGGCGAGCTCGGCTTCTACATCGTCAGCACCGGCAGCGGCACGCCGTACAAGGTGCACTGCCGGGCGCCGAGCTTCGTGCACATGGGCGGTGCGCACCTGATGATCAACGGCGGTCAGCTGGCCGACATCGTGCCGACCTTCGGCTCGATCAACATGATCGGCGGGGAGTGCGACCGGTGAAGCACCTGATCCCCGAGTTCGACGCCATGCGCAAGCGCTATCCGCCGGGCGCCGAGTCGTCGCTCGTGCTGCCCTGCCTGCGCCGCATCCAGGAAGACCGCGGCTATATCGCCGACAGCGACATCGCCGATCTGGCCGCGTACATCCCCGTGCCGCGCATCCAGATCGAGGAAGTGCTGGCGCACTACACGCAGTACCGGCGCGCCCCCATCGGCCGCTGGCACCTGCAGGTCTGCCACAACCTGTCGTGCTCGATGCGCGGCGCCGAGGGTGCGCTCGGGCATCTTCAGCGCACGCTGGGCATCGAGCCTGGCCAGACCACGGCCGATGGCCGCTTCACCTTGAGCACGGCGGAATGCCTGGGCTCCTGCGGCACCGCACCGGTGGTGATGGTCAACGATGCCTACCACGAGAACATGAGCCCGGCCAAGATCGACGCGCTGCTCGAGGAGCTTGGCAAATGACCGGCCGCAAGCTCATCATGACCTTCCCGGTCACCGCAACGTCGCACCTGCTGGCCGACTACCGGGCGCGCGGCGGCTACCAGACGCTGACCAGGGCGCTGCGCGAGATGCGGCCCGAGGAGATCACCAAGGAAGTGGTGACCTCGGGCATCCTCGGCCACGGCGGCGCGGCCTTCCCGGCCGGACGCAAGTGGGGCGTGATCAAGCTCAACGACGAGCAGCCGCACTTCCTGTGCGCCAACGCCGACGAGGGTGAACCCGGCACCTTCAAGGACCGCTGGATCCTGGAGAACGCGCCGCACCTGCTGCTGGAGTCGATGCTGATCGCCGCCTATGCACTGCAGGTGCGCCATGCCTTCGTCTATATCCGCGGCGAGTTCGACCTGCCGTACCGGCGCCTGGCGGCGGCGGTGGAAGAG
>Ga0316622_100002939_pt1 | contig 12004 bp, 12 predicted proteins | sample OWC_Aug_OW2_C1_D_FD_207646 | JGI IMG/M metagenome (GOLD analysis project Ga0316622, IMG submission 207646) | Wetland soil microbial communities from Old Woman Creek delta, Ohio, United States - OWC_Aug_OW2_C1_D5_C | ecosystem: Environmental > Terrestrial > Soil > Wetlands | place: USA: Ohio... | reverse complement strand
GCCTGGGTGGGCCTTACGGAGGGTGAGGCCCGGGAGAAGCACGGGCGAAACCTGCGCGTCTACCGCTTCCCCTACGAGACGATGCGCCGCGCGCTCATCGACGGCACGGGAACGGGGACGGCCAAGTTTCTCTGCGACGGCCGGGGGCGCATCGCGGGCGCGCACATTCTCGGCGAGGCCGCGGCCGAGGTCATCCACGAGGCGGCCCTCGTCCGCGCCATGAAAAAGCCCCTGCACGCGGTCCGGACCCTGACCCACGCCTACCCCACCTATGCCCAGGCGCTCGTGGGACGGGCAAGCCAACTGGCCTTCCTTGACAAAACAGCGGGAAACCCCCTCGTGAGTCTCGCCCTTCACGCGCTCCCCGGGTACGCCCACCGCGTCCACCTCGCGCGCGAGCGCCTCGCCGAAGAGCATGCCTTTGCGCCCACCGAGTATGCAAGCGAGGCCATGCCCGCCGGGCAGAGAACATGCATCATCGAACCCCGTGCGGCTTCACCGGATATCGTCGTGCTGGATATCCGCGGCGTCCTCGACGCGGCCGCCGAAGAACCTCTCCGGAAGGCCTTCGAAGATAACCTGGGTAAATCCGGGCGCATCCTCCTGAGTCTCTCGGGCCTTGCGCACATGGACCCAGAAGGGGCGGGGGCGCTCGTTGCATGTGCCGTCCGGGCCAGGGACAAAGGGGCCGGGGTTGCGGCCTGCGGGCTCTCGGCTCCCCTGCGGGACGTCTTCCGGCTCACGCGGCTCGACGAGATCGTGACCGTCTTTGAAGACGAGGGGAAGGCGCTGGAGGCCTCTGACTTCACGTTGATGGGAGACGTTTTCCTTCCCCCCTACGAGGGCTCCCTTCAGCCCGGCTGGGCGCGCTCCGTCGAGCGGCTCTCTATGGGCTTCATCCCCGATGAGGCGATGGACATCAATGTCCAGGGCCGTGAGACCACGGGCCCCGTCCGGGGCTTCGGCAGGCTCTGGGACAAGCGCTACCGCCTGCGAATCGAAGACGCGGCGCCCGATCCCCGGGAGATCGTTTCCCTGTGGAAGGCGGAGTTCCCCGATTTCTGGCCCGCCGGCAACCGCTTCTTCCCCTCCGGAGGCTCGCCGATTTCCCCCGGCACGTTGGCCGTTCTCAACCTTCGCCTGCCCGGCGGGCTCGTGGTCGCCACGGGGCTCATGGTGATCTACGTCGCCGACAGTTCTTTCAGCTTCATCAGCATCGGGGGGCACGTCATCGCGGGGTGGATCACCTTCAGCAGCTTCCGAGAAGGCGACGCCACCATTGTGCAGGTTCACCCGATGTTCCGCCCGAGCGACCCCCTCATGGAGTTTTCCTTCCGCATCGGGGCGGGAGGGGAGGAGGATCGCCTCTGGCACGCGACACTCGGGAACCTCGCCGCGCGCCTCGGCGTCCGGGGGGCGGTGGAGCAGCGCGACAGGCTCGTCGACGGGCGGTTCCAGTGGGGCGAGGCCGGGAACATACTGTTTAACGCGCCCGTCCTCTCTTCCTTCTATATGCCCTTTTACCTCATGAAACAGGCGCTGCGGCGCTGATAGACTGCCACGAGGTCGAAAACCCTTGTCCTTCCAGAGAGATCATTACGATGCCGTCGTCGTGGGTGCGGGGCCCAACGGGCTGGCTGCGGCCATCACGCTTGCGGGAAAATTCCGCTCCGTCTTACTGGTTGAAGCGATGGGGACCGTGGGCGGTGGCACCCGCTCGGCCGAGCTTACACTTCCCGGGTTCACCCACGATGTCTGCTCCGCCGTTCAGCCCCTGGCCCTTTCGTCCCCCTTTTTCCGAAAGCTCGATCTTCACCGTTACGGACTCGAGTGGGTTCAGCCTGAAATCCCTTTGGCCCACCCTTTCGAGGATGGCGATGCCCTGTGCCTTCATCGGTCGCTCGAGGCGACGGCCGGTGCCCTGGGTATCGACGGCAGGGCTTACAGGGAGCTTCTTCAGCATTTCGTTGAGGATCACGAAAGGCTCCTTTCGGATGTCCTCAAGCCCCTCCCGATCCCCGAAAGCCCATTTCTCATGGCTCGGTTCGGCCTGAAGGCAATTCGCTCGGCAAAAAATCTTGCTGAATCGAAATTTCAGGGTCCAAAGACGCGCGCCCTTTTCGCGGGACTTGCGGCCCACGCCATGATTCCACTGGAGAAGCCCGCGACGGCGGCTTTCGGGATCCTTCTTGCGGTGCTTGCCCACGGTGTGGGGTGGCCCATCGTCAAGGGAGGTTCCCAGAAACTCGCAGACGCGCTGGCCTGTTGCTTTCGCGATCGAGGGGGGGAGATCCGGACGGGTGTGACCGTCCGCTCGCTGGGCGATCTGCCACGGGCGGATTGTTACTTTTTTGATGTGACGCCGAAACAGCTTCTGAACATCGAGGGTCTCGGTCTTTCGGAGAATTACCGCTGCAGACTTTCGCGTTTTCGCTACGGCCCCGGCGTGTGCAAGGCGGACTGGGCCCTGGGCGGCCCTATCCCGTGGAGGGCCGAGGTGTGCAGGAGGGCAGGCACCGTTCATTTGGGCGGATCCTTCGAGGAGATTGACGCCTCGATCCAGGACGCGCACGCAGGGAGGAAATGCCTTTCGCCCTATGTCATCCTTGTCCAGCCCAGCCTCTTCGACTCGACGCGAGCACCCGGCGGAGTGCATACCGCCTGGGCTTATTGCCACGTTCCGCATGGCTCCTCGGAGGACTTGACGGGGCTCATCGAAGAGAGGATCGAACACTACGCCCCCGGCTTCCGGCGGCTCATCCTGGCCAGAAGCGGCATGACCGCCGCGGCCATGGAGCTTTACAACCCGAACTACGTCGGCGGCGACATCAACGGCGGCCTGCAGGATCTCCGGCAGCTCTACGGCCGCCCGGTCCTTTCCCTTTTCCCCTACCGGACCTCGCGAAAGAACATCTACCTCTGCTCCTCCTCGACGCCTCCCGGCGGGGGTGTCCACGGTATGTGCGGCTTCTACGCGGCCAGCAGGCTCTGAGCGCCGCTGCGCAGGGAGAACTTGGATGAAAAAGGGGCCGGCCTTCATCGGACCGACCCCTTCAGTTTTCAAATGGCGCGTCCTCCGGGGATGCGAACCTGGAGACCACCTACCCCTACATGCCCAGGTAAGCCCTGCGAATCTCCTCGGAATCCAGCAGTTCCCTGGCGCTGCCCGTTTGAACGATGCGCCCGCTCTGGAGCACATAGCCGCGGTGGGCGATCTCCAGGGCTTCCTGGACCATCTGTTCGACCAGCAGCACGGTGACCCCGCTGCGGTTGATGGCGGGGATGGTCTCCATCATTTTCTCTGCCAGCGTCGGCATCAGGCCCAGAGACATCTCGTCGAGCATCAGCAGCTTGGGCCGTGACATCAACCCCCGGGCGATGGCGAGCATCTGCTGCTCGCCGCCGCTCAGGGTCTCCGCGGTCTGGCGCGCCCGTTCCCGCAGAATGGGGAAGAGCTCCAGCACTTCTTCCAGGCGCCGCCTGATCTCGGCCTCCGACTTTTCGGTATAGGCCCCGAGCGACAGGTTCTTCTCGACAGAGAGCTTGGCGAAGACCCGCCGTCCTTCGGGCACGTAGCTGATGCCGAGAGCCAGGGTCTGGTGAGCGCGCATCCGCGAGATGTCCCGGCCCTCGAAGCGGATCGTACCCTGCAGAGGGTTGTTGAGCCCCACAATGGCACGCAGGGTGGTCGTCTTGCCGGCACCGTTGGCGCCGACGACGGCCACCAGCTCACCCGGCATGACCTCCAGGGACACGCCGAACACCACCGGAACCCCGTCGTAGCCGGCGTGGACGTCGACCAGACTCAAAATAGGCTCAGGCATGTGTGCCTTCCTTCCTCCCGGCCTGCAGGCGGCGGCTGAATTTCGCGCCCAGGTAAGCGGAGATCACACGCTCGTCGCTGCTGATCTGATCGGGTGGACCCTCGGCGATCATGATGCCGCCGTCAAGCACCACAACTTTGTCGGCGATGGGCATGATGGCCTCCATGATGTGCTCGACGATCAGCAGCGTGACGCCATTGTCGCGAATGCGCCGTATCAGCTCCAGTGCGGTCTTGACCTCGGTGGAGGTGAGCCCCGCCATGACTTCATCGAGCATCAGCAGCTTGGGCCGCGCCGCCAGGGCACGGGCGAGTTCCAGGCGCTTCTTGATGCCGATGGGAAGGTCGCCGGCGGGTTTATCGGCATACTCGGTCAGGTTGCACATTCCGATACAGGTCTCGGCCGTCTCCCGGGCCTGAGTGCCGCCGGTGGCGTGCAGAAAAGCGCCCACAAGCACATTGTCGAACACCGTCATGTCCTTGAGAGGCCGAACCACCTGGAAGGTGCGCACGGCGCCCATGCGGGCGATACGGTAGGACGGAAGCCCCGTAATCTCAATGCCGTCGAAAAATATCCGGCCGCTACTGGTCTTTAAAAGACCCGAGATGCAGTTGAAGAGGGTGGTCTTCCCGGCGCCGTTGGGCCCGATGAGCCCGACGATCGCCCCGGTGTCGACCGTGAAGCTCACGCGGTCATTGGCGACCAGTTCCCCGAATTTCTTCGTTACGTCCCGGATTTCAAGCAGCGCCATAGGAGGTCCCTCCCTTGGCAGCCGTCGGCCGTCGGCCGATGCGTTTGGCGATATCGCGGACGATCCCGCTGATGCCCGCGGGCTGCTTGACGACAATGATGATGATCAGCAGTCCGAAAATAATGAGATCCACACCGCCGCCCAGACCGCCCCACAGTGCCCGGGTGTACTCCTGGAGCGGGATCAGCACCGCGGCCCCGAGTAGAGGCCCGGCCAGGGTCCCCGCCCCGCCCAGGATCGTGACCAGCACGAACTTCATCGACATGTCGAGGGACATGACCATCGGCGGGTCGACGCGCAGGTTGTACTGAACGAAAAAGGCGCCGCACAGGGCGGCAAGCGCCGCCGACAGGGCCATGGCCGCAAGCTTTATGGCCGTGCTGTTGACCCCGAGCGACTCGGCGGTCTCCTGACCCTCGCGCACAGCCCGCAGCTGGTAGCCGAAACGGTGGCCTTCGAGAAACCGCACGATGCCGAAGACGAGCACGAACAGCGCCAGTGCGCAGTAGAAATAGCCGGTCTTGGTGTCGTACCACATTAAATTCTTCAGCCCCTCCTCCACGATCGGGTAGTCAAGCCCCAGCGCGCCGCCCACCCAGTACCAGACCAGGAACACTCTGTTGAAAATCTCCACAATGGCGAACGTTGCGATGGCGAAGTAATGCCCGCTCAGCTTGAAGCAGGGGTAGCTGATGAGAACGGCCACGACGGCGGCCGCCAGCATGCCGATCAGGATCCCGGGCCAGGGGCTCAGGCCGTAGGTGACGACGGCCATGCCCGCGCCGTAGGCGCCGATGCCGAAGAACACCGAGTGACCGAAGGAAACCTGCCCGCCGTATCCGCCGATGATGTTCCAGGCCTGGGACATGCTGGCATAGAGCAGGATCAGGATGAGCACGTGCATGGAAAAGGAGTTGGCCGACACCGCGGACACGGCCGGCAGCAGGGCCGCCAGCGCCACAAGGGCCAGCCAGAACAGGTCTTTTCGTTTCAGCGCATTCATGAGGCTCACCACCCGAAAATGCCCTTGGGCCGCAGGAACACGACGGCGAGATAAAGCCCGAAGACGGCCACGTATTTAAAAACCGGGGCGATGTAATAGCCGCTCAGGGCCTCCACGACACCGACGAGGATCGCCGCCATCAGCGTCCCCGGGATGCTGCCGAAACCGCCCATGGCCACACAGATAAAGGCGATGAGTCCGAACATGGTGCCGACCTCCGGGTGCACGGCGAGATAGGTGGGCATGATGCCCCCGGCGATGCCGACGGTGGCCCCGCCGATACCGAAGACCAGGATGTAGATCCTCTCCGTGTTGATGCCCATCAGCTCCGCGGCCTCCTTGTCCATGGCGGTGGCCTGGACGGCCCAGCCGAAGCGCGTGCTGCGGATCATGTAGAAGATGAGGCCGATCACCAGAAGCGCCAGGACGGCCGTTACCAGCTGGGGGACGGGCACGATCAGGAACCCCAGTTGAAAAGTCCTGTCACCCAGCCAGGTATCGGACAGGATGCGGAAATTGGGCGTGAAGCGATTAAGGCACAGGTTCTTGAGGAGCATGGCCAGACCGAAGGTGGCCAGCAGGGCCGACAGTGGCGGCTTGCCGACGGTGTAATGGATGATGAGCTTGTAGGTCAGCGCCCCCAGGATGAAGATGAAGGCGCCGCCCGCGAAGATGGAGATCAGGGGGTCCACCTTCGCGAGAAACCCCAGCCAGTAGCTGACGTACATGGCTACCATCACGTACTCGCCGTGGGCGAAGTTGATCACGTCCATGACGCCCCAGATCAGGCAAAGCCCGAGGGCCACCAGGGCGTAGAGCATGCCGTTCAGCATGCCGTCGAGGAGTACTTGGACCAGTGTATCCATACAAAAACTTGAATGGCGGACTTCGTAACGGTGCCGGAGGCCCGAAGACCCCCGGCACCGTTTTGGTTCAAAGCAATGGGGTGGGAATCTACCGCTTATCCCACGGTTTCATGGGGAAGATGACCTTCGTGTTCGCCTTCTCCTTGGGGAATACCCGCTTGTATTCGCCGCCCTGGAGCTGGGTGATGATGCTGAGGGCCAGCTTGTTCTGGCCGCCCGGGGCGAAGGCCACCTTGCCGGCCAGAGAGAGCGGGGAGGGCCACGTGTTGGCGTAGAGGGTCTTGGCCACCACCTCGGGATCGAGGCTCTTGGCCTTCTCGATGGCCTGCGCCAGAACGAAGAGGGCTATGGTTTCCTGGATGCTGTCGCTGTCGTAGGGCACGCCGCCGGTCTTCGTCTTGAAGATCTTCTCCACCTCGGCCACGGCGGGCATGATGTCAGCGAACTGGGGTGAGTAGCCCGTCGAACCCATGAAGTAGTTGGCGTCATCGCCCAGCTGCTTGGCGATGACCGGATCCTGGTAGCCGCTGCAGTAGTTGAGCGATGCCTTGGGGGTCCAGTTCATCTTTTTCATCGTTTTGACCATCAGGGAGTAGTCGGCCCCCAGCACGGCCCCGAAGAGCGCGTCGGGGTTCTTGGATTTGAGGGTCTGCACTTCGCTGTCGAGGTTGGTGGCGCCGGGGTTGAAGGGCACGTCGGCCACGACGTTGAAGCCGCCTTTGGCCGCCGCCTTCTTGGCCTCCTCGGCCGCGTGCTTGCCGAACACGGAGTTTTCATAGATGATGCCGAGTGTCTTCAGGTTGGCCTTCTTCTGGGTCTTGTTGAGCCACTTCAGGACTTCGACGAACTCGTGGGACTCGACCTCGTCGGTGGAGGCTGTGCGGAAGAAGAATTTCAGGTCGCGCTGGGTCAGTGCCGCTGAGCTGGAAGCGCCGCACATGAAGATCTTCTTGGCGCGCTCCGCCACCATGCTTGCCGGCATGCTCACGGAGCTGTTATAGGAACCGATGAGGCCCCACACGCCTTCCTGGTTGATCAGGCGCTCGGCCTCGGCCTTGCCCACATCGGGCTTCCCTTGGCTGTCGGTGTGCACGAGCACGATCTTGTAGCCGCCGAGGATGCCTTCCTGATTGGCCAGGGGCACCTTGATGTTGGGGTACTTGTTGTTGATGATCTCGGCTGCCGTTTCCACCGCGGCCTTGCACCGCTGGCCGGCAAGCGCGACGGGCCCGGTCAGGGGGAAAATCGTGCCGATCTTGATGACCTTTTCCTGGGCCAGGGTCGTCCCCGGTGAGACGCCGAGCACCAGGCCGGCAGATACTACTGCCACAAGCAAGAGTTTAAATAGGGCTTTGCAGTGAACCATGGGTAACCTCCTCCTTATAATATAGTTTGAATTTCACCTGTGCCGGACAGACGTTGATCTTCACAGGTGGAGTACGCTATTTATTCGAAATCTATCTATTTTTGAAGGTTATGATACGGATGACGCCCTGCATGGACTCGAAATGGGACGATAGTAAAACCGTCTCTTTATGTCAAGGAGGTTTTACGGCACTGAAAACACAAAAGAAGAGGCGGGTGGGCTCATGGATGTACGCTTGGGGCAGATCGTGACCCGGCACGTGCGCCTGCAGGGCATCACGGTCGGCAGTGGCGCAAAAAAATATATTCAATTCATGAAAGATAGGGTAAAACATGCAAAACTAATTTCCAAAGGAGAATAAAAAATGACCAAAGCAAGCATTTCCGTTTTTCTCAGCCTTTTGCTTATTCTGGCAGGTTGCGCGGCGCCCGAAACGCAGACAAAAACCCAGAAAGGTGCCGTGTATGGGGCAGCGGGTGGTGCGGCAGCCGGGGCCATTGCCGGCCAGGTTATTGGTCGCGACACGAAAGGTACTCTGATTGGTGCGGCCATCGGTGCGGCCGTGGGGGGTCTTGGGGGTGCCGGGGTCGGCAGGATGATGGACAACCAGGAAAGAGACATGCGTGAGGCTTTGGCTAAATCGGAAGCCGCCGCCGTTACGAGAGAAGGGAATCTCCTGGCGGTCACATTCAAAGGTGACGTCACCTTCGATACCAATTCCACGGTCGTGAGACCGGGGCTTTATTCTGAACTAAACCGGGTCGCGGGTGTTCTGAGTCAATACCCTCAAACTTTAGTGAGGGTGGAAGGGCATACCGACAGCGTAGGTACCAATGAGTACAACCAGGACCTTTCGGTTCGACGTGCCATGGCGGTAAAAAATTTACTGGTTCAGCGCGGCATAGCCGACAGCCGAATTGATTCTGTCGGATATGGGGAGACCATGCCTGTGGCCACCAACGAAAACGAAACCGGACGTCAAAGAAACAGGAGGGTGGAGATCAAAATAGCGCCGCAGCAACAACAGTAGCACAGCGAGACAGTATAAAAACAGGTGGCCTTTTTTCCGGAGGCGCGCCTTAAAAATCAGGGGGTTGCAGATTTTAATCTGTGACCCCTTTTCTTTATTGCTGCCCTGTCAGGTAAGGTTTTTAGAGGGGCAAAATCCGCCTGCGCCCGATGGATAATTCCATGAAATATTATATTGTAATATAAAACCCCTTCTTATCACCTCATCTGCGTCCCCCTCCTCCTAGCGGATGAGGTGATTTTCTTTCAGCCTCCCACACGAAGATTGGCTTCGTGAAGCAGGAATGCATCAATTCAAAACAGGCAACAAACTTGAGAAGGAGGACTTATGCGCTACGTGGATGGATATGTCTTGCCCGTTCCGAAGAAGAACCTGAAGACCTACAGCCGCATGGCCCGGATGGGGAAAAAAATGTGGATGAAGCACGGCGCCCTCGACTACAAAGAATGCGTCGGAGACGACCTGAAAACGCAATGGGGGATCCCGTTCCCGCGGATGATGAGGTTGAAGCCCGGCGAGACGGTGGTCTTTTCGTTTGTCGTGTTCAAGTCGCGGGCGCACCGCGATCGTGTCAACGCAAAGGTGATGAAGGAAATGGAAAAAATGGGCGAGCCGAAGGATATGCCCTTTGATTTCAGGCGGATGGTCTACGGCGGATTCAAGGTCATGGTCGACGCCTGAATTGCCTGCCTTCGGGCGCGGCTATTTGCCTCCGCCTTTCTCCGACTGGTTCGATACGCCCGGTCGCATTTACTTTTCCACGGCCTGTAGATCGGAGGTGCGGTCTTTCGTCAGGTCGGCCACGCCGAAAGACTCGCTTCCCGGGAGATAGATGTTCAGCCACTCGTGCACCGTATCCGCCTCCAGAATTCCTCCGGTCATCTGGAAGTCAAGCAGGTGACCCCCGCTTGAAAGGTCATCGGCGAGAAAGTGCATATGGTAGCCCGGCACGTTCACGCCCTTGACGAAATCCGGCGATCGGAATCCGACGATGGCCCCACGGACTTCAGAGAGGGTAAAGACCGGCTGGGTCTTGGTCACCTCTGTGAGCGGTGGATAAGGTTTTTTCTGCGACGGAACACTTCGTGCCCGGACGTGACGGAACTCTCCGCGCACGATGAACGCGCAGAAGCGATTTGACTGTGGGACAATAGCATTGATCCTTGCTTCCAGCGCCTTCATGTCTGTCGGGTCTTTGACGGTTTCCCTGAAATCGGGGACGAAATTCGTCACGCAGGCGAAAGGTGTCGATTCGGAAAGAGCAGGCCGATATACCTTGCCGTCCGCCCGGACCTTGTAAAACGTTCCGTCCAGGAGGATCATCTCACCGTCCAGTCCCTCGAAAGTCCCGATTCCGAAGTCGCCATACCCGCGTAACGCCTCCAGGGACATATGTCCGTCGTAGACGCCGGCCAGCAAAGCATCGATCGTGGCGACCTGCGTGATACCGTTCGGTGTTGCGCATCCCCATAAGGGAAACACCGTTAGGAGCGTAACTGAAACGAATAGAAATCTTCGAATGATCTTGCGTTTCATGGCTCTCCCCTCTTGATGGTTATTTCGGGACATAGCGCAATAAGACAGGAAGGGCAATGCGGTATAAAGAGCAGATTATCCGGATACAGGTCAAGATGATTTTTGAGTCTTTGACGTCCCGGTTGGTGAGGAAGACAGTCATCCGCGCGGTTGCGTCGGCGTGGCTTATATCCGGTCGCCGGGTCATTAACTTTGGATAAAGAACAAGATGTGATATGTGTTTGTAAGAAATATTCAGGTCAAATGGATAAAACGAAACCGGTATATTGCTGGGTTCATCTGTCACGGTTCTCGGAGAAGGGGTCATACATCATTTTGTAAGCGGCCTCTATTTCGACGGGGTGGGCTAAATAAAAGATGATTTCCTTCTGAAGGGGAATGGATTTCCGGATCTCCTGCATAAGAAAGGTCGTTGGTGCCCCCAGGACGATCTTTAAGGTTCGCCCGTCATTTTCCAGAATCAGCACTTCATTTTTACAGACATATTTCCTGCCTAACACGTCCTGTATCGATGGAGGTATTCTGCGGCCTTCAAGAGAGACGATCGGAAGAACAAAGTGCTTGGAGAGCGCCGTCATATAATCTCTGAAGTTGATCAACCCCATCTCAAATAGCAAAATACCCAAAGGTCTTCTGGCGCCCATTTTGGATTGAATCAGTTTCTGGTCCTTCAGGGCACGCTCCAGAGACTCAGGGGTAATCAATCCCAGGTCAATTAATATATCACCGATTTTCTTTCTCTTATTAAGATAATCCAGGGTTTCATTTATCTTGTTCTGCTTGATGCCAAGCTGCTGTAATATTTCACCCAAGTACACGTTATTTCTTTGCTTTTGTATCTCCAGGGCCTTATCAAGCTCGGATTGAGTTAATATCCCCCTCTTAACCAGAACTTGGCCCAGTGGCTCATTTATTAGGTTTCTGATGTTTTTTGCTGGCTGCATAACGTAATATCAAAAAGTATCCTTGAAACCAATATCGGTTATTATGAAGATAACTTAATATTTCAAACCTATTAATGTTTCAGTTTGAAGAGCGAAATCATCCTGTAATGGTCCTTCCTGGTTTCAGATGACTGATGAAAACATCTTGGCAATAAGACAAGGGGTTAGCCTTCATCCGGCTAACCCCTTGATTTTTATGGCGCGCCCTCGAGGGCTTGACCCTTTGGCCTTTGGATTTGCCCGGGAAGATTATTGTTTCCAAGGATTTTCTTCGTTACCTGCCTGCCAGCGTTGACCATCCCAAAATGGACAAATAAGATAACCCTTTGATATTCTGTTTAATTTTCTGACTGTCATCCAAAATGGAATATTTCCATAAGATGCCTGCGATCCTGGGAATTTTCATATCCTATTGATATAATTAACTATATGAATATGTGAATTCATGGCACATTCGATGCCCATGATGAGTTCAAAAAAAAGACGGAATGAAGGTGAGCTAAGATGCCAGTTTCGCAGATTTCAAAAAAACCTCATCAAGGGCACTGTATTTGTGACAACTGTGGAAAAAAGATGCAGTGGAACGGGATCGACTGGTCTCTCCTGAATTCCGTTTATCTGCTTTGTTCTCTTTGCACATGCAGATGGTTCAAGGAAAACAGGTATCACAAGGATTCAATATTT
>Ga0316622_100002937_pt1 | contig 12007 bp, 5 predicted proteins | sample OWC_Aug_OW2_C1_D_FD_207646 | JGI IMG/M metagenome (GOLD analysis project Ga0316622, IMG submission 207646) | Wetland soil microbial communities from Old Woman Creek delta, Ohio, United States - OWC_Aug_OW2_C1_D5_C | ecosystem: Environmental > Terrestrial > Soil > Wetlands | place: USA: Ohio... | reverse complement strand
TGGCCAACATCTTCGCCAATCCCGACCTGCCGGCCATCGACGACTACTACGAGCCGTGGGACTACGACTACGCGCATCTGCACACCGCGCCGGAGTCGGCGGCCATGCCGGTCGCCCGGCCGCGTTCCGCCATCAGCGGCGAGCGGATGGAGAAAATCCACTGGGGGCCGAACTGGGAGGAAATCCTGGGCACCGAATTCGCCAAACGCTCGAAGGATTACAACTTCGAGGGCGTGCAGAAGGAGATGTACGGCGAGTTCGAAAACACCTTCATGATGTACCTGCCGCGCCTGTGCGAACACTGCCTGAATCCGGCCTGCCTGGCCTCGTGCCCTAGCGGCGCGATCTACAAGCGCGAGGAAGATGGCATCGTCCTGATTGACCAGGACAAGTGCCGGGGCTGGCGGATGTGCGTCTCCGGCTGTCCGTTCAAGAAGATTTACTACAACTGGAACACCGGCAAGTCCGAGAAGTGTATCCTCTGCTATCCGCGCCTCGAGTCTGGCCAGCCGACAGTGTGCTCGGAGACCTGCGTGGGCCGCATCCGCTATCTGGGCGTGGTGCTGTACGACGCCGACCAGATCGAAAAAGCCGCCAGCGTGCCCGATGAGAAGAGCCTGTATCAGGCGCAACTGGATATGTTCCTCGATCCATTTAGCCCGGCGGTGCTGGCCGAGGCGCGCAAGGCCGGCATTCCCGAAGCGTGGCTGAAGGCGGCCCAGGATTCGCCGATCTACAAGATGGCGATCGACTGGAAGATCGCCTTCCCGCTGCATCCCGAATACCGCACCCTGCCGATGGTCTGGTACATCCCGGCGCTGTCGCCGATCCAGGCCAGGGCCGAGGCCGGCCAGATTGGCATGAACGGCATCATCCCCGATGTCGGCTCGCTGCGGATTCCGCTGAAGTATCTGGCCAACCTGCTGACCGCAGGCGACGAGAAGCCAGTCAAGCTGGCGCTGGAGCGGATGCTGGCGATGCGCGCCTATATGCGGGCCAAGCAGGTGGACGGCGAGATCCGGGAGGACGTGTTGAAGGCGGCCAATCTGCGCATCGATCAGGCGGAGTCCATGTATCGCTATCTGGCGATTGCGAACTACGAGGATCGTTTCGTCATCCCGACCTCGCACCGTGAATACGCCAACGCGACCTACGACGCTTTCGGCGAACGCGGCGGCTGCGGCTTCAGCTTCGGCAACAACTGCTCGCCGGGAACGGACAAGACCAACCTGTTCGGCGGCAAGAAGGTGAACGTTCGCCGCGCCAGTCCGATCCGGGTGGAGCCGGTTGAGAAGTGATAGAAAGTAGGGTGGGCATTGCCCACCTTACCTCTGCGCAAGGTAAAACGATGAAGACACTGAAAGTCCTGTCGGCCCTGTTGTGCTATCCGCAGCCGGAAATTCAGGCCGCGCTGGGCGAGATGGCGGAAGTCCTCGACCAGGAAAACCTGCTGCCGGAGCGCGAGCAACGGGCGCTGCGAACGTTCATGAACCGGCTGGAGCGCACCGACCTGATGGAATGGCAGGAGCGGTACGTGGCGACGTTCGACCGGGGCCGCGCGCTGTCGCTGCACCTGTACGAGCACATCCACGGCCAGTCGCGGGATCGCGGTCAGGCGATGGTCAACTTGCTGGAGGTTTACCACCAGCACGGCTTCGAACTGAGCGCCCGCGAACTGCCCGATTACATCCCGCTGTTCCTGGAATATCTGGCGCAGCGGCCGGCGGAGGAAGCGATGGAACTGCTTTCTGAGGCCATGCACGTGCTGGCGCTGCTGGGCGCGCGGCTGGCCGAGCGCGACAGCGATTATCACGTCGCGTTCGACGCGCTGGCCGCACTGGTCGGCGAGCCGGCGGAGATCGAGGACATTCGCCGCCAGGCCGCGACCGAGGGTCCCGACGAGACTTTGGTGAACATGGACAAAATTTGGGAAGAGGAGGCGGTCACCTTCCTGGCCAATCAGGAAGCGTGTTCCGCCAACCGCATGGGTCCGCCCGAAGCGCAGTCGGTGCAGTGGAGGCCCCGGCCCGGTTCGGCGCAACAACCCTCCCGTTCCCTATGAAAAACTCCCCTCGCCCCGTGGGAGAGAGGGGTTGGGGGTGAGGGCAGTTTTAACACATTGAGGCAAAGATCATGAGTTACCTGGATACCCTGCTATTTGGCGTCTATCCCTATCTGGCCGGTTCGGTGTTCCTGCTCGGCAGCCTGGCGCGGTTCGAACGCGACCAGTTCACCTGGAAGGCGCATTCCAGCCAGATTTTGAACAAGAAGGACATGCGGCTGGCCAGCAACCTGTTCCATGTCGGCATCATCCTGCTGTTCTTCGGCCACTTCTTCGGCATGTTGACCCCGCCGGAGATTTTGCACGCCCTGGGCGTTTCCGCCACCGCCAAGCAGATCCTGGCCGTGGTGGCGGGCAGCATCTTCGGTCTGATGTGCTTCGCCGGTCTGACCATGCTGGTGCGGCGGCGGCTGACCGATCCGCGCGTGCGGGCCACCAGCACCCGGATGGATATTTTCATCCTGCTGCTGCTGTACGCGCAGTTGATCCTCGGCCTGTTGACCGTCCCGGTGTCGCTGATGCACTTGGACGGCCATAACATGACGTTGCTGATGACCTGGGCGCGGAACATCGTCACCTTCGATCCCGCCGAAGCGGTGGCGGCCATGAGCGAGATCGGTTTCCTGTTCAAGCTGCACATGGTTCTGGGCATGACCGTGTTCCTGGTGTTCCCGTTCAGCCGGCTGGTGCATATCTGGAGCGTGCCGGTCACCTATCCCGCCCGGCCGTATCAGGTGGTGCGGCAGCGCTGATTGGGATTAGGATGGGTTATCATCGGTACGGGCCGGTTCCGGTAGCGTGGGACTGATTTTGCCAGTAACCCGTTTCTGACCGCGAGGACTATCCCCCGGCTTCCAAACCGCCGGGGGATTTTCATTTGGCGGGTAAGCCACGAAAAGAGAGATTGAAATGAGCAGCGAACAGCCTCCCGCCAAGCCTCCAGGCGGCAGGACCGCGAAAGCCAAACCGTCCGCCAGGGCAAAAACCGCCGACCCCACGCCGCTGGTCCTTCCCGAAACACCGGTTCCAGCTGCCGAACCGCCTTCGCTGGTCGGGCGGCTGACCCGGCTGCCCGGCGCGGTGGCCGGCACCGTCACCGATACCCTGCGCAAGGTGACGAAAACCGCCGAAACCCCGTGGCGGGTCGGCAAGGCGCTGCTGCTCAGTCCCGAGCAGGCCGAGGCCATGAAGGAAACCGGCGAGTACCTGCGCGATTTGCGACTGGTGGCTGGACTGACCGTGGACGACCTCAACGCCGCGCTGGACCTGAAGGATCATTCGCTGCTGGCGGCGGTGGAGAAAGGCACGGCGGCGCTGTCGTTCGATCTGATCCTGCGCCTGGCGGCACTGCTGGCCCGGCGCGATCCGGTGCCGGTGGTAATGCGGCTGGCCCGGATCTACCGGCCCGAACTCTGGCAAATCCTGGAAGACTGGGGCCTGGGCCGGCTGTCCCTGCACTACGAGCGCGAGCGCCAGTTCATCAACATCTTCCGCAGCCACGATGTCGCTCGTGCCTTGTCGGACCCCGGATTCACCGAGGTAATGGCATTTACCCGACAGGCGTTCGAAATGGCGCTGCGCCTGGTCGCCGCCCAGGAAGGGCTGGACGACAGGCCAGACGCGGACCGTGCCGAGATTCAGCGGTAATCATCCCGGTACTGGCGCGGCGGTGGCCGCGCGAATCCTTCATCCTCATCCTGTCGCGCCGGGCGTTCCCCTTGTGAGACCGTATGGCCATAGCGGTTGGCCAAGCGGTCGCGGCGCTCGACCTGGGTCGTATTCCGGATACAGCCGTCGGCTGGGTTGCAATTCCCTGTCCACTGTTTTACCGCGTGATCGGCGGCTTTCAGGCCTCGCTTTACTTCCTTGCTGACGGTCGAACTGGTACGGCTCGCCCAGTCGCCCAAGGCGGTGGCGGCGCGACCGGTGTTGTCCCGAAGCTGGGTGATCGGGTCGGCGGATCGCGCGGGCGAAGAGGCTGACGAATGGGACGGTGGTTTGGGTTCGGCGCGGGCCACGATGGGCGCGGAGCGTGCGCCCGTAACGGTAGCGCTGGAGCGACTGACCAGTTCGATAGGCGGTGGAGCCGGCGGCGCCGATTGCGGACGTGACTCCAGTTTGATCGGTGGCAGGGCAGGTGCGGGTTCCGTCCGCGATTCCAGCTTGATCGGCGGCAGGGCAGGTGCATGTTCCGGGCGCGACGCGGTCCGGCGGGATGGTTCGGCGCGGGCGACCGGGCCAGCGGGTTTGGAAGCCCGTTTGGGGGTCGTCGGCGGGCGCGAAGCGACGCTGGGAGCCGGCTTGGCAGGCGCAACCGGCCTGGACGCGGCGCTGTCGCGCGGCGCGGATTGGGTCTGGACGGTGGTCGGCGAGCGTTGAGCCGGTTTTGGCGTGGCAGGCGTGGATGATGGCGGAGTCGGTTTCGCGATTCGGGGGACAGTAGCGGGCGCAACCGAGGGACGATCCGCGACCGCTGGCCGTTCGACAGGAGCCGGGCGCGTGCTGATATTGGGCCGTTCGACTTCCGCTGGCCGGTCGGTGGCGACTGCGGGCGCGGGTGCCGACCTGGCAGGTTTGGGGTTGGCGGGAGGTTTGGCGCGGAACAGCGGGCGTGGTTCCACGGAGGCAGGCGCGGCGGCTGGGCGTGGCGTGGCAACCACCGCACGTGGCTTGGCTTTGGACCCTGTTTTGGCCCCAGGCCGGGTTTCAGCGGGTGCGAGCCGAACTGGCGGAGGCGCATCGTCCACCAGTTTAGGCGATTCTGCTACGGGTGCGTCGTTCACCGGTTCCGGGGTCTTGGCTACCGGTGCGTCGGCCGCCGGTTCCGGCGTCTCCGCAACCGGCGCATCGTTCGCCGATTCGGGTGTTTCCGCGACCGGAGCATCATCCATTGATTCGGGCGTCTCGGCCACCGGTGGGTCGGTGGTCGCTGGTGGTGTAGACGACACGCCTGTTGAAATCTCGGAAGGGGGCAGTGGCGTAGCCGGTTCTACCGCCGGTGCTGCCGGCTCTGTTGGTCTAGCGATATCGGTGGTAGGCGGCGCGATGACAGCACTCAGCGGTTCGGCCCGGTCGGGGCCGATCTCGCCGACCGGGCGGACGATGGCCCAGGCCACCGCGCCGGCCAACCCCACCGCGCCGGCCAGCAGCGCCCACCGTTGCCGGGATCGTGGCGTGGGTCGGGCGATGCGCCGGGGATGCCGATTTGGTGGTTCGTCCGCCGGCGGTGGTGCGTTCCAGTCAAGCGTCAGGGTCGGCGCGGCTAACAGGTTGACTCGCGCCGTGTCCAGCGCCGCGCGAATTTCCAGACTGTCAGCCGGCCGGTCGGCTGGATCGCGGGCCAGCAACCGGTCGATCAGGCTAACCAGCAGCGCCGCTGTTCCGCCGTCTTGCTCCGACCGCGCGGGCACTGTCCAGAATTCCACCGACCGCAGCAGCGATTCCCGCTCCTCGTCGTCCAGACCGCCCAGTTGTTGCGCGCCCTGCTGGCGACCAGCGCCTTCCTGGCCATGCAGGGCCAGGAGTTGACCGAGCCGGCGTTGGGCAGCGGTGGTCGGCTGGTCCGCGAGCAGGGCGAACAGCAGCAGTCCCAGCGCGTAATAGTCGGCGCGGTAATCCACTGCGTACTCGCAACCCTCCGCCCCCCGGCGGACGGGCAGCACCTGCTCGGGGGCCATGGTGGCGGGGGTGCCGATGAACGAGCGGGTGTTGTCGCCATCCTCGCGCTTGAGCGAACCGAAATCAGCCAGCTTCAGCCGCGCGCCGTCATCGCCGACCAGGAGGTTGCTGAACTTGAGGTCACGGTAGACGAAGCCGGCCTGATGGACTACGTCCAGGCCGTCCAGGATTTGTTCGGCCCAGCCAAGGATTTGCGCCAGGTCCGGCGGCGTACTCTCCCGCCGCAGGTGCGCCAGCCATTGGCCGAGATTGGCCTGCAACCGCTCCAACACCAGCGCGGGTTGCCCGTCTACCTCGCCGTGATCGAGCAGAGCGACCACGTGGCGGGACTGGTCAGCGTTCAAACTTTTCAGAAAGGCGATTTCCCGCTCCAGATGCGCGCGCCAGTGACCGTGCAGGGCCGGATCGGTCTGGGTCATCGCCTCGGCGTTGATGAGTTTGACCGCTACCGCGCGGCCGGCAATGTCGGCGGCTTCCCAAACCTGGCCGTAACTGCCCGCGCCGCTCGACAGCACGGCGCCCAGGCGGTAATACCGGTCGTTAATCGTGATCCACTCACCGCTTTGCATGAGCATTCTCCGTTTCAATCCGCGCCCACCCATCCAGGACGAGCAAAACCAGTAACGTTCCCCGGCGAAGCCCCGAAATTCAGTAAACTAATCCGCAATCATCAGGTCAAGGCTTTTTCATCACTTTGCATCGTTCCGCATGGAACCCATACCGCCGCTGAACGGCGCCGCTCGCCGTCCTATTCTAACGCCATTGCTGTTCGCGCTGGGCATTGTCCTGAGCGTCGGTTTGCTGCACGGGCGGCTGGCAGCCCTGTACGCGCGCCCGGCCGCCGTGCCTGCGTCCTTGCCCCGCCTGCCGGCGGAGTTCCCGGACCCGGAACTCATCATCCCCGCCGGCGACGACTTCCAGCGCCTCATCCCTGGCCAGGGGCTGCTGTTGATCCAGGGACCGCGCCGGCTTCTCGGCCAGCAGGAGGTGTCGCTATGCGACCAGCGCGCCTCCACGTCTGCCGATGCCACGCTGCTGCCGCTCTATGTCGGCTGGGACTGGGCGCAGGCCCGGGAGGCCGCCGCCGCCAACCGGGCCGCCCAGCCGCCGCGCCCCGCCCATTATGGCCTGAAAAATCCCCTGCTGGACGATGGCCCCGGCGGGGTGGATGCGCCGGCGTTCGCAGTGACGGTGGAGCCGGCTGGCGCGCAGTTGCGACCCTATGCCGACGAAGAGCCGTTGCGGGTGACCGTGCGCGACCGCCGGCCGGTGTTGCTGCTGGCAGATACAGCGGCCAGCGGCCCTGGTCCGGCGCTCGAGTTCCGGCGCGATCTCTGGCTGCTATGGAATGCCGGTGCGCCAGCGGACGCCGAGCACTGGGACCACGCGGTTCGCGTGCGCCGGCTGGCGGAACGGGATTGCCCGTTCGGCCGGTTGCGGGTGAGCGTATACAGCACGATAGCTGGGAACGGGACGGGTTCCGAAGCCCAACCGCGCACCGTGCTATGGTATCCCGGAGATGGGCGGCCAGCGCGGGAATTTCGGCTGGCGCCCGGTCGCTATGCAGCTCCAGCCGCGCCGCCGCTGCGCCGCGAGGATGCCGAACTGTTCGACCGGGTATTGACCGCCGGTTTGTTGCGGCCGGGTGAGGATGGCCGGATCGCAGTCGCACCGGCCGATCTGCCGCTGCGGCGGCTTTACGCCAGCGAACATCCTGAACTGCTGGCGCCGCGCGATGGTGAACCCGACTGGCTCAGCGGGGTTTGGGATGAGGAGATTCGTACCCTGCACCGGGCGCTGCATTTTGGCGCGGCCGGGCGCTACGTGCGCCAGCAGGTCGAGGTGTTCAACAGCCGGCAACTGCTGGCGGCGGTGCGCTGGCGGCCGGAATCCACGGTGCCAGGCGAGTGGCGGGCCGACTGGGGCAGCGCGCCGCTGATGCTCACTGCCGCCATGCCACCGCTCGCCGGCCGGCTGTTCGCCGAAATCCCGCGTGGCTGGGAGCCGTGGCGGCGGGTGGCGCGCTGGCCGGCGCTGGCGGGGCGGCCGCCAGTCCGGTTCCATTTGACTCTGGAGCGGCCGACTCGGCGCGGTGCGCGCCTGGAAATTCTGGCCGTGGGCGCGGCTCCGGTCGTCACCGGTGCGACAGTGCTGGCCCGCCAGCCCCGGTGTCTGCAAGCGGGGCCCTGCGGCGAGCGCGATGCGGCAGCTCATTGGCTGCGCCTGGAACTTGGCGAGGGCGCGACCGGTTTGGAACTGGAGGTTCAACCGCTGCCGGCGACCGTGTTTCCCGATGCCTACCGCCACGACTTCGCCCATATCCAGCGCGCGGGCGAGCGGCTGGTCTGGCGCGATCCGCCAGCGACCTCCAGCACCGCGCCGATTCGTCCGCCGCAGGCGGAGGTCACGTTGCGCGACCGTGCCGGGACCGTGTTGCTGGAGCGCGGTGAGCCGACCGGGGCGGCCTGGGCACTGGGACTGGCGGCGCTGGTCGGTTTGGACCCGGCTCATGAAGGGGCGATGGGCCATACGTTGGCGCGGCTGAGCAAGCACGGTATCACAGCGGTAGATGCCCGACTGACCGTGGATGCCAATCTGCAGGCGGCGGTGCGGCAGGCGCTGCGGGAGCGGTTGCCGGCGGTGAGCGCGGCTTTTGGAACCGCCGATCCCTACCGCACGGCGCGGGTGGCCAGTTTGCTGGTGCTGGACGCCGACCGGGGCGATATTCTGGCGGTAGCCAACGATCCGGAACCGCCGCAAGGCGTCACCTGGGCTGATCTGTACAGCTTCACGGTCGGTCAGCCGCGCCGCAGTCCCTTACAGATCTGGGCCTGGCAACACGACGGTGGCAGGTTCCATCCGGCGGGTTCGGCGTTCAAACTGGTGGATGCGCTGTTGCTGGAACGGGAAGCGGTGCAGCGCCCGGAACTGGCGGCGGTGCTGGCCGGTCTGGGCAAAGCGGAATGGGCGCAACTGCCGCTGGCGCAAACCTACGACTTCGGCGCGGACGCCGCCTGCTATCCGGCTCGCGCCGCAGGCTGCGCGCCGTGGGCCCGGCAGCCGGGAATCCGCTACGACTGGCCCGCACCGACTGCGGTGCACAACTTCCGGAGCACGGCCGGCGTGCAAACCCCGCTGGAACGGATGCAGCGGCACGGCGACCCACGCTATGGCCTGGCGCAGGCGTTGCGCGATTCGCTCAATACCTGGTTCGCCTGGCTGGTGGAGACCACCGACGCCACCCTGCTGGACGATCCTGCCGCGCCAGGACTGGCGGGCGTCCGGGCGCTGACCCCCGATGCCCTGCGCGGCGTGCGACCGCTGCTGGACGTGGCCGCCGGGCTGGACTTCGGCGCGGCCCGGGATTTGGACGGCGGGTTGCTGCCGGCGGGTGTGATTGAGTCCGGCGACGCGCTGCGCACGACAGCTTCCGCGCTGGACCCGATCACCAGCCGCACCGAGGTCCGACTGGCGGCGCTGGGCTTCCGCATGCAGGTCACGCCGCTGCAACTGTCCGAAGTGGCGGCGGCCATCGCCACCGGTCACCGGGTGGCGCCCCGCTTGCTGGCGGAACTGAACGGCCGGCCCGCCGGCGACTTGGAAGGCGCGGCCCTGGGCATCCCCACCGACCGCATCCGCCAGGGCATGCAACTGGTGGCGAAGACGGGCACTGCCCGCGCCGCGTTTGCCGATTCACGCTTCGATGCCCTCCGTCCGCATCTCCACGTCAAGACCGGTACCGCCGATCTGGATGAAACCGGCGCGGTGCAAAATGCCTGGCTGGTGGGCTGGCTGGAACCGGGCGCGCTGCCGGGGGAATCGCGCCGGCTGGCGTTTGCCTGCCTGATCAGTCATACCACCGGCACCGGCGGCGAGGAGTGCGGGCCGGTGGTCGCGGACTGGCTGGCGGCGCTGGTCGCCGCAAAGCATGAACCATGACGCTTTCGCGTAAATTCTGGTTGTTGCTGGTCTGGCTGTTGCCGGTGCTGGCGATAGCGTGGACGGTGTACCGGGCGCCAGCCTGGCAGGAGCCGCGTGCCCTGACGGTGGCGCTGGAACCCGGTCAGAGCGTGATCCTGGGTCGCGAGGCACTGCGGGCGCCGCAAGCGGATGGCGAGCATGTACTGCTGCGCCGCGAAGCGGATGGCGGCTGGCGGCTGGCCAATATCGCGCCCGGCAGGCAGGTGTTGTGGCGGCCTGCCCGGGGTCACGGTGACCGGCCGACCCGGGAATGGCCGCTGACGGTGGGCGCAGCGTTCGCAGTCGGCGACCGGTCCTTTGCAGTGCTGGCCGCCGGCGCCGACCGGCTGACGTTGCAAATGGGCGACCGGCGCTGGGATTATGATGGGCTTCGCCTGCGCCGGGACGGTCAACCGCTACCGGAATGCGTCTCCAACAGTCGGACCTGGTTACGCGAGCGGCTGGCGGCCTGGGGCCTGGGCGGGCTGATGCAACGCCCGTTGCGGCTGGGCGGCGGAGTGTATTGCGCCGACCGGCTGGGATTGCCGGGCGTGCCGGTGGATACGGCGGTCGTCGCTCCAACCCAACCGGGCTTCGCACTGCGACCCGGTAACGCCGGCCGGCTGGACGGTCCGCCGGTGACGGTGGCGGCCGGAACGCCGGCGGCCGAATCGTTGTGGCGGCGCTCCATTCCACTGGCGGCCGGCGACCGGTTGATCGTCGGTCGCACCCACTATCGGGTGACCCGAACCGAACCGGTGCTGGAACTGGCGGTGCTGACCCGCGCGCAACGCTGGCCGGCCGGTTCGGTTCCGCCAGACGCCGCGCCGGCGGTCAGGACGCGCTGGCAAGCGATGGCCTGGCTGCGCCCGTCCGCCCCGGGCGATCTGTTCTGGCCGCTGCTGTTGGGCTTGCCGCCGCTGGCGCTGGCTCTCGTCTGGCTGGTGCGGCGGCGGTGCTGGCCGGAAGGGCCGGTCCGGCGACGCATCGCATTGGGGCTGGGATTGGCCGGGGCCTGCCTGGGTTTGCACCTGGGCATCCTGACCGCGCCGGCGTTGTGGCCGTATCTGCTGGCCTGGCCGGCACTGCTGGTCTGGCTGTGGACGGTGCGCTCGCCGTGGAGCGCTGGTTTGCTGGCGACACTGACACTGTTGCTGGGAGCCGGGTTGGCGACGCTGTTGCAACTGGGGGCGGGCGCCGGTGAATCCGGCTGGCTGCGCTACGGCGGCAGCGGTGCGGCGCTGGCGGGCACGTTCGGCTGGGCGGCCTGGGCCGGCTGGACGTTCTGGCGCTGGCGGCAACCCCACCCCTGGCTGAACGCGCGGCGGGCGCGCTGGGGCCTGCGCGGGCTGGGCGGCGCCGGGCTGGCGCTGCTGGCGGCGCAGGCCGCGTTCGGCGACGAGGGGGGCTGGGCGGGTTTCCAGCCGTTGGAGCTGACCAAGCTGGCCCTGCTCGCGGCGGCGGCCTACGCCCTGATGCTGCGGGTGCGCCTGTGGGGGCGCGACTGGAGTTTCGCCAAGCCCTCGCTCTGGCTACGCTATCTGGGGCCGGTGACGCTGCTGCTGGCGGCGAGCGGCTTTGCCCTGGTGTTCCTGCGTGATTTCTCGCCGCTGGTGTTGTTGCTGATCGGGGCGCTGGCCCTGGCCTGGGCCTATCTGCGGGCGCATCCCGAGCCGGCCTGGCGCCGGGGCGGCGGCGCGGTGTTGTTGGCGCTGACGTTGCTCCTCGCCTTGGGAGGAGCCTGGCTGCACGACCGGCCGGAGGATTTTCCGCTCGATTTTCAAACGGATCGCATCCAGGTCTGGGCCGCGCCGGAACGGCATCCCCACTCCGGTTACCAGTTGCGGCGGGCGCTGGAGGCGATCCGCGCCGGCGGCTGGTGGGGCGCGGCCTGGCGCGATGGGACGAATGGCCGGGCCATGGCGATTCCGGTGGTGGAAAACGATTTCACCCCGGCGTTTTTTCTGAGCCGGCAGGGCGGTGCGGCGGGGCTGGGGCTGGTCGGACTTCAGGCGGCGTTCATCCTGCTGCTGCTGACGATCGCCGACCGCGCCCTGGACTGGATCGGGCGTGGCGATTACCGGCTGACCGCGCTGGGTAGTTTCGCGTATTTTACCCTGTATGGCGGCGCGGCCCTGCTGGGCGCGCACATGCTGGTGTCCTGGGGCGCCAACCTGGGCTTTTTGCCCATCATGGGCCAGCCGATGCCCCTGCTGTCGGCCGCCGGCAGCCATCTGACCTTATTCGTGTTACCGATCGTGGTGCTGGCCGTTGCGGTCGAGGAAAAAAGCCATGCCAACCCAACCT
>Ga0316622_100002936_pt1 | contig 12011 bp, 10 predicted proteins | sample OWC_Aug_OW2_C1_D_FD_207646 | JGI IMG/M metagenome (GOLD analysis project Ga0316622, IMG submission 207646) | Wetland soil microbial communities from Old Woman Creek delta, Ohio, United States - OWC_Aug_OW2_C1_D5_C | ecosystem: Environmental > Terrestrial > Soil > Wetlands | place: USA: Ohio... | reverse complement strand
TTTAAGGGATTAACCGGTTGGTGAAAAACCAGCATCCACCGGCACTCCCGCGGAAGCGCACCCCGCTCAGAGCGGGGTTGACAAGACTGGATTCCCGCTTTCGCGGGAATGACGACCAACGGCCGAAAAGAACTTTTTCAGCAACCGGCGAAGGATTTTTCTGACGATGTGGGAAGCCACGTTCATTCTAGCCATTCAGCAGATCGCCAGCGGGCTGATCATCGGGGCCATGTATGCCCTCATGTCCATCGGGATGATGCTCATCCTGGGCATCATGACGGTGATCAACATGGCCCACGGCGAATTTTACATGCTCGGGGGATACTTCTGTTACTTCGTCATGACCAAACTGGGGGTCAGCTACCTGGCCGCCCTTCCCCTTTCCATGGCTATAACCGCAGGAGTGGGAATTGTATGCGAGAAGGCCACCGTACGCCCCCTGGTCGGCCGGCCATGGTATTCGTCGTTCCTCACCACTTTCGGGCTTTCCATGATCCTGCGCGACACGGCCCAGATCATCTGGGGAGTGGACCCGCTGGAGATCCTTTCCCCCTTTTCCCACAAACGGGTGGTGATCGGGCCGGTGTTCCTGACCCAGCACCGGGTCTTCGTATTCTTGGCCGGCGTCGTGGTGATCGGCCTTCTCTATCTTTTCATCAAGAAGCACAAAGTGGGCATGGCCATGCGGGCCATGGTGAGGGACCGGGAAGCCTCGGCGCTCATGGGAATCAACCTGAACGCCATGAACAGCTTCACCTTCGCCTTGGGGGCCGGCACGGCGGCCCTGGCCGGGGGCCTTCTGGGGGCCATCTTTAACGTCCTGCCTTCCATGGGGGAGCTGCCGCTGGTCAAAGGGTTTGCCGTGGTCATCATGGGAGGCATGGGCAACGTCCAGGGGATTCTCTTCAGCGGGCTGATTCTGGGAGTGGCGGAGAGCCTGGCGGCCAGCTTTATTTCCCTGGGGCTTTCGGACGCCATCGCCTTCGCCATCCTGATTATCATCCTGCTGTTCAAACCCGCCGGTCTCTTCGGGAAAAGGATTTGATCATGCCCCGGCGGAAGTTCCTTCTTCTCTCCGGCCTCATTCTGATTCTGATCCTCCTTCCCTGGGTCCTGCAGGCCACCTATACCCGCCACATCCTGGTCATGGCCCTGATCTACACTTTCAGCGCCATGGGACTGAACGTGATCTTCGGATTCACGGGACAGGCCGCTTTCGGACAGCCGGCTTTCTTCGCGCTGGGCGCCTACATTTCATCCCTGCTGGCGCTGAAGCTCGGGTTCCCCTTCGGAATGTGCCTGGTGGGCACCCTGGTCCTCTCCGCGGGTTTCGGTTTTCTGATCGGGTACCCCTCCCTGCAGCTGCGGGGCATTTACTTCGGAATTACCACCATGGCTTTCGCCCAGATCCTGTACTACATCGTTTCCAACTGGGTGGACCTGACCCGGGGTCCCATGGGACTGGTGGGCATTCCCCCGGCCGGCTTTGGCTACGGGGATTCCTTCCGGATCGTCTTCGACAACGAGCTCAAGTATTACTACCTGGTGCTGGCCGCAGCGCTCCTGGCCCTGTTTTTCCTTGCCCGGCTCATGGAGACCCGCCTCGGAAGGGCTTTCGTGGCCATCCGGGAGAATCAGGAGCTGAGCGCCTCGATCGGGATCCATCCCTTCTGGGTCAAGATGATTGCCTTCATGCTGGCCTGCATGATCACCGGCATGGGGGGCAGCTTTTACGCCCATTTCGTGAAGTTCGTGAGCCCCATCGAGTTCCAGTGGTACAATATCGGCCTCACCTTCATCATGGTGATTACCGGAGGGATCGGCACCATCTGGGGGCCTCTCATCGGAGGGGCCATCTTCACCGTCTTGCCCGAGGTCTTCCGGGCGGTGGAAACCTACCGCAACATCCTGGTGGGGGCGGTGCTCATTCTCATCGTCATCTTCTTCCCGGAGGGGATCATGGGAAAGGTGGTTCAATGGAGGGAGAGACGCAGACAAACCGCCTTGGAGCGGAAGAATGCTTGAAGCGAAGAAACTGACCGTAGCATTCGGGGGACTGGTGGCCGTAAACCAGGTCGACCTCTCCGTTTCCCGGGGGGAAATCTTGGGAATGATCGGGCCGAACGGCGCGGGAAAGACCACCTTCTTCAACCTGGTGACCGGATTCTTAGTCCCCACCTCCGGCCAGATTCTATTCAAAGGAGAAGATATCGCCGGACTTCCTCCGAGCCGGATCGCTTCCCTGGGGATCTGCCGGACCTTTCAGATCACCGCCGTTTTCCCCGGTCTCACCGTGTGGGAGAACCTCCTCACCGGGACTTACTGCTGGACCCGGACCCGGTTCCTGGCCACCCTGGTTCGTTCGCGGGGCTACGCGGAACAGCGGCGGGAGATGGAGAAACAAGCCGGAGAGATCCTGGAGTTTCTGCGCATGGAGGATCAGAAGGATACCCGGGCCCGGAACCTATCTTACGGAGACCAGCGGCGCCTGGAGATCGGGATTGCCCTGGCTTCCCGGAGGGAGTTTCTGCTGCTCGACGAGCCGGCCGCGGGAATGAACCCCGAGGAGACGCAGACCCTCAGCCAGGTGATCCGGCAGATCCGCGACAAGGGGATCACCATCTTTCTGATCGAGCATCACATGCAGCTGGTCATGGGGATCTGCGACCGGATCGTGGTCCTCAATTACGGCCGAATGATCGCCGATGGGACTCCCCTGGAGATCAGCCGCAACCCTCAGGTCATCGAAGCCTACTTGGGGAAAGAGGAAGAATTTGCTTGAGCTGAAATCCATCGTCGCCGAGTACGGCCATGTGCGGGCGCTGAAAGGCATCAGCCTGACGATCCAGCGGGGAGAGATCGTGACCCTTCTCGGGGCCAATGGGGCGGGAAAGTCCACCACGCTGAAATGCATCTCCGGGCTCCTGCGGCTTTCTTCCGGCTCCATCCTTTTCCAGGGAGAGAGAATCGATCATCATCCTCCTCACCGGATCATCCGGGAAGGAATCACCCAGGTCATGGAAGGCAGGCGCCTCTTCCCCGACCTGGATGTGGTGGAGAATTTGCGCCTGGGAGCCTACCTTACCAATGACCGCCAGACGATCCAGCAGCGGATCGATCGGGTCTTCGGTTACTTCCCCATCCTGAAAGAACGACAAAAACAACTGGCCAGCACCTTCAGCGGCGGAGAGCAGCAGATGCTGGCCATGGGGCGGGGACTTATGGCCTCTCCGCACCTCCTCATGCTTGACGAACCCTCGCTCGGGCTGGCCCCCATCCTGGTCCAGGAAGTGGGGAAGATCATCCGGACGATCAACCGGGACGGAGTGACCCTTCTCCTCATCGAACAGAACGCCCAGATGGCCCTGCGGCTGGCCAACCGGGGATATGTGCTGGAGACCGGAACCATCGCCCTCGAAGGAAGTTCCCAGGAACTCATATCCAACGACAAAGTCCGGAAGGCCTACATGGGCCTGTGAAGCCCTTTTCCCCCGCGGGTGAAAATTTTCTTCATCAGCCAGACCATCATAAACGGAACCCGGCAGAGCCGGGGGTTTACCTCAATGAAATTAGACCCAGTCCCCGGCACGCAAAGGAGATGTGGAAGAAATCGGACTCCCTTTCCTGCCCGATCCGGGACGGAGAAAAAACTCTTTGGGATTCTCGAAATTGACAAGGAAAGGCCTATATGCCATAAATTCGGGAAAGTGAAGGCCTCGGGTCTGAGCGCGTACACCGAAGAAAGGGGGAGGATGGATATGTACAATCTCGAAGGACGAGTGGCCATTATTACCGGAGCGGGTAGCGGGATCGGACGGGCGATTGCCATGAGGCTTTCCCGGGAAGGGGCGGCCATCGTTGCGGCGGACATGAACGGCCCGGCGACGAAAAAGCTTATCGGTGAGATTCGCAAATCGAGAAAAGCGGGAATGTCCGTGGAAATGGATGTTTCCGTGGAAAAAGATGTCCAAAAGTTGATCCGGAAGACGCTGGATCAATTCAAGCGGATCGACTTCCTGGTGAACAGTGCCGGGATCGCGGATATCGGGGTTTTGATCGAGTTCGGAGAAAAAAAGTGGGACAAAATCATGGCCGTGAACGTCAAGGGGGCCTTCCTCTGCGCCCGGGCGGCGGCCAGGGAGATGATCCCCCGCAAGCAGGGCCGGATCGTGAACATCGCCTCCATTGCCGGAAAACGGGGGGTGGAATTCATGGGAGCCTACAGCGCGTCCAAATTCGGGGTGATCAGCCTGACCCAAACGCTGGCCAAGGAACTGGGGCGTCACAACATTACCGTAAACGCCATATGTCCGGGTTTCATCTGGACGCCGATGTGGGAGAATCTGGCCAAATGGTTCCGGTCCAACGTGCCTCACTTGGCCGACAAGGATGAAAAAGAGATTTTCGAAGATCGGGTCAAATCCATGACTCCGCTGCTCCGTCCCCAGACCCCCGAGGATATCGCCAACCTGGCGGCCTTCCTCGTTTCGGACCAGGCCGGCAACTTAACCGGACAATCCATCAACCTGGACGGCGGGACGGTGATGCATTAAGAAGGCTCTTCTGCCTCCCGAAGGATCGGGGGGAACAAAGGGGTCCCGCGTTTGAAGGGGAGGATTACGAGACGTTTCTGGCTCGTTCCTCTCCCGTCCTGGACGGCGATTTTACGGGCCCGCTCAGGATTTCGGAATGACCGTTCCCTCCCTTTTTATTCCAAACGTTCCCCGGGCATTGGCAATGGGTCTGAGTTGATTCCCCGGCTCCGCCGGAGGTCATGGACCTCCTTCCTCTAGGCCTTTGGTCTTTCCCCGCCCGCACTCCTTTTTCTCCCGAAAACCTGGTTGACAGGGGTAGGAATGAATTCCTAAAATGGGAAGAGAGTCCTTTTCTGTCTCTCTTCTCATTTTCATCCATTCTTCTTTTCTTTTGCAGGAAAGGCGAAACAATGGCCTTCCGGGAAGCGACCGCTCATGGCAGATCAAGACCTTTCCAAATTGACCATCGATAAATCCAAGGTGGCCTTCCGGGCCGGGAGGGGGAAGAAGGTTTTTTACCTTGTTTTTTCCGTCCTCGCGCTGATAGCCGCCAGTTCCCTGTACCGCATGGGTTTCTTCACCCCCCCCATTCAGGTTCAGCTGGCCAACGTGACCCAAATCTACCCGTCTCAAGGCTTCACCGTGCTCACCGCCAGCGGATATGTGGTCCCCCAGCGAAAATCGGCCCTGGCCTCCAAGGTCACCGGGCGGCTGGTCTGGCTGGGGGTGGAGGAGGGGAGCCGGATCAAGAAGGGCGATGTGGTGGCGCGCCTGGAAAGCCAGGATGTGGAGGCGGCGAAAGCCCAGGCCGCGGCCACCCTGGAATCAGCTCGTTTCAATCTTGAGAACGCCAAGGCGGAGCTGGTGGATGCGACTCTCAACCTGAACCGAAGCAAGGAGCTGGTGGAGAAAAATTTTATCGCCCGCGGAGAGTATGACACAAACGTGGCCCGGCACAAGAAAGCGGAGGCTTCGGTCAAAGCTGCGGAGGCGGTGATCAAGGCGAACGAGGCGGCCCTGGAATCGGCGGGCATCCAGCTGGAATACACCCTGATCCGGGCTCCCTTCGATGCCGTCGTCCTGACCAAGAACGCCGACATCGGGGACATCGTGACCCCCTTCAGTGCGGCGGCGGAATCCAAGTCGGCGGTGGTCACCATTGCCGACATGGATTCCCTCCAGGTCCAGGCGGATGTGTCCGAATCGAGCCTGGGCCAGGTGAAAATCGGCCAGCCCTGCGAGGTTCAGCTGGATGCTCTGCCGGACCGTAGGCTGAGAGGGGCCGTCCACATGATCGTGCCCACGGGAGACCGGAGCAAGGCCGCGGTCATGGTGAAAATACGTTTCCTCGACAAGGACCACCGAATCCTGCCGGAAATGAGCGCCAAGGTTTCCTTTCTTTCCAAAGAGATTACCAGGAAAGATCAAAGGCCGAGAACCGCAATGAGTCAGAGAGCGCTGGTTACCCGGGGGGACGGGAAGAATGCATTTCGAGTGCAGGGGGACCGAGCGGTACAGGTTTCGATTCTCCTCGGGAACCCGATCGGCGATATGGTTGAAGTGATCGACGGTTTAAAAGCGGGAGATCAGGTGGTCCTGGATCCGCCGGCCAAGCTCAAGAGCGGAGCGAAGGTTAAGGCGGGAGAATAAGAAATGCGGATTTCGGAATGAAGAAGTTTGCGAGTGAGGAATTCGGAATAGAAAAAGAAGCACCAAATTCCAAGCACCAAATCCCAAATAAATTTCAATGACCGAAATCCGAAATCTCATGCCAAACAAGAACAAATCTATCTTGTTTGGTCTTTTTGGTAATTGGAGTTTATTTGGAATTTGGGATTTGTAATTTGGAATTTTCGTGCTTCGAATTTTATAATCCGGGTGGCGCAGAAGAGACATCCCTAAATCAAATCATGCGCGATATGGAAATGGGAGAATATGCCCTCGATTGTTGAAGTCCAAAAGGTGAGCAAGTCCTACCGCCGGGGGGGCCGGCGGGTGCCGGTGCTGGAGGACATCAACCTGGATATTCAAGAAGGGGAATTCCTGGCTCTCATGGGGCCTTCCGGTTCCGGGAAAAGCACCCTTCTGAACCTGATCGCCGGCCTCGACCAGGTGGATGGGGGAACCATCCGAGTGGGCGGAGTGGATATCACCGCTCTCTCGGAAACCCATCTGGCGGCCTGGCGGGCTACCCATGTAGGTTTCATTTTCCAGTTCTACAACCTGATTCCGGTCCTGACCGCTTTTGAAAACGTGGAACTCCCTCTCCTTCTCACTGGCCTGTCGCGGGGGGAGAGGAGGGAACATGTGGAACTGGCCCTTCGGGTGGTGAACCTGGAGGCCCGGATGGATCATCGTCCCCCCCAGCTTTCCGGGGGGGAACAGCAACGAGTGGCCATCGCCCGGGCCATCGTGACCGACCCAACGATTTTAGTGGCCGATGAACCCACGGGAGATTTGGACCGGGTTTCCGCCGAAGAAGTCCTGAACCTGATGGAAAGACTGAATCGGGAGTCCACCAAGACCATCATCATGGTCACCCATGATCCGCGGGCGGCCAAGAAGGCGGGGGTCACCCGGCACCTGGATAAGGGGCTTTTGAACGATGTTCATTCTCAAGCTCCTGTTTAAGAACGCCTTCCGGAGGAAGCTGCGAACTTTTCTCACTCTCCTGAGTATTGCCATCGCCATCATGGCCTTCGGGCTGCTCCGCACGGTGGTAAGCGCCTGGTATTCAGGAGTGGAAGCCTCCTCCGCCAGTCGGCTGATCACCCGGAACGCCGTGTCCCTCATCTTTCCCCTCCCCCTGGCCTACAAAGACCGAATCCGCCAAGTGGAGGGGGTCACCCAAGTATCCTACGGCAACTGGTTCGGCGGCATTTATATCGACCGCAAAAATTTTTTCCCCAACTTTGCCGTGGAACCCAAGACCTACCTGGACCTGTATCCCGAGTTAATCCTCTCTCCGGAGCAGCGCCGGGCTTTCCTCCGCGACCGGAAAGGGGCGGTGGCGGGGAAGGCACTCGCTGAAAAGTTCAAATGGAAGGTCGGGGATTTGATCCCCCTGCAGGGAACCATTTTCCCGGGCAATTGGGAATTCGTCCTCCGGGGGATTTACCGGGGGAGGGATGAAAACGTGGATGAGACCCAATTTTTCTTCCACTGGGATTACTTGAACGAGACCCTAAGAAAAACGTTCCCCTCCCGGGCAGACCGGGTGGGATTCTACATGATCGGGGTGGACCATCCCAACAATTCCCCCATCGTGGTTCAGGTCATCGACCGGACCTTCAAGAATTCGCTGGCCGAGACTTTAACCGAGACAGAGAAAGCTTTCACCCTTTCCTTCATCTCCATGTCGGAGGCCATTATCGTTGCCATCCAGATCGTTTCCTTCGTAGTCATCGGGATCATCGTGGCAGTGGTGGCCAATACCATGTCCATGGCGGCCCGGGAACGGACCTGGGAGTACGCCGTTCTCAAGACCCTCGGTTTCGGGGGTTGGCATATCGCCGGCCTCCTCCTGGGGGAGTCCCTGCTGATCACCCTGGTGGGATGCGGGTTGGGGATGGGCCTCACCTTTCCGGCGGCTTACCTTTTCCGGAAGATGGTTCCCCTGTATCTACCCGTTTTCCAAGTGGAAGATGAGACTTTATTCCTGGGCCTCCTCGCCTCCCTCGGGGTAGGGGTCCTCGCCTCCCTCGCGCCCGCCTGGCGGGCCATCCACGTGCGCATCGCCGACGGACTCCGAAGGGTCGGATAAATGGGACTGCCCCTTTCCTACAGCATCCGCAATCTGGGGGCCCGGAGGCTCACCACCCTTCTCACCGCATCGGGGATGGCCCTGGTGGTCTTTGTCTTTACAGCCATTCTGATGATGGCCGAAGGCTTGAAGAAAACGCTGGTGGAAACCGGGTCCCCGGATAACGTCGTGGTCCTGCGCAAGGGCTCCGCATCCGAAGTGCAGAGCGGGGTGGAAAGGATTCAGGCTTCGATCATTGAAACCCAGCCGGAAGTGGCCGTGGGGGCCGGCGGGCAGCGCCTCCTGGCCAAAGAGGCGGTGGTGCTCATCAGCCTTCCCAAGCGGGAGAACAACAAGACCGTCTCGAATGTGGTGGTCCGGGGCATCGGAGAGAGTTCGCTGGCCCTTCGCCCCCAGGCGAAGTTGATCCAGGGAAGGACCCCCAGGCCAGGGCTCCCGGAGATCATGGCCGGCCAGAAGATCGCAGAGCGGTTCCAGGGAGGCGGGATGGGAGAGACGCTCCGCTTCGGATTGCGGGACTGGACCGTGGTGGGAGTGTTCGATGCGGGCAATACGGGCTTTAGTTCGGAGGTCTGGGGGGATGCGGACCAGCTGATGCAGGCCTTCCGCCGGCCGGTTTACTCCACGGTCATTTTCAAGCTCCACGACCCAAGCCAATTCAGCCGATTCAAGCAGCGCATCGAGTCGGACCCCCGCCTGAATCTGGAGGCCAAGCGGGAGAACCGGTACTATGCCGAGCAGTCCGAGGTCATGTCCAAGTTCCTGAGCATCCTGGGACTCTCCCTCACGGTGATCTTCTCCTTCGGAGCCATGCTGGGGGCCATGATTACCATGTATTCCGCCGTAGCCAACCGGACGAGCGAGATCGGAACCCTGCGGGCCCTCGGTTTCCAGCGGGGAAACATCCTGCGGGCCTTTCTGTATGAATCCCTTTTCTTGGGCATGATCGGCGGTTTGGCGGGGCTCTTTTTGGCATCCTTCATGCAGCTCATCACCATTTCCACCATGAACTTTCAGACCTTCTCCGAACTAGCCTTCTCTTTCACCCTGACTTGGGGGATTGCCTGGAAGGCCCTGGCCTTTTCCCTGGGCATGGGTTTGGTGGGCGGTTTGCTTCCCTCGGTGCAGGCTTCCCGGATGAACATCGTGGATTCCCTCCGGGCCCAGTGAAAGAGAAGAGCCTACCTTTTTTCTCTCTGTACTCCTAACGTTCAATATCTGAAATTTCGGTTAATAAAAAATGTAGGGGCGGCCCCCTGTGGCCGCCCGAAGGATGGGCAACCACAGGGGGTTGCCCCTACAATGAAAGAATCATTCTTGGCGGATAGGGGCTGGCGTATTGTCAATTTTTCTTCGGTTGCGGCGCAGCCGCGCTGTGCAGCCGCCGGCTATTCTTTCCAGGAGCGGGGGCGGGTGTGTTCGGCGCAGATCTTGTGCCGGGCAAAGTGGCGCTGCCTTAGGTTTAAGGGCAGGTAAATAAGGAAGGGATGGAGAGCCGGCCAGAAATCCATCCGCTTCCAGATGGAAGAAAATTCATAGAACTCCTTCCAGGCCCATTTCCAGCCTTCCCGAAGCTGCTCGGGCTCCATGCCCAGGGGGCGAAAATGGGGGGCCAGGCTATCTTGATTGGGAAGAAGCCACCATGGGTCCCGCAGAAGACGTCCCTCCGCCTTGAGGCGGGAATAAAAGCGGGTGCCGGGATAGGGGGTCAGCATGGCAAATTGGGCCAGCATGATCTTGCTGGCGATGGCGAACTCCACGGTGCGCTCGAAAATCGAAGGATCGTCGAAATCAAAACCGAACATAAAAGCCGCATAGACGATGATCCCGTGATCATGCAGCTTGCGGATCACCTCTCCGTAGCGTTCCGGGTTGTTCTGGGTTTTGCCGGTGGTCTTCAACTGGGGGCTCAAAGATTCGAAGCCGATGAAGAGCCCCTTGCAGCCGCTCCTTTGCAGGATTTCCAGGTTCTGTTCCTGATCCAGGCCGGCCAGGGAAGCCTCTCCGATCCACCGCAATTTCAGGGGCGCCAGAGCGGTAAAGAGCTTCCGGAAGTAAGGGACGTTGCCGATGACGTTATCATCGGCGAGGAGGATCCCCCACCGCTTTAGATCCTGGACCTCGGCAATGACTTTTTCGATGTCGCGCATGCGGAAGGGGCTGCCGAAAATCGTGTTGACCGTGCAGAACTCGCAATGAAAGGGGCAGCCCCGGGTAGTCTGAACGACATCCAGCGGAACGTAGCTCCTGGAGTGGGGCCCGAAGATCGTCCTCCGGGGGACCGGAGAGAGGTTCATGTCCACCCACTCGGTCTGTCGGTAGAATTTCTGCAGACGGTTGGCTCGAAAGTCCTCCAGGAGCCGGGGCCAGAGGAGTTCCGCCTCCCCGATGACCACCGCATCGGCGTGGGTTGCTGACTCTTCCGGAAGGACCGTGGGATGAATGCCCCCCAGGACCACCTGAATTCCTTTTTTCCGGCAAGCATCGGCGATCTCATAAGCCCGATTCGCCGTCTTGGAGAGGACGGAGATGGCTACCAGGTCTGCGCCCGGGAAGCCGTTATGAAGGTCAATGGGGGAAATCTGGTCGTCGGAAAAGCGCACTTCCATGTCAGGAGGAATCAGCGCTGCCAAAGTGGCCAGGGCCAGGGGGGTCAGGCGGACGCTTTCTTCGGCTGCGGGCGAGACAAGTTCAATTCTCATCGGTTTATCATAAGGCAGGGAAAGGCGCAGATCAATCGATTCTTTCCCCACCTTCACTTTTATGACTCCCTTTTGGGCTTCGAAGCAGGGGTCCGGGCCGGGCAAGGTTTGAATTTCGGGAGTAAGGGGCGATAGAGTCCTTGATGGGACTCGATTGACAAAAGGGTGCTTTGCACGAAATCGCCTTTGTGGTAGCCTAATGCCGATAAGGGTACTGCAAATGAATCAATTTTCCCCCCTATGCTTTCGAGTGCGGGGGAGGGAAAGGGTGAGGACAATGGAACATAGGAATGGCAAATGCCTCGAGACGGACCCTCCCACCGGGCGAGACCTCACCCGCACGACGCTGGGGGTGCTATGGATCGGGATTATGATTGTGGCCAACTTCTGGGTCCTGAGGCCGTTTCTGCCATCCTTATTATGGGCGGTCATGATCGTCGTGGCCACTTGGCCGCTCATGGTGGGGATTCAGGCACGGCTTTGGGGGAGGCGGGGGCTGGCCGTAGCGGTGATGACCCTGGTCCTGCTGCTGGTTTTGATCGTGCCCCTCGCCCTTGCGGTGGGGACCATCGTGGAAAACGCCGACAGGATTGCCGACTGGGCCAAGTCCTTGAGGACCCTGGCCCTGTCGGCGCCCCCCGAATGGGTGTCAAGGATACCCCTGGCCGGCCCGAAACTCTCGGCCGCCTGGCAGGAGATCGCCTCCGCCGGGCAGGAGGGGATATTCGCCCGTCTGGCGCCTTACGCCGGCAAGGTAGTGCAGTGGTTTGCGAACCAGGCCGGCAGCATGGGGATCATCGCAGTGGAATTCCTCCTCACCGTGGGAATCGCCGCAATCCTGTACTCCAAGGGAGAGACGGCGGCCGGGGGGGCACGCCGATTTGCCCACCGGCTTGCCGGACCCCGGGGCGAGGAGGCCTTAATCCTGGCCGGGAAGGCGGTCCGGGGCGTTGCTCTCGGTATCATCGTCACCGCCCTCGTGCAGTCGATCCTCGGCGGGATCGGCCTCGC
>Ga0316622_100002935_pt1 | contig 12014 bp, 8 predicted proteins | sample OWC_Aug_OW2_C1_D_FD_207646 | JGI IMG/M metagenome (GOLD analysis project Ga0316622, IMG submission 207646) | Wetland soil microbial communities from Old Woman Creek delta, Ohio, United States - OWC_Aug_OW2_C1_D5_C | ecosystem: Environmental > Terrestrial > Soil > Wetlands | place: USA: Ohio... | reverse complement strand
GATGGTTCTTGTCGGCGGAATAGGCACCTTAAGTGGAGCGCCCATTGGGGCGGCTCTCCTTCGGCTCATGACCTTCTACTTTGACAAATGGTTCGGCGAGAGCTCAGGGTTTATCCTGGGTGTGGTGTATGTGCTCCTGGTCTTGTTCTTGCCCTATGGCGTCGTCGGCACCTGGCGGCTCAAAAGCTTCCAGTGGCGGCAGGGCTGGCAGCGGATACTGCAGCCCTTGGGCATCGAGAAGAACAGGGAACCGAGCGCGGGCGACGAGTAGACGCGCCTGCTGCAACGACGCGCAGATCGGTGCCTTTCCTCGAAGGCTAGCCCAGCCAGCCGCGAAGGTTCGCCGCCATTTCGGCGTTTCGCGCCTCCAGCATGCCCGCCAGCCTTGCGGCGAGCTCGGGCAGCGATTCGATCAGACTGTACGATTCATTCGGATCGGTATCGAGGTCAAAGAGAAACGGGCCCTGGGCCAGGGGCCAGAACGCGGCGTTGTCGGTTCTGAAGCGGGCATGGTACTTCCAATGCTGGTACCGGATCGCCTTGAGCGTCCTGGTGTCATAGTAGAGCAGCGTCTCGTGCGGTGACTCCGCCGCGCCCAACAGCACGGGCATGATGTCCCTGCCATCGATGATCCGATCCTGTGGGAGTGGGACACCGGCAAACTGCAGGCAGGTTGGGAACAGGTCAAAGTTCATGCTCATCGCGCGGCTGCTCGTCCCAGGCGGAATGACCCCCGGCCATGTCGCAATAAAAGGCACGCGGAACCCACCCTCAAAGGTCAGCAGCTTCCTGCCCCTGGCATAGCCAGGGTTGCCCTGCCACCAGGGGCCGTTGTCGCTGCTGAACATTACCAGCGTCTTGCCCGCCAGCCCCAGCTCGTCGAGAGTATCGAGGATCTGGCCGACGCTCCAATCCAGCTCGGCGACGGCATCCCCGTACAAGCCCGCCGCCGACCGCCCCCGGAAATCCGCGGAAGCATGGGTGGGCACGTGAGGCATGGCATGAGCCAGGTACAAAAAGAATGGATCCTCCCGGTGTGCCCGGATAAAGTCCAAGGCCGCGTGGGTGAAATTCTGGGTCAGCACGTCCTGATCGGCCGGCGCTTCGACGGCTATCTCGCGGTCCTGGTAGATGGCGTAAGGTTGGTCGTCATTGCTCCAGAGCGCCCCGTAGAATGAGTCAAAGCCCCTGTCGTTGGGCAGATAGCCGGGCTTGCCGCCAAGGTGCCATTTGCCCACCAGCCCTGTCCGGTACCCTCTGCGGCTTAGCACCTCCGGCAGAAGCACTTCATCCTGGGGAATGCCCGTTACCCCGTAGGAATATCGGCCCAGAATGTCCATAACGAGGTTCATCGCATCGTGCGTCGACATCAAGGGGTTGGTCATGAGGGTCCGGACCGGGTACCGGCCAGTCAACAGCCCGGCCCGAGACGGGCTGCAGACCGATGCCGTGGCATAGAAGCTGGTCAGGCGGGCCCCTGCGGCGGCCATCCGCTCCAGGTTGGGCGTGTCAACTGCAGGGGACTCGAGATCGCCATAGCCCAGATCGTCGGTCAGGATGATGATAATGTTGGGCAGTGCCTCTGGATGCTCGCTGCGCTGGATGCTATCGAGGTAGGCCCCCGCCCTGTCAGGCTGGAAATCCCTCCCCGCGTGGTGGTAGTATTGCCGGTAACCGAGGCCCCCTGCGATCAGTACCCCGCCGGCAAGGGCGGCACCCTTGAGAAAAGTGCGACGGTCAATGTTACGCCAGTTGCGCCTGGTCACGACGCCCCCCCTTCTCCAGTGCTTTGAACCCCGCCCCGCGGCCCGAGCAAATCCAGGATGTTCAGTGTTCCGCCATTATATCCGAACCGCACCCAGAAAGCAAGCCAGTGCTCTCCCCCTCTGTGATTTGCACCTGCATATTCGTGTACGCACTCGCGGCTCTCATTCGTTTCGCCCCTGCGCCAACCCCATCCTGCCACGCACCCCGTTTTGATCTCGACTCCAACCTGTGGTACACTGCGTCGATTATCATTGCTGAAAGGAAGGTGTTTAATGAAGGTCAAGTATTTGCTCGTATTGGCTGTGGTCGCGTTGGTGGTAGCCGCCTGCGGCCCCCAGATGGCCACCCCGACGCCCAAGGCCGTGGAGACAGCGGAAGTTGTGACGCCTACCGTCGAGGCAATCTCCACGCCTGTTGCTGGGGAGACCATTACCACGACCAATACCATCACCACAACCGCTCCTATCACTCCAACCGGTGGGGTAGACGTCGCCCTGGCTGCGATTACGCCGGTGGATGGAGTGCTGGCCACTGTCAACGGCGAGGATATCACCTGGGCCGAGTATGAGCCGGAGCTGCGACGGACACTGTATGGCGTGACGCTGCAGTATGGTGTAGATTGGAACCAGGCCGAAAACATTGCCATGCTTGCGACGGCTCAGGACCAGATCCTGCAATCTGTGGTGGAGCTCACTCTGCTGCGGCAGCTGGCTGCCAAGGAGGGGATCGAGGTCAGCGAAGCCGACCTCCAAGCCCTGCTGGAAGAACAAAAGGCGTCGATCCTGAATAGCGGCCAGTTCAGCTCGTGGGACCAGTTCAAGGAACAGTATGGCGTAAGCGACGAGTATTTTTCCAGGCTGGTCGAGGACACTGAGCTCGCCCAAAGGCTCAGCGAGGCGCACGCGCCGGACCGCGAAGTGGAACAGGTCCACGCCCGGCACATCCTGGTTGCAGACGAAGAGACGGGCAAGCAGGTGCTTGCCCGGCTGAACGCCGGCGAGGACTGGGCGGCGCTGGCAAAAGAGCTCTCGCAGGATACCAGCAACAAGGACAATGCCGGCGATTTGGGTTGGTTTCCGCGCGGTGCGATGGTCGCCGCGTTTGAGGAGGCCGCTTTTTCTTTGGAGCCGGGCAAAACCAGCGACCTGATCCAAACCGACTATGGGTATCATATCATCCAGGTGCTTGAGAAGGGCATGCGGGAAATGGACGACACGGCCTACAACACGGCGGTGCAGACGGCCTTTGGGAAGTGGCTCGAGGAGCAACAGGCAGCCGCTGACACAAACATTCTCGTGACCTTCGCCAAGGATCAGTAATCGACGATCGGGGTCAGAGATGCTGACCCCGATCATAGGCTATGCCAGCGCAAGTGCGGCGGCAGCTTCAGTCAATCCGTGGCGCCGCCGCATTTGTTATTCTCGGGTTCTTCTTTCTAGCGGCCAGCAGGAGGAGGCGGGATCAGATAACCAGACTTCAGACCCTCCTCCGTGGATTTTCTCGGGGGCACAAAAAACTGTATTGCTTCTGCCCCTACTGTGTCCTCAACCCTTCTCGAGTAAACGCCAACCCGGTGCCCTGATGCACAAAGGCATAGAGTAAATGGACGTCTATCGCGACTTTATCCAGGTGTTCGTCGAGCTGTGGCACAAAGGCCTGCAGGATCCCGCCCAGACTCAGGCCAGGACGCTCGAATGGCTGTTGGAGGGATACGCCCAGACGCTCTATGGCCAGCAGTTCCGGGCAGCCGAACTGCTGACCCAGGCCGATGACCCACCACAGCTATTCGCCGCGTATCGCCGCGCCTTTCCCATCGTCACCTACGACACGATCAAACCATGGATCGACCGCGTTGTCGCCGGCGAGGTTGAGGCCTTGCTGCCGGAGCCACCCGTCGCATGGGCCATGACGCGGGGCACCTCGCGAGGCGTTTCCAAGCGCATTCCCATCACCGAGAGCGACCTGGGCATCCGTGTGGCTGCCGCTCGCGGCCTCCTCAACCACCTGCTGCGGACCGGCCAGCTCGACGCCATCGACGGCTACTGCCTGAACCTCAACTACCCCTCGGTCGTGGGCACAATGGAGGTAGCCGGGGAAGAGACTCCCTACGGCTTCAGCTCCGGCATCTATGTCCGCCACGCGGCGGCTGCCACTCCTGTCGAAATCCTGCCCGCTCAAGAGGAAATTGACGCCCTGGGTGGCGGCAACACCCCCGACGCCTGGAAGCGGCGCTTTGAGATGGTATACCAGCGTACCAAGGACGCACCGGTCACCACCTGCGCCGGGGTCTGCCCGTCCATTATCGAGTTTGGGCACTACCTCCAGCAGCACCATCACGTGCTGCCCAAGAAGATATGGCGCATGCGCACCATCGCTGCCACCAGCGTACCCGGCATCCATACCAGGTACGAACCGGCCCTTCAAGCGCTCTACGGGCCGGTCGACGTGGTCGAGATGTACATTGCCACCGAGGGCACCTTTGCCCAGCAGCGAGACGAACGCTGCCTGCTGGTGCCCAACTTTGACCTGTATGTCCTTGAGGTATTGACGAGCACGGGGCAGGTCAAGATGCTCCACGAGATGCGCCCGGGCGAGTACGGCAGCCTCGTCGTCTCGACGCCGGTGCTGCCCCGCTACCGCATCGGCGACCTGGTGCGCGCCTTCGATCCACCCTACTTTCGCTGCATCGGCCGCGAGGGTCGTTGGACAAAACTGCGCTACGCACTGGACGGCGTGCGCTTCGGAGATTTCGGCCGCGCCTGAGCAGGCGGTCCGGCTTGCTCCCTAGAACCTCGGCAGCAGGCTCCTTACCGTCTGTTTGCCGATGTAGACCAGCATCCCCCCCCAGTTCTGCCGCCTCCACTTGTTGCGGCTCAGGAGGTTCCGGGCCAGCCTCACCGGATGGAGGTACACCGTGGTCCACGCCCAGCGGGTATAGTTGTACACCTGCTGCTCTGTCATCTTCTTCGGGGGCAACAGGACGTGGGCCATATCACGGTGCGCATAGTTAGGGGGAGATTTGATCCAGCCCTGCGCCACCGCGTGGTTATAGTCAGCCGAGCCGGGGAAAAGCGTGAGTATCACAAAAACCGGAAAGTCCACTTCGAGCCGGTTGACAAACCGCACTTTTTCCTCAAAGGTGCGCGGGCTATCGCCGGGCAGGCCGCCGATGATCATCCCCTGGCAGACGATGTCGTGCTGGCGCAGCAGCCGCACCGCCTCCTCGGCGGTCTCGGTGCGGAGCTGTTTGTTCAGCTCGTCCCGCTGCTCGTCGTTTGAGGCCTCAATGCCCAACTGCACCATGCGGTTTCCGGCACGCCGGAGCAGGGGTAACAGCTCTTTGTGCTTCACCACCAGGTCGGCCCGTCCCTGGTAGAACCAGTTGACGTCGATCCCGCGCTCGAGGATCCCCTCGCAGATCGCGGCCATGTGGGGACCGCTCACATTGAAGCAATCGTCGCCGAACCAGATGTTCTTTCGACTGTACCGGTTGACCAGGACGTCGACCTGCTCGACGATCATCGCTGGGTCATAAGGGCGCCAGCCGTTGCGCCAAAAGGGCCACTCCGAGCAGAAGGTGCATTGGAAGGGACACCCCCGGCTGGCGATGACGGTACCCAATGGGCCGCCGAGCGACGCAAAGTGGTAGCGCTCCATCGGGAACAGGTGAAATGCTGGCATCGGCAGCTTGGTTACATCCACCGGGGGAGGCGCTGGGTTTTCCACGATCCCGCCGTCGCGGCGGAAGCTGATGCCCGGCACCCCTTCCAGCCCTTGGCCTGCCTCCAGGGCTCGTGCCAGATCCACGATGATCTGATCCCCTTCACCGCGTGCCACAAGGTCCACTTCGGGCATTGTGGCCAGCGTCTCCTCGACCGTAAAGGTCACGTGGGGGCCGCCCAGCGCAATGGTGGCTTGAGGGGCTGCCTGGCGCGCGATCTGTACAGCGCGGCTCACTTCGGGCACATAGGGGGTATGGACCGTCATGCCGATCAGCTCGGGCTTGGCCTGGCGGATAGCTGCCTCCAGCGCCTTGCCCTTGATTCCCAGTGCATTGGCATCCAGGACCTCAACCGGGATCCCGGCTTGTTCCAGGCAGCCGGCCAGCTGGGCCAATCCCAACGGCAGCGCGGCGACATTTCCCATCATCGCCCAAGGGATCTTGGGTGGTTCAACCAAAAGGATGCGCATGAGCCAGTGCCTTTCGCTGTTTGGCTGGCACAAAACGGCATGGTCCTGTCACCGGCCTAACGCAGCGATCGCACGTAAGCTGCGCCCTGGCCGGGACAGGACAGGTGCCAGATGTGGATTTTATCTATTCCCGCTTGCGAAAAAGACCGGTAAGTAGGATGGCCACGCCGATCGCAATCAGGGCAATCGCCCCGATGGCAATCCAGTTTACCATCTGGCCGAGGCCGATGCCGAGCAGGATAATCCCAAAGATGACGCTGCCGATGATTGGCCGCCGGTATGCCGGCACAATCAGGCGCAGCACCACCCCAAAGAGCACAATCAGCCCGGCGCCCACAAAGCCGATGGCCCAGGCTTCGGCGTTCCCACCGAAGATCTGCTCCCAGAATCCCATGCTATCCGCGAGCCACACCAGTCCGGCCCAGATGAGGATGAGTGACCACACAATGGCCTCAACTGGATCGCGGCGCCACTTCTCGTCCCAGCCCTGTCCTTGTCTGCCTTTTTCTTCCTTCTCGTCTCGCTGCTTTGGCGGTTGCTCCGACATCTCTCCCTCCCCCTCACCGTAAGGTACCATAACTTCGCGGTCCAGCGCATAGTTTATCACATTTCGCCCGGCTAGTCAATAACCTGTGCGAACGCCTGGCGGGTTGCTGAAAAGTCGCTTGAGGACAGGGCACTTCTATACTCCTTCCCCGCTCAGAGCCCTCTGTGCACAGACCAAAGCCGGATTTGACAAAGTACGTCCCGTCCTCAGGGGCGTTCTGCTCTGCTCCTCACCACCTCCTCATTCGCTTATTCGTTTTCCCCTCTTTGACCCATTCCCTGCTCACCGTCACCCGTCCCCGGGGGCGTTCCTCAGTCTCTCCTTCACACCATGCCGGATCCCTCCCCTCAATGCCGCCTGCATCAAAAAAGGCTCCCACCCGGAGGCGGGAGCCTTGATCAGCTTGACACCCGACCGCGCGTCTGTGCCGTCATAAACTCATTCTCACTGGTTCGTGGTCAGCCCGTTGGCTAACCGCGTCGCTGCCGCACCGGGACGGGCAGGAGCTGCCTTCTGCCCAGGGACAACCATGCCGCTCCGGCCAGCGACAACCCCAAGATGATCCAGCGCATCGGCTGCAGATGCAAGAGTGCCGGGGCCCAGGAAGCAGGCCAGCGGGCGGCCATGGCCGGTGTCTCGCCGAGCTGCGATAACGCCTGCCCGGCTGCCGCCCGAACCTCTGCCACGGGGTCACGGGCCTGGATGCGCTCCAATGCCGCGCGTGCCCCCGGATCTCCAATCTCACCCAACGCCCAGGTTGCCTGCCTCCGCATGCTCGGATCCTGATCCCTCAGCGCGCGCACCAAGGCCTGGGTGGCCGAGGGCGACCCGATCCAGCCCAGCGCCTCGGCCGCGTTTCGGCGGGCGTACACCTTGTCGCTGTCGAGCATCTCTACCAGGGGACCGACGGCCGGTTCGCCCATCTTCTCCAGCGCAGCCATCGCCGCGTGCCAGCGTGAGGTGGGGCTTGGATCCTGTATCGCGGTCAGCAGGGCATCCGTCGCCGCTGAGCCGCCGATGTGCCCCAATGCCTCGGCTGCCACGCCGACCTCTAGCTCCTCACCGCTCGCCAGCATCGCCCGCAGCGGCTCCACGGCCGCCTCGATGCGCATCAGCCCCAGCGCACGGGCTGCGCCCAGCCGCACCTGCAGGTCCGGATGTTCCAGCGCCACCAGCAGGCTGTTTACCGTAGCCGGGTCATCGATCTTGCCCAGTGCCTGGGCAGCAGCCAGGCTGACGGTCGGATCCGGATCGGCCAGGGCGGCCACGAGGGCCTGAGATGCCTCCCGCGAGCGCGCCAGCCCGAGCAGTCGGGCGGCATTCGCCCGCGCTTGAGGACTGCCCTTTTGCAGTGTGGCGAGCGCCCCGGGCACATCCGGTACGTATTCTTGCATACCCGTCGCTGTGACCGCCTCCACCGAGAGCGGCCGGTCTGGCAGGATTACCAGGCTCGATGCGGTTCGTGCATCCGGGAAGGCCGGCCCGGCCAGCGGTTGCCACAAGCTGCCATAGTCCAGGGTTACGAAGGCGCCGCCGGCGCTGCCGTACACTTCGGTGCTGCCGACCACATAATCCACGGCCGCATACAGCACCCCCGGTGCTGTGGGGTCTGCTTTCAAGGCCGTGACTTGGACACTTTGCCCGGCTGCCAGCCCCAGGCCTTCCCAGGCCGGCTGCCAGCTCTCCCCGGCATCGACACTCCGGTAGACGCCTTCAAGCTGGGTACCGGCGTAGACCGTCTGCCTATCGAGCGCCACCAGGGTGGTCACCAGGCCCGGCACCGGCTGCGATCGGATCCAGCTTCCGCCGCCGTCGTCGGTGTAGAACAGAGCGGTCGGCGTCGCGGCAAACAGGCGACCGTCCGCCCAGGACAGTTCCGCGATCGGCACGCCCAAAATGGGCGCTGACGCCAATCCACTGCCGGCTGTTGTCACCGCGCGACCTGCGCCGAGGGCCTTCAATTCGCCATCCGGGGTAAACTGGTAGATACCCTGCTGGTCGGTGCCCAGGTAGAGACTGCCTGCACTATCCCAGGCCAGGCTCAGGATAGGTTGTGTCATGGGTACAGAGGTCCAGCTTTTCGCCTGATCCTCGGACACAAGCAGCGAGCCATCATTCGTTACCACCGCCACTCGCCGTCCACCGTCATCGGCCCAGACGACCGGTGCTGCACTCGCCAGAAGCTTCATGGGCTGCCAGGTGGCACCCGCGTCCGAGCTCTGGAACAAGGCAGGTTGTGCGCCATTCGCCGCTTGCCACACCGCATAAAGAACCGTCTCCTGGGGAGCTGGTGGCGTAGCCGGTAGCTCGGCCAGGCGCGCAACGCGACCCCAGGCCCAGCTTACGGTCAAACCCAGGGCGACCAGCAATACACTCAAGACCCAACGAATCGCCCGCGTTCGTTTTGTATTCCTCTCCATACGACACCCCCCTGCTTCTGTCCCAAAGAGGACAGAACCGCTCATATGGAGACGCAGTTACGAGGCGATTGGTTCCCGAGAAGAAACAGCAGCTTGTGGGTACTGCGCGTGGGTCAGGGGCCCCAGCTAATCCGCTCGTGTTGCCAGTCGCTGCCCAGACCTCCTCCGCCAATGTCGAACAGCTTGCGGCGGAGCGAGCCGTCGGCCTGGATCGCCCACACCGCCCACACCCCACCCTGATCCGAAACAAAGGCCAGCGATTGGCCGTCAGGCGACCAGGCAGGCAGGCCGTCATTTGCAGCATTGTTGGTCAGCCGTTTCAGCGCCGAGCCGTCGCGATTGGCGATATAGATCTCCCAATTGCCGTCACGGTTGGACATAAAGGCGATCTGGTCGCCGTGGACGGCGGGCGCGGTGTCTGACGGGTCGAAAGTCAGCTGCACTGGGGTCTGAGGGCCGGGCGCAGTGGGCAGGACAAAAAGCCCGCATTGAGCAGGAGTCTGGGTATAGTCACACCCGTTGTAGATCACTTGCCCGTCAGCCACCCAGGCGGGATATTCGCCCAGCACTTCGTATTGGTCCGAGGTAAGGAGGCGGCCCTGCTGCCTCTCTCCGTCAAAAGGCACCTGGTCGATCACATACAGTCGCGAGCGCCGGTCCTGGTGCCGGGTCGAGCTAAAGACCAATCCCTCGCCGTCGGGAGACCAGTATGGCAGCCCATCCTCGATGTACTCTGTGAGCTCTCGCATGTCGCCGCCGTCCGGTCGCACCAGCGACAGATTCATGTACCCAGACCGCTCGCCGTTCACCGCCAGCCAGCTCCCATCGGGGCTGAAGGCCGGCTGGTGCATCTGTTCAATGACCAGCTTGCGGTTGCTCCCCCCGGGATCGGCCGTATATACGTCATACTGCCCTGTTTTCGGGTTCCACACCGGGAACGCGATCCGCCCACCAAGAGCTGGTTGGTCCTTTGCCGCTTGTGTCGGGTTGGGGTTGGAGATTAGTCCGGTACTCTGGCAGAGGCTCCGGGCCTGCAAGGCCAGCCGGTCGGCAGCTTCTAAAGCCAGCGACCGCTCAAAATAGGGCCTGGCATCGTCGCAGCGCCCTTGCCGGGCAAAGCTGAGCGAGAGGAGAGCATACGTGTCCGCGTCGGAGGCACCGTTGGAAAGCGCCTTAAGCAGGAAAAACCTCGCCTGCTCAAGCTCGTTCAGCCGGTAGTAGGCTTCGCCCACCGCGGCGAAGATTTTCCCCTGAGAGCATAGCGCCAGCGCTCTTGTCAAAATTGTAACGGCCTGCCCATACTCCCTGGCCTTGATCAAGATCAGACCGAGTTCATACTGCCGCAGCCAGAGCGCCGGCTGCAGGCTGGCGGCCGTCTTCAATTCTCCCAGTGCTCGCTGGGGGTCGCCGTCCACCTGCTCATATAACCAGCCGCGGACGCGATGCGCTTCGGCACTGTTCGCATCCTGTGCCAGCGCCAGCTCTGCCGCCTCTACCGCCTCTCGCTTCTGGCCGTTCATCAGGTAGGCTTCGGCCAACACAGCCTGGGCTTCGGCGCTGTCAGGGGCAAGCTGTACCGCATTCTGGGCCATGCCCAGGGCCCGTTCTTTGTCGCCGGTTTCCATGTAGGCGCGGGCCAGGACGGCCATCGTACTGGCGCTCAGGGGATCCAGCTCCACCGCCTGGTGGGCGTGTTCTAACGCCTGGTCGGCCTGACCGTCCAGGATCAGCGCCCATGCCCAGCCGGTCTCTGCCCGAGCAGAAGCCGAAGGAACATCGGCCGGTGCCCGGCTCACCAGGCTCTGATAAATGGCCCGGGCTCGTTCGAATTGGCTTTGTTGGGTGAGGGTCTCCGCCTGGGCCAGTTGCTCGTCAAAGTCCTCCAGGCTCATGGGCGGACCTGACGTGACCTCTACGGATACGCTGGAACCGCTCCGAACCATCGGGTTCCCGGCGATGGCAGTCTGGCTCGGCGGATCTTGGGTTTCGGGTGCCTTCGGTTCCCATGGGCCTGAGGCAAAAAGGTAGATCAGCAGGCCGACGATTGCCAGCGGGAGGGCGATGCCCGCAGGAGTAAGCCCAGCCAGGAGGCGACGCCGGCGGCCGTTCCTTTGTGTGGAGGATTCTGAGGCTGCGTCCGGCGCGATCGAACGGGCGGGAGCTGCGGCGTCTGTCCGCGTTTCTTCTCCGCGCCCGTCTTGTTCCTCGCCACTCATACGCTCACCTCCCCCTCCAATATCCACAACCTCCCGAACGTAGGCCATAGAGTACCGGTTTCTGCCAAGTTTGTCAAGCCTGTATCACTCTGGCGAAAACTGGCCTTGGACGTCATCTCTCTCTAAATCCAGCCTCAGGGCGAAGCCGTCGCAGGGGTGAGGCCGATGGGCGTGGGAGCGGGAGTCGGCGCGGCGGTCGGCGTGGGTGGCACAGCGGTCACGGTGATGGGAACAAAAGCAAAGCTGCGCAGAAAGACATCGAAGGCAGCCCGCGCTTCAGCATCCGCAGGGGTGTTGCCGCCCAGGCTCTGTTGCGGATAGAAGTTCAGCCGGTACTCTCGTCCTTCGTGGAGGACGATGAGCTCGCGGTTACCCCAGCGAGTGGGAGGAAAGCCCAGCAGTTCGATGGCCTGCTCGCCGCCGACCCTCAGACAGCAGTGGCGCTCAATTCCCTTACGATACCCTGCTGCAACCGGGCTGAGCATGGATTCCACTGTCTGAGTCAGGGTCTGTCCCAGGCTTGGCCCCACCTGAACGTTGATGCCGTACTCGTCGAATGCCTGTTCCCCGTAGCCGTGCAGGGCACTCTCGAACCCAATCATGGTCCGCACTTGTCCCAGTGAGTCTACATAAGCCTCGGGCGCCATAACCTCCCAGTCCGACGGGTACTCTACCGCAAAGCCCAGGGCAGGGTCGCTATATAGCGACATCGGTGTATCCACCGGGGCGGTGATGGGGGTGGGAAGCACCGTTGGCTCGCGCGTAGCCGTGGGCGAGACAGGGCCACAGGCTCCTAGCAGCCATGAAACGGCGACAAAGATGGTCCATAGACAACCAGTAAAACGCGGCTTCTTTTGCATCGCACCCCTACTC
>Ga0316622_100002934_pt1 | contig 12015 bp, 4 predicted proteins | sample OWC_Aug_OW2_C1_D_FD_207646 | JGI IMG/M metagenome (GOLD analysis project Ga0316622, IMG submission 207646) | Wetland soil microbial communities from Old Woman Creek delta, Ohio, United States - OWC_Aug_OW2_C1_D5_C | ecosystem: Environmental > Terrestrial > Soil > Wetlands | place: USA: Ohio... | reverse complement strand
CCGGGGACCTACGGGGTGTGCAACAACGTCTATTGCCACAGCTCGGGCAACCTGTCGGCTGCGGGCGGGAACATCGTCGTATCCGGCACCGTGCCGACCTTCAAGCAGCCTGACTGGAACGCGACGGCCATCGGCTGCACCGGCTGCCACGGCGACGGCGCCGCGAAGTCGCACCCGGTGTATGTCGGCACCTCGGCGGGCTCGACGACGGCGAACAGCCACGTGAAGCACGTGGAGAGCAGCGGCATCGGATGCGCCTTCTGCCATACGGGCACGGTGGGGACGAACACGACCACGACGCCGGCGAGCATGCCGGCCAACGCGCTGCACCTGAACCGCACCGAGGACGTGTCGTTCCTGGGCATCGGCGGCAAGACAGGCGTTTATAACCCCGCAGTGCCCACGAAGTCGTGCTCAACGACGTACTGCCACGGAGCGGCCACGCCGCAGTGGGGCGGCGCGGCACTGAACTGCGCAGGCTGCCACGGCGCGAACAATGCCCTGGCAGGCAAGCATGCCCAGCATTACGGCACGACGACGGTGGCAACGGGCATCAATGCGGTGAACAGCTCCACGACGACGACCTACGCCTTCGGGTGCGGCATGTGCCATCCGAGCAACGCCCATGCAACGGGACCGACGTCCACGTGGCAGGCGGCGCAGGTGGTGTTCGACCCGACCTACGTGGGGTCCGGCACCTACTCGGGCGGCACGGCGACGGCGGGCGTGGACCAGGGATTCAACTGGACGGCGGGCCAGAGCCCGACGGCGTGCAACAACATCTACTGCCACAGCCAGGGCACGACGCCTACCGGTCCGTACACCGCGCCGAACGCGACCTTCAACTGGGCGACGGCGATGACGCTGGACTGCGCGGGATGCCACGGCGCGGCGCCCGCGTCCTCGAAGCTCCTGACGTCGGGGGCGCACAGCGCGCACCTGAACGACGGGGCAAAGAACAAGATCGGCCGGAGCCTGTCCTGCACGGAGTGCCACAACGCGACGGCGGCGAGCGTGACGGCGATCGGGAACTACGCCAACCATGTGAACCGGCTGGTGAACATCAGGTTCAACAATGCCTCGAACCTGAACAAGGACGCGGACAACCCGCTGTACCAGGGCGTGTCGACGACGGCGACGCCGGCGACCGGCGCGGCGGTGACGGCGGGCCTGGGGAACAACACCTGCGCGAACGTCTACTGCCACAGCATCGGCAACCTGAGCGGAACGAACCCCGCGACCAATACGCTGGTGGCCGCAGGCGCGGCGAGCTTCCTGACGCCGACGTGGTCAGGCACAGGGCTGCTCTGCGATTCCTGCCACGGCAACCAGGCGGGGAACGCCTGGTCGACCTACGCGAGCGGAACGGCAGGCGGACCGACGGCGAACAGCCATGCCAAGCACGCGGGGAGCGCGAACCTGAGCTGCACGATCTGCCATGCGGGGACGACGCTGAGCACGACCCTGTCGGTCGCGACGATGACCCTGGTCCCGGGCGGGACGCACCTGAACCGCGTCGAGGATGTGGCATTCGCGACGGTGGGTTCGAAGACGGGGACCTACAACGCGGACAAGACCTGCTCGACCACGTACTGCCACGGGACGACGGCAGTTGCATGGGGCACCACCGGACCGCTGCCCTGCGGCTCCTGCCATGACTCCTCGAGCGCCCTGTCCACGGGAGCGACGGTGAGCAACCGGCATGCGGTGCACTACAATACCACGGTGGCGGCAACGGCCATCACGACGGTGAACAGCCCGACGGCGGGCGGGTATGTGTACGGCTGCGGCAACTGCCACAACAACACGACCCATGCCGGCGGTCCGGCGGGAACGGTGGCTGCGCAAGTGAGCTTCAACATCGCGCTGGCGGGCACGACGCCCACCACGGGCACCTACACCGTCGGCTCCTCGACCCTGACCGACACCAGGGGATACGCATACAGCCAGAACAACACCTGCTCGAACATCTACTGCCATTCGAACGGACAGCCGACGGGCACGGCCCCGTACACGACGGCGACGGTGACGTGGAACCAGGCTGCGGCCACGCCGAACACCTGCAATATCTGCCATGCGGCGGCCCCGGTGACCAACCGGCACAACACGCACGTGGGGAGCTACAACATGGTCTGCTCGCAGTGCCACGCGGTGACGGTGGCCAGCGGGTCCACGGCGATCTCCGACCGCATCCAGCATGTGGACGGGAACAAGGACGTGAACTTCGCCACGGGCATCGCGAGCACGACGCCCTACAACAGCACGAGCCACCAGTGCTCGAACATCTACTGCCACAGCCAGGGCACGAGCGGGACGACGTTCAACGCGCCGTACTCGATCGCGCTCGTATCGGTCGTCTCCTGGACCGGCACGCCGCTCAACGCCTGCAACGAGTGCCACACGGGCGGCATCGCGACCGGTCCGACCTACACGAGCGGCAGCCCGAAGGCGAACAGCCATGCGAAGCACGTGACGACCACCACCGGCGTGTGCAACCAGTGCCACTTCGCCACGACCACGACGGGCACGTCGATCACGAACTTCGCGAACCACGCGGACCGGAACTATGACATCCTGGCGTCGGGCGGGGCGATCAGCTTCGCCACGCCGACGGTGGGCAACTTCACGACCCCGACGAGCTGCTCGAACATCACCTGCCACGGCGGGAATCCCGCGACCTGGGGCGCGACGCTCACCTGCGGCAACTGCCACCTGGGCACGGGCGACCTGAACGATTTCACCTGGTCGGGCGGCACCGGCACCACGGCCCGGATCGACCAGACCCAGTGGGGCTACTCCGGCCACGGCAAGACCACGGGCACCTATGACGCCACCGGACATGCTCCGGCGAACTTCCCGGGCAAGGCAGGAACCGGCGATCCGTGCCTGTACTGCCATGACGGCACCGTGAACCACGGCGCCAATCCGAACTTCTTCCGGCTGCGGACCTTCGCGAGCGCGACCTACGGCAAGAACGGCGTGTGCCTCAACTGCCACGGCACGGGCCAGCCTGGCGTGAGCGTGGCCGGCGGATCGACCGTCACGGCGGTCACCACGAGCCGGATCGACAAGTACCACTACGGCACCCAGCACTCGACGACGATGTCGGGCGGCCAGTTCTGCTGGGACTGCCATGAACCGCACGGCGACAGGACGTCCACGGACAACGGACCGATCGCCATGATCCAGTCGCGGCCGGCGAAGTCCTCCGATGCGACGACGGGCATCCCGACGTCGATCGTCTCGACCACGGTCACGTTCACGACCCGGACCGGACCGGCGAGCTACGCGTCGGTCACCATGCCGCTGACGTTCCCGAACGCGACCGGCACGGTCTGCAACGTCTGCCACGACTACAAGGCGGCGGATCCGTTCAAGATGACGCACTACACCAACACGACGTCGGACGGCCACAACGCCGGCACGATCTGCACGCAGTGCCACAAGCACAGCGAGAACACGACGTACGACGGCAAGGCCTTCGGCGGCGCCGGCGGCTGCGACGGCTGCCATTCGTCGGCTGGCGGTCCCACGCCGGGTTCGACGCCCGATGCCTACCACGCGATGCACGGCGTGATCCCGATGGCGACCAACGCCGTCTACGGATCGAGCTCGAACTCGTGGTACTACTTCAGCTACGTCGGCGGCACGCCGCAGATGGGCTGCGGGTTCTGCCATCCGCAGAGCAACCCGAACCACATGAACGGCACGATCGTTCCGCCGACGCAGATCGCGCTGAACTTCGCGCCGACCGACACGAACGCGGTGTTCCCGAAGACCTACAACGGGAACACGCAGAACTACACGCAGACAGCGGGCACCTCGGTGACGTGCAGCAGCGTGTACTGCCATAGCAGCGGCTACAGCATCTCGGGCAACGCCGCGAACCGCGACGTCACGTTCACGCTGACGCCGAACTGGTACGGCGGACCCGGCCAGTGGGCCGACAACTGCGGCGGCTGCCACGACAACTCGCCGACCGGCTCCACGGCGCACGCGATCCACACGGTGGGCATCCACTACGCGGAGATCTACACCGGCGCCACAGGCACGATGATCACCGGCACCACGGGCACCAACAGCCACGGCAACGCGGCGTACTCGACGACGATGAACTGCAACCTCTGCCATACCGCGACCGTGTCGAGCGGCTCGTACGGCAACGACAAGAACACCCTGTGCGCGACCTGCCACAACGGCACGCAGGCCACGCTCAGGGGCACCATGGCCATCGCTCCGGGCTCCACGGTGCACCTGAACGGTACGCCCGATGTGGCGCTTGCCACGCTGACGAACACCCTGCGCAGCAAGGCGCAGGTCCGGACAGCGCCGCCGGTGGCGGCCTGGACGCGGGTGACCGGGTACAAGGTCAACGGCGGGTTCGACCAGGCGTCGATGGCGCCGTCCGACTACGTCAGCGCGACCAAGACCTGCACCACGGCATGCCACCAGAGCAACGCGGTGAAGTGGAGAGATCCGGTGACCTGCAACTCCTGCCACGTTTCACTGCCGTAAGGCGGGGGGTGAGCGATGAAGAGGAACGCGAGCATGGATGCAACGAACAAAAACTCAAGAGGTGAGGTCAGTATGAGAACGAACAACGGAGCTGGCGCAGACGAAAAGAGGTCCTTCGCGAGGATCGGCCTCGTGCTGATCTTCACTCTCTTGCTCAGCATCTTCATGTACGAGGGCTGGTACAAGCCCAAGTTCGTGGACGCCGCGCCGACCTCGAACGGAAGGCTCGTGTACAGCATCAACACGACGACCGCCCAGAACCGGGTCTATTCCGTTTCCACGAACACCTTCGGCGCCCAGACCGCTACGGTGACCGGCGCAACGAACCAGTCCTTTTTCGTGAACCGGGCATCCAAGACGAGGACGGAGAACATCGCCGGCTACGTCACGACAGGCGGCGTGCTCTACATCCATCGGTGGAACGGAACAGCATGGTCGGCGGAGTGGAACGTTACCGTCGGCGGCAACGGCGTGGACGGCAGGCGCTTCGACATCGCCTATGAGAACACGACCGGGAACGCCATGGTCGTGTACTCGACCAACGCCACCGGCACCACGGGCAACGAGATGGCCTACCGGATCTGGAACGGCGCCACCTGGACCGCTCCCACGAACATCAACTCAGCACGGTTTGCCCAGGCCGCAGCGGTCACCTGGATCAAGATGAAGGCCCGTCCGACGGCGGGATCCAATGAAATAGCTCTTACCGCTGCTGATACGGGAACAACCACGGCGAATACCGCGGTCCTCACTTCGTTCATCTGGAACGGGACCACCTGGACTGAACCGGCAGCGGCCCATACGACGGCTACAACGGGCTTTATCGTGAACACCACGGGGCAGCTCGTGCAGAATGACTGCTTTGACCTCGCATACGAAAGCCTGTCCGGCGATCTGATGGTCGTATTTACGACAAATACCCCGCAGCAGTATTACATTACGTATACCGCCGGAGCTTGGGCTGCGAACGCAACATCGCTGGCGACAGCCCGTGCGGTCCCGCTCCAGATGGTCGCGGAGTCGAACCCGAACACGGACCAGGTCATGATCCTCTTCAACCGGAGCGCCAACGCGAACGTGTACGGGATCAAATGGACCGGGACAGCCATGGGTGCCGTTACATCAATCGGTGCCACCGGCATGAACCCGTCGATCGAGAGCAAGCGTGTGGCCGGACAATGGCTGAACGTGGGCGGAACGGATTTTGCCGTTGCCATGTGGCAGCACACCACGACCGGCACCTTCGGGTATAATTTTACTTCCGGCGCAACCACCACGTGGGGAACTGCGGCAACCTATGTATCCGGAACGACGGCCACGGCGAACTGGATGGAAGCCGTCAGGGATCCCCAGGGCGCCGATACGATGATGCTCAACTTTTCGACCGGCACCGGCGCCACTGGCAGTCTCTGGGCAAAGCGGCTGGTGCTGACGGCGGGACCGACCTTCACCTGGACGAACGCCGACGGGGGCGCCGCACTGGCAACCGCCCTTACCGGCACCCGGTCCCAGGCCTTCAGCTTCGCCTATGACAATCCGCCGCCCACGACGCTGACCATCGCCAACGGCACGCCGACGTTCCCGGCGACCCAGACGGTATACCGGAACGACCACAACATCAACAGCGGCATCTTCACGCTGACGGCGACGGGCGGCACCGTGACGGTGACGTCCGTGGTCTACCGCGCCACAACGGGCGCTGCGAACGTGGGCCCGGGAGGCTGCGTCTACCTCTACCTGGACACCAACGGCAACGGCCAGTGGGACGCCGGCGACCAGCAGCTCGATATCGGGGATTTCACCGGCACGGACGCCACGCTGACCCCGGCCACTCCCATCACGATCCCGAACGGGACCACGCAGACCTTCCTGGTCGTCTATGACATCATGGCGACGGCAACGCCGGGCCAGACGATCAACGGTAACGTGTTCTCGATCGCCTCGAACGCGGGCGTGACGTCGGGTACCGACCCGAACGACAGCATCCTGACCGTGGGCACCCTTGTCCTGACGGTGACCGACCTCCCGAACCCGGCGAGCAAGAACGCCCAGCAGGGGAGCCAGAACAACGCCGTCGGGAAGTTCACCCTTTCGACCAACTTCAGCTCGGCCACGGTGACTCAGATCGTGATCACCGGCACCAACACGGCCTTTGTCGACGCGCAGGGCGTGAACATCTGGCAGGACGTGAACGGCAACAACGAGTGGGACGCAGGCGACTCGATGGTCGCGGGGAACGTTTCCTTCTCCGGCACCACCGCCACGTTCAACGGGGCGATGATGACGGCGACCCCGACGCCGGTCGGCTATATCATCACCTACGACATCGCCGCCGGGGCGACGGTCGGCGGCACCACGACGGGATACATCAGCTCCATCTCGTCCGATGCGAACACCAACACCAACAACGACAACACCGTTGACGCCACGCTGACGATCACGGCGGGCACCTGCGTCCGCACGGCGCCCCTTGTGGAGATCTCGCCGTCAACGGCCTTCGCGCCTCCGAACGATGCCGCCGGCTACACGGTGTCGGTGACCAACAGGGACAACAACTTCTGCGGGACCACGACCTTCGCGGTCGCGCTCACCAACACGCCCACGGTGCCGAACGCGAACTACAGTTCATCGTCACTCGGGGCCACGTCCACCGGCGCGCTGGCGCCGGGCGGGAACTGGCAGACGACGCTGACCCATGCCACGACGGTAGGCGCTACCGTGGGGGCGACCCAGCAGAGCTTCGTGACCACGACGGACGCCAACCATGCGGCGGTCCAGAGCAATACGGTCGTCACCACGGTCTCCGCCGGATGGACCAACAGCGCGCTGCTGCACAACAGCATCAACACGCAGTCAACGGCCTGGACGGGAAGCTGGGGCGTGCCGAACGGCAAGTACGGCGGGTTCGTCTGCACCACCTGCCATGGCCGGCAGACGGGCAACATCAAGCGCATCAGGCAGGCCATCGTTTCCGAGTCCACGCACACCTGGCCGAACGGCTCCACTACGACCGGTCCGATCTCGTTCACGTCTGCGACGGCGGGCAGCTCGAACTTCGCCAAGACGGCCGCCCCCTTCAACGGGGTCTGCAACGTCTGCCACAGCCCGACGTACCACACCTTCTATTCCTACAACAGCTCGAACGGGCACGAGGCAGGGAACGATTGCACGGGCTGCCACAAGCACAACAAAGGGTTCTCGGGCTCGGCCGACGCGCCGTGCATGAACTGCCATGACGCGGCTCAGACCGGCACCTACAACCCCCGCCAGGTCGTGGGCGGGACGGCCGGCAACCCGGGTGATGATTTCATCCGGCTGAGCCGGCACGTGTCCGACGGCACGGCGAACCAGATCGTGACGAGCTACGACTGCGTGGTCTGCCATGCCGAGGGCGATGCGAACAAGGTGGCCGCGGGCACCGGGTGGACCAGCGCCCTGCACATGAACGGCACCACCTCCCTGACGCGCATGGTGAAGCTCCGGAGCGTGGACAACATCTCGACGGTCTTCGATTACAACAAGAACATCCTGGCCGGCGCGGTGACCGCCACGACCACGGCCATGCGGAACAACATGGACACCTTCTGCATGAACTGCCATGACCTGAACGGGGCGTCGGCGATCGCGGTGAACAACACGAACCCGGCCAGCGGCCTCATCCTGGGCACCCCCACCACAACAACGGTGCGCGCCGTGGTCGGCGCGAACAATGCGAATCCCAAGGGCATCACGGTGAACCTGCGGCCCTTCAACACCTCGGACAACCTGCGGAACGGCCGGGATACCGCATGGACGGCGCAGGGCGCGGAGACCATGGGGACCCGCAGGACCAGCACCTACGGCAGGGTGCTGAACGTGAAGGACCAGTTCAACTCCACGAACGTGGCCGGTTCGAACTGGGCGTCGCACCACAACCTGAACCAGTACGCCAAACGGTACTCGACCAAGGTCCTGGCGGCGGCGGTCTGGACGACCTATGTGACGAAGGAAGGACAGGCGATGAACTCCGCGACCGTCGGGGTCGGCGGCGAGGTGGCGGGACTGCACTGCTCCGACTGCCACCTGAACGAAACGAACGCCCACGGCAGCCGGAACGCCTGGTACATGAACCAGAGCAACAACCTCGGTGTGTTCACGCCGGGCAACGAGCCTGACATTACGCCAACGACCACCGGCCAGGCGACCTCGACCTCGGAGCGCATGTGCTTCCGGTGCCATAATGCCAATGTGTATGGAGCCAATTCGACCGCCGCGACCAACGCCCGGTACTCCCACAACACGCGCTGCGCATCCGGCAGCGTGGGCGCTAGTGCGGGAACGCAGGTATTCGGCGCTACCTGCTACGCCTGCCACGGCGGCTACTCGATCAATACGGACGGAACCGTCACGGGAAAGGGCGGTCTGGGCGCTATCCACGGGACCAACGAGAACTACAACCCCGGCAACGGCGCCACGGCCTCGAAACGCTACCGGTTCATGTCCGGCGGCACCATGCGGTTCTACAACCCGAACGGCACGACCGCATACAGCGGGACCGCGAACTGGGGTGTCCCAGGAGGCACGGCGGTCGGCTGTTACACTGTTTCCTCCAGCAATGGCGACGTGTTCGGCGGCGGATGTTCATCCCATGCCAGCGGCGTGACATTGAACAAGAATAATACCGCGCCTCCGGCGAGAGCTCTCGATTACTAACGTCGCAGAGGATACAGCAAAGTGGAAAGGCGGGCTCTTCAGAGCCCGCCTTTTTTTTAGGTAGATCCCATGACCAACAAGGACCGTACATCCTATTTCCTCTCCGCTGCGATCATCATCGTCGCGGCCGCTGTCGTTCCTGCGATCGATGTCTACGGCAGGAAGAACCGGATCCAGGGACCGGCCTGTATCCTGGACGACCTGCGGTTGAACAGCATGACCATCGACCGCCCCGAGGACGCCTATCGGGTCTGGAAGCAGAAGGGATACCGCGGAAGGATCGTCGTGGCCCTGGGCAGGAGACTGAACTTCGTCCAGCGGGACGAGGCTCTCTCAGGCGGGGCAGCGTCGTTTCCGGTAAAGGTCCCTGATCTGGTACGGACGAGCGAACAAGGTCTGCGATCGAACAACTACCTTCTTGTTGCCATGCAGACAGGGATTGCGAGGAAGGTCGTGAGCGTCGTTCCGAATGACGTTCTGCAGGAAAAGATGGCCACCGCGCGATCGACGGAAGGAGCATCCACATCCGCAGGGAGGATCGATGCGCCCTATTTCGGCTCGCCGCGGGCCATCACGGCACTGCAGTTCCTGAGGGCCCCGGACGAACCGGTGCTGCTGTACATCAATGCGTCGTTCTTCCGGGACCACGAACCGGAGGACGTGCTTGCGCAGCTTGGCCGCATCGGCATACGCACCGACCTGGTCGTGCTGTGCCGGTCCCTGGATGACGATGATGTGACCGAATCTCAACGGGAGCGCTTGCGGCGTTTCGGGGAGATGCTCGGAGGCGGCCGTGGAACGAATTGATCAGCCGCGACTGCTCCTGCCGCTCCTGGCCATCACGCTGCTGGCCGCGCTCCTTCGCCTGCAGGGCGTCGCGGACCAGCCGCCTCTTTCCGACGAAGCGCAGGTTGCGCTGTCGGCGGGCAACTACATGGACCACGGCCAGTTCGGTCCTACCATGTGGTATCATCCGAACCTGCGGAATATCGTGATCCATGGACTCGGCAGCGCCTTCGGCTACGGCCCCTATGCCCTCCGGGGCATGAGCCTGTTCAGCGGCATTCTCAGTATCCTTGTGGCAGGTCTGCTGCTGCAGGTCCTTACCGGCAGCCGGGCCGCGTCCCTGCTGGCCGCATTTCTTCTGGCGGTCGAACAGGTCCATATCACCTTCTCGCGGCAGGCCATTCAGGAGACCTGGACCACCTTTTTCATGCTCCTCGGGGTGCTCCTTGCCGTGCTGGCCTGGAAAAAGGACAGGCACGGGATGCTGGCAGCGTCGGGGATCGTCTTCGGCCTGGGACTGGCGTCCAAGTTCCACGCGGCCTTTCCGCTGATGGTCGTGCTCTGCGCCGGGATCTTCCTGTCCGGGAAGGAGCGTTCCGTCCCGAAAGGGCTGTTCGCGGTTTCCTGCCTCGTGCTGCTTCCCCTGATCGTCTATCTGCTCACCTACCTGCCCTGGTTCGGCAGGGGATATGACCTCGCGGAATGGGTCCGCATGCAGTCGGTCCTGTTCCACAAGATGACGACCCATACGGGCAATCCCCTGGACCAGGTCGTCGACACCAGCGCATGGCAGTGGTTCCTGCGGCCCATGGGATATGCAAACTTCGTGTTTGCCGAAGGCAGGCCCTTCGTGACCGTGGCGTTCTCGAATCCTGTTGTCTGGCTTCTCGTCCTTCCGGCAACGGTCTTCCTGGCGCACGGACTGTTGAAGGAACGCTATCCGGAGCAGGAGCGTCAGGGGATCATGCTGCTGCTCGCGCTCTTCGTTGTTTCCTATGCGCCCCTGGCGCTGTCACCCCGGCCGATCTGGCTCCTGTCCAGCCTGGCGGTCCTGCCGTTCGGATTGATGATCGCGGCCGAGGCGGTCGTGCGCTGGACACAGGATGCACCCTGGGGCCGGAAGGCGCTGTGGGGATACGGGGCCATCGTGCTGGTCACGTCCCTGGCCCTGTACCCGATGGCGATCGGAAAGGCAAAAGAGTACGGCTATCTCCACGCGATCGTGGAGCGGTTCCGGCCCCCCTTCGAGCAGGAGCGGGGACCTAATCCCTGAACCGGAACTTGATGATCGTCCAGATGACCTTGAGCCCGTCGAGGAACGTCGGCTTTTTCCCCTCTTTTCTGCTTCTCGCCCGGTAGGCGACCGGCACTTCCACGATCCTCACCCCGTTCTTCAACAGCTTCGCGGTCACTTCCGGACAGAACTCGAATCCGGAACAGGCGATGTTCAGCGAGCCGACGGTCTCCCGCCGGAACAGCTTGTATCCCGTGCCTTCATCGGTGATGGCGGCGCCGTACAGCAGGTTCACGAGCAGGGTAAAGACCCTGTTGGCGATCCAGTTGGCGGCCCGCATGTTCTCCGGCCATTGCTTGTTCAGGAAACGGCTGCCATAGACCGCCTGGATGCCGCTGTCGGCGAAGGGCAGCAGCAGCCGCCGGTAGTCCCCGGGGGAGTACTCGAGGTCGGCATCCTGGATCAGGATGATGTCCCCGGTCGCGATCTTGAGGGCGGACCTGATGGCGGCGGCCTTCCCCCGGTTCACCGGGTGCGTGACGACCTTGATGCCAGATCCGGCGGCCGCCTGCTCCAGAAGGACGGCCGTGCCGTCGGACGATCCGTCGTCGGCAACGATGATCTCCTTTGCGTACGGGGACGTGTCCGCCCGCAGGACCGCGTCGAGGACGCCGGAGATCACGGCCGCCTCGTTATAGGCAGGTATGATGATCGAGACTTTCCGCGGGCCTTCGCTCATCGGCGGGCACCCTCCCTTCGCTTCCGCCGAACCAGCAGGAACAGCTCGG
>Ga0316622_100002931_pt1 | contig 12017 bp, 8 predicted proteins | sample OWC_Aug_OW2_C1_D_FD_207646 | JGI IMG/M metagenome (GOLD analysis project Ga0316622, IMG submission 207646) | Wetland soil microbial communities from Old Woman Creek delta, Ohio, United States - OWC_Aug_OW2_C1_D5_C | ecosystem: Environmental > Terrestrial > Soil > Wetlands | place: USA: Ohio... | reverse complement strand
CAGGTCCCGCTCCACGCGGCGACGTTCCTCGGCCATGCATGCCAGGGTGCGCATGGTGTCCATTTCGCTCTCTCCAATCCCCCCTTCGATTGACCCGGCTGCAATGTTCGCTGAACGGGTCAGTCGCGGTCATGGCCAGGGGCCTCCTTCACAGCGGCGGGCTCGCCTCCTCAGGGCCGTGGATCGCCTGAGATCCCGCCGTTTGCGGGAGGACTCCTCGATGCGTGCCTGCCCGGCGAGCCCTGCCGGTCCCGCCTCCCGGCCCGGCATCCGGAGTCACTGCCAGAAACATTCCATTTCGCGCATCGCGCATCCGACTCCGTGCGCTTTGCAACGCCCTTGCGCGACGCACGCGCGCGGGCGCGGCGGATCGAAGGCGCTTAATCGCGGCTGGGGCGCAGCGATCGGGGGAAGGGGGAGCTGCCGCCGCCGCCTGGAACGTTCCTTGCGGCACCACGGGCATCCGGGACGGCAATCGTCCCGGGCGAGGCAATGAGAATCTCCCCACGGGGGGGAGAGCCAGACCGCCGCGCCTCGGCCGGTCGCTTCCGAGAGCGCGGCAGCCTCGTGCGAGCCTGCAGAAAGGGGGCAAGGCAACATGAGAGAGACCGTGAGACGATCCACAATACCTGTGGTCCTTCTGGCCCTGATGGGCCTCGGACTTGGCCTCTTCTGCTCGGCCGGGTTGACCGGTTGCAGCAGCGACGTGGCGGCGCCGGGGCCTCAGATCGAGGATCCGGACACGCCCGATCTGCCCCCAGGGGCCAAGACCCCTGTGGTCAGCCGGGATGACCCCGGTCAGGCAGATTCGTAGGGCTTGAGAGCGGAGCCGGCGGCGCTTCGGCATCCGGTTCGACAACGTCCCATCGGGACCCACCGGCCCGCTCATCGCCCCCCACTCTCGGAGAATGACGCCGGCCAACGACCGGCTCACAACATCTGGTCCGGCGGTAAGGGTGATTGCCACCCGCAGTGGCTTCCCCGCCTCCTCACCTTGCCCTTTGCCCCCGAGGCCCACTGGCCGTCGGACCTGATTCTCGAAAGAGGAAGGGGCTCCCGAGGGAGTCCCTTCCTCTTTCTTGTCCGGACACGGCACGCATCCCGTTCCGGCTCCTCCCAGCCATCCCCGTGAGAGATACATCCCCCACCCCAAGAAAGCCGTTGCCCCCAGGTTCAATCGACTTGCAAGCAAACCCGCGTATCTTCTTACGTATCAATTGAGTACCGTCATGACCCGTAGTCGCCCCGCAGGCACCTGAGACAGTGACGCCCAACCCCCATGAGGGGGCGAGGGCCGCACCGATCGGGGGGGGGCGAGGGCGCGCGGAGCCTTCTCACCGCCTCCTCCCCGCCCGGAGGCCCTCCGGCGTCCTTGGCAGTTGAACACGGATGCGTCTAGACTCTTAGACAAGGTTGCGGATGCGGGAACGTTCGTCCGCGAAGGAGTGGGTGAATGCTCGAGTATGCGGCGATGGTTCTGGGAGGGTCGGCCGTGCTCTCCAGCCTGAGCGTGCTTCTCAAGCTGGTGTGGGCGGTCGCTCAGCTCATTCTCGTTCCCCTCAAGGCCATGATCGGCGGCGTCGTCCTCGTTCTGGGAACGGCGATGGGCACCGGGCTGCTGCCCGTCGTGATCGCGATCTCGCTCCTGCTCTCGGCCGCTGCGGTGGTCGGAGGGATCCTGATCGTCAGGGCGCTCGCGTCGCGGTGACCCCGGCCGATGCGGACGCCGGCCCGAAGCGCCCGCGCGCGGGCTAGGCGTTCTTCAGCTTGGCGCGCTCGCTTTCCGCCCACGCAGGATCGGCCCCTTCCAGCAACTCACGCATCGGGTCGTGCAGCCGCCCGTTGGTGGCGAGCATCTCCGTGCCCTCGAGCGCCCGCGGCCGGTCGAGAAGATCGCTGACCCTGCCGCCCGCCTCGGCGACGAGCAGCATCCCTGCGGCCACATCCCACGGCTTCAGGTAGAGCTCCCAAAAGGCGTCGAAGCGCCCCGCCGCGACGAAGCAGAGATCGAGGGCGGCCGAACCCCCCCGGCGAATCCCCCGGGCGCGGAGCGCGAGCCGGCTGAAGTTGCCGAGATTCGAGTTGGCCAGCTCGTGCAGCCGGTAGGCAAAGCCGGTCGCCAGGAGCGCATTCTCGAGATTCCCGTTGGCGCTCACCTGCAAGCGCCGCGCGCCCAGGAAGGCTCCGCCGCCACGCTCGGCCCAGTAGGTCTCGCCCAGCACGGGCGCGTGCACGACTCCAAGAAGCACCTCGGGCAGCGGCCCCGGGGCGAAGAAGCCCGAGGCGTTGGGATCCAGGCCCTCCGCCGCGCCGGGCGCTCCCGCGTAGCCCTCGGCGAGCGCCACGCTCACGCAGAAGAGCGGATGGCCATGAACGAAGTTCGTGGTCCCGTCGAGCGGATCGAGGATCCAGACGCGCCCCGAGCGGCCCGGCCTGCGCACCCCCTCCTCGCCCAGGATGGCGTCCTCGGGCGCGTGCCGCTCGATGGTGGCGGCCAGCAGCGCCTCCACCCGGCGGTCGGCGGCGGTGACCAGGTCGCGCCGGCCTTTGAAGTCGACGCTCGCGGCATCGATGCGTCCGTAATGCTCGAGCAAGAGCGCCGCCGCTTCCGCGGCGAGCCGGCGGGCGAATTCGATCACGCGCACCTCCCCATCCGCTTCCCTGCACCCGGGTCCCCGTCCGTGCACCGCCGCGCCGGCGGGCGCGCGCGGCGGCCGCCGGCCGCATCCGCATCGCGCGAGAAGCCGCTTGCCCGGCCGCGGCGGGTCAGTGTAGCGTACCTGCCCGATCCGACGCGCGCCACTCCGCAGGGTCTCGCCAACATCATGGTCTGCCAGGGGGCGGGTGTCGCGTAGGTTCGCGGCAACACCCGCCGCCGCGGCGGCGGGTCACAGCGATGAGGTCCCACGGATGGAAAACATCATGGAGAAGCTGGCCGCCCTCTGCAAGCGGCGCGGCTTCGTCTTCCCCAGCTCGGAGATCTACGGCGGCATCAACGCCTGTTGGGACTACGGCCCCATGGGCGTGCGGCTGAAGAACAACATCAAGGCCCGCTGGATGAACGCGCTCACTCGCCAGCGGGAAGACGTGGTGCCCCTGGACGCGGCGATCCTGATGCATCCGCGCGTTTGGGAGGCCTCGGGGCACGTGCGCGAATTCGCCGATCCCCTGGTCGACTGCAAGCACTGCAAGGCGCGCTACCGCGCCGATGAGCTCGGGTTCGACCCGACCGCCCCGGATGCCCAGTGCCCGAAGTGCGGCATGCGGGGCACCTTCACCGAACCGCGCATGTTCAATCTCATGTTCAAGACCTTCATGGGGCCGGTCGAGGATGCGACGGCGATCGTCTACCTCCGCCCCGAGACGGCCCAGGGTATCTATGTCAACTTCGACAACGTGCGCGTGTCGATGCGCAAGAAGCTCCCCTTCGGGATCGCCCAGATCGGCAAGGCCTTCCGCAACGAGATCACTCCGGGCAACTTCATCTTCCGCACGCGCGAGTTCGAGCAGATGGAGATGCAGTTCTTCATCAAGCCGGGCGAGAACGAGAAGTGGTTCGAGTACTGGAAAGAACAGCGTATGCAGTGGGTACTCGGGCTCGGCATTCGACCCGCCAACCTGCGCTTCCACGATCATGGCCCCGGGGAGCTGGCCCACTACGCGCGCGCGGCGACCGACATCCAGTTCAACTTCGGTTTCGGGGCCGACCCGTGGCACGAACTGGAGGGCATTCACGATCGGGGCGGCTACGACCTCGGCCAGCACCAGGAGTTCTCGGGCAAGAAGCTCGAATACTTCGATGACGAGACGAAGGAGCACTACCTGCCGCACATCATCGAGACCTCATCGGGCTGCGACCGCACGCTCCTGATGACGCTGATCGACGGCTACCGCGAGGAGGAGATCAAGGGCGAGAAGCGGGTCTTCCTCGGCCTCCATCCGGGGATCGCCCCGCTCAAGGTGGCGGTCTTCCCGCTGGTCAAGCGCGACACCATGCCAGAGATCGCCCGCCGGATCTTCGACGAGCTCCAGCCCCACTTCGACGCCTTCTATGACGAGGGCGGCAGCATCGGGCGCCGCTACGCGCGCATGGACGAGGTCGGAACGCCCTTCTGCCTGACCGTCGACAGCCAGACGATTCAGGACCAGACGGTGACGATCCGCTTCCGCGACACCCTCGCGCAGGAGCGCTGCGCGATCGACCGCCTGTGCGCGCGCTTGACGGAGCTGATCGGCCGGGAATAGAGGGCGGCGCGTCACGCAGGCCCGCCCGCCGGGGCGAATTCCGCGATCACCGGAGCGTGGTCGGAGGGGCGCGGGCCCTTGCGCGCCGCGCGGTCGATGCGCACCGCCCGGCAGCGCCGCGCCAGCGGCGGGGTCATGAGCATCAAGTCAATGCGCAGGCCCCAGCCGCGATGGAACGCCCCCGCGCGGTAGTCCCACCAGGTGTAGTGCCCGCCCTCCTCCGGCACGAGCTGCCGGAAGCCGTCGACGAGCCCCCAGCTCAGCAGCTCCTGCAGCGCGGCCCGCTCATCGGGGTGGAAGAGGATCTGCCCTCGCCAGGCCTCGGGATCGTGGACGTCGCGCTCCTCCGGGGCCACATTGAAGTCGCCGCAGACGAGCACGGGATCGGCCGGTTGCTGCAGCGCGGCGAGGGTGGCCCGCAGCCGGCGGAACCAGGCGAGCTTGCCGCGGAAGCGCTCGGAGCCGACCTCCGTGCCGTTGGGCACGTAGACGTTCACCACGCGCACGCCGTCGATCAACGCCCCGATCAGGCGCCGCTCCGCCGCGGGAGGATCGTCCGCGAGCCCGCGGATGACCCCGGTCAACTTGACGCGGCTCGCCAGGGCGACGCCGTGACTCAGGGGCTGCCCGAAGCACTCGATCTCATAGCCGGCTTCCGCGAAGGCCTCGCGAGGGAAGTCCTCATCGCGGACCTTGATCTCCTGCATGCAGAGCAGATCGGGCCGTTCGCTCTCGAGCCAGGCCAGCACCCGCGGCAGGCGGGCCCTCACCGAATTGACGTTCCAGGTCGCGATCTTGAGCATGGCCGTCTGCGCCCGCCGGCTGCCCCAAGGCTCACACCATCTTCCCCGCGGACAGGATCACCCGCGCCTTCCCCGCCCGGTTGAGCGCGGTGATCGTCGGAGTCCGGATGATGCAGTCCAGATGGGTGAAGGCCTCGGCGTCCTCGTCGTAGTTGGAGCCGATGGCGATGTGGCAGGTGCCGAGGATCTTCTCATCCTCGAGCATGTTGCCGGTCACCCGCGCGGCCGGGTTGAGCCCGATGCCCAGCTCTCCCAGGTGGCGCGCATTGCGCGCATAGGAAGCGACCTTGGCGGCCGTCCACTTCGGGCGGCCCGCCATCTTGCGCGCGGCTTCCTCTCCCAAGCACAGCGAGTGCTCGAAGCGCCGCGCGCCCACCCCCCCGCGCACCGCCTTGACCAACCCGCGCCGCACTTCGACCGTCACCGGCCCCCGGGGCACAAAGGCCCCGCCCCCATCGGCCACCGACAGGGAGCCGTCGAAGACCAGAACGCCCTCGGCATCGTAGAGCGCGGGAGAAATGTAGGCCTCTCCCGCCGGAAGATTGCCGCCCGTGCCCGGCTTCCAGAACGCCCCGTCATCCAGGTGCGCCTTGCGCCCGCCCAGTCCGATCTCGATGTCCGTTCCGGCCGGGGCGGTGATGCGCACGCGGTCGGCCCCATCGAGGAGGCGCTTGAGCTTGCGCGCCCGGCGGGCGATCTCCGCGTAGTCGACCGGCACCGTCCGCGAGAACATCTCGGTGGTGACCGTGGGAGACCAGAAGGCGCGGGACTTCTTGGCCCCCAAGAGGGCGTCGAAGATGTGCGTCCAGGAACCCTTCTGCGGGGGAAAGCGGTAGGGCCGCTCGAGACCGAAGCGGTCTTTCCCCAGCTTCTCCGCGCTGATCGAGCAGATCACCTCGGGCGCGGAGCGCAGGGCGTGGATCACCGCGTCGGAAGCCATGTCGAGCGGGGTGCGCCGCGGCTGAACGATGATCAGGGCGTCCGCACCGCGATCGAGCGCGGCGTCATAGAGCGCGGCCGAGATCGTGAGCACATCGTCGAGGGGATTGGTGACGATGACGACCCGCTCGCCCCGCTTGACCCGCAGCACCTCACCGACGGCGGTGGCGGCGGCGCGGGCGAGCCGGCTGGGCGTCCCCCGCTTCGGCCGCGACGTCCTTCCCCGTATGATCCTCCGCATGGCCCCCTCCTCGGGCGAACGCCCTCTCTCCTGGTCCCTGAACCGGCGAATGGCCGCTTTCCGCGGCACCACTCCTCGCGGCCGCTGCGCATGCCACCCCTTGCGGCAGCAGCCTATCCCGCCCCGCCGCGACACGCAACGTCCGAGGCCACACGCCGGGGCGAACAGGCTACGCAGCTCACCAGCGGGTGGCGCCATCCATGATGTCGAAGGGCTCCATCATGGGCAGCGGGCGCCCTCCGGCCTGGAGGAGCCGCTCGACGAAGCGGCGCTCCTCCGGCGCCAGCCGGCCGAGGACATCGGCCGGCGCCTCCGCGCCGACAAGGTCGAGCTTCGGGAGCTGGAGGCGGAACGGGCCGAGCCCGGGAGCCTCGGTGAGCGCGATCGGGCGGCCATCGGGGATCTGGGCCGCCTTGCGCGCCAGCTCCAGACTCAGCCACAGGCCGCCGAGCTCGTCGACCAGCCCCTTCTCCTTGCCGCGCGTCCCGCTCCACACGCGCCCCTGCCCGACCGCGTCCACGGCCTCGGTGGTCATGCCGCGGCCCTCGGCGACCTTGGCGACGAAGTTCTGGTACATCGTGCGGATCAAATGCTCCATGCGGTCACGTTCCGAGGCGGTGAGATTGCGCTCGGGGACCACGAGTCCGATCAGGGGCAGCTGCATGCCCCGCCCCACGTCGGCGTGCGCCCCGCGCTGGACCCCGTCGTAGGAGATGCCGAGCTTCTCGCCCAGGCCGGTGTCCCAGAGCCATCCGCCGATCACGCCGATCGAGCCGGTCAGCGTCAAGGGGGAGGCGACGATCGTGTCGCCATACATCGAGATCCAGTATCCGCCCGACCCGGCCACGCGCCCCTGCGAGACGATCACCGGCTTCTCCTTGGCCGTCTCGCGCAGCTCGCGGGCGACGAGATCGCTCGGCAGCGCGTCACCGCCGGGGGAATCGGCCCGGAAGACGACCGCCTTCACCCTGCGGTCCTCGCGCGCTTGCTTGATCTTCTTGGCAAGCTGCGGCCCCTTGATGCCCGTATCCATCGCGCATTCGCCGATGCCGTAGATCACGGCGATCCGGTCACGCTCGCCCCACTCCATGGGCCCCCAGACCGGGTCGCCCATGACCGTCGCCAGCCGCGCCGCGCTCGCATCCCCGCTCTGGCGCAGCGCCGCCTTCCGGGCGGCCTTCTGCGCCTGCGCGTAGGTTCCGATCGAGTCGATCAGCCCCGCCTCGAGGCACTCCTCAGGCAGCAGCATGCCCTTCTCGTCGATCAGCCGGTCCCACGCCGCGCGGCTCAAGCCGCGGGCGGAGGTGACCCCCGCGGCAATCGTCTCGGAGAAGTCGTCGATCATCGCCCCGAACTGTTCGCGATCGGCGTCCGACATCGAGGTGCGCGAGAAGGTCTCGAAGGCCGACTTGTAGGTGAAGAAGCGCCACTCGTCGACGCCCACGCCGAGCTTGTCGAACATCCCGCGCAGGTAGGTGCGCCCCGCGGCGAGGCCGAAGATCTCGAGCAGGCCTTCCGGGTCCATCCAGAGCTGATCGGCGACGGAGGCGAGCAGATAGCCGGACATGCTCAGCCGGTCGCAGTAGACGATCACCTTCTTGCCCTGCGCGCGCAGCCCGGCGAATTGCTCGCGCAGCTCCCAGAGCATCTCCGGGTTGATCTCCATCTGGGAGAGGTCGACGACCACTCCCCCGACCGTGGGGTCCTGGGCCAACCGGTCGAGGCCGACCAGGGTGCCGAGCAGCGTGCGCCGGTCATCGAAGAAGCGGTAGCGCTGGTGGACCATCGTGCCCTTGAGCTTGATCTCGGGATAGCGGGAAGGACGCACCAGCAGGCCGAGCTTGGGCGCCGGATGGCCCGATTCGAGCAGATAGGTCCGCGCCTGCAGCTCGCCGTCGTGATCGAAGGCGGCGTGGACCGCCGGCTGCAGCGGCGCGTGCAGGCCCACGCTCACGCGCAGGGCGAAATCGCCCGTATTGAGCGCCTTCGCGCCCAGGGAGATGCCGCGCAGGGGATGGACCTCGAGCCCGTAGGCGCTGCGGGCATCCTCGAGGTCCTGGTCCTTCCCCCAGACCGCCTCGCCGAACAGCGTGACGCGCGGCCCGAAGGGGCGCAGGCCCACGTCCGCCTGAAGCAGGTAGTCGTCGGCATCGAGATCGTAGATCCAGGATTGGCCGAACGAGAGCCACCGGACGCGCTGGATTCCGCCAACCGCAAAGCGATCGTGCTCCGGATTGAGTCCGCTCCAGGTGTAGCTCAGGCCGAAGGAGTTGCCCGGCGAGCCGCCTCCCAGACCGAGGGTGTAGTCGGTGGCCTCTTCGTCCGCGAGGCCCTCGCCCTCGGAGGAGTAGCGGCGCATCGCGAAGGTGAGCGCCTTCAACGAGGCGATCCCCATCCAGTCCCGCACGCCGCTCATGGCCGGGGACCCGTCCCCCTCGCTCCCTTTCCACGCGTCCTGCTCCCATGACTCCCACGCAAAGAGGACTCCGCCTTGATCACGCATTGGCCAGGCCGCGGGATTGAAGAGGCCCGCCGCGAGGCTGCTCGAGGATCCCGGCACATCGACGAGGAAGCGGCTCTCGCGCCAGTAGTCCATCCAGCCCTTCCCGGCCTCGGTCTCCGGCGAGGCCGGGCAATCCCCCGGCCAAAGGAGCAGGCTCGAGAACAGGCAGGCCGCCGCGGTCGACAGGACGGGCAGCAGCCTCAATCGCGCGCAAGAAGCGACGCCCGCGTGCGGCTGTCCCGGATCGGGGATTCCCCTTGCTTCCATGGGCCTTCCTCCTGGGTTGTGGTGCGCAGGATCCTGACAGAATGCCAGCAAGCGACTGCGGAACCGGGCCGCTCCAGCCGCGCCCGGGGGGTAGGCTCCCCCGGCGAGCGGCGCAATGCGCGCCCGCGTCGTGCCGCAGTCCGGCCGCCCGCACCCCGACGTCGCTCGGGACGGCTGGACCAGGGGAGCTACGGCCTTGCCGGAGGCTCGGTTCGCGGCGGGATCAGGCCCCGGGAACTTAAAGTCTACTGTGGTTGTTGACATACACGACTACCCAATGACCTCCACGCGCGGACCGGTGTTGAAACCAAGCGATGCCGGTTCGGGCTGGGACAAGATGCACGGGGTAGGAGATCCCAGGCAGGGACTCCGGAGGATGGTTGGTGGCAGGGGGGCAGGATCTGACCGGCGTGGGTGCGTGGGGCCGTTGATCGGCCCGCGCAAGCATAAGCTCCCCTGCCACCGGCATTTTTTCCCCCCGATCCCGGCCGACTAGCTCAATGATTCCGCCCGCGCCCGCAGGAGCTCCTCCAGGCAGCTCTCGAACCGGGCGACCATGGCATCGATGGTGAATTCGCGCAGCACCCTTTCGCGGGCCCGCCGGCCCAGATCCCTCGCCCGAACAGGATCATCGAGCAACTGCCTCACCCGGTCCGCCATCACCTCCACATCTCCGAAGGGAACGATCGCGCCCGAGTCCGCGCCAAGCAGCTCGGCCACCCCGCCCACGTCGAAGGCCACAACCGGGCGCGCCGCGAGCATCGCCTCCATCACCGCATTCGGCAGCCCCTCATCCTCCGAGGTCAGCGTCACGACATCGCAGCATTCCAGGAAGGGAAACACGTCGCGTTGAAAGCCGGCCAGGCGCAGCGAGGAGGTGAGGCCGAGCTCCGCTGCCCTGCGCTCCACGGCCGCCTGCTCCGGGCCGTCGCCCACCACGAGGAGGAGCACATCCGGATGGGTAGCGGCGAGCCGCCGGCCGACCTCGAGAAAGAGATCATGGCGCTTTTGGCGGACGAGGCGTCCGATGATCCCGACCACCGGTCTCCCTGAAGGGATCCCGTAGCGCCCGCGCAACTCCGCCAAGTCCCGCGCTGCCCCGCCCGGGGCGCCTTGCTTCAGGGGCCCCGCCGCGCTGCCCGGCGATCCCGCCGCCGGCGGCTCTCCCGAGCGCGCCTGCGGATCGATCCCGTTCGGGATCACCCGCACGAAGTCCTCGGGCAGCCAGCCGTAGGCAAGATACCTGCGCCGGATCGCCTCGGTGTTGGTCACGATCCCGGCGACCATCGTGCGATAGGTGAGCCGGTAGCGCCAGTTGTTGGGCAGGATCGGCAGGCCGTTACGGGCGACGACGAGCGGACGGCGGCGGCAGGCGCGCGCCAGGGCCGTCAGGCGCACGTCGCGGTTGAAGTTGGCGACGACGACCTCGATCCCCTGCGCGGCGAAGAAGCGCCTCAGCCGCGCGGCGACCCAGAAGTTGAAGTCCCCGCGGATCGCGAGCGGCAGCGCCGTGAACCCGCGCTCGCCGCAGCGTTCGAGAAAGGCGGAACCCCTGCGCCCGCTCACCCAGACCTGATGGCCCCGGCGCCGCAGGCCCTCGGCCGCGGCCAGCATCCACTTCTCTCCCCCGCCCCAGGTTTCCGCTCCGATGGAATTGAGGAAGAGAACCTTCATCATCGCGCCACCCTAGGCGGTGAACTGCAGTTCGTAGAAGTGCCGGTAGCGGGGGGAGTGTTCGAGAAGCTGCGCGTGCGTGCCGCTGTCGATCAGCGCGCCACCATCGAACACCAGGATGCGGTCGGCATCGATCACCGAGGAGAGGCGGTGGGCGATCAGCATCACCGTGCGGTCGCGCAAGAGGTTGGCGACTGCTTCTTGGATCAGGCGCTCGGCCTCGGAATCGAGCGAGGAAGTCGCCTCGTCGAAGATCAGGATCGGCGGGTTCTTCAAGAGCGCCCGGGCGATCGAGATCCGCTGGCGCTCCCCCCCGGAGAGGCGCGCCCCCTTCTCTCCAACGACCGACTCGAACCCATCCGGCAGGCGGGCAATGAACTCGTGCGCGTGGGCCAGCCGCGCCGCCTCCTCGATCCGTGCGCGGGACACACCCTCCTGCCCGTAGGCGATGTTGTTCGCGATCGAATCGTTGAACAGGACCACCTCCTGGCTGACGACCCCGATCAGGCCGCGCAGGTCCTGGAGGCGCATGCGCCGGATGTCGACGCCGTCGATCGCGATCCGCCCGCGATCGACATCGTAGAAGCGGGGCAGGAGATTCGCGATCGTGGACTTCCCCGCGCCGCTCGAGCCCACCAGCGCCACGCGCTCCCCGCGGCCGATCTCGAAGGAGACATCGCGCAGCACCCAGTCGGCCGCGGCGGCATAGCGGAAGTGCACCCCTTCGTACGCGATGCAGCTCTCGAGGCTGCGCTTCTCCACCGGGTGCGGATCCTCCGGCAGGACGAGCGGATGGTCGATCACCTCGAAGACCCGCACTCCCGAAGCGAGGGCGACCTGCACGTTGGTGTTCAGCTCGGCCAGGCTCTTCAGCGGCTGGAGCATGGCGAAGAGCACCATCAGGAAGCGCACGAAGTCCTCGGCGCTCAGGCGCGGCTGGCCGAGCACCTGGTGTCCGCCGTAGTAGAGCACCGCGACCATGATGCCCGCCCCGAGCGTCTCGGACAGGGGCGAGGAAAGCCGGTGCATGCGCACCTGCCGCAGGGTCGCGCGGAAATGGCGCCGGGTCCGCTCGCGGAAGCGCTCCGCCTCGCGGCGCTCCTGCGAGAAGGCCTGGACCACGCGGATCCCGGTCAGCGTCTCCTGGAGGCTCGAGGTGACCTCGGCGATGCGCTCCTGCACCCGGTGCGACTTGCGCTTCAAGCTCTGGCCGATCCAGTGGATCACCAGCCCGCTCGCCGGGATGACCAGGATCGCCAGCAGCGTCAGGCGCCAATCGATCGAGAAGAGGATCAAGAGGAAGGTCAGGATCAAGAGCGGGTCGCGGATCACTTTGGTGAAGCTG
>Ga0316622_100002930_pt1 | contig 12018 bp, 10 predicted proteins | sample OWC_Aug_OW2_C1_D_FD_207646 | JGI IMG/M metagenome (GOLD analysis project Ga0316622, IMG submission 207646) | Wetland soil microbial communities from Old Woman Creek delta, Ohio, United States - OWC_Aug_OW2_C1_D5_C | ecosystem: Environmental > Terrestrial > Soil > Wetlands | place: USA: Ohio... | reverse complement strand
CTCAACTCAGGCATGGGCGACTGGAACTGTATGTACGCGGACCTCGGAGCATCGAGCTACGATGTGATCGACCACAACGCCTGCCACTTCCCGGCCGCGGACGCCGAGTGGGAGGACGGCTCGGGCACGAGCCCGGATCCTCTCCTGGCATGGAGCTCGGCGAGCGGGTTCGACACGAGATCGCTCCTCGACGACCCGGGCTTCTCGTCGCCCGCCGGTCCGGACTTCGACCTCTCCGCCGCCTCGGACGCCTCCGCCATCGTCGACGCGGGCCATCCGACGCTGAGCTCCCCCATCGACATCGAGGGGAACGCCCGGGACACGAACCCGGACATCGGGGCCTTCGAGTACGGCGCGGCTCCGCCCCCGGACAGCGTGGACGAGCCACCGGACGCCACCACGGATGTGCCCGCGGATCCGGAGCCGGAAGTGGAAGATGGCGGCGGGCGGGGAGGCTGCGGCTGCAAGGTCGCCTCGTGAGCCCGGATCGGGCGGCGGCCCTCGCTGCACGCCGTCACTTGCAGGCTGCTATGCGGCCGAGCACGTAGGGCGTGGGACGGAGCAGGAACGCCGTCTCGAGGAGCGAGCCGGCACGTGACGGGTCCTCCTCGCCGAGGAGCTCGGCGAGCCACACCTTGACTAGGGGATCCAGGGGCGTGGACCGGAGCGCCTCCTCGAGACCGGTGAGGGCGCGATCCTCGTTGCCTGCGGAGAGGGCGAACATGGCCTTGAGGCCGGGCAGGCGCGGATCCGCGGGCTCGAGCTCGGCCATCCTCGTCGTGAGCGCGAGCAAGTGCGTGGGCTTGGCCTTGCACACCCCTTCAATCGTGCAGATCGCCTCGAGCGCCCATGCGTCCACGCGGGCGCCGTCGGAGACCCCTGCCGCGTGGATCTCGGCGAGCGCGTCCACGAGGGCCTCGCCGTCCGGCTCCACATGTCCGAAGAACGAGGCCTCGGCGAGGACGAGCCGTCCCTCGGGGTGGTACTCGAGGGCCTTGTGCACGCTCTCGACGAGGGCCGCGTCCTCCGCAGCGAGGACGAGGACGACGAGGGCCTTGCGGACCTCGCGCACCTCCAGGCGCTCCGCGAGGAGTCCGGGACCGGTCGTGATGACGTCCCATGCCTCGCCGAAGCGCCACATCTGCACGAGAGCCACGGCAAGATCCGCCGCCGCCGCCGTCCTCGCGGTCACCTCATCGGCACCGAACGTCTCGAGCGCCTTGCGTGCCTCGTCGAGCCGGAACGCACCGACGAGAGCACGGACCCATGTCTCCTTGACCGCGATGGGAAGGGTCGGGTCGAGCTTTCCGAAGAGCCTCGTGAGCTCCAGGAGGCACGTGTCGGGCGCTCCGGCCGCGAGGTAGAGGTCAGGTCCGATGAGCTTCCGCCCGGCCGGGGCTTCCGGCTCCGGATCAGGGATCGCGGCGATGATCGACCGGGCCCCTATCGTATCCCCGACGGCCACGAGCGCGCGGGCGAGGCCCGAGGCGGCCTCCACGTCTTCCGGAAACATGCCGAGGTAGGTCCTGTAGAGGAACATCGCGCGCTCCGTATCGCCTCCCTCGACGAGCTTCGCCGCTAGGCCGAGGACCGCACCGTAGCGATCCTCCTGCCCGGGCACCACGGGCGCCTGGTCGATGTACCTCGCCATGTAGAGGAAAGCCTCGTCGATAAGCATGAGATCGAGGCATATCTCGGACGCCTGGAGGAGCACGTCTTCCCGCGAGGGATCGACGGCGAGGATCTGCTCGGCGATCTCCAGCGCTCCGGCCGGATCGCCTGCATTGCGCCGGAGCGCGAGGAGCCTGTCGTAGGCCGTGGTGGACGTGGGCTCGGCGTCGATGGCATGGTCGTACCAAGCGTCGGCATCGTCGGGATGCCCCTGGGCGAGGGCGAGGTCCCCCATGGCAACGAGAGCGGCGTCCCAGCCGGGATCGCGCGCGAGGACACCCTCCAGGATCTCCCTTGCCCGCGCCGCGTTTCCCATCGCGATGTAGGTCTCGGCGAGCCTGACCTCGAGCAGGGGGTCCTCGGGCTCGCTCGCGAGCGCCAGGGTGAGCTGCTCGGCCGCGGCCTGGAGATTGCCGGCCTCGAGGGCCATCTCGGCCTCGAGCAGCGCGGCCGCTGCGTAGGGTGAGATCTGGGATCGAGCCGAGGCCGGCCCCTGGGCGCCGGCCTCGGGCGGGTTCGAGGCCGGAGCAGGATGCGCGCCGCAGCCTGCGGCGAGGCACGCCCATGCCGCTAGCGCCGGGGCGGCCCTGACTGTATAATGATTCTTTCCTTGCATCCGAGGAAGCGATGATACAACACCCGGCCCAAGTCATGAAGATGCTCCCGGCGGCGATCGCCGCCATTGCCTCGTCCATGCTCCTCCTGGCTCCCGGACCCGCCTGCGCCGACGGCGAGGAGGACGAGGAGGACAAGGAAGAGGCCTCGGCCGAGCAGGATGACGAGGGGGAGGAGGCGGGCGATGAGGCCGAGCCCAGCGACGCCAAGCTCGTCGTGCCCGTGAGCGAGGACGGCGCGAGGGTCATTCTCGACGGCGAGGAGGTGGGACTCTCGCCCGTCCTGCCGATCACGGGGCTCACGGTCGGCGAGCACGTGATAGAGGTCCAGAAGGAGGGGTTCAAGCCCTACTGGATGGAGGTGCAGATCCCCGAGGATGGACTCGTCCGTCACGACGTCCTCCTCGCGGGTGGCAAGGGGCTCAAGCATCCCGTTCCCAAGTTCCTCAAGGCATGGTGGTTCTGGACCGCCGTGGGAGTGGTCGTGGGGGCGGGCGTGGGAGTGGGCATCTACTTCGGCGTCAAGCCCGAGGAACCGGACGCCGTTCGCTTCCCACCGTACTGAGCTTGCAGGAGGGAGACGCATGAGAGCCATCTGCGCCGCGCTTTTTATCGTTCTCGTATGCGCGGGGTGCAAGGAGCAGAAGATCTTCACGATCCGTCTCACGAGCACCAACGTCAACGTCCTGTATTACTCGCGCGGCCGGATCGCGTTCGAGCCTACCGGGGACACCGCGTTCAAGCGGACGCGCAGCGGCTCCTGGGCCGACGGCGCCGTTACCTACTCCGTCAACGACTCGGGGATCTTCGAGATCATCATGGACGGCCAGTGGATGCAGGACGAGGCAATGCGCAACCGCATGGGCGATTTTCCCGGCGCCTACGTCATCGAGATCCCATTGGCGGGGCTCGAGGACGCGGGCACCTTCCAGGTCACCGCCGAGTACGCCTACGAGGATACCGACACCGGCTGGCGCATCGTTGCCTCAGACTCCCGCACGCTCACCCTGCCTTTCGATGCCGGTGAGTACGGCGAGAACGTCTTCGGGCTCATCCTGCAGTGCGTGGACCCGATGGGAGAGGCCTGCCACACGACCCACCCGGAGCCCGACACCGTGGAGACTCCCGATGCGCCCGATCTCCCGGACATCCCCGTCGAGCCGGACGCGACCACGGATCCCGACGTCGTGGACACGGCGGCCGAGCCGGACCCGACCGACATCCCCGCCGAGCCCGACGTCCTCCCGGACACGTCCGACGTGCCTCCCGACACGCCCGAGGACACGGCCTCCGAGCCGCCCGATGACGTCCCGCCCGCGTAGGGAGTCACTGTACCGGACGTGCGATTTGGGGTATAAGGCTTGAAACCCCGAAAGGGGCACAGGACGAGAGGCGTAAGATGGCATCGGAGGAAATCAAGAAGCGGTGTCTCGACAGTTTCGGCTCGTGGATATCGAGCCTCGCGGGCGACATCGAGACCCTCCTCGTGCTCGTCAAGGAGGAGTCCACTCCCAGGGAGTCGCGCGAAGCGGCGGCCGGCGGCATCAACTACCTGTTCAAGTCGCTCGACCTCATTCCCGACGGCATCGACGACATCGGGTACCTCGACGACGCCTTCACGATCCGCGTCTCGGCGAAGCTGGCCAAGGAGGCCGGCCTCGGCCCTGCCGGCGCGGAGCTGAAGGCCAAGATCGCCTCGCTCTCCGGCGACGTCGATCTAATCAAGGGGCTCCTCGGCCCCGATCTCTACGCGCGCTTCGAGGCCTACGTGAAGGGTCTGAGGCTAGGAGCCGCCCGGGGCCGGATGGTTTCGGAGATCGTGGAGGACGCCTCGAGCCTCAAGGAGTTCGAGGCCGAGGTCGGGCAGTTCTGCAAGGACTACGAGCCGCTCGTCTTCCACAAGGACGAGAAGAACCTCATCAAGCTCACCGCCTTCTTCGACGCGAAGCTCCCCCGCGAGTCCCGCGTTCCGTAGAGGCGCATCAGAGCCTGCGCTTCACGCGCGTTCCGTAAGGCAGGTCCTCGATCACATAGCCACGCGAGGCGATGTCGTCACGGATCCGGTCCGCCCTTGAGAAGTCCCTGTCCCTTCGCGCATCGTCGCGCTCCCTGACCAGCTTCTCGACCTCGGCGGGAAGCGCTCCCGCCGCCTCCTCGATCTGGAGGACGCCTAGGACCGAATCCACCTCGCGCAGAGCGTCCCTGATGTCCTCCGCGTCCTCGAGGTGAAGGCTGCCCAGCGCCATGATGTGGTTGGCCTGCCTGCAAAGGTGGAAGAGGGCGGCCAGGGCCGCCGAGACGTTCATGTCGTCGAGGATGGCTTCCCTGAATCCATCCCGCATCCTGGCGATCCATCCCTCGAGCTCCGGCACCCGTGGGCCTTCGGAGCGCACGGCGCCGAGGTTTCCGAGGAACTCGTCGAGCCTCCTGAGCGATGCGCGTGCCGACTCGAGTCCTTGCTCGCCGAGGTGCACAGGCTGGCGGTAGTGGGCCTGCAGAAGGAAGAAGCGGATCTCTCGCGGCGTCCAGCCCCTGGCGACGAGATCGGGGAGCGTGACGCAGGTCTCGGCTCCGTAGGTCATCTTCCTTCCGCCCGAGAGCACGAGCTCGGAGTGCAGCCAGAAGCGGGCCTGGGGCTCGCCGGTCAGGGCGATGGACTGGGCGATCTCGTTCTCGTTGTGGGGGAAGATGAGATCCGTCGAGGCCATGTGGATGTCGAACCTCTCGCCGAGCCTCGCCCGCGCCATCGCCGAGCACTGCACGTGCCAGCTCGGCCTGACGCTCCCCCACTCGGTCTTGTAGCTCAGGCCCTTGCGCATCTCGGGCAGGGTCGACTTTCGAAGGAGCGTGAAGTCGCGCGGGTCGTCCTTGTCGTACCGGTCCAGGTCGACCGTGGCGCCGAGCCGGATCTTGCCGAGGTCCTTGCCGCTCATCTCCCCGTAGCCCGGCAGACGCCCGATGTCGAAGTAGACCGAGTGCAGCTTCTCGTAGGCGTATCCCTTCTCCACGAGCTGCCTGGTCAGGCCGATCATCTCGTCCACGCTCTCGGTGGCGCGTACGTAGGACGCCGCGGGCTTGATGGCGAGAGCCCGCTGGTCCTCGTGGAACTCGGCCTCGTGCTCGGCGCACAGCTCGGCCATCGGCCTGCCCGTCTGCTCGGCCTCCTGGATCGTGTTGTCGTCGAGGTCCGTGATGCAGACGACGTGCTCGACCTGGTATCCGGCGTACTCGAGCGTCCTCGTGACGAGGTCGTCGACGAGCATGCGCCTGAGCAGGCCGAGGTGCGGCCTGCGATGGACCGTGGGCCCGCACGAGTACATCGTGACGCGCGAGCCGCCCTCCTGGGGCTCGAACACCTCGTAGCGACGCGTGAGCGTGTTGAGGAACTGGAGCCTCACCGTGGCGGCCTCCGGCTCGGTCACCTGGAACAGGGGCGTCGAGAGGTAGCGCTCGCCGCCGTCGGGAAGCACGGCCACGATCACTCCGGATTCGAGTCGCGAGGCGAGCTCGCATGCGACGTGCATGGCGGCGCCCGAGCTCATGCCGACCAGAAGCCCCTCCTCGCGCGCCAGCCTGCGCGCCATCTCGTAGGCCGCGTCGTCGTCGATGTTGATCTTCTCGTCCGTCACCGCCTGGTCGTAGATGCCGGGCACGTAGGCTTCCTTGAGGTTCTTCAGCCCCTGGATGTGGTGCCCGAGATAGGGCTCGACGCCGATTATCCGGATCGACGCGTCGAGCTCCCGGAGCCGCCGCGAGCAGCCCACGAGCGTCCCGGTCGTGCCCATCGTGGCGACGAGGTGGGTGATGCGGCCGTGCGTCTGGTTCCAGATCTCGACCGCGGTCCCGTGGTAGTGGGCCAGCACGTTCGAGGGATTGTTGAACTGGTCGGTCATGAAGTACCGATCGGGCTCCGCGCTCGCGAGCTCGTAGGCGGCCTCGATGGCTCCGTCGGTGCCCCGGTCTGCGGGAGTGAGGAGGAACTCGGCGCCGAGGGCCGCGAGGATCTTCCTGCGCTCGACGCTCGCGCCCTCGCTCATCGCAAGGAGGATGTGGTAGCCCTTGATCGCGGCGACCATGGCGAGGCCGATGCCGGTGTTGCCGCTCGTGGCCTCGAGTATCGTCTTCGACCTCGTGAGCTCGCCGCTGCGCTCGCCATCCTCGATCATGAAGAGCGCGATGCGGTCCTTGACCGACCCGCCCGGGTTCGCCTTCTCGAGCTTCGCCCAGATCTCGACCGCGGGATTGGGGCAGAGGCGGCGGATCGGGACCAGCGGGGTGTTGCCGATCATGCCGAGGACGCCGGGCCTGTCGGGCGTTTTCCACTCGGGAGCGGTCATGATCCGCTCACTTCGACCCTCCGCTCAGCAAGCCGCCTCCCTTCTTCAGGCTCATGCCGCCGAAGGGGTCTTGCATGTCGAGCCCGGAGCCTCCCTTGCCCGTCAGGAACCCCTCCTGGGGCTTCTCTCCGATCCCCGGCTTCTCGAGGGAAGGGAGGGCCTCCTCCTCTCCTTCCTCCTCCTCCTCGTCCTCGCCTTCCTCGTCCACGTAGGTCATCTGGCCGAGCTGCTCGTCGATGAGCGCCAGGAGCTCGGAGGGAAGGTTCTCGTTCGCGCGGATCTCCTGGAGGATCTTGCGCATCTCCTCCTTGTGCCCGGTCTGGGCGTAGATGCCTGCGAGCAGGAGCCCGGTCTGCGGATCGTGGTAGTTCTCCTCCCAGGCACGCTCCGCTGCCCTCAGTGCATCGGCCGCCCTTCCCGTGACTAGGTAGAAGTTCGACTCGTAGACGGGCAGCAGGGGATCCTCGGGATCCATCTTCCGGGCGAGCGCCAGCTCGTGCTCCGCCTCGTCGTTCTCTCCGTCGGCGAGGTAGGCCATCGCGAGGCTGGCATGGGCGAGCGCATAGTCAGGCATGAGATCGATGGCCTTGCGGATCTCGGCCATGGCGTCTTCCACCTCGTCGTCCGCGAGCATCAGCGCACCCCACTTCACCATCCGCTGGGGGTCGTTCCTCGTCTGCATCGCCTTGCGAAGCTCGGCCTTGCCCTCCTCGATCCCGCCGCTCGTCATGTAGATGAGCGCCTGGAGCGTGTGGAGCTGGACGGAGTCGGGGGCGAGGATGAGCGCGTCCTCGAGCTTGATGAGCGCGTTCTTCACGTCGAACTTGACCGAGACGAGGTAGGCGGCCTCGTGGCCGAGGAACTGGGCCACGACCTGCGGATCCGTCAGCGGGATTGCATGCGTGTCCTGGCCGTCCTGCGTGCGTCCCTGGTGGAGGTCGAAGATGACGAACGGGCCCTCGTATCCTCCCGACGTGAAGACCGCGCTCGCGAAGTGTCCGAAGTTGCCCGATGGATCGAGGGGGGCCTTCAGTCCGTCGTAGTCCACGATCTCGGCCACCACGGCGGGCAGGCCCGCCAGGCGCGCGGCCTTCGTGAAGAGGATCGCCGTCTCCAGGCTGTAGATCTCGGGCTTGCCCGCGCCGGTCGCGGCCTTGAACGTTTCCTCGGCGTTCATGACGATCGTCTTGCGCGGCTGGCGCGGGACGAGAGCTCGGTAGCCCCCCTTGCTCTTGTACTCGAGCATGGCGTTGTAGATCCCCTCGGCCTTGCCGCGGGGCCCGCCCAGCCCCCTGTGCTTCCTCGCGAAAGAGGCGAGGGCCTCGTCCGACTCGAACGGATCCGCCCTGTTGTCTGCGTCTATCTGCTCGTCGGCGAGGAACTTCGCGAGGCGCTCGCTCTCGACGGCACCCAGCTTCGTCGGATCGGCGGTCGTCGGCGCCTCGGATCCGGAGAACCGCTCGTACACGAAGAAGCCACCAACGGCGAGGACGGCGATGCCGAGGGCCGCTGCCGCGTGCCGCCACCAGCGCGGGAGCTTGAATCCCCCCTTCTCGTCGATCGGCTCCACACTATGGATCGACATGCAGGAGGGGCAGCGAGGCTTCCGGCCCGCCTTGACGGTGAACGTCTCGTTGCACGTGAGGCAGCGGTAGCGCTGCTCCTTCCTGGTTTCTTCGGCCATCTTCCCTCTACCGTCCGAGAACCGGGCCCACCTGTCCGACGGCCCAGTCGATCTCGTCCCTGGTGATCACGAGCGGTGGTGCGAACCGGATGACGTCCTCGTGGGTCTCCTTGCAGAGCAGGCCCTTGTCCTTGAGCGCCTCGCAGAACCTCCGGGCCCCCCCCGCCTCCTTCTTCAGCTGGACGCCGATGAGCAGGCCCTTGCCCCGGACCTCCTCCACGTGGGGCGAGGGCAGCGAGCGGAGCCTGCCCATGAAGTACTCGCCCATCTCGGCGCTTCTCTCGTCCAGCTTCTCCTCGACGAGCACCTTCACGGACTCGTGGGCCACGGCGCAGGCCAGCGGGTTGCCGCCGAACGTGGATCCGTGCTCTCCCGGCGTGAAGAGGCCGAGGATGTCCTTCATCGAGAGGACAGCCGAGATCGGGAAGACGCCTCCACCCATGGCCTTGCCGAGGATGAGGAGATCGGGTTTGGCGTCCTCGTGCATGTAGCAGAACAGCTTGCCCGTCCGGCAGAACCCGGTCTGGATCTCGTCCAGCGCGAAGAGCACACGGCGGCTCGCGCAGATCTCCTTGACCTTCGAGATGTAACCCTCGGGGGGGATGATGATTCCCGCCTCGCCCTGGATCGGCTCGATCATGACCGCGGCCGTCCTGTCCCCGATCGCCTTCTCGATGGCGCGGGCGCTGCCGTACTCGACTATGCGGAATCCCGGCGTGTAGGGGCCGAAGTCCCTGCGGTACAGCTCCTCGGAGCTGAACGAGATGACCGTGACGGTCCGGCCGTGGAAGTTGTTCGCCGCCACGATGATCTCGGCCTCGCCGCGCGGGATTCCCTTGACGAGATAGCCCCACTTGCGCGCGATCTTGATCGCGGTCTCGACGGCCTCGGCCCCCGTGTTCATGGGAAGCATGAGGTCCATGCCCGCGAGCTTGCACATGTACTCGCACAGCGGGCCGAGCCTGTCGTTGTGGAACGCCCGCGATGTCAGCGTGAGCTGCGAGGCCTGATCCGCGAGCGCCTTCATGATGCGGGGGTGACGGTGACCCTGGTTGAGCGCCGAGTACGAGCTGAGCATATCCAGGTACTTCCTGCCCTCGACGTCCCAGACCCAGACGCCTTCCCCGCGCGTGAGGACCACGTCGAGGGGATGATAGTTGCGGGCCGAGTAGCGCTCCGTGATCTCGATCACTTGCTTCGACGTCGGCATGACTTGCCTCCTACATCCTCCGGAGCTTTTCGTACAGCATGCGAACGGCTTCGTACGGCGTGGACCTCCCGTCCTCGATGGCGCCGATAGCCTCATCCATCGTCGCCTCGAGCTCCTGCATCGACTGCGAGATCACGCGCTCCGCGAGCCTGCGGCGGATCTCGCCGGCGAGCCTGGACCTCCCGGCCTTCCTGTCCTTCCGGGCGCGGTGCGCCTCGAGGGCCTCGACCAGGGAGGCCACGCCCTCGCCGCTCGTCGCCACGGTCTCGACCACGGCCGGCTGGGGATCCGCGCCGTGCAGGTTGAGGAAGAGCTTGAGCTCGGCCGTGACCCTGTCCGCGCCGGCGCAGTCGGCCTTGTTGACGACGAACACGTCCCCAACCTCCAGGATCCCGGCCTTCATCATCTGGATCCCGTCGCCCGTGTCCGGCGAGAGCACTATCACGGACGTCTGGGCCACCACGGCGACGTCGACCTCGTCCTGGCCCGTGCCCACGGTCTCGACGAGGATCACGTCGCACCCCAGGGCGTCCATGACCCTCGCGATGTCCTGGGTCGAGCTGGAGAGGCCTCCCATCGTGCCCCTCGTAGCAAGCGAGCGGATGAAGACGCCGTCGTCGGCCGCGTGACGCTGCATGCGGATCCTGTCCCCCAGGATCGCGCCGCCCGAGATGCTCGAGCTGGGATCCACGGCCACCACCCCGACGCTCCTGCCCCTTGCCCGGTAATCCTCGATGAGGCTGTCCGCGAGCGTGCTCTTCCCGCACCCTGGGCTGCCTGCGATCCCGACGATGTGGGCGTGCCCCGTATGGGGGTAGAGCGCCTCCATGGCCTGCTCGTACCCGTCCGCCCGGTCGTCGACGAGCCTCATGAGCCTGGCCGCGCTCAGGCGATCGCGCGCGAGGATGCCCCGCACGAGCGAGTCGAAGTCCCCCTTCACGTCATCCACCATGGCGTCGGGCCGCTTTATATCGCACACGTCCCGGCCGGGCAACCGAGCGCGCTCTAGAGCTTCGAGAGCAGGTCCGCGATGGAGCCCCAGTAGAGGCCACCGCCGCGGGCGATGATCGTGTTGTGGTCCGCCGCCGGGATGACTACGAGCTTCTTCGTGCGGCTCGATGTGCTCTCGTGGTTGCGCTCCGCGTGCCACAGGGGGACGATCATGTCCGAGTCGGCGTGCATGAGGAGCACGGGGACCCGCACGCGCGCCATCTTGTCCTCGTTGTCCTCCCCCTCGACGTCGTCGAGGCCGATGAGGCCGACCGCGATCCCCAGAAGCCCCAGGAGCGGCAGCGTCCTCGCGAATCCGCTCTCCACGACGAGCCCGGCCACCTCCGGCCTGCACGACGCCAGCTCGATGGCCGGCGCGCTTCCCAGGCTCCTGCCCATGACTACGACAGGCCCGGTGTGCCCTCGCCCGTGAAGCAGGTGGAGCACCGCGTCGAGCACCGGATGGGCGTCCAGCGTGAGGTACCTCATGGAGGGCGAGCCGGTGCTCTTGCCGTAGCCGCGGAAGTCCGCGCACACGAGCGAGGCTCCCGCCTCGTGGAACGCGGGCGCGAGGTCGTCGTAGTCGGCGGCAATCTCGCCGTTTCCGTGGAAGTGCAGGATCGTGGGCAGGGATCGGTCTGCCGGGTGGAACCTCGCCCAGATCGTGACGGATTGCCCCACGGCGATCGACATCTCCTCGGACCCCGGCGGCAGCGGGTAGCCGGGATCCGGCCGGGGGAAGAACACGCCGGAGTTCACGGCCGGGTGGTCGAGGTGGGCCAGGATGTCTTCCTTCATCGCGGAATGTATCGTGGGTGCTGGACCGATCGAAGTCAATCCTTTGTCCGAGGTGACACGTCGCCCCGATGAGTCATGCCGGGCGCCGTTCGGGGGGGGGGGAGGCCGCTAGGGATCGTCCTCGGCCTTGCGCTCGGCCTCGCGGCGGCGCTCCTCGGCCCACTTCTCGCGATGCCGGTCGAGGGAGCACATCTCGGCCTGAGCCTCGGCGAGCAGGCGCCGGGCCTGATCGAGCCGTGCTTGCGCGGCATCGAGGGCCTTTCTCAGGGTCTCCCGCCGGGCCACGAGTGACGCAAGCTCGTCCGTGAGGGAGGCCTCATGCGCGAGCATCGCCTGGATCACGCCGGCCACGGTCCCCTTGTGCGTCGCCGCCCACCTGCGGTCCCTCGCGCGTCCGACTTCGACTTCCCTCGCGCGCACCCGGGCCCCTGCCTCCTCGAGCTCGAGGAGCTTCTCCTCGACCGCGCCGGAGGCCTCCCGGACCTCCCGCGCCCTCTCGTCACGCTGGAGGCGGCGGAGCCGCGCTGCGGCCTCGAGCGGGTAGCCCTTCTTCCGGTCCCCCACGGGTGGTCATCCTATCCGTGATGATCCCGTCGCACAACCGGCTCGACTCGACGTGGGGCATGACAGCGGATATCATGAGGCCCGTGGGCACGCGGACCGTCACGACGCCGGCTCTCGTGCTGAGGCGGACCGACTACGGAGAGAGCCACA
>Ga0316622_100002929_pt1 | contig 12018 bp, 10 predicted proteins | sample OWC_Aug_OW2_C1_D_FD_207646 | JGI IMG/M metagenome (GOLD analysis project Ga0316622, IMG submission 207646) | Wetland soil microbial communities from Old Woman Creek delta, Ohio, United States - OWC_Aug_OW2_C1_D5_C | ecosystem: Environmental > Terrestrial > Soil > Wetlands | place: USA: Ohio... | reverse complement strand
CCCGGAACCGTGATCTCCTGACTGGAGAGCTCCCTGTTACCCTGAACGGTCACCGCAAGGCCGTCTGACGTAAGCTCGGCGCCGAAGGCCGGCAGCATGCGTTCCGTATGGTCACGGGATCTGGTCGGCTCTTTCACAATGGTGCTGCCTTCCGTGTAGAGGCCTGCAAGAAGGATCGACGATTTTACCTGTGCACTGGCGATCGGCATGTTGTAGGATATCGGCTTCAGTCTCCCGCCGCTGATGGCCAGGGGCGCAAAACGGTTGTTATCCCTTCCGGAAATGTGAGCACCCATAAGGCTGAGCGGCTTAATGACCCGCTTCATGGGGCGCGACCGGAGGGAACGGTCTCCGGTGAGCACCGAAAAGAAGGGGTTTGCCGACAGGACACCGGCAAGCAGACGCATGGTTGTGCCCGAATTACCGCAGTCGATCACATCAGATGCTTCCCTGAGGCCGTGCAATCCTTTCCCATGGATCACGAGCATATCGCCGCTGTCCTCGATCTCGATGCCGAGCTTCCTGAATGCCTGCATCGTGCTCTCGGTATCCTGGGCCCGGAGAAAATTCCTGACCACACCTTTCCCTCTGGCGATTGACGAGAGCATGACCGCCCTGTGAGATATGGACTTGTCAGGCGGCGGGATAACTTCTCCGGAAAACCGCGATGCCTTTGTTATCTCAATCTTGTCCAATGCGTTTCCTCGATGCGCTGGCCCTGGTGAACTGTTCTTTCAAGGCATCTGCCTCAGATGCCTTGAGATGTGCGTCTATACTGTCCAGATTTCTTCTGAATATCGCTATCATCTCGCGGATGTTCTCCCTGTTGAGAAGAGAGATATCCGTCCAGATCCCGGGAGAGCTTGCGGCTATCCGCGTCATGTCCCTGAAGCCCTGTCCGCAGTAGGAAAAGAGCGAGCTGTCGATATCCGAGACAGCATTGACCATGGCATAGGCGATGATATGCGGGAGATGACTTACGGCAGCATATACCCGGTCATGCTGATCGGGGTTCATGGTCAACACCTTTGACCCAAAACTGTTCCAGACGGCCGTCACCGCACTGAGCGTCGCAGGTTCGGAGCGATCCGTAGGGGTTATGATGCAGAGCGCATCCCTGAACAGTTCGGGATCTGCGTACTGGATACCCGAACGGTCGCTTCCGGCAATCGGATGTGCCCCGACAAAATGGACGCCGGGCGGCATGCTGCCCTCCAGATCATGCACCAGCCTGCCCTTGACGCTTCCCACATCGGTCACGACAGCTCCCCGTTTCAGCGCAGGTGACGCGCGTTTCACAAGCTCAAGAAAGGAGCCGACGGGCGCTGCAAGCAGAACGAGGTCCGCATCGGTACAGGCAGCGGCAGGATCTGCTGCAAAGGAGTCAATGATCCCCATCTCTTTTGCCTGTTCAAGATTCGCCGCACTTCTGCCGAATCCGCAGACATTGCCGCAGAGGCCATGCCTTTTCAGTGCAAGACTGAAGGAAGCACCCAGAAGCCCAACGCCGAGTATCGCCGCGTTATTGAATACCAAAGGTCAGATTTCCCTTCCCACTGCAGCGGCTATAGGTCTCAGTTCCTTCATGAGCCTGTCGAACTGGTCGGGTTTCAGTGACTGGTCGCCGTCTGACATTGCCTCTTCGGGGTTGGTATGCACCTCGATGATGAGCGCATCGGCTCCGGCAGCAACAGCAGCCTTTGCCATCGGAGCGACCAGGTCCCTTTTCCCAACGCCGTGGCTGGGGTCAACAACGACAGGCAGGTGCGTGAGCTGCTTCAGTACCGGGACAGCACTGAGGTCGAGCGTATTTCTTGTCGCCGTCTCAAATGTCCGTATGCCGCGCTCGCAGAGCATGACATTATGGTTGCCCCGGGACATGATATATTCAGCGGACATGAGCCATTCCTTGATGGTGGAAGACAGGCCGCGCTTCAGCAGCACCGGCTTGTCCGAGGCCCCGACCTCGAGCAGCAGTCTGAAGTTCTGCATGTTGCGCGCACCGATCTGGATGATATCCGTGTATTTGATGATCACTTCCATGTCCCGGGGGTCCATGATCTCGGTGATGATCGAAAGACCGGTCTTCTCCCGTGCTTCCGCGAGATACTTCAGTCCTTCTTCCCCCAGTCCCTGGAATGCATAGGGTGATGTCCTTGGCTTGAATGCGCCGCCGCGCAGGAACAAGGCGCCGGCCGAACTCACTTTTTCCGCGATGCTGGTGAGTATGGTCCTGTTCTCGACTGCGCATGGCCCGGCCATGACCGGTATCCTTCTGCCCCCGATGGCAACACCGCGAACGCTGATCACGGTGTTCTCTTTCCGGAACTCCCGGCTGGCAAGCTTGTAGGGCCTGACGATCCTGACAACATTCTCGACACCGGGGGCAGCGCGGAAGGAATCCTCCTCCTCCTCGGTGACCTTCGAAGTATCGCCGATGACGCCGATGATCGTCCGCTCCGTACCTTTCGAGATATGCGCCTTGAGACCGCGGCCCTCAAGCTTCTTGACAATATGCCGCATATCTTCTTCTGTTGCTTCAGAGTTTAATACAATGATATCCATTGATTCTCCTTTAGCCTATGGTCTGTCACTCCCGCTTGTGGGGAGTCCTTCGGCGGAAAGATTCCGGAACGATCCCGGACCAAGCCGGGACAAGCGCCGGAATGACAAAACGCAGGACATTTCTCTTGCTCCTTCAAAAACAATCACGGCTTACTCATGACTTCTTTCAGTGCTTCAATGAATCGTCTGTTCTCTTCGGGAAGTCCGATGGTCACGCGGACTGCCTTTGGACCCATGGGCCGTATGATAACGCCCTTCTTCAGGAGGCTGCTGTATAATGCCGGGGAATCATCCATCGGGAAGTATATGAAATTTGCCTGCGTCGGCACGCAGGAGATGCCGAGAGCTTTCAGTCCCTGATAGAGGAACTGTTTGCCCTCCTCATTGATCTTCTGCGAATGCGTCACATGGTCCTTGTCTCTCAGCGCTGCAAGCGCAGCCTTCTGCGCTACCGAGTTGGTGTTGAAAGGTTCCCTGAGCCTGTTCATGTCCGTCAGGATGTCCTTCCGTGCGATGCCATAGCCGATACGCAGACCTGCAAGACCATAGATCTTCGAGAAGGTCCTCAGGATCAGGATGTTCCTGCCCGACCTGAAATGCTTCATGCTGTCCGCATAGTCAGGTGCATCTACATACTCGTAATAGGCTTCGTCAACAACGACGAGCACGGTGTCAGGTACGTTTTCCATCAACCGGTCAAATGCGTCTTTCGTGTTATACGTACCGGTTGGGTTGTTCGGGTTGGCAAGAAAGAGCATCTTTGTCCCGGGGGTTATCGCTTTGGCCATGGCAGCAAGGTCATGGGTATAGTTGGTGAGCGGCACCTGAACGGATGTCCCGCCGACCGACTGCACGGCCATGCCGTAGACAACAAAGGACGGAGCCCCCATGACCGCCTCGTCGCCTGCCTTCATGAATGTTCGGGCAGCAATATCCAGCAGCTCGTTGGAGCCATTACCGAGGATCAGCTCGTCTTCGCCGACCACGAGGGTCCCCGCGAGGGCCTTCTTGAGGTAATAGCCAGCCCCGTCAGGATAGCGGTTCAGGTCGTCAAAGGAATCCCGTATTGCCCGCACAGCCTCAGGCGAAGGTCCGAGCGGGTTCTCGTTCGAGGCGAGCTTGATCGAATGGGATATCCCGAGCTCCCGTTCGAGCTCTTCAATGGGCTTGCCCGGAACATACGGCTGAATAGTACGGATATAGTCTGGCGGTTGTATCATGATACCCTCCCCTGCGGATATGATCCAAGGATTTTGAGATAGAGACAGCTTTCTGACAGCGCATCAATAGCCTTCCGTATCTTTTTGTCTTCGATATGGCCTTCCATGTCGACAAAGAAGATGTATTCCCATGCCTTTCTCTTGGACGGGCGGGACTCGATCTTGGTGAGATTGATCTGCGCCCTTTTGAACGGCATCAGGACGTCATACAGCGAACCCGGCTTGTGCTTGATCGAGAACATGATCGAGGTCTTGTCATTGCCTGTGCGGTGCGGGAACTCCTTCGAGATGACGAGGAAACGGGTAATGTTTCTCCTGTTGTCCTGGATGTTCCGCTCAAGGATGCTGAGGTCGTACATGCGGGCGGCGATCTCGCTCGCAATAGCCGCGGTATGAGGTTCTTTTGCCGCGAGTTCAGCGGCCTTGGCCGTACTCGTTGATTCTGCCACCGGGACACCGGGCATGTTCGCCTCAAGCCAGCCCCTGCACTGGGCAAGGCCCTGGGGATGGGAGTAGATCTTCCGTATCTTTGACCGGTCCGTCTGCCTTGACAGCAGATTGTGCGAGATCTCGATGATGATCTCGGCAACGACCTGAAGTTCGGAGTCGACAAACATGTCGAGCGTATGGCTGACGACACCCTCGTTGGAGTTCTCGATCGGTACGACACCGTACTCTGCCTTTCCGGTCTCGACATTCTCGAAGACCTTCTTGATGCTGTCAACCGGAAGGAAGGCTGCAGAAGATCCGAAATGGCGCAGCGCAGCAAGATGGGTATAGGTTGCCAGAGGACCGAGACATGATACTTTCAGCGGTTCTTCGAGCGAAACCGACGCAGACAGGATCTCCCGATAGATTGCCTTGAGCGCATCGTTCGGGAACGGCCCCCTGTTGCGGCCGGTCAGCCGTTCAAGGATCTGGCGTTCCCGGTCGGGCTTGTAGAAACGGGACTTCTGTGCGCGTTTGATAGTGCCCACCTGGATGACGATCTCCGAGCGCCGGTTGAGAAGCTCGAGGACCTCGTCATCCATGGCATCGATCTTCTTTCTGAGTTTGTCCAGTTCGCTCATGATTGGCTGATATTCCCCCTCTACGATTTCACGGCATGTAGCGTAGTAATAATACCCGAGATTTCCTTATTTTTTCAAGGAGTTTGGGTGTTTGTAGCGGCTACGCTCCTCACCTGATGAGGCGGGCCAGAAGAATGTCCTCAAGGTTGCGCCGGCAGTCGATAGCTGCATAAACGTATACGATACGGTCAGTTATGCGATATATGAGCCGCCACGGCGGTATGATCAGTTCACGATACATGGAGATGCCGTGCAGTTTCAGCTCCGGGACGATACGCCCCCGCTCAGGCATGATAAAAAGGGTTGAAGCCCTTGCCCTGATCTTCTGCAGTACTAAAAGGGCCTGCTCGGGGCTGTTTTCGGAGATATACTCCACGGCCAGCTCAAGGTCACGCGCAGCTGCAGCTGTCCACTGAACAGCGTATTTATTCATCAGCCTGCGTATCGGGTTTCTTTGCCTTCAGCCTTGTTTCGATACGGTCGAAAAGAGCGTCCTGATCAATCAGTTTGCCCGTGCGGATATCTTCCTCACCCTGGGCAATGAGCTTCAACAGGCCTATTGCCGCCCTCATGCGGTCGTACGACTCAGGGTCCTGAAGCACGCCCCGTGCCTCGCCGTTCTGGGTGATGATAACAGGGCGGTGGGTTGTGTTTATCTGCTCCAACAGGTCAGCAGCTCGGGACTTCAGATAGGTTACAGGGCGGATATCTTCCTTCGTGTTCATGGGCAGCACCTCCGGTCTTAATAAGGTATCATATTTGGACCGCCTTCGGCAAGCGTGATCGGGGAAAGGATTTCAATGGTGTGCAGAATATAGATAGCGGGGTGTTCCCATTTCTCTAAAATTACCGGGAGATCAAAAATCCAGCGGGCTTTTCAGCTCCTTTATGGTCTTGCTTGGCACGCAGTGTGTGTAGATCATCGTAGCCTTACGTCGCTGTGGCCCAACAGTTCCTGAATTGTGCGGATGTCATAGTTGGCGTAGCGGGAAACAGGCACTGCCATTTTTTTCAGGACAGACGCATATTGCGTCAAAATATCGCTTGTTATAGATTGCATAGAATTAGAATATGACTAACACAATATACACCGCATTAGTCATATGAAAAATATAATATTATCGGATAGATACGTCATACTTTTTTAAAAGGCCATTGCCCGCACAAAAACATTGTGATACAGTTTTGTTAATGACTCATGGCCGATTAATAAACTGTCTAATCACTGGTTCGGCGGGCACGAGGCGCCTGGGTTTCTGATGAATCAGCCAGTGAGTGATTCATTTACGGCGGACGTGGCCAGCAAACTCAAGACCTATGTCTACAGGCTCATTGACCCGCGAAACGGTGAGACCTTCTACGTGGGAAAGGGTCAGGGCAATCGCGTCTTTTCCCACATCCGCGCCGAGCAGAACCTGGAAGGGGATGCTGTCGACAACAAGCTCAAGCGTATTCACGAGATCCGGCTTGCGGGCTTCGAGGTGGCGCATGTGATTCACCGCCACGGGATGGATGAGAGGACTGCTTTCGAGGTGGAGGCTGCGCTTATCGACGCATACCCTGGCCTCACGAACATCGCGGGCGGAACGGGCGGCGACTACGGCGCCATGCATGCCAAGGAGATCATCCACCGCTACTCTGCTGAGCCGGCGGTGTTCCGACACAAAGTGTTGTTAATCAGCGTCAACAGGAGCGCGACCGAGCGATCCTTGTACGATGCGACTCGTTACGCATGGAAGATCAGCAAGGCGAAGGCGAAGCAAGCCGAGGTCATCCTTGCCACCATGCAGGGCCTGATCGTCGGTGCCTTCATCGCATACGACTGGCTCGATGCGACACCGGCGAATTTCCCCGGGCGAGCGGAGGGCGATGGTGTGCCCGGCCGTATCGGGTTCGTTGGGGAGGAGGCTCCCGACGACATCAAGAAACTCTACGTTGGGAAGCGCGTGCCTGACGAATACCGTAAGCGTGGCTCCGCGAATCCCATCAAGTACACCTGGGGTGCGTAGCGTGGGGGGGGGGCGATGCTGATCGCAGATGCATCGGCGGCGAAGGGGCCGCCGAACCAGCTCTTGGAGCCGACGCGCCACCACCCGCGCCAAGCCACCCGCGGCTCAAGCGCACGACGTTGATTTTACAAAATCCTATCTCATCATAGGGGGCGAATACATATAGGGACTAGGTAGAGGACGTTGCCAATTTAGACAACTTATTAAGCGATGGCGAATTGGCAGAGGGAAAGAGTTCCAACCAGACGCACAAGCCGTCAAGCGACTTAGCTTGTTGTTCTCCCTTCGCTTCGCTCAGGGAGAATGCGGGGCTGAGCCGGTGCCCCTTCCCGGCGCTCCGCGACTGGAGAACCAGGGGCACGAAACCGACCCGCGGCGCTGCGCGGCGCGTCAGCGCCGCGTTATGCGGCTAGTATAGCCAGACATATAAGGAGGCCAAAATGCCAACAGTACCCGAGTCTGACCTACAACATGTCTTGAATCGGTTGATAGATGCCACCACGCGAAATGCGAGTGCCCGCAAAACAGCCGTCAGGTGGTTCAACCGGCTTTACTACGATGTGAGACGTTGGAACGAGTCCTTCATTGCGTTTCTGAGAACTTATCCTGGTTTTGCCAACAACACGTTACCGGCGGAGTACAAGCATTTCATCGAGCGGCTTGGGGAATATCGCGAGTCACTGCAGGAGCGATACGGAACGGTTAAGAATGATCTTTGCACAGGACTGAAAATCTTATCCGCCCGATATCCGCGTGATTTCGCATGGCTCTACAAAGAGGACCAACACCTCTACGAGGAGATCCGCAGCTTGATTGACGACAGCTACGCCACGGAAATGCAAATAATCAGAGTCGCTTATTCGGTGTCTGACTTCATTTACGGGATTAGTTCCGATGAAGATTGGCACATGCAACATCACAGTGAAGTTGTGAAACGTATTCGAGAATACGAGGATGCCTCGAAACAGGCCGTTGCCAGTTTGCAACAAATGGCGGAGTCTGCAGGTATTAATTTGCTCGACATCAGCGAATACGAAGCGATACTCAACAACGAAGGATCCACGAACCCGAACGTAATGGTTATAGGAGAAATCACTATGTCGCAAGATAGCATTCATATTGAACATGTAGTAGGACCGGTAAACGTCAAAGCTCGATTGGACCACGTCACTCAAGTTGTGAACACCGCCCCCGCAGTTACTGATGCAAAGAAGGAAGAGTTTTCCGCTCTAATTGAAGAACTTAAACAGGCCCTCGCATCTGCTGCTGCAAGTGCGAAGCCTGAAGACACTCAACGGGTGGTTCAAGCAGCGGAGATGGTCGCCGCAGAGGTTTCGAAAGAAAAGCCAAACAAGCCATTTCTGTCAATTACGACTGAGGGGCTTAAGGAAGCAGCGAAGGCAGTTGAGGCTATTGCGCCGACAGTTCTAGGAGTCGCAGCGAAGATTGCGACATTTGTGGCGGGAATGTTTTGACTCATTCAAACAAACCGCAGAGCATTGTCTCCGCCTAATCGGGTAGCCGGGGATAGTTAACCCCCCATAGCTATGGGCTATGGGGTCACCCATTAAGAGACGTGCTTATTGGCGTGCCCAGCGAAGGGTAGCGCAGTCTAACGGGTGAAAGTCCCGTCATGGTAAAAGCCGGAAGCCATGTAGCTTGGATGGCAGGGGGAGATGGAAACGTTGTCTTCTGAAGCCCATCGACAAAGTCGGCGTAAGGCCGGTGAGCAAATGTCCGGGTTGCAACTAACGTGAACGCAGATGTAGCCTCGTAAAAGACGACAACCACTGGCCGAACCCGTCAATTGTGGGTGAAGGCAGCAGTGTATTACCTACACTGGCTGAAAGGTAAAAGAACAGTGGCGGGGTATCAGCGGCGACACGGACAGAAAGATGCGCTGTCAACTGGGGAAACCCTCCTCGTCCCTGAAGGAAACGACAGGAGTAAGGGTAGGCGCTATAAGTCGAAAGACGAAGTGTGCCGACAGGCGAGAGGGTGGCGGAGGAGTCCGCAGTAGCGATGAGGGCAAGGACAACATAACCTTGCCGGAGCGAAGGGGCTCTGCTGTATCTCAAATCTTTCATCGGAGGTAAGGCAGGGGAGAATGACAACGACTTCCATGAGTCTGCAGGAACTGAGGAGAAAGATATACAGGAAGGCGAAGACCGAGAAGCACGGGAGGTTTTGGGGATTGTATCGTCATATCTGCAAGAAAGAAGTTCTTGAAGAAGCCTATCGACTGGCGAAGGCCGTAAGCGTCTCATAAACCGCATCTACCGCTGAGGCGGGAAGCCGTGTCATCCTCATCAGTGAAAACGAATATGGGGATGATGGCCATGGAAAAGGTTAAAGAGGAAAGACAGAGGAATGCGTCACGAAGTCGCCGAGAGAGGGAATACTGGGAACGACGTGTAACGCAATGGCGTTTGTGGTATCAGAAAAGGAACCGGTCTTAAAAAACACTGTCCATAAATTCATCCAAAGGGAAATTGCTATGCTTAGCCCCGGCAGTGTATTCATTAACAAATTCGATAATCTCCCTCTTCGGAGAAGGCCCCAAAAATATTTTCATCGTATCCTCGATACCCTTGGCAACCATGTCATAATTCCTTGCCATATCTCTCATACGCTCTACGGCGTAAGACTCGGGATACTCGGCGAAGTCAGCGATCTCCATGTACCGCGGATGTATTTGAAGCATATGAAGCTCCTGCTCAAGGGCATCCACCTGTTCCTTGAGTGACGCGATATAGAGCTTGAGTTCTTCATCCGGCAGGGTGTCAAGCGCCTTGTTTTCCGCCCTGACCCATTCCAGTTCTAATTTCAGAAGCGCGGGCAAGTCTTTCTCGGCGTAAGCCGCCGTAACCTTTTTCATCAATTCCTCTCTGCGGGCTTTCTCTTTCGTATCTGTGATAGTATCCGGATGCAGGGCCTTAGCCAGTGAAAGATAGATGCTTCGCATGCTTCTCTGAACAAGTTCGTCATCTCGTTTACGAGACTCTTCCCGCTCCAACTGCTTTTTCGATTTCTTGCGCCGAGAGGAATGTTCCTCCTCCCTTTTCACTTTATCATCGAACTCGTTCTGTAACCGCTCTGCCAGCCGCGCAAAGCCTTCGGGACTATCATCAATGTCTTCGGGATCTATTTCAATACCGAATATGCTGCTTGCCTGTGCTGCGAATTCCCGCTTCATCGCGTCCGTCTGGTATTGCAATTCCTCCCTGTAGTTGGTATCGGCCCACTCATTGTAAAACTTCTCCATCTCCTCGTCGGGTGCAATGTCCGCAAAAACCTCATCGCAAAGGCCCAGGATCACGGCACGCAGTTTCTCAAGCTGCTTTTTCCCGAACTTGATCTTCCCGACCGATGCCCCGAGAGCCTTGGCCATCGACACACGTTTTCCCGCGAGTAATCGCTTCCGGTCATGGATCTCGGCTACGTAGATCTTGAGCAGCCTTTCAAATTTAGCTGTGTCCAAGCTGATGGTCTCTTGGAGCTGCTCGATACGCTTCGCAAGTCTGTTAAACTTCTGCTGGTTCTTCGAGAGCTTTCTGTCGGTCCGGGCGACTATCGTAAGGCCGTTTGACACCTTCTTATCATCTTGCCTGAATTCACTATCATCGAATAATGACGATTGCTTTCTATCCATGATTGACTCGCTGAGGGTATATATTTCCCAGATGGATTATCGCATGTTAAATTTGTCCCCAAAACTCATCTGATGCGATTCGGGAGTATCTTATATTACGTAAGGCTGAGGGGGATTTGCAACGAGTGTCCTCCACCAGAATCCACCATCAAAATAAGCGGCGCACCGTTTCCAAGTACGGGACGTTGCCCAATTAGACAACTTATTAAGGATAAGAACAGATGCGCGACGCAAGGCTATGGGTGACCCTTTGACATGATGCTATGACCTATGATTTTCTGACCGGCAATTCTTCGTGAGAATAAATGAACGCTTTTTCATAACGATGTAGATTTTTGTGGCATAAAAACATGTGACGGGCTCGATACCGGGATGCTGCAGTAAAAAAATCACAACGGTCACCATAACCGCAGCCCTCTCCGCGGCAATTCTACCGAAGTTAATCAGTACCCCTGACAACCTGCTGTTATGGCCTCCTTTAGCTTTATACTCAAACAATGGTATATTTCACCTTGTGAAAAATTCTGAAAGAAAGAAGCCTCCCTTCCATTACGGGTGGGTGATTGTATTTACCGGCATGCTCTGCATCATGGCATGCCTCGGCATCGGCAGGTTCGCCATCGGCATGCTCCTTCCGTCCATGGCTGCAACGCTGCATCTTACGTATTCACAGATGGGCTTTATAAGCACCGCCAACTTCCTCGGGTACCTGGTTTCCGTGCTTGTCAGCGGCCACATGGCCATGCGGGCCGGGCCGCGTATCTTCATCTTTTGTTCGCTTCTCGTTGTCGGCATATCCATGGCCCTTGTGAGCCAGGCGCGCACCTTCTCCCATGTGCTGCTGCTCTATATGCTTACCGGCATCGGGAGCGGAGCAACGAATGTGCCGGTCATGGGTCTCGTCTCTGCATGGTTCAGGGCAAAAAAGCGGGGGAAGGCGGCAGGGTTCATAGTTATCGGAAGCGGGTTCGCGATCATGCTATCGGGGAAGCTTATCCCGTATATCAATACTGTCGGCGGCAGCGAAGGGTGGAGGACCAGCTGGCTGATCCTGAGCGCCGTAGTGATCGCCATTGCCGTCATCGGCCTCCTGCTCCTCAGAAACAGGCCTGATGAGAAGGGATTGCTGCCCGTAGGGAGCGATCAGGGGGGTGATGTGCCCGGCCGGGCTGAAGCGAGGCAGATCAATGTCTACAAGGAAAAGATGATCTATTATCTCGGCATCATCTATTTTCTTTTCGGCTACACGTACGTGGTATATGCAACATTCATTGTGACCACCCTTGTGAAGGAACGGGGCTTTTCCGAGTCTGTTGCGGGCAACTTCTGGGCGTGGGTGGGTTTCCTGAGCCTTTTTTCCGGTCCGGTCTTCGGCACGCTTTCTGACCGTCTGGGACGGAAGGCAGGGCTGATCACGGTTTTCTTGTTCCAGACGCTCTCCTATCTCCTCGTTGCATCAGGTCTGCCCGGGATATTTCTCTACCTGTCGGTCTTTTTTTACG
>Ga0316622_100002928_pt1 | contig 12019 bp, 8 predicted proteins | sample OWC_Aug_OW2_C1_D_FD_207646 | JGI IMG/M metagenome (GOLD analysis project Ga0316622, IMG submission 207646) | Wetland soil microbial communities from Old Woman Creek delta, Ohio, United States - OWC_Aug_OW2_C1_D5_C | ecosystem: Environmental > Terrestrial > Soil > Wetlands | place: USA: Ohio... | reverse complement strand
GCCGCTATCACGCGGGCGGCTTCGTCAAGGTGCTGTCTCGCGTAGCTCATACTGCCCCTATCTTGCCTCCCCGGCCAGGTACGCGCGCAGTTCTTCCAGCCCCGCTGGCGATCCAATCTCATGGAAGCGGGTCGGCACCTCGAAACCCGCCAGATCGTTCCTGGCCAGCAGATCCTGGTACACGGTGACGAGGTCGAGCGCCTCATCTCCGGCATAGCCGGCAAACACCGAGGCCCGGAACACGCCCAGGCCGTAGTCGATGTGCTTCATCCCGGGCGTCCTGCGCTGCTTGTCGTACGCGACGATTTGGTCGCCGTCGAACAGTATGTTGCTGCGGTCCCCGCGATCCTCGTTCCGGTAAACCGTCATGAGGCCCGCCTTTCCGCTCGCGGCAAACGCCTGCTGGATGGCCGGGTAATCACACTCCAGATACGAGTCGCCGTACAGCACGAAGAACGCCTCGCCCAGCTCGGGGAGGGCCTGCCGGATCGCACCGCCCGTGCCCAGCGGGCGGGGGCCGTCGAACCGGTAGCGCAGCCGCACGCCCCACTGCGAGCCGTCGCCGAGCGCGCGCGGTACGAGTTCGCCCAGATGCCCGACCAGGAACACGATCTCCGTCACGCCGTGACGCCGAAGCAGCTCGATCTGGTGCACGGCGAAGGGCCGGCCGTCCACGTCCACGAGGCACTTGGGGATCCGCTCCGTCACGGGCCGGAGCCTCGTGGCCAGGCCCCCGGCGAGGATGGCGACCGTCAGGCTCATGCGAACAAGACCTTCGTGCCTTCGAAGTCGAAGCGAAAACGCACCTCCTCGAGGCCGGCGCTCGTCATGGCAGCGCGCAGCCGCCGGTGGTCCTCCGAGTAGAAGAGGAGAAAGCCGCCGCCTCCGGCCCCGACGAGCTTGCCGCCGATCGCGCCGTTGGCGCGCCCGAGCTCGTACCATTCGTCGATCTGGGGAGAACTCATTCCGCCGGACCGCCGCTTCTTGTGCTCCCACTGCTCGTGCATCAGCTCGCCGAACAGCGGCGTCTGCCCCGCTTCGAGCGCCCGTTGACTGCGCAGGCCGAGCTCCTTCACCTCGTGCAGGTTGTCGAGCATCTGCTTGTCCGCGTGCTCGGTGCGGGTCTTCTGGTCCTGCAGGATCGACCCCGCGCTGCGCGAGTAGCCCGTGAAGAACAGCAGCAGATTGTCCTCGAGATCGAACAACGCGTCCATGCCCAGTTTCAGAGGACGCGCCTCGACGGTGTCGTCCGGGTTGAACGTGAAACACGTCACTCCGCCGTACGCGGCGATGTACTGATCCTGCTTGCCGATCGGCTCGCCGAGGCGGTTGATCTCGATGTTGGCGGCGAGTTCCGCCAGTTCGTCCGGGTGGAGCAGCCGGCGGCGGTGCGCGTAGAGCGCCTTCAGGAGCGCCGTGGTGAAACTGCCGGACGAACCGAGCCCGGTACCGGCCGGGATGTCTGCGAGCGTCGTGATCTCGACCTGGGGCGTTCTGAACTCCAGCATCGCGAGCGCCTCGCGGATGATCGGGTGGTGGACGTCGCTGATGCGCTCGACGTGCTCGAGCCTGGAGTACTTGAGGAAGATGCCTTCCGTGAAGGGCCGCATCACCGTCACGTAGACGTACTTGTCGATCGCCGCCGCGATGAGGAACCCGCCGTGCTCGCGGTAGTAGGACGGCAGGTCGGTTCCCCCGCCGCCCAGCGTGATGCGCAGCGGGCTCCGCGTGATGATCATGATGGGACGTCTCTCGGTTCCTGCGGCCCGGTCCCGGCCGCATCCGGGCCTGACGCCCAGGCCATGTTCGACCGCCGATAGACCGCCTCGACGATGGCGAGCGCGGCCCGTGCGTCGGCAAGACCGGCCGCCGGATCGCGCCCTATGCGGATGTCCTCGAGGAACTCCGCAAACTCGAGCGCCCACGACTCGTCGCCCCGGACGTATTCCCACATCGTCGTCTCGGGCGGCCCCATCTCGGGGAGCATGCGGTAGAGGGTCAGCCGCTCGGGGCCGTAGCTGCCTCCAAGGCCCTCCACGTGCAGCTTGGCGTGGCGGCCGTAGATTTCCAGCGAGAACAGGTTCTTCCACTCCGTGCAGCTGACGTGCAGGAACGCCGTCTGCTGCCGTCGCGTCCGGAGCGTCAGGAACGCGTTGTCATCGACCGGCATGCGCCAGAAATAGGTGTGCGCGAAACCGTCGACCGTGACGAAATCCCCCAGGAACCAGCGGGACAGGTCGATCAGGTGCACGCCTTGATCGATGAGTTCCCCTCCGCCCGAGAGGGCGGGGTCGGCCCGCCACTCCTGATCGTAGCCGACACGGCCGCCGTGGCCGTACCGCCCGCGGACGAACAGGAGCTCGCCTGCGACTCCCGAGTCCAGCAGCGCCCGCGCCCGCTGAAGCGCCGGGTGGTAGCGGTGATTGAAGCCGACCCGGACCAAGCACCGGCTGTGCCGGGCCGCCTCGATGACCGCGTCGATCTCCGCGACGGAGCGGGCCGCGGGCTTCTCGACGAGAACGTGCTTCCCAGCCGACAGCGCGTGGCGCGTAACGGGCGCCAGAGCGTCATTGGTCGTGGCCACGACGACGATGTCGACGTCGCGGCGATCGACGGCCGACCGCCAGTCGTCCACGGCGGTCGCGCCTGGAAACGCGCGCGCGAGCGCGTCGGCGCGCTCCGGCTTCAGATCCGCGCACGCGACGAGGCGACCGCCCGCGAGCGCCCGCGCCCGTTTCTGTCCAATCAGCCCGCAGCCGACGATTGCGACGTTCGTGCGCACCAAGCCCTCCACGTCGACCTCAGGTCCTCAGGCCCGACGCGCCCGGACGAGCGGCAACCCGCGCGCCGGCGCCAGCCGCGCCGGTGGTCGCGCACGTCAGACCCGCCTCCCCAGTCAAGCGCGGTTCTCCAGCAGCCAGGGATTCTCCTGCAGGTAGTCGAGCGTCCGCAGGATGCCCTCGCGGATGGACAGGGTCGGACGCCACCCCAGATCCCGGATCTTCGTGCAGTCGAGGAAGATGAACGGACTGTCGCCGACCCAGCCACGCTCGCCGCCCGTGTACGTCCGAATCGGATCGAGACCCAGGTGTCTGGTGATCCAGGCGATTGAATCGTTGACCTGGCAGTACTCGTCCGTGCCGAGGTTGAAGATGTTCACGCGCCGCTGCGACCGCTCCATGGCGAGGAGCATGGCGTCGATGCAGTCTTGCACGTACAGGTACGACTTGCGCTGGAGGCCGTTGCCGAGCACCTTCAGTTCCCCTGGGTTGGCTCGAAGGCTCCGGTAGAAGTCGAAGACGTGCCCGTGGGAGTACCGCTCCCCGAGAATCGAGACGAACCGGAAGATGTAGCTCGTGAAGCCGAAGCCCTCTGAGTACGCTTGGATCAGCCCCTCTCCCGCGAGCTTCGACGCTCCGTAAAGTGACGTCTGGATCGGAAAGGGCGCGTGCTCGGGCGTCGGAAACACATCCGGCTCACCGTAGATCGACCCGGTCGAGGAGAACGCGATCCGCGTGATCCCGTTCGCGCGCATGGCCTCCAGAACGTGGAACGTCGCGATCGTGTTCTGGCGCAAGTCTCGATCCGGGCAGTCGGTGCCGAAGCGTACGTCAGCATTCGCAGCAAGGTGAAACACGATGTCCGCCCCAGCCGCGGCGCAGACGAGGGCCGGCAAATCCAGCACGTCTCCCTCGACCAGCGTGAAGCCTGCCGACCTGCCCGCCGATTCCAGGAAGCGCCGCTGACCAGTCGAGAAGTTGTCGAAGACGACAACCTCGTGACGGTCCCGCAGCAGCCTGTCCACGAGGTTGCTGCCGATGAACCCAGCCCCTCCGGTCACCAGGCAACGCATTGACATCCCGCGTCAAGGACCGACACGCGCCATCTGCCGGCTATCAGCGTTGGCATGCCACTCCATTCCATAACCCTTCAATCCTACTCGATCCGAAGCACCGCAAACCGCCGCTGTCGCGAGCCCAGCCGCAGAGACGGCCCCGCGACGCACGTATGCGGGCAGACCTCAGGTGGCGCAGAGGCGCCGGGGCGGCAGGTTGAACGTCCCCTCAGCGGACAGGCTCGGAAGGCGACGCAACGACGCGCCCGGCCGGCGCCGTGCTGAACGAGAGATCGAGGAACCCGACGGCGATCGGCCGGGCATCGGTCGACCGGGGATCGGCGGCGTTCAGCGGGACCGCATCGGGCAGAGACACCGACACCGTAAGCGCCGCGTACTTGGGTTCTCCCGACCAGTCGCGCGCCCGCACGGGAAGGCTAACCCACTCACGATCACGCAGCACCGCGACGGCATCCCATCCGGCGCCCCACGACAACCGGAGCGTGCGCGCCTCAAGGCGCGGCAGGCGATAGGGCTCGAGTTGCAGGTTCAGGAACATGTCCCGGTGGATCGGGATCCTCTCCCCGTCCGCCCTGAACATCAGCTCCACCGTGGTGCTCTCGTTCCAGCATCCCCACGGCTCCCTGCCGGCAAACCCCGTCAGCCTGACGGGCCGGAACGACTGACTGAACGGATAGACCCTGTCGAGGGACACGCTCGGCGGAGCGAGCAGGAGGCATCCGACGCCAGGAATGGTCACGGTGTCATCGTGGCCTGCCGCCGGGCAGTTGAAGCGATGGAGGAGCAGCGGGCGTTGTTTCGAGATCCACTCGGGTGCGGTGGGCACGTGCGGGAAGTAGCTGGCGCTCGCAAGATGCAGGACCTTGGTGCGGATGAAATACGGAGCGAGAAAGGTCGCCGGGCCCGCCTCGAGCTGCACGACGAGCTCCTTGAAGGACGGTATGCCATCGATGAGCGCCAGGGACCGCAGGCCGCCTTCGATCCGTCGCAATGGGGGTTCGTGGCGCGCGTGCACCAGGATGTTGCCCCCCACGAAGCCGCTCGCGGCCGCGACAACCAGGCCGGCGGCCAGCAGGCGGCCGCGCCGCGTGGCCATCGCGCGGCTGCCCGCCGGCGAGAGGACGAGCAGGCGAAGGAAACCGGCGAAGACGGCGAACGTCATCGGCAGCGTGAAATACGACGCGAACTTCCACTGCTGGTAGGACGGACCGAGCCGCAGGAAATAGGCGCAGTACGCCACGATGGAACCGGCGCCAAAGGCCGCGAAGGTCCGTTCAGTGACCGAGGCGGACCGGCGACAACGCCACCAGAACAGGGCGGTCAGTCCAATGGCGATGAGGCACAGCGCCGCGATTGCCCATGGACGATGCGCCTTGTCGCGCACGGTGATGAGATCGAAGTGCCCGGGCACGCCGAAGAGCGCCCGGGGCGAAATCAGGTCCAGTGGCCAGCCGGCCACGCCCGGCAGTGCCAGATAGCGGACCCAGTTCATCGACGCCGCGAAATGGCCGGGATCGACCGCGACGAGTCCGATCAGCGCCATCGCCACCGCGGCGGCCGAGCGCCCGAACCGTTTGACGTGGGCGCCCCACCCAGCGCGCCCGGCAGGCTCCGACTGGATCGATGCGACCGCGACGAGGCTCAGGATGATCGCCTGCAGGACGAGTCCCGCGACGAGGAAGGGCGGGTACAGGAAGACGAGCAACACGTGGTGCGCCCAGAAGTGGATGACGAGCGGCGGGTCCACCAGCCGTCGGCCCGGACGCTCGCCCGCCGTGATCCAGAGCAGGTGCAGCAGGACCGGCAGCGCCATCAACGTGGACAGGAAGTAGTTGCCCTCGACGTATCGGAAGAACGGGCCGCTGACGAGGACGCAGCCCACTGCGACCGCCCATACCCGGGGGACTCGGAAGGCCGCATGGGACATGCGCGCGACGGTCAGCCCTATCAGCCCGGCGCAGGCGAACTGCAACGGCATCGCGGCCGCAAGAGGGTCACGTCCGAACAATACCGAGAAGAATGCGAACAGGTAGAAGACCGCCGGGGACGCGTGATAGTAAACGTTCACGTACGAGAACCCAACGATGTTCGACGGGCCCAGCGTCTGGAAATGACGCGTGTGCACGAGGTAGTTGTAGAGATCCAGGTTGGCGTACGACGCCAGCGGCAGGAAGTCCCGCGACATCGGCGGCGTGAAGAACACGTAGCCGAGCGAGTAGAGGAGCGCAAATGCCAGGCACCACCCGAGTGTTGCGCGCGACACGACCTGCCGCGCCCGCAGTCCTTCGACGACCGCGCGACGCCGCGCCACCACCAGCACGACCGCGGTGGTCGAGAACACCAGACTGGTGGTGTTCAGGGGAATCTTGAGGCGGATTCCGAACCAGCAGAGAAGGACGTAGACGGCAGCGCCAAGCACCGCAGGCGACGCGTCGAACCGGAACTCCTGGGCCGGCGCGCCGCCACCATCCCGGGGCACGATGGCCAGGCCGCACAGATAGAAGAAGCCGAGACACGCCACTCCGGCGCCAATGCCGTGCGCAAGGGCCAGTAGATGCCAGGGGACGTTAGCCATCGTCACGCTTCCAGAGATACGCGGGCCGCGTTGGATGCCCGCCATGGAGCATAACCTATGAGCGGCCGTCGATCGAGAAGCGCGTCCGGCCGTGTCCGACCGATGGCGGGGCGACCTCGGGACACGCAGAGCCTCACGCCCCTGCAGGGCCGGGATACAATACCCTGCGCGTCGCGGGCCGACGCGGCGCGCATTGGGCGACGTCCATGGCCGAGGAACACGGTTCGTTTGTGCCTGTCGCGTCGCGACTCAACCGCGTCGTCCAGCACCTCAGCCGCGACGCGTTCGGCGGCCCGCGCGTGCTGAAGCTGGCGTGGGTGATCAACGTTCAGAAGGGCGGCACGATTCCCTTCATTGCGGCGCTCATGTGGTGGTACGAAGACACCTCGGCCGCCGCGTGGGTGTATCTCGGCCTTCACGGCGGCTACGGTCTGAGCTGGCTCGTCAAGGATCTCGTCGTCCCGGACCGCGGCTGGCAGCAGCGGGTCACCTTCGGCGGCGCCCTCCTCTCGTTCCTGCTCGTGCTGGCGCCCTACTGGGTGCTGCCGTGGCTCCTGATCTCGCCCGCGCTCGGGCCCGGTCATCCGCCGCCGACGCCCGCGCTCATGGCAGCTTGCACCGTCATCTTCACGGTCGGCCTCACCCTGATGCTCGGCGCCGACACGCAGAAGAACGCCACGCTCACCGCACGCCCGGGCCTCATCACGACCGGGTTCTACGCCCGTATGCGGCACCCGAACTACCTCGGCGAGATGCTGATCTACGGCTCATTCGCCCTGATGGTGCGCCACTGGATCCCGTGGGTCATCCTCGGCTTCATCTGGACGTTCGTGTTCATGACGAACATCGCGGCGCAGGAAGTCTCGCTGTCGCGCTATCCGGAGTGGGACCAGTACAAGAAGCGGGCGGGATTGCTCCTGCCGCGCCTGTTTCGACCCCGGGTCTGAAGCCCCCGGGGCTCCACCCTCGGAAGATCCGCGGCGCCACTTCCACTGAAGACCTGGGGCTCCAACACCGAATGGAGGCAGGGCCGTCGGGGCCGGCGGCTGCGCCGTACAAGCCCAGGGCCGCGGTTGCTCAAGCCGCGGCCCTGGACCCTCAAGGAGGAGGAGGAGGAAGAAACGACTACCCGGCGTTCACCGGTACGGCCGCAGGCACGAATGCCGCGGCGTGCTCAGGCACCATCTCCACCACCCGCCACGCGTCGCGCTCGTCGAGGATCCGCTTGGCGAACGCGGTGTGCAGCGCGTGGCCGGCCCGGTGGGCCACCAGGTGCCCGATGATCGGATAGCCCACCAGGGAGAGATCCCCGATGGCATCCAGAATCTTGTGGCGGACGAACTCGTCGTCGTACCGGAGCTGGTTGTTCAGCACCCCGGTCTCGCTCAGCACGATGGCGTTCTCGAGCGACCCGCCCAGCGCGAGGCCCTGCTGGCGCAGCATTTCCACCTCGTGCAGGAACCCGAACGTCCGCGCCGGCGCGATGTCGTCCACGAATGTGTTCTCGTCGACCCGCAGCGTGTGCGACTGGTGGCGCAGGAGCGGGTGGTCGAAGCTGATGCTGTAGGTGACCTTGAAGTAGTCCGACGGGTACAGCGAGATCAGCTTGTCGCCGCGCGACAGCGTGATCGGGCGCACGACCTTCAGGTACCGGCGCGGCGCGGCCAGCGTCCGCAGCCCGGCTTCCTGGATCAGGTAGACGAACGGCGCGGAGCTGCCGTCCATCACGGGCACCTCGCGGTGGTCCAGCTCGACGACGGCATTGTCGAGGCCCAGGCAGGTGATGGCCGCCAACAGGTGCTCGACCGTCTCGACTACCGCGCCGTCGTGCGACAGGCAGGTCGCGTGGTTCGTGCCGCCGACATGCGCCACCGACGCCGGAATCTCGATACCCAGGTCGCTGCGCCGGAACCGGATGCCGGTGTCCGCGGCTGCGGGCTTCAGGGTCAGGTTGACTTTGTGGCCAGAGTGGAGGCCGATACCGGCACAAGCCACCTGGCGTCGAAGCGTCCGTTGAAAGGTCATCGTCGTCTCGATGGTCCTGCGCATGGAACCATCCGGAATCAAGCAATCCGCGTTCCGACCGGTCGCAGATGTCGAATTATGTAACAACAAGTTTATATACAATCACTTACACGCTCATAACAGCCAGCGATTGCTGTCCTGAACGGCCGTTCTGTGGCAAAACAACCACGGGTCATACCGACTATAGCGTGGCAATTTGACCACACCGGTGGTGCCTGGCACCGTTCGCGGCTCCCGTCGTGCCTGTCACCGTTCAGCTCGCCCCCGGGGCGGCCGGCAGCACCTCGGCCAGCACCTGGCCCGTGTACGACGACCGCACCGCCGCCACCTCCTCGGGCGAGCCCTGCGCCACGATCCGCCCGCCCGCCTCTCCGCCGTCCGGTCCAAGGTCGATCAGGTGGTCCGCCGTCTTGATGACGTCGAGGTTGTGCTCGATGACGACGACCGTGTTGCCCTGGTCGGCCAGCTTGTTCAGCACGTCGAGCAGCTTCTTCACATCGTCGAAGTGCAGCCCGGTCGTGGGCTCGTCGAGGATGTACAGCGTGCGGCCGGTGCCGCGCTTCGACAGCTCCTTCGCGAGCTTCACGCGCTGCGCCTCGCCGCCGCTGAGCGTCGTCGCCGACTGCCCGAGCTTGATGTAGCCGAGGCCCACGTCCTGCAGCGTGCGCAGCTTGTTCGCCACCGGCGGGAAATGCTCGACGAGCGGCAGCGCCTGGTCCACGGTGAGCTCGAGCATCTCGGCGATCGAGCGGCCGCGGTACTTGATCTCCAGCGTCTCGCGGTTGTAGCGGCGGCCCTTGCACTCCTCGCACGTGACGTAGACGTCGGGCAGGAAGTGCATCTCGATGGCGATCACGCCGTCGCCCTGGCACGTCTCGCACCGGCCGCCCTTGACGTTGAAGGAGAAGCGGCCGGCCTTGAACCCGCGCGCCCGCGCCTCCGGGATGAGCGCGAACAGGTCGCGGATGAACGTGAACAGGCCCGTGTAGGTGGCCGGGTTCGAGCGGGGCGTGCGGCCGATGGGCGACTGATCGATCTCGATCACCTTGTCGATCAGATCGATGCCCTCGATGCGATCGTGCGGTCCGGGCTCGTCGCTGGCCCGATAGAGCGTCCGCGCCAGCGCGCGGTACAGAATGTCGTTGACGAGCGTCGACTTGCCCGACCCGCTCACGCCGGTGATGGCGGTCAGCAGGCCGAGAGGGATGCGCACGTCGAGGTTCTTCAGGTTGTTCGCCCGCGCGCCGCGGACGATGAGCTCGCCCCTGAGCGGGACGCGCCGCACCGGTGGCACGCCGATCATCCGTTCGCGCCGCAGGTACTGGCCGGTCAGCGACTCGCGGTCGCGGCGCAGCAGGTCGTCGGGCGTACCCTGGAAGATCACGCGGCCGCCGTGCTCGCCCGCGCCCGGGCCGAGGTCGATCAGGTAGTCGGCCGATCGGATCGTCTCCTCGTCGTGCTCGACGACGATGACCGTGTTGCCGAGGTCGCGGAGGCGCTTCAGCGTGCCGAGCAGCCGCCGGTTGTCGCGCTGGTGGAGGCCGATCGACGGTTCGTCGAGCACGTAGAGCACGCCGCGCAGGTTGGCGCCGATCTGCGTGGCGAGGCGGATGCGCTGGGCCTCGCCGCCCGACAGCGTGGCCGCGCTCCGTCCGAGCGTCAGGTAGCCGACCCCCACGTCCACCAGGAAGCGCAGCCGGTCGACGATCTCGCGGTGGACTCGGCCGGCGATCAGGTCCTCGCGCTCGGAGAGCTCGGTCGACTCGAACGCCGTCAGCGCGTCGGACACCGGCAGGGCGACAAGCTGCGGGATCGTGCGCCCCTTCACCTGGACGGCGCGGCTCTCGGGGCGCAGCCGGTCGCCGTGGCATCCCTCGCAGGGCCGGAGGGACCGATAGCGCTCGATGTCGGCCTGATCGACCCACGTGGCCTGATCGTAGCGCCGCCGCAGGTTCGGGATGATGCCCTCGAAGCCCTTGCCGTACGGGTCCTTCTGGCGGGCGGACGCGGAGGACCGCGCGGCTTTCCTCGGCGCGGGCTCGTCATCGTCATCCGCCGCGACGGCTTCGCGCGCCGGTCTTCCGCTCTCGTGACCGTTGCCGTTCCCGCGCGCCGCCGCCGGCCCGTAGAGCAGCAGGTCACGCGCGCGCTTGGGCAGCTTCCCGAACGGCAGGTTCACGTCGATGTCGAAGTTGCGGCCGATCGCCGTGATCGCTTCCGTCACCAGGTGCCGGTCGCCGGCCGCCCACGGCGCGATCGCGCCCTCGAGCAGCGACCGCGACGGGTCGGGCACGATGCGCTCGGGATCGAAGTCCCACAGCGCGCCCAGGCCCTGGCAGTCCGGACAACCGCCGTGGGGCGAGTTGAACGAGAACGCCCGCGGCGACAGTTCGGGGATGCTCAGGCCGCACTCCACGCACGCCAGCGTCCGCGAGAACAGCCGGTCGCCCGCGTCGAGGCTGTTGACCAGCACGATGTCGCCGGCAAGATGCAGGGCGATCTCGATCGAGTCCGTAAGGCGGCGCTCGATGCCCGGCTTCACGATCAGCCGGTCGACGACGATCTCGATCGAGTGGTTGCGCCGGCGGTCGAGGGCGATGTCGTCCTCGAGGGACCGCAGCTGGCCGTCGACGCGCGCCTTGAGGAAGCCGCGCTGACGCCAGGCGGCGAACTCCTTCTTGAACTCGCCCTTGCGGCCGCGCACGACCGGCGCGAGCACGTTGATCCGCGTGTCGTGCGGGTACGTCATCACCTGCGCCACGATCTGGTCCGTCGCCTGCGACGTGATGGCCAGGCCGCAGCGCGGGCAGTGCGCGACGCCGATGTTGGCGAACAGGAGGCGGAGGTAGTCGTAGATCTCGGTCACGGTGCCGACCGTCGACCGCGGGTTGGCGCCCGTGGTCTTCTGCTCGATCGACAGGGCCGGCGACAGCCCTTCGATCGAGTCGACGTCGGGCTTCTCCATCTGCTCGAGGAACTGGCGCGCGTAGGCCGAGAGCGACTCGACGTAGCGGCGCTGCCCCTCCGCGTAGATCGTGTCGAAGGCGAGCGACGACTTGCCGGACCCCGACAGGCCCGTGATGACCACGAGTTGGTTGCGCGGCAGGTCCACGTCGATTCCTTTCAGGTTGTGGACGCGCGCGCCGCGGATGGAGATCTGCCGGTGGCTCACTCTTCGATCGACCCGGGATTCGCCCTTCGACTCGCCGCCGTCGCGGCTCGCTCAGGGTGCGCCGTTCCGGCGCAGGGCCAGGCGTCTCTCCGGACTCCGGCTAGTGGCTGCTGGCTTCGGACGCCTTCCGGGGAGAGCACGGTCTCGGCAGGCGTCGTCGGACTTCGCCCAAATATGAAATTCTACCACGCGGGGGGCTATAATCGCCCCGCCCCGGCCAGGCGCCGCGGCAGGCCCGGAGGTGCAATGATCCCGTCGGTCGGACGCGATGTCATCCGCAAGGACGGGGCAGCAAAGGCTGCGGGCACAGCGCGTTACGTCGATGACCTGATGCTGCCGGGCCTGCTCCACGCCCGCACGATCCGGTCGTCCATATCCAGCGGCCACATCA
>Ga0316622_100002927_pt1 | contig 12021 bp, 11 predicted proteins | sample OWC_Aug_OW2_C1_D_FD_207646 | JGI IMG/M metagenome (GOLD analysis project Ga0316622, IMG submission 207646) | Wetland soil microbial communities from Old Woman Creek delta, Ohio, United States - OWC_Aug_OW2_C1_D5_C | ecosystem: Environmental > Terrestrial > Soil > Wetlands | place: USA: Ohio... | reverse complement strand
GGCCGCACGGACCGAGGACGACGCAGGCATAGTTGACACTATGTCGAGGAGCTCCGAGGGAGTACGGCCTTGAGATGCCGGCGTATCCGCGGTCGCAGCAGGAAGCTGGTGAGAAATGCGGGCTAGCGGCCGGAGACAATCTTCTGTCGCAAGCGAAACAGATCGTAGAACGCGCGCAGGATGACCCGCAGGTGGGCGCCCGTCTGCACCCCCGCGGGCCGCGGGTAGTGGTTGACTCCAACCTCGCGGATGCGGATCCCCTGCCGTACGGCGCGACCGTACATCTCGGCGTTGATCAGCGCACCGGTCGACTCCAGCGTCAGGTTGCGCAGGACGGTGCGGGGGATGAGTTTGAAGGCGCAGTTCAGATCCCGCACGCGCACACCCAGCATGACACGAACCAGGAACCCGCCGAAGAGCATGGCGTTGAGCCGGCGCACGAACGGGTCGCGGCGCTGAATGCGATAGCCGGTAACGATGCAGTCCTCGCTGGCGAGCGGCAGAAGCTGGTCCAGGTCTCGGATGTCAAACTGCCCGTCACCGTCCATGTAGAACACATAGCGCTTCTCGGCGGCATCGAAACCTGTGCGCAGCGCAGCACCATACCCGCGATTCTGTGGGTGGTGCTGCGGCCGAAGGCGTGGAAATTCCTTCTCGAGCTGCGTCAGGATCTCACCGGTTCGATCGCGACTCCCGTCATTGACCACGATGATCTCGTAGTCGAGACCGCGCTCGTCGAGGTACGCCGCGACGCGGCGGACCACGTCCTCGACGTTGGCCTCTTCATTGTAGGCCGGCAGAACGACCGACAGTTCCTGCACCGGGCTGCTCATCGCCTTGCTTTTTTGCTGTTCGCTCATACAATCTCGACGCCACGTGCGTGCCAATGATCGTTGCCTGTCCCAACTGCCTTACGCGCTTCCGACTCGATGCCACCCGCCTGCCCACCCCGCGGCCGATGTTGAAATGTTCACGCTGTCAAAACATCTTCCCGGGGCCGTGGGCGTCCACCAAGCCACGGCGCGGTCCGACCCCACCGCCGGACGCTTCGCACCAGGAAGAAAGCCTGTCGTTTTCCTTCGACCAAGAAGACGAATGGCATGACGAGCCACCCCCGGCGCCGCGCCTGCCGGAAGAGCAGTTCTCGCTCGACCTCGAAGACAGCGCAACTGGCGATGACATGGCCTCGTCCGAAAAACCGACACCACCTCGCGTGCCGGCCGAGCCGGCTCCCATGACTTGGGCGGAACCAGAGGATGAGGAGGAAAAGGGAACCGTGACTCCCCGCATTAGTCTTCGCCCGATTTTCATCTTCCTGGTGCTCGTGGTCTCCACGTACGCGGTGCTCGCCCGCACGCTCTACGCCAATTCCGAGTGGGCCGAGGATTTGTTGCGTCGCGCTCCGTTGCTGGGGAGCACGCTCGGCGGCCAGCTACTCACTGATCAAGTGGCGTTGATCGAGGTTCGGGGGACCTATCAGCGTTCCAAAGAGGGAAAGAACTTCCTCCTGATCACCGGACAGGCGCTCAACAATGCGCCCGTGCCGCTCATGCAGGTTCAGGTTCACGCGAAGTTGCTGGACGGGAACGGCAATGTGCTGGACGACAAGAGCGCCTTCTGCGGCAACTCGGTTCCGGCCAGCGTCCTTCGTGACCTCAGCCTGCACGTGGTCGAGATCATCCCCCGGCTGAAGCCCACCAACCGCTTCCTGATTGAGCCCGGAGAGAAGTCGCCTTTCGTGATCGTCTTCACTGATGTCGCCCCGCGGGCGGCCGAGTTCACGGCTGAAGTGGTCGCTGCTCAGCGTCAAGTCTGAGCCCCCTCCTCCTTTTTCTCCCCGCTCGGCTCGGCCCCCTCGTTCGGCTTCGGGGTCACATCGATTTCATCGGGCATCTTGACCGCCTTGCGAAAGTTGCGGATGCCACGACCCAGCCCCTCGCCAATCTCCGGCAGCTTGCCAGCCCCGAAGATGACCAGGACAATCACCAGAATGACGAGCAGCTCTCCGATTCCTAAGCCGAACATGTCTATGGCGCTTATACGCAAGCGTGGGAACCGGTGCAAGCAAGGGCCCGGGCCCGCGTAGGCCGCGTCAGTTTGCTACCGATGCCCGATCCGCTAGCATCCGGGGAACGATGAGCGACCGGCTGCGCCTTACCAATGCCGCACTGCTGTCGATGCTGCTGCATGCGGCGGCGATCAGCCTGATCGGGCTGGTTCGTCAGGTCGGCCCCTCCGCTCCGGTGCTTCCCGCCCTCGTCGATGTCGATGTGATCACATTACCGGCACCTGCACCCGCCGCGCCGGTCTCTCCGCCAGCTGCACCGCCGGTCGTGACAGCGCCCGCGCCCGAACCGCCCGCGCCAGCACTCCCGAAGGCGCAGATCGTCAGCCCCCCTGACGCCGGCAAGGAGGAGCCTCCCAAAGAGACCCGCTTCTTGAGCGACCGCGACGTGACGGTCGAACGGCAGACGATCCGGCGTGGTGAAGGTAGCGCCGATCAGACGGCCGAAGCACCGAAGGCACGCGTGGAAGCCAAAGCCAGCCGCGGGGGTGCCGCGAAGCGACAAACCGAACCCTCGACGGCGGGTGCGCCTCCGGCGCCACCACCCCAGGTGGGGGCGATTCCCGGTCTCGAGGAGTTGCTCCCCAAGGCTGGACAGCTCGCGCGCGAGGGATACGGGGAGACCGGAGAAAGCGGCGACACCGCCACGACCGAGAGCGAGAAGCCAGAGCGTCGCGACGTGCTGAGGTTTGCCGACGCCGGAAGACCCGGCAGGCGTGGCACGCTCGACTTCATTCCCGACGTGCAGGAAGGCGACATCACGCTGCTCAACACCAAGGCCGAACGCTTTGCCCCGTTTGTCCGCCGCGTGGCTCAGCGCGTCTTCCAGACTCAGGTGATCTCGCTCAGGCGCGATCTCCCACACGCAGCCATCAGCGCCCAGGAGTCGGTGACGGTCGAGGCGATCATGAACCGGCGCGGCAATCTCGTTTCGGTTCAGATCACCGACCAGTCCTCGACGGCTTCCACTGGCCTCGATCGCCACCTCCAGCGCGCGTGCCACCAGGCGTTCTTCGACTTGAATCCCCCCGCCGGCGCCGAAGCGGCCGACGGCAACATTCACTTCCTCTTTCGAACGCAGATCGAGGTCTTCGTCGCCCCCAATGGCCTCGTGGGCTACGGGGGACTACTGACGGCGGGGCTGCTGTAAAGAAAGGCAAAAGTCAAAAGGCAAAAGTTCGAACCAAGAAGCATCTGGCGCTTGTTGCCTTTTGCCTTTTGCCTTTTCAGATCCCCTCTCCCGGCGGGAGGGAAAGCAGCGGCTTCGGATACCACCGCAGCACGGGGCGGCGGGCGGCGCGGGCTTCGTCGAGGCGGCCGACGGGCGTGCGGGTTGGGGCGCGGTGGAGCAACTCGGGCTCCGCGCGCGCTTCGCGCGCGATGGCGAGCATGGCGTCGATGAACTGATCGAGCGTCTCCTTGCTCTCGGTCTCGGTCGGCTCGATCATGATCGCGCCGCTGACGACGAGCGGGAAGTAGATCGTCGGCGCGTAGAAGCCGTAGTCGAGCAGGCGCTTGGCAATGTCGAGCGTCTTGATACCCGCATCCTCGAAGCCCTTGTCGCTGAGGACGCACTCGTGCATGCACACGCCGGGGTACGCGAGGTGATAGGTTTCCTCGAGTCTGGCGCGGATGTAGTTGGCGCTCAGCACCGCCATTGCCGACGCTTGCGCAAGCCCCTCACCGCCCATGGCCTTGATGTACGCGTAGGCGCGGACGAGCATGGCGAAGTTGCCGTGGAACGACCGCAGCCGGCCGATGGAGCGGGGTGGCGTTTCTCCCCAGCGCAAGGTGTCGCCCTCGCGCACCAGGCGGGGCGCCGGCAGGTACGGCGCAAGAATGGCCTTCACCCCAACCGGTCCCGCGCCGGGTCCGCCACCGCCGTGCGGCGTGGTGAAGGTCTTGTGAAGATTGAACTGCAGCGCATCCGCTCCCATGTGTCCGGGCTTGGCCACACCCATGAGCGCGTTCAGGTTGGCGCCGTCGAGATAGACGAGCCCGCCGCGGGCATGCACCACCTCCGCCACCTGCATGATCTCCCGCTCGAACAGCCCGATCGTGTTCGGATTGGTGATCATCAGCGCCACCACACTTTCGTCCATCGCGCGGCGAACGGCGTCCGCATCGATCAAGCCAACGCGGTTGCCTTCGATGGGCTGTACCCGGTAGCCCACGAGTGCCGCGCTGGCGGGATTGGTTCCGTGCGCGCTGGCCGGGATCAACACGGTGCGGCGCGGATCACCCCGGTCGGTGTGATAGGCACGAAACATCTTCATCGCGGTCAGCTCGCCCTGGGCCCCGGCGGCCGGCTGCAGCGACACGGCGTCCATACCGCTGATCTCCGCCAGCATCTCCTGCAACTCCCAGAGGAGCTGCAGCGCCCCCTGCGCGTACGCATCCGGTGTCAGCGGATGAAGCGTGGTGAACCCAGGCAGCCGGGCGAGGACCTCGTTCGTCACCGGGTTGTACTTCATCGTGCACGAACCGAGCGGATAGAACGTCGTGGCCGCGCTGAGATTCCACTGTGACAGCCGCAGAAAATGACGGAGGACGTCGGGCTCGCTCACCTCCGGGAAGCTCTCGATCGGCTCGCGGACGAGATCGGCGGGGAGGAAGTCGGTGGCTGCGGACGTGGGGGCTTCCAGATCGCTCGCCACCCGCCCCGGCCGGCTGCGCTCGAATATGGGAGGCTCGTCGAGCAGCAACCCGGCTTGCTTACCGGTTCCTTGCGCCGTCATTGGGAGAACATTTCACCACGGAGGCACAGAGAGCACGGAGAGAACGATTGAGGAGATGCACTTGCCATGCTTTTCTAAGACCTCTTCTCTGTCCTTCCTCCGTGATCTCTGGGTCTCCGTGGTGGGAAAATCCCGTTGCTATGCAAGCACCTCGACGAGCCGATCGATCGCCGACGGGGTGTGCACCTCGGTCACCGCGACCAGCAGTGCGTCCGCCAACTCCGGGTACCAGCGGTCAAGCGGAACTCCCGCGAGCACCCCGGCACGTTCGGCCCGTTCCAGAGCGGCCTGACCGTGCTCGCCGCTGATCACGAACTCGTTGAAGAACGGCCCGCTGAAGCGTCGCCGCCAACGACCGCTGGCACAGAGTCGCTCCTGCGCGCGGTGGGCACGTTCCAGATTGAGGAGCGCCAGGCGCCGTAGCCCGTGCTTTCCCAGCAAACTGAGGTAGACGGTCACCGCCAGGGCGATGAGGCCATGGTTGGTGCAGATGTTCGACGTCGCTCGCTCACGGCGGATGTGTTGCTCGCGAGTCGCCAGCGTCAGCACGTATCCGCGGCGTCCCTCACCATCGACCGCCTCCCCAACCAATCGTCCAGGCATGCTGCGCACGTGACGCATGTGGGTCGCGAACAGGCCGACGCCCGGTCCGCCGTACGAGAGCGGAACACCGAGGCTCTGCCCTTCGCCCACCGCGATCTCGGCCCCGAGCGTTCCCGGCGCCTGCACCGCGGCGAGCGCGAGTGGCTCGGCGGTGGCCGTCACCAGCATCGTCCCTGATCCGCCCAGGGCGGAGTGGATCGCGCGAAGATCCTCGATCACGCCGAAGAAGTTGGGGTACCCAACCACGACCGCGGCGGTCCCGCTGTTCACGTGCTGCCTCAACCAGCCCAGATCGACCCGCCCGTCCTCGCCAAACGGCGCCTCGAGCACCTCGACATCACCGGTGCCGAACAGGTAGGTTGACACCACCTGCCGGTACTCGGGGTGCAGCGATCGCGCGAGAACGATGCGATGGCGCTTGGACTGGATGCGCAGCGCCATCAGCACGGCTTCCGCCGTCGCCGACGCCCCATCGTACATGCTCGCGTTGGCAACCTCGAGGTCGAAGAGCATCGCGACAAGGGTCTGGAACTCGAAGATCGCCTGCAGCGTTCCCTGGCTGACCTCCGGCTGATATGGCGTGTATGCGGAATAGAACTCCGCCCGCTGCAGGATCTGATCGACGACCGCCGGAACGAAATGGGAGTAGGCGCCGGCGCCGAGAAACGAAAGGCAGCCGGACGCCGTGTTCGACGCTGCCAGCTCCTCGAGGGTCCGCCACACGTCCTGCTCAGAAAGGCCGGGCGGCAGGTTGATCGCGGCGCGCGAACGCAGCACCTCAGGAATGTCGCGAAAGAGATCCGCCACCCCTGAGACACCGACCGACGCGAGCATCTCGCGGATGTCGTCGGGCGTGTGGGGAAGGAAACGCATGGGACGAGTAATCAAGGGATCAAGGGATCAAGGGATCAAGGGATCAAGGGATCAAGGGATCAAGGGATCGAGGGATCGAGGGATCGAGGGATCGAGGGGCCGAATCCCGAAGTCGTCAGGGGGTCTTGGTCCGCACGAAATGCCACGATGTCTTCGCCATGGATGCGGATCGCAGGTCCAAGCCCCCTTGACCCCTCGGTCCCTTGATCCCTCCGTCACTCCTCCTGCTCGGCCACGAATCGTTCGTACGCCTCGGAGTCCAGAAGATCATCCAAATCGGTGGGATCGGCCATCTGGATCTTCACCATCCACCCATCGCCGAACGGGTCTTCGTTGATCATGTCCGGGCTGTCGGGAAGGTCGTCGTTGACCTCTGCCACGACACCGCTCACCGGCGCGTACACGTCCGACACCGCTTTCACCGACTCGACCACGCCCATCGCCTCGTCTTTGGTCACCTTGTCACCGACCGCGGGGAGTTCGACGAAGACAATGTCTCCGAGCTTGTCCTGGGCAAAGTCGGTAATGCCAACCGTGGCCACGCTGCCTTCGACCAGAACCCACTCATGCTCACGCGAGTATTTGAGATCTTCGGGAAACTCCATCACTCTTCTCCTCGTCTCATATCTTCGGTCGGACCTTTGATGAACCGCCCTGCTCCGGCCCGTCTTGTCAGTGACCCCTCTGTGCGCTGGCGGCAACCGGCCTTTCCCGTCTGCGTCGGTAGAATGGCAGGGCAACAACCTCTGCGGCCGCCGGCCGATTGCGAATTTCCACCGCCAGCCTGGTACCGACATTCTTACAATCGGGCATCACATAGCCCAGCCCCACCGCCTTTCCAAGCGTCGGCGACTTGGTTCCACTCGTCACCTGCCCGACGATCTCGTCGTCGCGTCGGATGGCGTATCCTTGTCTTGGAATCCCGGGGTCCAAGAGCGTGATTCCGACCAGACAGCGGGGCACGCCGTCGCGCTGCTGCCGAACCAGGGCGTCGCGGCCAATGAAGTCGCCTTTGTCGAGGCGCACGAACCGATCCAAGCCGGCCTCCAGTGGGGTCGTCTCGCGCGTCAGCTCATGCCCGTACAGCGGCAACCCCGCCTCCAGCCGCAGTGTGTCACGAGCCCCAAGACCAGCGGGCAGAAGCCCGAAGGCCTTGCCCGCCTCCAGCAGGGCACCCCAGAGGGCTTCGGCGTCGCGCGGAGCGCAATAGAGCTCCCACCCGTCCTCTCCGGTGTAGCCGGTATGCGCCACGATTGCCTCGCAACCGGCGACCTGGCCCTCAACAAACCAGAATGCCGGCACACGATCGAGCGGCAGTGCGGTCAGCCCGGCGAGAATCGCCGTCGCACGCGGTCCCTGCAGCGCAAGCTGCGCGAAGTCGTCACCGCGATCCACGATCGTGGCACCACGCCCGTGCTCCCGCATCCAGGTGAACACCGCTTCGCGGTTGCCGGCGTTCACACAGAAAAGATAACGGGTCGCAGAGAAGCGGTAGACGATGACGTCGTCGACGACCCCGCCGTTGGGAATGCACAGCATGGTGTACTGCGCCTGCCCATCCCGAAGGCGACCGACGTCGTTGACCGTGAGAACCTGGCAGGTCGCGAGCGCCTCGGCGCCGCGCACCTCGATCTCGCCCATATGGCTGACATCGAAGAGGCCGGCGGCGGTGCGCACGGTGACGTGCTCGTCGATGATGCCGCGGTACTGCACCGGCATCTCCCAGCCCGCAAAGTCCACCAGGCGCGCCCCGAGCGCGCAGTGCGCCGCGTACAACGGCGTCCGCCTCATCCAGACCCCGCGATGGTCCGCCGGGCGCTCTCCTGACGCCGTGCGGCGTCCACGGTGTTCTTCATCAGCATGGCCACCGTCATGGGGCCGACCCCACCGGGCACTGGCGTGATGTACCCGGCACGGTCCTTCGCCGTCTCGAATTCCACATCGCCGACCAACCGCCCCTCGGGTGAGCGGTTGATGCCGACATCGATGACGACCGAGCCGGATCGCACCCACTCGCCACGGATCTCGTGGCGTCGCCCGATCGCGGCTACCAACACATCGGCCGCGCCCACCTCCTCGCCCAACGCGCGGGTACGGGAGTGGCAGATGGTGACCGTCGCGTGCCGCTCGAGCAGCAGGAAGGCGACGGGTTTGCCAACCAGGTTACTACGTCCGACCACCACCGCGCGGGCACCGCGCAGGTCGACCCCGGTGGAGTCAATCAGCCGCATGATCCCGAGCGGCGTGCACGGCCGCATGCCCTCCTGTCCCATGACCAGTCGCGCTTGATTCAAGGGATGCAGCCCGTCCACATCCTTGTCCGGATCGATCGCATCGATGATCACCGCCGGTCGAATCTGGGCCGGCAGCGGCAGCTGGACGAGAATGCCATGCGCCTCGCGCTGCGCCTTCACTCGATCCACCAACGCGAGTAACTCCGCTTCCGTCGTCTGCGCCGGCAGCTCGTGCGCCATCGAAACAATGCCACATTCGGCGCAGGCGTTGCGCTTGTTGCGGACGTAGGTCGCCGAGGCCGGATCGTCTCCCACCAAGATCGTGGCGAGCCCCGGCGCCACGCCGAACTCCGCGCGAAAGCGGCTCACCTCGTCGCGCACTTCGGCACGGACGACCTGCGAAATTGCCTTGCCATCGATGATTGTCGCCATTGGAATGTCTCACGGCCTATAGCGGTTAACGTATCGCTTGCCAATGCTCCTCACGACATGCGCCTCACGACGCGCGGGCGCGCCGGAAGCACGTCTGCCGGAAGCACGTCTGCTTGACCGTTCTCTGGACCTCCGCTAACTCCTGGCGACAACGGGACGGCAGGAGCAGCGATGATCGTTGGGGTACCCAAGGAAATCAAGGCGGACGAAAATCGGGTGGCGATCACGCCGGCGGGCGTCGCGGCGCTGGCCGCCCACGGCCACCGCGTGCTCGTCGAACGCGGCGCCGGTGCCGGGAGCGGGCTCAGCGACAGTTTGTACCGGCACGCCGGCGCAGCCGTCGCCTCGACGCGCGACGTGTGGCGCCGCGCCGACTTGATCCTGAAGGTCAAGGAGCCGCTGTCACCAGAGTACCGCTACTTGCGTGAGGACCTCATCGTCTTCACGTACCTGCATCTTGCCGCCGATCAAGCGCTCACGGGGGAGCTGGTGAAACGGAAAGTCAGCGCCCTCGCCTACGAAACCGTGCAGCTCGCCGACGGCTCCCTTCCCCTGCTGGCCCCGATGAGCGAGGTTGCCGGCCGCTTGGCGATTCAAGTCGGCGGGTGGTGTCTCGAGGCGCAAAATGGCGGCAGTGGTGTCCTACTGAGTGGCGCGTCCGGGGTCCGGCCCGGGAAGGTCGTGATCCTCGGCGCCGGCATCGCCGGCACCAACGCCTGTCAGATCGCGGCAGCGACCGGAGCGCACGTCAGCGTCATTGACAAGAATCCCGCCAAGCTGCGCTACGTCCACGACATTCTCGGCGGTCACATCACCACCGTCATGTCCAACCGCGCCAACATCGAGGAGGAGGTGCGCGGGGCAGACCTCGTGGTCGGCGCGGTGCTCGTCACCGGCGCCAAGGCGCCGCGGCTGATCTCGCGCAAGCTTGTCCGAGCCATGCGTCCCGGGTCGGCCATCGTGGACATTTCGATCGATCAAGGCGGGTGCAGCGAGACCTCGCGGCCCACGACGCATCATCAGCCCATCTATGTGGTGGACCGCATCGTTCACTACGCGGTCACCAACATGCCCGCCATCGTGCCGCACACGTCCACCTACGCCCTCACCAACTCCACCTTGGAGTATGCGCTCGCCCTCGCCGACAAGGGCCTCCAACCCGCCCTGCGCGAGGATGCGGCGTTGCAGCGCGCCGTCAACACCTTCGGCGGGCACGTCACCCACCGGGGCGTTGCCGAAGCGTTTGGCCTCGATCATATGCCGGTCGAACAGCTGATCTGAGCCTCGATCAACGTGAGGCGCAGGGTGAATCCAGAGGGCCTCGCCGGCACGCCTGACGACTCGCGGCTCACGCGTCGCGGGCCATGTTCTTCCGAGCGCGTACCCTTGCCAGCGCCGCCGCTGCGTGAGAAGTTTCGGCCATGCCCGCCCCCCCACACTTGACTCACGTGGCCCTCCACGTCCGCGACGTCGCCGCCACGGCGGACTTCTACCAGCGCTACGTGGGGCTGCATATTGTCCACGACCGCACCGACGCCGGCGTGCGGGTCGTCTGGCTCGGCGAGGAGGAAACGGACCCGGCGTTCGTGATCGTCGCGATCGGAGGCGGAATGGGCGGGTACTTGCCGCCACTCGCCAATCATCTCGGCTACGACGTTCCCTCACGGGACGCGGTCGATGAGATCGCGGCGCGCGGCCGAGCCGAGGGAATCCTCGTCGAAGGACCCGTGTACGCCGGTCCGATCGTCGGCTATTTCTGTATGCTCCGTGATCCCGACGGGAACGTTGTCGAGTTCTCCCACGGCCAGCCGATTCGTCCGGCAGACATCCGGTAGACAGCCGCCAGAGATCCCACGTCTCGGCGTCACCGCACGCTGGCATGCGGACGCGGACACGCGGCAATTTGGAATTCTACTTCCGCTCCAAGCCAGCGAGATACGCTTGGATGCTGGCCGCCGTGGCCGGCGACGCCCCCAGCTGCAGCGCGCGTTTCAGGTGCTCGACGGCTCGCTCTCGCTCGCCCTTGATCGCGTACACCTGCCCGAGAGCGGCCTCGATATCAGGATCGTGGGGGCTGAGCTCCTGGGCCCGTTGAAGAAACCGGAGCGCGTCGTTGGCAGCATCCGAACTGGCGCCACCAGCCTGCAGCATCGCCAGGCCCAGATTGAAGAGCGTGTCGGCGGCGTTGGGATTGGCATCGAGGGCACGCTGATAGTAGGCCGTTGCGCGCGCATAGTCCTTCTCCTGCATCGCCAAGGTTCCGAGATTGTTGTACGCGATCTGCACCCCGCTCGGGCTGTTGCGACGCTGGAGGGCCAGTTCGAAGCACCGGCGCGCGTCGTCGACGCGGCCGCGCTGCTGATATGCCGTGCCGAGGCTGCGGATCGGAAGGCCGGCCGTCTGGCTTTTTTCGGCGGTGTCTTCCCATAGGCTGACGTCGTCGTGCCAAATCCGGTTGCGACGGATCGTTCCGATCGTGGCTGCGATCACCATCAGGGCAGCGCCGGTCATGACGATCCCGGCTGGCACCGACGCTCGTCGCGCCTGCAGCAGCTGTTTCACGCCGTAACCGGCCAGCAGACAAAACCCAACCGACGGCAGATACAGGTACCGCTCCGCCATCGGTGCATCGGGAATCCTCCAGACGACCGGCAATGAAGGTCCCAGCGTCAGCCCCACCCAGAGCACAAGGAAGGCGGGGACTCTCTCCGCGTGCCGCCACCACCAGACGCACGCGCCGATGCCACCGGCGACGGCAACGACGGTCAGCGCAAGGAACCCGGCGCCGGTGGGCACGGTGTCGATATAAGCATTGAGCCCCACGGGCCAAGCGAGCTTGAGCCCGTATGCGCCAATCGCCCCGACGAGATCCCTGAGCGAGCGCCTAACCGTCGCCGTGCCAGCGGCGTGGCCGATGAAGTCGCCCAACGCAGCGCGTCGGAGGAGCAGATAGATGGCCGTCGCAGCAATCGGTCCGGCGTAACGCCGCAGCCAGACACGGGCGTCGGCGGAGCGAGTGCGGCGCTCACCCGACGCGAGCACGTCGTACAGCAGGAGCAGTGGCAGCACGGCGATG
>Ga0316622_100002924_pt1 | contig 12025 bp, 6 predicted proteins | sample OWC_Aug_OW2_C1_D_FD_207646 | JGI IMG/M metagenome (GOLD analysis project Ga0316622, IMG submission 207646) | Wetland soil microbial communities from Old Woman Creek delta, Ohio, United States - OWC_Aug_OW2_C1_D5_C | ecosystem: Environmental > Terrestrial > Soil > Wetlands | place: USA: Ohio... | reverse complement strand
AGCTTCACGGAGAGGATCGCCGCCTGCAGCGAGTCGAGGCGGCTGTTGAGCCCCGGCTCCTCGTGGTGGTACTTCTTCTTCGACCCCCAGTTCCGGAGGAGGCGGAGCCGGTCGGCGAGGGCGTCGTCGTTCGTCGTGATCGCGCCGCCGTCCCCGTAGGCGCCGAGGTTCTTCCCCGGGTAGAAGCTCCAGGTGGCCGCGACGCCGAGGGAGCCCGCCGGGCGCCCCTTGTAGGTCGCGCCGTGCGCCTGCGCGGCGTCCTCGACGAGGAGGAGGCCGTGCTCGCGGGCGATCGCGGCGAGGGCGTCCATGTCGGCGCAGCGCCCGTAGAGGTGGACGGCGAGGATCGCCTTCGTCCGCGGGCCGATCGCCTCGCGGACGCGGGCCGGGTCGAGGAGGGCGTCTTCCTTCCGGACGTCGGCGAGGACCGGCTCGGCCCCCGCGAGCGTCACGCCGATGGCGGAGGCGATGAAGGTCATCCCCGGGACGATCACCTCGTCCCCGGGCCCGACGCCGAGAGCGCGGAAGGCGAGCTGGATGGCGTCCGTGCCGTTCGCGACGCCGACGGCGTGACGGGCGCCGCACGCGGCGGCGAAGGCGCGCTCGAACTCCTCGAGGGGAGGGCCGAGGATGAAGCAGGTCTCGTCGAGGACGCGCTGCATCGCGGCGGCGATCTCGGGGCGGATGGAGGCGTACTGGGCCTTCAGGTCCACGAGGGGGATCGTCACGTCGGGTTCTCCGGGATGCGGACGAGAATCGAGCCCTCGCGGATCGAGCGCGCGGCGGCCTCGAGCGCGCGGACGACGCGGAGCCCCTCCTCGCCGCTGTTGAGCGGCTCCCGGCCGGTCGCCACGCACTCGAGGAAGTGCTCGCACTCGGCGGCGAGCGGCTCGCGCCCCTCGAGGAAGGGGCTCACGACGTCCCCGTTTCGGACCATCATCCGGAAGGAGCCGAAGGTGTCGGAATAGCGGGCGTCCCGCTCCACGGCAACCGACTTGTGGTAGATGCGGACCGGCTCGGTGAGGTCCATGTCGTTCCAGACCACCATCTCGCTCGTCCCGACGACGGTGATCTCGCGGACCTTCTTGGGGTTGAGCCAGCTCGCGTGGACCGAGGCCATGACGCCTCCGGGGTAGTCGAAGGTCGCCACGACGACGTCCTCGACGCCCGGCGTCAGCCAGGACTGGCCGCGCGCCGTCACGGCGAGGGGGCCGGCGCCGAGCCAGTAGTCGAAGATCGAGAGGTCGTGCGCGGCCAGGTCCCAGAGGGCGTTCACGTCGCTGCGGAAGGGGCCGAGGTTCGTCCGCGTCGCGAAGATGTACTGCAGGCCCGACAGCTCCCCGCTCTGAATGAGCCGGCGGATCTCGCGGATGCCGCTGTTGAAGAGGAAGATGTGGCCGACGGCGAGGACGACCCCTTTCTCCTTCGCGAGGGCCAGAAGCTCCTCCCCCTCGGCGGACGAGCGGCAGAGGGGCTTCTCGACGAGAACGTGCTTCCCGGCTTCGAGCGCGGCCTTCGTCAGCGCGTAGTGCGACTCGACCGGCGTTGCGATGACGACCGCCTGCGCCCCGGGGTCGGTCGCGGCGGCGAGGGAGTCGGTCGTGAGGCGGTAGTCCCCCGGGATCCGCTTCCGGACGAGCTCGAGCCGCTCCACGGAGACGTCGCAGACGGCTCCCACGCGGGCGGCGGGATGGGTCGCGAAGATCCGGAGGATGTTCGGACCCCAATGCCCGACCCCGAGGCAGTTGACGGTGATGCGGTCGGGCAAATCTCGGCCTCTAGCTCCGGATGCGCAGGCCCAGGAGGAACACCGGTTTCAGTATATCCCACCATCCCGTGACGGGACGCATCTTGGTCTGGCCGAGCGCTTTGGGCGGATAGACCTTCGTGCAGGGAACCTCCTCGTGCCGGTGCCCGAGAACGATCATCGAGAAGAGGAGGTAGACCTCGAGGGCGTACCCGTCGAGCCATGGCTGCGAAAGGTCGATGCGCGGGTCGGCGAGCGCGGCCAGCCGGACGGCCCGGAAGCCGTTCGTCGTCTCCGTGAGCCTCTTTCCGGTGAAGAGGCTCATCAGGAAGGGGTGGAGGCGCGTGGCGAGCTTCCGGTAGAGCGGCATCTCGCCGCCGTACTGCCCGCCGGGGAGGAAGCGCGAGCCGACGACGAGGTCGGCGCCCCGCTCGACGATCGGGTCGAGAAGACGGGGGATCTCCGCCGGCTCGTCCTTGTTGTTCCCGGCGAGGATGACGGCGACGTCGAAGCCGCGCGAGGCCGCGATCCGGAGCCCCTCCCGGAGGGCGAAGCCGACCCCCATCACGGAGCCGAGCGAGACCACCTCGGCGCCCCCGGCGCGCGCGACGGCGGCGGTCCCGTCCGTGGAGCCGTCGTCCACGACGAGGAGGAGATCGACGAGGTCGCGCGGGATCCGCGAAACGACGAGGCCGATCTTCTTCTCCTCGTTCCAGGCGGGGACGATCGCGGCGATCCGCCGTTCGCGGTACACGCGTCAGTCCGCGCGGCGGATCGCCTGGCCGTCGGCGACGAAGCGGGTCCCGCAGGCCGGGCAGAGGAGACCGGCGGGGAGGACGGCCCCGCAGACGCAGGCCCACCCCCTCGGGCGCGCCGGGTTTCCGGCGACGAGGCGGTGGGAGGGGACGTCCCGTGTCAGAACGGAGCCGGCCCCCGCGAGCGCGAACTCCCCGATCGTCAGCCCCGGCAGGACGACGACGCCGGCGCCGAGGCTCGCGCCGCGCCGGACGAGGGTCGGGAGGAGCCAGTTCGACTCCGCCTCGTACCGCCGCGCCGCGGAGGGCATCCGCGGACTCCGCGGGTTCCGGTCGTTCGTGAAGATGACGCCCGGCCCGACGAAGACGTCGTCCTCGAGCGTGACTCCGCGGAAGACCATCACCTGGTTCTTCAGGGTGACGCGGTCCCCGACGACGACGCCCGACTCGACGAAGACCCCTTCGCCGATGTTGCAGTGGCGGCCGACCCGGGCCCCCTTCATGACGTGGGCGAAGGCCCAGATCCGCGTTCCTTCGCCGACCTCGTCCGAGTCGCAGAGAGCCCGCTCGTGTACGAACGTCATATGCGGCGGAGCCGACTTCTCTTTCCGCGTCGCCTCTGAGATTCTAGCAACGTGCAGAGCGGCGCGGAGCGGCGGAAGGGGCCCCTCGCGGTCCTGGTCGGCGCCTTCGCGGCCCTCTCCCTCGGGCTCTTCCTCGTCGTGGGCCTCCGGGGCGCGGAGGCCGCGGCCAAAGGCGAGAGGGTTCTCGGTGTTCTCGACCCGGCCTTCAGCCTCGCGAGGACGGCCGGGCGCGCCGCGCTCGTGGCCGGCTTCGAGCACGCCCTCTTCCTGGCCGGAGCCGTCGCCGTCCTCGCCGCCGCCCTCGCGATCGCCGGCCTCCGCCGGACGCCGCGGGACGCGGCCCTCCCGCTGCTGGCCCTCGGCGTCGCCCTCGCCGGATGCGGGGAGGCGCTCCTTCTTTCCGGCCGGGGGCGCGCCGGGGCGGTTCTTCTCGGCGCCGGGGCCGTCGCGGCGCTCGCGCTGGGCCTCGTCCGGCCGCTCCGGAAGCTGGCCGGGTTCCCCGGTCCCCCGTCCGCGGATCCCGCCTCGCCGGTCACGCGCGCCGAGGTGGGGGCCGTCTTCGGGCTCGTCGTCGCCGGGCTCCTCGTGCGGGCCTGGGCGCTGACGGAGCTTCCGAGCCTCTTCGACGACGAGCCGATCTACATGCTCGTCCAGAGCGCGACCCTTTCCGGGCTGAAGCGCTACTTCGAAACGGAGCTGCTCGGGACGGGAAACGGGATCTTCCACCTCATCACGAACTTCTTCTTCTACCGCCTCTTCGGCGGGTCGTGCTTCACGGTGCGGCTGACCGCCCTCTTCTGGGGAGTCGCCGCGATCCCCCTCTTCTACGGCCTCATCCGGCGGCTGGCCGGGAGGGGGCCGGCTCTTCTGGGGACCCTCCTCTTCGTCTGCGCCCCGGAGCAGCTCTTCTGGTCCCGGAACGAGAACTCCTTCTTCTCCCTCGTGGCGATCGTGGCCCTCGTCACGGCCCACCTGACGCTCTGGCTCGTCCGGAGCCTCTCCTTCGGCGCCGCCCTCGCAACGGCGGTGTGGATGCCGGTCTGCCGCTTCTTCTACACCCCCTCGTTCGTGATGTTCACGCTCCCGCTGATCCTCCTCGGGCACGCGCTCCTCTTCCAGCGGGAGGCTCGGAGGCGGGCGTGGTTCCTCGTCCCGACCCTTCTCGGCGGCCTCGCCCTCTGGATCTTCAGCCTGTCGCTCTTCCTCTACCCGGTCCGTGGCCGCTGGGAGTTCATCCACCCCGCGAAGGTGCGGGGTGAGGTGGCGTGGCGCGGAGGGATCGCGCCGGACGCCCCGGCGCTCACGGTGGCGAAGGTACAGGCGGCGCGGATCGCGACAAACGCGGCGTCCGTCGTCCGGGGCCTGGCGGACCACCAGGCCTACAGCTCGCACTGGTACGGGCGGTTCCACGTCTCGGGCGCGCACCGGAGCGACGTCGTGGCCGGCCTCTTCGTCCTGTCCCTCCTCGCGGCCGCCTGGCTGCTCGTGCAGCCGGGGGACCTCCGGGCCGTCCTGCTCCTCGCGTGGCTCGGCATCGGGCTTCTCCCGGCGGTCATGAGCGACGAGCCCGAGGCCCGCCGGTTCGCCCTCGTCTTCCCGGCACTCCTCGCCCTCTCGGCGGTCTTCGCGGGAGCCGCGGCGCGGATCGTCCGGTCGGCCCTCAGGCCGCGGGGCGGCCCTCTCGCGGCCCGTCTCGCGGTCGGCGGGGGGACGGCCCTCGTCGCCGCCGCGGGGCTCGCGTCCCACCTCTCGATGCCGGTCCGTCCCCTCGAGCAGGAGGCGAAGGCGCGATTCGTCCGTCCGCTCTTCCTCCGCTGCGACACCGTCTTCCACAACCTCTTCTACCGGCAGGGCCCGAACCTCGCGCTGTCGAATCTCGACCGGCTCCTCCTCGGGCCGGAGTCGGTCTGCTACCAGCGTCTCGTCGCGAAGGACTGGCCCTCCGCGGCCCTCTTCCCGGACTGCGACCTGAAGGACGAGGTCTTCACCTTCTCCCTCTCCTCCAGGGAGATCGCCCGGCGAAAGGAGAAGCTCCGGAGCGGAAGAGTCGGCTTCCTCCTCGCCGACACGATCGAGAGCCGGCCGGAGATCGAGCTTCTCCGGCGCCTCTATCCCGAGGCTTCCGTCCGGCGCGAGTCGTTTCCCGAGACGAGCACGGTCCTCGTCGCGATCGAGGTGGACGGCGCCGCGTTCCGGCGTCACCGGACGGTGGAGGTCGGGAGTCGGACGCCTCCGCCGGCGACGCTTCTCCGTGACGTCGCATCCGAGCCGGGCTCCGCGCCCGCCGCGGGGCTCGAGATCCGGGGGGGCGTCCTCGTCCCGTTGGACGGCTTCTATCGGCTGGCTCTCGACCCTCCCTGCGCCGCGGCCACGCTGGCGAGCGGAGTGGAGAAGGGGGACGCCGTCCGCTTCAGGCCCTGGCTGGCCGGCGTCCACCCGTTCACCCTTCGTCTGATGAGCGCGGACGACTGTCCGCTTCCCCTGAAGCTGGCGTTCGAGAGTCCCTCGGGAGGCCCCCTCGCGGAGGCCCGCGTCGTCAGCCCGCGACTCCTCGACGTGCCCGGGGTGGCCGCCCCGCCGGCCGTGACCGAGGCGGGCTTCGGCGAGCCGGTCCGGCTCGCCCGCTTCGACCAGAGCCCCGTCGACGTCGCCGTCGATGGGACCGGCGTGCCGACCGTCCTCCTCTTCCGGAACGGCATCTGGCGGCTCCGCCGCGTCGGGGCGGAGGGAGACTCCTTCGAGATCGAGACGGGAGTCTCCCGCCTCAGCTATGGCGTCTCCCTCGCCGTGTCGGCCGACGGGACGAGCGCGGTGGCGGGGCCGGAGCGGGTCGAGCTCTATGACCGCCGCGGACGCCGGGTCCGGGAGTGGTCGATCCCCTACCGCGAGGCGCCCGGCGACGTCGTCGCGGTTCCGGGAGGCGGCCTGCTCCTCAGCTTTCCGTACCGCCAGTCGGTCGAGCTCTTCTCCGAGGACGGAGCCCTCCGGGCCACGATCCGAACCGCGGACGGCCCGGACGGATTCTCGTCGCCGCAGGGACTCGCCCTCTCTCCGCGCGGAGATCTCGTGGTTCTCGACGGCCGCGGAGACGCCCACGTCTTCTCGTGGGAGAAGGGGAGCTGGCCGCCGCGCCGCCGCCTCTCCTTCCACGTCGGCTTCGCGGAGAACCCCCTCCCCGACGACGCCGCCCGCGTCTTCTTCTCGGGTCCCGACCGGCTCTTCTTCCCCCACCACTCCCACTCCGTCCCCCTCTGGTACACCCTCTCCGGCGAGAGGGTCCTCGCGGCGACCCCCGACGGGGACCTCGCCTCCCGGGGAGTCGGAGGCGTCCGGGCCGGCACGGCGACGGCGGACGCACTCTTCCTCCTCGAGGGGCACGCGGACACGCTTCTCCGCGTGGTGCGTCGATGACCGGGAGCGCGGGACGCCTGCGCCTCCGGGGGGCCGCCGCTCTGCTCGCGCTCGTGCTCGCCGCCGGGGCCCAGCTCGGCCTCGAGCGGGCGCGCCTCGCGCACGTGCCGGTTCCGTCCTGGCCCTGGCTTCTCTTCCTCGCCGCAGCGGCTCTGGCCGTGGCCGCGACCTTCCGCCGGCCGCCCGGCGCCGACGTCGAGCGCCCGGCGTTCGTCCTGGCGGAGCTTCCGAGGCTCTTCCCGCTCTACTTCCTCCCGGCCGCGAGCTGCTTCGTCGCGGCGTTCCTCCTTCACCGGCGGCCGGGGTGGTTCGAGAGACACGCGGTCCCGGTGACCGTCTGGCTGGCCGGCCTCGTTCTTCTCTTCCTCCCGGGGCTGATTCACGCGGTGGCGCGCCGGCGCCCGGCGTCCCCGACGTCGCCGGGCTGGTCCCGCGCCGCGTGCCTGGCGACGTCGGCCGCCCTCTTCGGCGCGGCCCTCTTCGTCCGGACGGCGGGAGACCTCCGGAAGCTCCCCGCCTGGGTCGAGAACGACGAGTCGATGACCGGGCTCCTCGGCCGGCATATCTTCTCGGACGGGCTCGAACGGCTCTTCGGCTTCTCGGAGTTCATGCCGTCGATCACCTTCCTCTGGACACGGATCGATCAGCTCCTGTTCGGCGACGACCTCTTCGGCCTGAGGCTCGGCTCGGCCGTCCTCGGGAGCCTCACGGTCGTCCTCCTCTGGGACTTCGGCCGGCGGCTCGTGGGGGAGTTCCCGGCGCTCCTCGGAGCGGTCCTCCTTCTCGCGCAGCACGTCCACGTCAACGTCTCGCGCATCGGCCACAACCCGGTGAAGACGCCGTTCTTCGCCGCCCTCCTCCTCGCCCTCTTCGTCCGCGTCCTCTCCGGCGGCGGCCTCCTGCCCCTCGCCGGTGCGGCGGCGGTCCTCGGCGTCGGTTTTCTCTCCTACCCGCCGTCGCATCTCCTCCCGCTCCTCCTTCTCGTCGCCGGCGCCGGGTGGATCCTGGCCGGAGGAGTCGACCGGAAGGCCGCCCTCGCACGGCTCCTCTTCGTCGAGGCGATGGCGCTCCTCGTCGCGGCGCCGATGCTCGACACGATCCACACCCTCCGCGAGCGGGGCTCTCTCCAGCGGGTCGAGTCGCTCTCGATCCTCGAGCCGGGAAACCGGGAGAAGCTCCGGAACGCCTACCAGGCCCCCGATCTCCCGACGGCTCTCGAGCGGCATCTCGCCGCCACCGCCACGCTCCTGAACGCGGGGAAGGACGACTTCCCGAGCTACGAGGCCGACCGCGCCTTCCTCGACCCGGTCTCCGCGGCGCTCGCGCCTCTCGCCTTCGCCCTTCTCCTCGTCCGGATCGCCTCGCCGCTCGGCTGGGGCCTCTGGGTCTTCGCTCCGGCGTATCTCCTCGGGGGGGTCTTCCTCTGTCTCCCGCCGACGACCTATCACCGGATCGTGACCCTCTTCCTCTTCCTCGGACCGGCACTCGGCTGGACGGCCATGACGCTCTTCGAGACGGTCGCCCGGGGGCTCTCTGTTTCTCCGCGAGTCGGGCGATGGCTCGCCGCGGCCGTCGTCGCCGCGGCCGCTCTGGCGAACCTCCACTACTACTTCCGGGGATTCGAGCGCCTCCGTCTCCCGGAGCACCGGACGGTCTTCGGGTTCCTCGCCTGCCGGTACGCCCGGACACACGTCGTCGTCGACGCGACGGCCCTCGACGGTCGGGAGTACGTCCCGCGGCACAACCTCTTTCCCGAGCTGGAGTGTCCGTCCCTCGAGCGGATCCGCGTGGAGAAGACGGCCGCCCTCTGGGACGTCGAGGCTCTGACGTCGCGTCCGCTCGCCGTTCTGATCGTTCCGGAGAAAGTCGTCGCAGAGAACCCGGGGACCCCGACGGGATACCGGATCGTCCGGGAGGAGATCGACACGACCATCCGCTTCCCGGAACCGCTCGCGCTCCACGTCTACGAGCTGGAGCGCGAGCCCGGGGATCGGGTTCGGGGGAACGATGTCCGGCGCTGAAGGGCTCCCGCCGAAGAGACGCCTCACTGCCTTCCCGCTCCTTCTCGTCGGGGCGGGCGTGCCGCTTCTCGTCACGCTCCTCTTCGCCCTGCGGGCGGACCGGCGGCGCGCGCCGGCTCTCTCGGGGCTTGCGCCCGTGGCGGCGGCGGCCGCCCGCGCCGGAGAGGCCCTCACGCATGGCGCCCCGGCGAAGGTGGCCGCGGCCGGAGTCGGGATCGCGGCTCTCTTCACCCTCGTCGCAATCGTCGGCCTCGTCCGGAGGAAGCGCGAAGGGCTGGGAGCCGCGGCGGTCCTCCTCGCCTCGGGCCTCGCGGCGCTCGGCCAGACCCGCCTTCTCGTCGGCCGCCTTTCGGAGGGGACGGCGCTCTATGGCGCGGCCCTTCTCCTCTTCGGGACGGGCCTCCTTCTCCGCCGGAAGGACGCGCCCCCTTCCTCCGGGCAGGAGAGGCCGGCGCCGCTTTTGTGGGGTGCCGTCGCGGCACTCCTCGTCGTCTCGTGGGCGGGGCTCTTCTACCGTTTCTACGCCCTGAACCAGCTCGTCCCCGACTTCGACGGAGAGGCGGCCTGGTTCATGGCCGGGGCGACGAGCCTCTCCGGTGCGGCGCAGATCAACGCCGGGGGCGACGGACCTTGGTCGCCGTTCGGCTGGCTCTACTACCTTCCGGTCTGGTTCTTCACCCGGACGTGCGGGACGACCCTCCTCTCCATCCGGCTCGTCTCGGCGGTGATCGGATTCCTGACCCTTCCGCTCCTCTTCGGCCTTCTCCGGAGGATGGCGGGGACGTTCGAGGCCCTTCTCGGGACGCTCCTCCTGGCGTTCGGCCTCACCGACCTCTACTGGAGCCGGACGGACATCTTCCCGTACCACGCCCCCGGCACGTTCGCGATCCTGATCGCCTGGGCCGCCTACCGAGCGGTCACGGCGGAGCGGACGCGCGACTTCGCGGCCTGCGCCCTCCTGATGGCCCTTTCGTACCACCAGTACCCGTCGGGACAGACGCTCTTCCTCGTCCCGCTCGGGGCGTGGGCCGGACGCGCGCTCCTCACCGGCGGGTTTCTGCGGAGGACGTGGAAGAAGGCGCTCCTGCTCCTCCTCGGTGCCGCGCTCTGGGGCGGGGGAATCGGGATCAACAATCTGATCGCGACCGGGAAGCTCCGGTTCGGAAACCCGTTCGCCCTGAACCCGGGGAAGACCCTCTGGAGCGTCCCTCTCCCGGAGCCGGGGCTCGGTCCGCGCGCGAGGTTCCTCGCGGAGAGCGCGACGCGCGCGGCCGGCGTCGTCGTGAGGACGGAGTTCGTCCGTGTGGTTCCGTCCGGCTTCCCGCACCACGAAGCGATCCCGGCTTTCCCCGGCCTTCCGACGCGGCACGTCGCGGCCCCCCTCGCGGTCCTTCTCTCCCTCGGGGTGGTTCTCCTCGTCATCCGCGTCCGCCGGCCGGAGTCGCTCGTCCTTCTCTCGTGGATCGTGGCCGGGGCCCTGCCGGGCCTCCTCGCGGAGTTCCCGGCGACTCGGCGGATCGCCTCGCTCTTCCCGGCCTTTGCCGCCGTGGCCGCTCTCGCGGGGGGAGCCATTCTCCGGGCCGCCATGGAGGCCGCCGGGCGCCGCGCCGGGCGGATCCTCGCAGCGGCGACCCTGATCCTTCTCTTCGCGGGCCTGGCTGCGGTCACGGGCTTTCTCTACCTCGGCCCGCGCCCCGGGGTTCCCCCGTCCGTCGCGACGGCCGACGCCGTCCGGGGAGAGCTTGCGAGCGGCACGCTCGCGATCTTCGAGGCCGACTACGGCGAGTACCTGACGACCGAAGTGGCCTTCCAGCTTCTCGACCACCTGAACGCCGGGCCGCGTCCCCCTCACTTCCGGATCGCGCAGTTCCTCGACTGGCCCGTGATCGCCTTCCGCCCCGCCCCCGTCTTCTCCACGTGGCTCTACCGGTACACGCTCCTCCGGGGGCGGGCGGCCGAGCTGGCGGCGGGCCCTCCGCCCGAGCGGATCACCTACCTCGTCCAGGAGACCGACGCGAGGCGGGAGAAGCGGGAGCTCCTTTCGCAGCTCTACCCGGACCGCCCCTTCCGTCATCTTCGCGTCTCCGAGCGGCAGGACTACAACTTCGCGGCCCTGACGGTCGCACGCGAGGAAGCCGAGGCGTGCCAGAAGCCGGTCGTGACCCTTTCCGACTCCGGGAGCGGGATGGACCCCTCGGCCATCTGGCAGGAGGTCCCCACGGTGGTCCGGCGCGACGCCACGGCACGCGCTCCCGGGATCGCGGCGGGCCTCTGGGTGCCGGATCTGCGCCGTGTCATGTTCCGCTTCGCCGGTGCCGGCGAGGGACACCGGCTTCTTCTGGACGGCGAGCCCCACCCGGACGGAGAAGTCCGCCCGCTCACGCGCGGCATCCACCGGCTCGACCTGACGCTCGGCGCCTCGCCGCGTCTCCCGCTCCGCCTCGAGGCGAGCGTGAACGGACGCGGTTTCGAGACGGTTCGTCCGGAGGACGTGACGTCACCCCGGCTCGCGTCCCTTCCGGCGCTCCGGGCGGAGCCCGCCCTTCCCTATCCCGGATTCGATCCGCCCGTTCCTGCGGCCACCGTCGAGACCTCCTTCCTCTCCGGAATCGCCGTGGGGCCGGACGGGGCCATCGCCACGGTCCACAGCCGCGCCGACGAGTGGCGCCTCGACATCCATTCCCCGGACGGGGGGCCGCCGGTCTCCTTCCGGCAGCCGCGACCCGCCGGGGAGGCCCAGACGCGGGCCGCGCTGACGTTCGTCGGCGAGAGCGACCTGGCGCTTCTCGCGTGGCCGCACCTCTTCGTCTTCGGACGGGACGGGAGGCCCCGGAGAGAGATCGGACTCGCATCCCTCTGCCGGGGCGCGGAGGACGTCGGAGGGAACGAGGCGGGCGAACTCTTCGTCCTGTCGGAGAGGCCCCGGACGGTCCTCGTCCTCTCCGGAGACGGCCGGGAAACGGCACGGCTCGCCCCGCGCGAGGGAGCGGAGAGCTGGCACCCGGTGCGGGTCTCCGCGTCGCTCCGGGGGCCCGTCGCCGTCCGGGACACGGCCGGCCGGATCACACTCTTCGAGAAACGCCCCGGCGCGGGCTGGTTCGAGCTCCGGGTCGAGCCCGTCCGGTACGCCATCGACGAAGAGCGCTTCACGGTCCGCTCGGACGGGTGGCTCTTCGCCCTGGACTCGGCGGCGCACGAGTGGGTCGTCTTCGACCGGGAGGGGAAGCGACGGGTGGCGCGCGAGCGGTTCGACGACCCGTCGCGCTTTCCGCCCCCGCACCGCTTCCTCGGGTTCGACCGCGAGGGGCGCTTCTTCGTCGCCGCCGAGGGACGGGTCTCGAAGCTCGTTCCGGCGGCTTCCGGGACGAGCGGGTCCGGACGACCCTGAGAGGGGGCTACTTCCGGATCGCCAGGTCGACCCAGTCGCCGTGATCGGAGGTGTTGCCGTCCCCGCCGTCGTCCACGACGAGCGTCAGCTCCGTGGCCCCCCCGACGTTCACGTCGAAG
>Ga0316622_100002923_pt1 | contig 12026 bp, 7 predicted proteins | sample OWC_Aug_OW2_C1_D_FD_207646 | JGI IMG/M metagenome (GOLD analysis project Ga0316622, IMG submission 207646) | Wetland soil microbial communities from Old Woman Creek delta, Ohio, United States - OWC_Aug_OW2_C1_D5_C | ecosystem: Environmental > Terrestrial > Soil > Wetlands | place: USA: Ohio... | reverse complement strand
CCTGGTTCGAGCGCCCGATTCAGGGTTTGATCTGGAGGCCCCCCGGCCGCGCCCCTGCCCCAGGGCCTGCGCGGCTGCTCGCATCCGATCGCCCGCGCGGCACGCTGGCACTGCGACCGCCTCGCGGCCGTGTTGCCTCCCTGCGCTGGGGGGATGACACTGCCGGCATGGAGCCACGCAGGGCTGGCCAGCGCCTGGGGCGATGGCGGGTGGGGACCTCGGGTGATCAATACGATCACTGGCGCGGCAAGCTCTATCCGCCCGGGCTCGCCAAGCGTGCTTGGCTGGCCCACTACGCGCGCTGCTTCGACAGCGTCGAGATCGACAGCACCTTCTACGCTCTGCCCCAGGAGCAGACGTCGGCGCGCTGGGCGGCCGAGGTCGGGCCGGACTTCCGCTTCGCGCTCAAGCTGAGCCGCTACATCACGCACCTCAAGCGACTGAGGGACCCGGTGGAGCCGCTGCGCAGATTCCTGGAGTTGGCCAGGGAGCTCGGACCCAAGCTCGGGCCGGTCCTGGTGCAGCTGCCTCCGCGCTGGCGAGCCGACCCCCGGAGGTTGCGTGGGTTCCTCCCCGCGCTGGAGCCGCAGCTGCGCTGGGCGGTGGAGTTCCGGGACCCGAGCTGGTGGCGGCCCGACGTGTTCGCCCTGCTGGAGGCGGCTGGAGTCGCGCTGTGCCTGCACAACGCACTCGAGGATCACCCCGTGCTGCTGACCACCTCCTGGACCTACCTGCGCTTCCGCCTCGAGGGCTCAGCGCGGTCTGCCGCCCGCAACCCGCTGAAGAGTAGCTGGCCCCGCGTCGAGTTCCCGCTGGCGGGGGAGGCCGATCCTGCCCCGCATCGGCCCGCGACATAGGCTCCCTTCGCGCCGCCTGAGGGGCGGCGCGGCGCCTGCGGCGAGCGAGCCACGACCCGCGGATCTGCGCGCGGTGCGCGCGGGCGTGAAAGCAGTAGCTCAGCTCCATTCAGCCCTCAGCGGCTGAGTGCCGAAGCCGCACGTATCGCGCGCTGGCTGCGGGAGGGTGTCGATGTCTACGCCTGCTTCAACAACGACTGGGGCGGTCACGCGGTCGACAACGCCCAGGCCTTGCGACGCTACGTGGCGCGCCGGCTGGGGTCCGCTGGCTGAGTCGAACGCGCACAGAGGTCCAGCGCGCGCTGTGCTGTCGGTGGCCGGAGCCGAGCCGACGGAGACGGGCAGGGCTGGCGTCGGGGCGGGTTGCGGGCCGCCCCGCGGGACGGCAGACTCCGCTCGTGGGACGGTACGTTTCGTACGTGGGCGTCGGCACGCCTGTCTTCCCGGCCGCTCGCCGTCCCAGGCCTTTCCGGAACTCGCGCGCGTCGCCGGGCGCTCAGTAGCGCGCAGCGCCTGACTGGCCGCATGCAAGGTGCGCTCCGAGACCCCCGCGCATCCTGGAGGATCGCCCTCTCCTGGGCCCTGCCCGTCTACCTGGGGCTCTCCTGGCGCTTCTGGTTCCTGTGCGACGACGCCTTCATCTCCTTCCGCTACTCGCGTCACCTGGCGCAGGGCAAGGGCCTGGTCTTCAACCTGGGGCAGAGTCCGCCGGTCGAGGGCTACTCGAACTTCCTGTGGGTGCTGTGGTGCTCCCTCTTCGAGTGGCTCGGCGTCGACGTGACGCTCGGCGCACGTCTGAGCTCCATCGCCGCCGGGGCCCTGTTGCTGGCCCTGGTCCTGGCCAGCGCGACGCGCACCCTCGAGTTGCCGCGCTCCGGCGCGATCGCCTGTGGGCTCTTCCTGGCCACGCTCCCGCCGCTGGGCCTGTGGGCCACGGGCGGGCTCGAGACGATGCCCATGGCGCTCGCGGGCTTCCTGCTGTGGGAGCGGTTGCTCGCCGACCCGCAGCGTGCACGCGGCTGGACAGCCGGGCTGGCTGCCCTGGCCGCGAGCCTGCTGCGAGCCGATGGCGTGCTCTGGTGCGCGACGATTCTCGCCTCTGGGCTCGTCGTCTGGCTCGCGCGCGGGAGACCGCGCCAACTCCTGCACGCCGGCCTGCAGGCGGCCGCGGTCCTGTGCCTGGGCTGGTTGGCCCATCTCCTGTGGCGGCACGCTTACTACGGCGAGTGGGTACCCCAGACCGCACGCGTCAAGGTCGGCTTCTCGCTGGACCGCTTGCAACGCGGCGGGAACTACCTCGCGACCTTCCTGCTCGCCTGCCCGGCCGTCACGCTGTGCTTGGTGTCCGCCCTGCGCAGTCATCCGCGCCGGCACATCCATGTCTGGCTGCCGAGCGCCCTGGTCTGGCTGGTCTCGATGGCCTACGTGGCCTGGATCGGCGGCGATTTCATGCCCATGGGGCGCTTCCTCTTCCCAGCCGTCCCGTTCTGCGCCCTGCTGTTCGCGGTGCTCTGGCACAGGCTCTCGGCCGGCGGCAGGAGTGCGCGGGTGCTGCGCACGGGCCTGGCGGTCGCTCTGCGCCTGCTGGGATCGGCTCCCTGTGCCGCGTGCTCTCCTGGAGCGGTTCCACTTCCGCCTCGGTCGCCAGTGGCGCAGCGAGATCAAGCGCTGGGAGGACATGAGCGTGACGCAGAGGCGCTGGTCGCTGGTCGGCCGCGCACTGGCGCTCCACACCCGGCCCGGCGAGTCGATCATCCTGGCCGGCCTGGGCGCACAGGCCTACCCCAACGAGCTCTACGTCTACGACAACTACGGCTTGGTGACCCCGGAGGTGGTCAGCAGCGCTCGGATCCGAGGGCAAGCCACGCCCGGCCATGATCTGCAGGTTCCGTCGCACTTCTTCTTCCCGCCTCCCTACGGGACATTCAGCCACGCTCCCACCTACCTGGGAGCGATGCTCGTCGCCGATCCGACGGCGTACGTCGAGGGCCGGGCGCCGTGGTGGGTCGAGGAGCTCCCGGCAGGCTGGGAGCAGCATCCCTACTCGCGCCTGGTCCGCAGCGAGGAGCATCCCTTGCCCGTGGCGGCCGGCTTCCCCGCCGGGTCGAGGCTGCGCCTGCTGCGCTTCATCTGGGCCGAGCGCTGAGCCCTCCGTGGGCCACCTGGCGCCGGCTCGAGCCTCGCACGCCCCAGGTGTGCCGCAGCCGCTTCAGCGCGAGCGCGCGGCCGGGTGCGGCGCGCCGAGCGGACCGAGCTGCTGGCGTAGGACCGGCACTGCCTCACCTGCTCCTACGCGGACCTCTCCCCCGTGGCCGCGCAGGCGCAAGGCCGCCACCAGCGAGTAGGGCATGAGGATCGCTGGTTGGCGCAGGCTCGTGTTGCGCCCGCCGTCCTGCGGCGCTGCGCTGTAGGGGAATGGATCGAGGTCGACCTGCAGTACATCTCCCCGGCGCTGGGCGATCAGCCGGAAGGCACCGAACTCGACCGCGCTGGGGCCGCCACTGCGCACGAGCTCGCGCGCTGCGGCGTCGGCCCCGTCCACTGCGAGCTGGGACGTGCGTCCGATCAGGTCCCACTGCGGATAGCGGCGCCAGAGGGGCGAGCGCGGAGCCAGCGCGAGCGCGAGGGCAGCGACCAGCGCCGCGAGCGCACCCAGGCGGAGCGCGTGAGCTCGCAGGCCGACGTCACCCTGCGACCGGAGCGCGCCCAGCAGGGCAGCCAACAGCACGCCGGCCGGGGCGAGCAGGGATGCGCCGTGGCGCTCGGCCAGCCGCGGGGAGAGCAGTGCGCCGATCCCGGCGCAGGCGAGCCAAGCCCAGCACCCCCTGCGCACCGCGAGCCACTGTGGTGAAAGCGCCTGGCGGACAGGTCGCCCTGCAAGCGAGAACAGGAGCCCCGGCACGACGAGCGCCAGCGTGAGCACCGCCAGCGGCAGGTTGCCGCGATCCGTCAGGGCCTGGACGAGCAACGCGGCGTTGCGCAGCGGTCCGGTGACCCTCTCTGCGCGCGGCGTGTAGCTGCCCAACTCGCCCAGGGTCGCCAGGCGTGCCGCGATGTGCAGGGCCAGGCCCAGCAGCAGCGCCAGCGCGCAGAGCCTCCGCGCTCTCCCTGCACCCCGACTCCAGGGCGCGAGCACGAGCACACCGATCAGCGCGGCCGCCAGGCCGGTCTCCTTGACGCCAGGCACGATCAGCGCCAGGACCGCACCCGCCGCCAGACTCGCCTTCTCCCTCTGCGGCGCGCTCAGGAGCAAGATCGTCGCGGCCAAGAGCAGGTCACACAGCACATCCGCACTGCGCGCAAGGGAAGGGACCATGTCCGCCTGCAACGGATGCAGGAGGACGATCGCCCCTGCCGTGAACCAGGCCAGGCCTGGCGCCGCACCCCGGCGGCTGGCGAGGGCCCCGGCCAGCGCAGCCAAACCGAGGTACGCCGCCAGCCGCAGGACGTGGTAGGGGAGCGGCGACTCGCCGAAGGCCGACCACTGCAAGGAGACCGCCGCGACGAACAGCGGACGCCAGAAGCTCGCGCCGATGGGCATGCCCTCGAGATAGCGCTCGCGCGCCAGCACACCCGGGTCGCGCAGCGCCCGCTGCGCCTGCTCGAGGAGCGGCCACGCGTCGACGCCGGTGAGCGGCAGGTGCAGCGCGAAGCCCCAGGCGGCGAGCCCCAGCGCGGAGAGGAGCAGAGCAGCAATCCTCTTGGACCACCGGCCCTGCGCCCCCGGACCGCCCGACGCGGGCTGCATGGTGCGTCAGCGCGCCCTACTTGCCGAAGTAGCCCAGCGCGCGCAGCGCCCGCTCGGCCTGGGGATCGCCCGCTCCGCTGGCGTCGTCGGGCTGCAGGCCGGATAGGGGCGCGGTGGCCCGGGTCAGCTCCGCTTCCAGCTCGTCCACCAGCCCCGGCTCCGAGGCGCTGCGGTCGTGGAGCTCGGCGGGGTCGGTCTCCAGGTCGAACAACCGGCGCGTGCCAGCCACGCGATCCACGATCAGTTTCCAGCGCCCGCGCCGCAGCGCCTTGATGTCGACGCCGCGCCAGGCCGTCTCCAGGACCATCGGCCGCTCGGGCAGCGACTCGCCGCGCAGCAGGCCGGCGAAGCTCTGCCCGCGGAACGTCCCGGGCACCGGCAGGCCCACGAGCTCGAGTAGCGTCGGCGCGAGGTCGATGTGCTGCAGGGCGGCATCGCCGACGCGCCGCGCGGGCGCTCCGGGGACGGCGAGGATCAGCGGCACGCGCACGGTCTCCTCGAAGAGCTGGTAGCCGTGCTTGAGCGTGCCGTGCTCCAGGAACTCCTCGCCGTGGTCGGAGGTGACCAGCACGATCGTCCGCTCGCGCAGCCCCAGCTGCTCCAGCCGCGTGAGGAGCTCGGCCACGACCTGGTCGGTTTGCCGCAGCTCGGCGTCGTAGAGCGCGCGCAGGTAGTCGAGGTCCTGCGGCGTGAGCTGGGCCAAGAGCTGCGTGCCCTCCGCGAGCTGTCCGACACGGCCCTGGCGCACGCGCGCGTCGCTGCTCTCGAGGTCGCCGAGGAACTCGCTGCGCCGTTCGGGCCCGGGCTCGTAGGGCCCGTGAGGATCGAGTATGTGCAGATAAAGGAAGAACGGGTCTCGCTGGTTCGTGGCCTGCTCGAGGAAGGCGCGCGCGCCCTGCACGACGAAGTCCTTGTTGCCGTCGAAGCCGCCCAGCGTCTGGAACAAGTCGAAGCCCTGGTCGAAGCGCGTCGAGGGACCGATGTGCGGGTTCTCGGAGAAGCCGGCTGTGCGGTAACCTTCCTGCTGCAGGATCTCCGCCAGCGTGGTCAGCGAGCCGGCCAGGACGTTCTGCGTCGTCTCCTCGACAGCCCTATGCTGGCTGGGGTTGAGCGACGTGAACAGGGATGCGACCGAAGGCTTGGTCCACGAGGACTGCGCGATCATCCTGTCGACCACCAGGGCACGCCGGCCCAGCTCGTCCAGGGCCGGGGAGGTCGGCCGCTGATAGCCGTACAGGCCCAGGTGGTCGGCGCGCAGCGTGTCGATGACGACGCACACGATGTTGGGTCTTTCCCTGGACGCCACGCCGCTCTGCGAGCCGCAGCCTGCGCAGGCAACAGCGACCAGAGCCAGGGCGGCTTGCAGGAGGTGGAAGCGCATGACGTGCGGGGTCCGCGCGGCGCGCGCGGTCAGGGTCGCGACGGAGCGACACTAGGCCCGTCGTGTGAAGGCGTCAAGGCGCCCGCGGACGCGGTCGGCTTGCGGACGCGCGCGCCCGTCGCCTACAAGAGGTCCCAGCCGCTTGGACCCGCCGCTGCGAGCCGCCCGTACCGCCACCCCGCGCGAGCTCACGCTCGCGATGGGCGTGGTGCTGCTGGCCTACGCCGGCCTCGTCCTGCGCTTCGACTTCCTGTGCGACGACGCCTACATCTCGTTCCGCTACGCGCGTCACCTGGCGCAAGCTGGCGGGCTGCGCTTCAACCCGGGTGAGAACCCTCCGGTCGAGGGCTACTCCAACCTCCTGTGGGTGCTGTGGCTGACACCGGTCGAGTGGCTGGGCCTGGACGTGGGGCTGGCGGCGCGCGCGACCTCCGTGACGTGCGGCGCCGTGCTGCTGGCGCTGGCGCTGCGACTGGCCGCGCGGCGGCTCGAGCTGGGCGCGGGAGCGATCCTCGCGACGGCGCTCTTCCTCGCCACGCTGCCACCCTTCGCCATGTGGGCGACCGGCGGGCTCGAGACCATGGCCTTCGCGTTCTGCCTGTTCGCGGTCTTCGAGCGGCTGGCGCTCGAGCCGGCACGCCCGCGCCCGGGCCTGGCTGCGCCCGCCGCGCTAGCTGCGGTGCTGCTCAGGACCGACGGTGTGCTGTGGGTTGCCCTCGCGCTCGCAGCAGCATGGCTCGGTGCGCCGCGCGCAGCCCGGCGCCCTGTCCTGCGCGGCGTGCTGATCGCCGGGGGCCTGGCTGCGGCCGGCGTGGCGGCCCAGGCCGCCTTCCGAGTCGGCTATCACCACGACTGGATTCCCAACACTGCGCGCGTCAAGGCGGGCCTGTCGTGGATGCGCCTCGAGCGCGGGGCCAAGTACCTAGCCAGCCTGTTGCTCGAGCTACCGGCCCTGGCGCTCGTGCCGCTCGCCTCCCTGCTGTGGGCGCGAGGCCGCTCGTGGCTGGGCTTGCAGGCGCTGGTAGTCGTGCTCGGCGCGGCCGCCTACGCGGTCTTCATCGGCGGCGACTTCATGGCCATGGGGCGCTTCGTGGTGCCGGCGCTGCCCTTCGTCGCGCTCTGCCTGGCGAGCGTTGCCGCCGGGCTCGAGCGGCGGCCAGCCGCGCTGCTCGCGCTCGCCTCCCTCGTGTTGATCTCGAGCCTGCTGTGCGCGAGCGACCGCGCCCCCGTGCAGCAATCCCTGCGACAGGCGCTCCACTTCCGCTGGAACGAGGCGCTGGCACTGAGCGAGGTCGAGCAGTGGCGGCGCATGCGCGACCGTGCGCGCGAGTGGGCCGCGGTGGGCCGCGAGCTCGCTCTGCACACGCGCCCCGGCGAGTCGATCATCCTGCCCAACCTCGGCGCCATCGCCTATCCCACCGAGCTCTTCGCCCACGATCCGTTCGGTCTGGTCAGCCCCCAAGTCGCACGCCGCAGGACGCCGGCCCGGCGCGCCTCTCCTGGCCACGACAAGGGCGTCGAGCTCTCGTTCTTCTTCGACCGCCGGCCGGACTACCTGGGCGCCTGGATCGCGCCGGCCGGGTCGCCGCTGGACGCCGGCCTGCCTGCGGGCTTCGCAGACTCGCAGTTGGGCCGTCGCACGCGGCTGGAGCGCTTCCCCGTGAGCGACGGCTCCTCGGCCCAGCCCCGCGAGCTGCGCGTCCTGCGCCTGGTCTTCGATGGTTAGGGCCCGTCCGAGGACCACTGTCATGTTTCGCCGGCCCTCACCGTCCCTGGCGGCGTTGCGCCTCCTGCGAGTAATGCCGCGAATACGCGTCGTCGGCGCGCCTGGCCAGGATCGCCGCGGGCGCGCCGGAACGCGACACGGGTTCACGGACGGGCCCTCAGGCGACCGCGCGTGTTGGCGTACGATCTGGGGCCGCCGTGGAGACGCTCCGATGACAGATCGCCGCCCGGCCGGGCTCCAGGCCCTGGCGCTGCTTGCGCTGGGCGCGGCCTGCGACGGCGCGCCGCGGAGCTCGCCACCTCCCAACCGCTTCGGGATCCGGCACGTCGTGCTGGTCTCGATCGATACGTTGCGCGCCGATCGACTGGGGTGCTACGGATACCGGATCGAGGGCCGGAGCCCCAGCCCACGGCTCGACCTGCTCGCGGCGCAGAGCGCCGTGCTCGAGCGCCACTTCAGCGCAGCCTCGACGACGCTCTCCTCGCACACCTCGCTGATGACCGGCACGTGGCCGCACACCCATGGGGTCCCGCGCAACGGCTTCCGGGTCAGCGACGAGAACCTGATGCTGGCCGAGCTGCTCGGCGCCGCCGGCTTCCTGCCGGCCTGTTTCCTGGGCGCGGCACCCCTGAGCGAGTCGGTCAACTTCCCCCAGGGCTTCCTGCACCGCGACTTCCGTGCCTCGCGCGTGGCCGACCGCTCGCCCAGCGGTTACCAGCGGCGGGCGGACGAGGTCACCGACGCCGCGCTCGGCTGGTTGGACCGGCGCTACGGCGCGGCGGTGGACGAGAGCCTGTTCCTGTTCGTGCACTACTTCGACCCGCACGCGCCCTACGAGGCGCCGCCGCCCTTCGCCGGCCTGTACCGCCGGGCAGCGCCGGACGAGAGCGGGCGCTACCCCGATCCGCGCTCGGCCGAGGCACCCCTGCTCGCCAGGAAGCTGATGGGCCTGGACGGCATGGACGGCGGCCCGGGCGACGCCGCCCTCGAGTCGGGGTTCCTGGCCGCGCTCGAGCGCCAGCGGCCGCAGCAGCTCACCTGGGCGCGCGAGCTCGAGGCCGAGTACTGCGCCGAGATCAGCTTCGTGGACCGTGAGCTCGCGCGCCTGCTGGACGGCCTGCGCGAGCGCGGCGTGCTCGACGAGGCGCTCGTGGTCGTGACCTCCGATCACGGCGAGACGCTCTACGAGCACACGCCGCTGTTCAGCCACGGTGAGTCGGTCTTCGACAGCGAGATCCACACGCCCTTGATCCTGCGCTTCCCCGGCGGGCGCTTCGCGGGGGTGCGCTCGCAGCACCTGGTCTCGAACGTGGACGTCGCGCCCAGCCTGCTCGAGGCGCTGGGGCTGGAGCTGCCCGCGCGCGTCGAGGGGGTTTCATTCCTGGGCGCCCTGGAGGGCGGACTCGCCGCCCGCGAGCCGGTCTTCGCCGAGGCGACCAAGCCCTCGCAGCCGGAGATCTTCGAGCAGGATCCGCTCTGGCCCAACCGGCGCAAGTTCGAGTGCGTCAGCGACGGGCGCCACAAGCTCGTGCGGCGCACCGCGGACGGCATCCGTCGTCTGTACGACCTGCAAGCCGACCCGCTGGAGCAGCACGACCTGCTGGCGGCGGGGACGGCTTTCGAGGAACGCCTGGGTCACGAGCTGGAGCTGCGCCTGGAAGCATGGCGCGCGGCGGCCGCTCCGCTGCCGTCGGGCCCTGTCGACGCGGTCGACCAGCTCGAGGCGTTGCGCGCCCTGGGCTACCTCGGCGACGACCGCTGAGCGCACGGGAAGAGGAGCGCAGGCCCTGTCACGCAGGCGCCGCGCCGCGGGAGGGAGAGCCTGTCGCCGGCCGATCCGGGGGAGGGGGGCCGCCTCCCTCGCCATGAGGGACTCAGCGCGGGTCAGCGGATCCTCAGCGGGCTTGCGGGCTTGCGCCCGCGCTGCGCTAGCGGCGCTCCAGCCAGACGCGGTGCAGGGGCAGCTCTGCGCAGCGGCGGCCGAACAGGAAGCCCTCCCAGTCTGCGACGCGCCAGCCCTGCAGCTCGACCGTCAGGCGGCCGGGGTCGTAGACCAGCTCGATCCATGCCTCGCCATCCGACAAGCTCTCGCCGAGCAGCGCGCCGCCGACCGTGCGCACGCGGGCAGCGCAGAGCGGCAGTGCCCGGCCCTGCGCATCGCGCGTGCCGATCCACAGCCGCGCCCTCCAGCTGGGCTCGAGCACGACGTCGGCCACGAGCCGTCCTTGCCTGTCGATGCGCAGGTCGCGGCGCACGCCCTGCACGGAAGTGCGCCCCTCGGCCTCGACGACCCAAGACAGCGCCAGGCCCTCGGGCACGCGCCAGGTGACCTCGCCGAAGCTCGCCTCGCGCGGGACGAGGTGCGGATCGAAGGCGGAGGCTGCGCAGGTGCCGAGCCGGTAGCGGTCGACCAGGACAGCGACGCGGAAGCGCTCGATCGGCGCGCCGCTCTCGCTCGCGCGGGGACGGAAGACGAGCTGGCGCGTCGCCACGTCGTCCAGGCACAAGAGCTGCACTGCGGGCCCTGGGCAGGTCGCGCGCACGCTGCGCGGGCTCCAGGCGAAGCCGTCTTGCATCGGCGGAGTGAGCTCGTACTCGCCCTGCGGCACGCGATCGAAGCGGAACGTGTATCCCTCCTCGCCGCGCTCGCCAGCTGCTTGGCAGTGCGCCCACAGGATGCGTTCTGGTTCGTCCAGGCTCGCCAGCCGGACCAGCCCGCTGGGCGTGTGCAGCCCCGTCCGGCTCACAAGCCGGCCCTCGATCGTCCCGGTTGCCAGTTGTTCCAGGGCGATCTCGACCAGCGTCACCTCACCGGCGGCCACGAGCACGTCCTCCACCGCCGTGGCGCAGGTGGGCGCGCTCACGCGGATGCGCTGTCTCCCCGCGGACAACCCGAGTATCTCGAAGGCGCCACCGTTGTCGGCCCGTGTGCGCTCCTCGAGGCCCTCGCGCGCGAAGCGCAACTGTGCGCCCTCCACCGGCCGCCCCTCGCCGTCCACGATCCGTCCGCGCAGCGTCGCGCGCGGTGCGAGCCGGAGCCGGACCACCTCGGAGCAAGTCCTCGCCGAGGCGTGCACGCGAGCGCTCGCACCCCACAGACCGTCGCGGGTCGACAGGTGCAGAGCGAACACGGAGCGCCCGCCCACGTCGAGCAGGCTCACGCTCGGCGCGCTCTGGAAACGCACCCATGGCCAGGGCCCCGCGCGCAGCGCGAGCGCGGCGGACTCGGAGTCAGGGTTCTCGGGCAGGGCCAGTCGGGCGACGAGATCCCCGAGCTCGGCCCCGGGGGGGAGCTCTAGGTCGAAGCGATAGGCGGGTCCCAGCTCCAGCGCCCAGACACCCTCGCGCGCCTGGGCCAGTGCGAGCTCGCAGCGCTCCGGGCCGTCGAGGAAGCGCGGCGCGACGTCGGGCCGGTGGGGCAGGCGGCTCTGGAATCGACCGTCCGGGCCTGAGAGGACCTCCTCGACGGGGCCCGTGCCGTCGGCCAGCACCACCGACACGCCCTCGAGCGGGGAGCCGTCGTCGGCCCGGACGACGAGGCCCCTCACCAGCCGCAGGGCTGCTGGCGGCGCGGACGCGGCCGGGGGCGTGGCGGGTGAGCGCCCGGGCGGGGGCGTGGCCGGCGCGTGGCCCGGCGCTCAGCACGACGGCCTCGGAGCCGGCCGGTCCGCTGGCGGGCCGAGGAGGGGCGGGATTCCCCAGCCCGGGCAGGAGCAGGCTCGAGGCCAGGGTCAGGCCGAGCAGCGAGGGCAACAGCCAAGGGGCCGCCAGCCCGGTCCCTGTGGTCGCAGCCCGCTCGCCGCGCCGCGAGAGGAAGGCGAGCAGCGCGGCGCTCCAGGCGCGGCGATCGCCGAGGTCGCCGTCGAGCTCGCTGCGCAGGAGCGCCAGGCCGCGCTTGAGCTGGCTGTGGACGGTCTGGACCGGGACTGCGCGCCGGCGGGCGATCTCGCGCGGCGGCAGGTCCTCGTACCAGCGCAGGTAGATCGCGGTGCGGTAGGGCTCGCGCAGGCGTGCAACCGCCGCGACGACGCGCCGCTGGAGGTTCAGGCGGGCGGCGACGTCGTGCGCCGAGGGAACGCTCTCGTCGCGCGCCGCCAGCTGCTCGCGGGCGGTGCGGCGCCCGTCGCCGCGCAGCCGGTTGCGGGAGAGGTTCTGCACGACGCGGGCGAGCCAGCTGCGGAGTGCCTCCTCGGAGCGAGGCGGCCGCCCGAGCGCGACGGCGTAGGCCTCCTGGACTACATCCTCGACACCGTGCTCGTCGGCGAGCAGGGCGCGGGCGAGCCGGCGCAGGAACTCGCCGTGTTGCAGCAGGCT
>Ga0316622_100002922_pt1 | contig 12032 bp, 12 predicted proteins | sample OWC_Aug_OW2_C1_D_FD_207646 | JGI IMG/M metagenome (GOLD analysis project Ga0316622, IMG submission 207646) | Wetland soil microbial communities from Old Woman Creek delta, Ohio, United States - OWC_Aug_OW2_C1_D5_C | ecosystem: Environmental > Terrestrial > Soil > Wetlands | place: USA: Ohio... | reverse complement strand
GGCGGACAAGCTCGTCCGGTATCGGCGCCTCCGAGCCGGAGGCCAGGGTCCGCGCCACGACCCCGGCGTCGGGGTCGTAGATGACGACCGCGGCCAGGCCCGGGCGCGCCACGAGTTCTCCCAGGAGGTCCTCCAGTTCGTCCGTCGTGCGGCCGCGCCGGAGGTTGTACCGCACGGCCAGGGCCAGCGTCTCGGCAAAGATGCGCTCGTCCTCGCGCGTCTGCGTCACCAGCTGCTCGCGCTCGCGGACCAGGCGCGTGTAATCGTTGAAGCCGGTGATGACCAGCAGCGCCAGCGCCAGGAGGAGGATCAGGCGGGTGGTGAGGTTGCGACGCAGCCGATTGCCGACGGCACGCATCCAGTGTCCATGCATCGGCATGCCTCAGGGCTGTGGTGTGACGTCGATGCGCAGGGCCTTGGCGATCGCCGCTCGCAGCTCTTCCATCCGAAACGGCTTGAAGAGATACTCGGCGGCGCCCTTCTCGACGGCCTCCATGTACGAGGGGACGTCGCCAAAGGCGGTCATGAGGACGACCTGCGAATCCGGACAGACTCGCCGGAACCCCGGCAGCAGATCCAGCCCGCTGGGGCCCGGCATGTTCTTGTCCATCAGGATCAGGTCGAACGGGCGCGACCGGAGGGCCAGCACGGCCTCCGTGCCGTCCTTGGCCTCGACGACGTCGTAGCCTTCGTTTCGGAGGACGTCGAGGAGCAGGGCGCGCATCTCCGCGTCGTCGTCCACCACCAGAATACTCCTTCGCTGTCTGGCCACGGCTACCGCCTCCTTCACGCTCATCCGGCTGTGTGCGGGGTGCACCTGCAGACGCCCAGGTTCACGGCGCCTCCTTGAGGCGGAACAGGGCGAGGCACCGCCCGCCCAGCTCGTACGGCCGGCCGCCCGGGAAGAGTCGGAGGCGGCGCGGCGGGCCCGGCGCCCGCGTGTCCAGCAGGATTTCCCAGCGGATCCCAGCGCGGTGGGCTGGCAAGACAAACCGCCGCGGCGCGTGGTGCGCGTTCAGGAGGATCAGGAACGTGTCGTCCGTGATCGGTTCGCCCCGAACGTCCACCTCCGCGATGGCGTCGCCGGCCAGTCGCAACCCGATGCAGTGGGCGCGGGGATCGCGCCAGCTCTCTTCGGTCATCTCCTTCCCGTCCGGCCGGAACCAGGAGAGATCCTTGACCTCGGACCCCCAGAGCTGTCGCCCCGCGAAGAACTGCCGCCGCCGGAACACCGGGTGGGCCCGGCGCAGCGCGATCAGATGCCGAGCGAATGCCAGCAGGTCCTTTCGGGTGTTGTCCAACTGCCAGTCGAACCAGCTCGTCTCGTTGTCCTGGCAGTAGGCGTTGTTGTTCCCGCGCTGGGTGCGGCCGATCTCGTCCCCTCCGCACAGCATGGGGACGCCTTCGGAGAGGAGCAGCGTGGCGAGGAAGTTCCGCTTCTGCTGCTCGCGCAGCGCGACCACCGCGGCATCGTCGGTCGGGCCCTCGATCCCGCAATTCCAGCTCAGGTTGTCGTGGTGCCCGTCCCGGTTCCCTTCGCCGTTTGCCTCGTTGTGCTTGCCGTTGTAGCTCACCAGGTCGTGGAGCGTGAACCCGTCATGGGCCGTGACGAAGTTGACGCTCGCATACGGGCGGCGGCCGCCCTTGCCGTACAGATCGCTGGACCCGGTGAGGCGATATCCCAGCGCGCCCACGCGGCCGTCATCCCCCTTCCAGAAGCCGCGGACGGTGTCGCGGTACTCCGCGTTCCACTCGGCCCACAGGACGGGGAAGTTGCCGACCTGGTAGCCCCCCTCGCCGAGGTCCCAGGGCTCCGCGATCAACTTGACCTGCGAGATGACCGGGTCCTGGTGAATGATGTCGAAGAACGCGCCCAGGCGGTCCACGTCGTGCAGTTCCCGGGCCAGGGCCGACGCCAGGTCGAATCGGAATCCGTCCACGTGCATCTCCAGCACCCAGTACCGCAAGCTGTCCATGATGAGCTGGAGCGTCCGGGGGTGGGTCATGTTGAGCGTGTTGCCGCACCCGGTATAGTCCATGCAGTAGCGGCGATTATCCGCCACGAGCCGGTAGTAGCTGGCGTTATCAACGCCGCGAAAGCAGAGCGTGGGGCCGAGGTGGTTCCCCTCGCCGGTGTGGTTGTACACGACGTCCAGGATCACCTCGATGCCCGCCTGGTGGAGCGTCTTCACCATCGTCTTGAACTCGCTGACCTGTTGTCCCAGCGTGCCGCTGCTGGCGTAGCGGACGTCCGGCGCCAAGAACCCGATGGAGTTGTAGCCCCAGTAGTTCGTCAACCCCCGCTCGACGAGGTGCCGGTCCGCCACGAACTGGTGGACGGGGAGCAGTTCAACGGCCGTGACACCGAGCCACCGCAGGTAGTCCACGGCTGCCGGGCACGCCAGGCCAGCGTAGGTGCCCCGCAGCCGCTCGGGCACGTCGGAGCGGCGGGCGGTGAATCCCTTGACGTGCACCTCGTAGATCACGGTCTCGTTCCACGGGATGCGCGGCGCGCGATCGTCTCCCCATGTGAACGCGGGATCGATGACGACGCTCTTGGGGATGTGGGCTGCGCTGTCCCGGTCGTCGCGGCTCGCGTCGGCGTCCGGATGGCCAATCGTGTAGCCGAAGAGGGCATCGCTCCACCGGATGGTGCCGTCAAGCGCCTTCGCGTATGGGTCCACGAGGAGCTTGGCGGGGTTGAAACGGTGACCGCGGGCCGGGTCGTACGGTCCGTTGACGCGGTATCCGTACCGCTGGCCTGGCCGAACTTCCGGAAGATAGACGTGCCAGACGAGGTCGGTCTGTTCCGTCATCCGAATCCGGGCGATCTCTTCGCTGCCTGCGGTTCCGTCGAAGAGGCAGAGTTCCACGCCTGTCGCGTTCTCGGAGAACAGCGAGAAATTGACCCCGGAGCCGTCCCACGTGGCGCCTAACGGATACGGATTCCCCGGGCGTGAGCGCATACGCTGCCTTTCGAGACTTCGGCCGCACTCCAGTGCCCGCGACGCGGGGTCGCGATTCCTTCCTCGATCAAGGGGACCGCGCACAACCGCCGATGCCTACCCATCTCCCCGGGGCGGGCTCCCTTCCATGCGGGGCCAGAGGCCACCTGCGCCCGGATCAGGTCGGCTGGACCACGTCCGTGATACGCACGAAGAGGGTCAACGGTTGTCCCGCCAGCGGGTGATTGAAGTCCAACGCCAGCCGGCCCTCGGACACCCGGTACGCGCGGCAGAACGCCGATGTGCCGTCTTGACTTTCGATCTTGAGCGTCGTCCCGTCCTCGAGCGGGTCGCCCTCGATCAATTTGGACTCCCGCATCGTCAGCACCGCGTTGATGTCCCAGTCCCCGAAGGCCTCCCGGGGCGCCAACCGGATCAGGCGCTCCTCTCCGGTGTGCAGGCCGACCAGTTTCTCCCCCAGGCCCGGTAAGGCGGTCCACTCGCCCACGCGAAGGCGGAGGGGCCCGTGCGCCCGGGACGAATCCACCTGTTCGCCCGAGTCCAGGAGGATTTCATAGTCGAGGCTGACCAGGCTGCCCCACTCGACTCTCATGGGACTCGCCCTCCTCCGGCCGGCCGGCGCCGGTTGTCTCGGCCTCCACCAGGAACGTGAGGCCCTGGACGGCGCGGACGACCACCGGCGCCCCGGCTGGAATGGCTTGCCGGGGCTGCACGGATTCGGCGCGCCACAACTCACCGTCAAGCCGAACGTAGCCGAGCGGCGCGATGGCATCCATGACGACGCCGCGCGCCCCGATGAACGCCTCGGCCCCGGTCCGCGCAGGGGCGAAGACGCCGCGCACCACGGGATACATGGCGATGTCCTTGACGATCCACACCACGAACGTCCCCACGGCCCACCCGTACGGGAGGCCCGCCCACCGGTGGAGCGCGTAGAGGATCAGGCCGGCGACGAGAATGTCCGGCACCTGGAGGACCAGATACGCTCGGAACGCCCCCGGCGCCCGGCCGCTCATCGGTGTGCTCCTCGCCACGGGCTCATGGCGTCTCCCCTGCGCGCCACCGCACTGCGCCTGCGAACCGACGCGGCGCTCATGAGCGCTGGTGTCCGGTGCGCCTGGCGCGAATGGGTTCGCGCACGGCCCGGCGCCGCTCCGCGGCAGTGCTCGGCTGCTCGGGCCGCGGCCCGAGCCATGCCCTCACCTTGATGATGTCCACGTCCGCTTCCGTGATGCCCGGCGTCGCGGCAAAATCGTCCCAGTCGCGAAACCCCTTCCGCTCGGCCCGGTGACGGACGATGCGGCGCGCCTTGTCCACGCCGATCCGCGGAAGCTGGGTGAGTTCGTGTTCGGTGGCGGTGTTCAGGTTGACCCGCGTTCTGTCCATGGAGCACCTCCGGCTGCGTATTCAAATTTCCAGTCCGGGAGTCTTGGGCCCGTTGGCGATGTCGCGTTCGCGGAGGAAAACGGCGGCTCCCCAGGGCCCCAGGTCGACGTGTACCGTGCCGGTGCGCGGCACGTCGAGGACGCTCGGCGTCGTGGGCCCGGTTCCACCGAACCGCTCTTCGCCGCTCTCCACCAGACGGCGCCATGGCCCCGGCCGGGCCTGGATCCGGATGGTTCGGGCCTCAGGGCCGACGTTCAGCAGCGCGAGGGCCGCCGCGCCGCCGGCGCCTCGGCGGAGGACGACCAGTGTCCGCTCGCCGTCCAGGTACGCCGAGAGCCTCCGCTTGCCCCCGACGCCGAGGACCGGATAGTGCCGCCGCGCACGGAGCAGCGTCCGGTAATAATCCCAAAGCTGGCTGTGCGGCTCTGTCGCCTGCAGGTCCCAGGAAAGCGTGGAGCGGGCGAAGCTCGCGGGTTCCTGAGGGTCCGGGACCGCGCCGCTCCACCCGAAGGCTGCAAACTCGTCGCGTCGTCCGCGCGTCACGGCGGCCTGCAACGCAGGGTCCTGGAAGTCGGTGACGAAGAGAAACGGCGCCGGCTCGGCATATTCCTCGCCCATGAACAGCAGGGGGACGCAGGGAGAAATCAAGAGTGCGGTGGCGGCCAGCTTGAGCCGGTCGAAGTCGACCAAGGACGAGAGCCGCTCCCCCTGGGCTCGGTTGCCCACCTGGTCGTGGTTCTGGGTGTAGACCACAAAGCGCTCGCCGGGGAGGTCTCTGGCCGGTGTCCCGTGGCGTCGCCCGCGAAACGCGGAGTGCTGGCCGTCGTACACAAAGCCGTGGGTGAACGCCTTGGCCAACTGGTCGAGAGACCCGAAGTCCACGTAGTAGCCGCTGCGCTCCCCCGTGAGCGCGGTGTGCACCGCATGGTGGAAATCGTCGCTCCATTGCCCTGCCAGCCCATAGCCTCCCCGCCGGACGGGGTCGATGACCCGGCGATCGTTGAGATCGCTTTCCGCGATGACGGGGATACGCCGGCCCAGGCGGCTCGCCAGCCGCTGGACTGCGTCGTTCAGTTCGCGCAGGATGTGGACCGGGCCCGCGTCGACGATCCCGTGGATCGCGTCCAGCCGCAGGCCATCGATGTGATACTCGCGACACCAGAAGAGAGCGTTGGCGACGACGAAATCCCGCACGTCCCTGGAGTCGTCTCCGTCGTAGTTCACCGCCTGGCCCCACGGCGTCCGGTATCGGTCGGTGAAGTAGGGGCCGAAGTCCGCCAGGTAATTCCCCTCCGGCCCCAGATGGTTGTAGACCACGTCGAGGACGACGGCCAGTCCGCGGGCGTGGCAGGCGTCCACGAGACGCTGGAGGCCGAGCGGCCCCCCGTACGAACGCTGCGGGGCAAAGAGGCCGACGCCGTCGTACCCCCAGTTCCGCGTCCCGGGAAAGCTTGCCACGGGCATCAACTCTATGGCAGTGACGCCCAGCGCCTGCAATCGATCCAGGCGCGGGATGATGGCCTCGTAGCGTCCCTTCTGCGTGAATGTGCCGACGTGGATTTCGTAGAAGATCATCTCCTGGAGGGTGAGACCGCGCCATCCCTCGTCGGTCCAGACGAAGGCCGACGTGTCCACCACCTCGGACGGGCCGTGCACACCCTCCGGGAGGGCCCGCGACGCGGGGTCAGGCCGCTCGCGCACGCCATCCAAGATATAGGTGTAGCGATCTCCGCCCGCGAGGTCCTCCAGGGTGGCCTCGAACCAGCCGCCGCCGGCGTCCGCCATGGCGACCGGCGGCCGCCCCGGGACGCCGACGACCTGCACGGCGATGTGGCGGCAGCGCGGCGCCCAGACGCGAAACCGGACGCGTGCGTCGCTCAGGCACGTCGCACCTGGAACCGTGGTCCAGGTCTTTCTCCGAGCGAGAGTGCGCATGGATTACCCGTCTCAGGCGCGCCCCGGTCCCGTCACTTCAACGGGCGCACGCGGTGGAGTTCGTCCTCCAGGACCTTGCGCGCCGCGGCCTCCTGGTTGGCGCGTTCCTCGGCCGCCTTGATCCGTCCCTCCAGTTCGCTGACCCGGTAATTCAGCTCGGACCGCTGTTGCTGGACCTGCTGGCTGAGATCCCCGACCTGACTGCCCCACAGAAGATAGCCGATACCAAGACCGACCAAGATGGCGAGCACGGCGAGCGCGGGATACGTGGCAATCCGCATGCTGATCCCCTCTCGGCGCTCCTGTCTTCGGGCGCGCGCGTGTTCGCGGCGTGGCACGATGATCCAGCGTCATTGCGTGGACGCCTCTCTGGGCTGGTGCCGCGCCGCGCGTTCATTGCAGGTTCAGTCGAAATCGGCGGAAGCCCATTGTGTGGCGCAGCATGGACCGCGTCCCGACGATTCGGTAGAACGGTTTTGGACGGTCGCTGCCCGTGATGTGCCGGATGAACTGCTGGAGGCGCGTCCCCCGCCCTCCGGCCAAGACGACCACCCACGTGTCGCCTGGCGCGCCGTGCCGCCCGTCGTCCGCCCCTTCGGGCGGAGGCGCATGCCATGTCCCGGCGCCGAGCGACCAGGCCGTTTTGGGAGACGGTGCTGCCATCGGGGTCTCCTCCGCCGGTCGCGACTGGCCATAGAAATCGCCCGATGCCAGGACCACCGGCTCCGCCTCGCGGGTGGTCATCCGGGATCGCCAGTGCGGCATCATGCGGCGAGCGCGGCTTCGCAACGCTCCTGGCACTGGACGCACAGTGTGGCGGTAGGGAGGACTTTCAGCCGGCGCTGCGGGATCGGCCGCCCGCAGTGGGCGCATATGCCGTAGGTGCCTTCACTCATCCGGTCCTTCGCCGCGGCCACGGCCCGGCTTTGGGCGGCGAGGCGCTGCCAGAGGAGATCCCGATGCTGTTCAAGCACTTCCAGGGCTGCCGCGTCAAACAGGCTCGTGCGGCGTCGCTCGGGGACGTCGACCAGCCCTGTGGGCTGCCGCCGAACTCTGCGCAGGGCGAAGAACTGTCGCTGCATCTCGCGCTCCACACGGCCCAACATCTCCTGCGGGCTCCGATTCGAGGCTCTCATGGCGTCCTCCTCCGTCGCGTGGGTAAAGAGGCCGTCACATCGCATCATGTTCGTCGCGGTGCTACGCCCGAGTCCCGGTTTGCGAGTCCTGCCGGGCCAGGGCATGGTCTAGCAAGGCGCGCAGCTCGTCCATCCGGAATGGTTTGAATAGCAGCCCGAAGGCCCCCTTCTCTGCGCCCTCCGCGGCGGTATGCGCATCCCCGAAGGCGGTGATGACGATCACGGGGGTCTGGGGGCAGATTATGCGCAGCCCGGGAAGCAGGTCCATGCCGCTCAATCCGGGCATCCGTTTATCCAGGAGAATGGCGGCGAACGCCTCGCGATGCAGGAGGACGAGGGCCTCAGCGCCGTTGGCCGCCTGGATGACCTCGTATCCTTCATCGCTCAACACGTCGGCGAGGAGGCTTCGCATGTCCTCGTCGTCGTCCACGAGCAGAATTCGCGGCCCCTGACGATCTCGCGTCTGGCCGCATCCGCCTCGCTCGCCGCTTTGCTCGGGTGACGGGGGGTTCATGGAACCCTTCCTTTCCCGCTACCGCGCGTACGGGCGTTCCTCCGCGTGATGGCGTCTACGGCGTGAGAAGGGCAAGGAGGGTGCCAGGCCCAAATGTGAGCGGCAACTGGCACGCTTAACCCAAGGACGGCGATAGGTTAGCGGAATCACGGTGGGGTCGCACCGATCGATTGCCGGATACTTGTCGCGGAAACCGTGTCATCAGATCGGTGTCATGGAAGGCAGTAAACTGGATCAACCATGCGAAAAGAATTGACGGTGACAGTCTGTCTCTCGCAGTGCCTGATTGTCACAGGTTGTGTTTGTGTTCGACGTTCTCACCGGGAAAGGCCAGACGTCACCCGGCATCCTCCTACGACGACTCGTCGGGCGCGGCCGAAGGTCGATCCCAACGGTACAACGTCCGCTTGCTGATTCCCAGCAGGTCGGCGGCCCGGGCCTTATCGCCTTCGGTCTCCTGGAGCACGAGGGCCACGTACTCGTCGGTCAACTCCTGCAAGGTGGGGCGCCTGGGAAGCTGAGCCAAGGTGAGGGCGGTCGGCGGACCGGCGGATACCTCGAGGAGCAACGCGTCCGGCGCGATCGCTCCACCCGCGGTCAACGTCACCGCGCGCTCGACGACGTTTTCCAGCTCTCGGACGTTCCCCGGCCAGGGGTGGCGGAGCAGGACCGTCATCGTCTCCGGGGTAAATCCCGAGACCTGCTTGCCAGAGGCCGCGATCGCGCGGCCCAGGAAATGCTCGGCGAGAAGCGGGATATCGTCCTTGCGGTCGCGAAGGGCGGGGAGCTGAATGGGAATGACCGCCAGCCGGTAATAGAGATCGTCGCGGAAGTGTCCGGCGCGAATCCGCGCGGGCAGATCCTGGTTGGTGGCGGCGATGATGCGAACATCGAGCGGCGTGGCCTGGTCGCTTCCCACGGGCCGGACGCTTCGGTCCTCGATGGCGCGGAGGAGCTTGGCCTGGAGTTCGGGGGCCATGTCGCCGATCTCGTCCAGGAACAACGTGCCGCCGTGCGCTTCGCGGAACAGGCCGCGCCGGCTGCTCACGGCGCCGGTAAAGGCGCCCTTGACGTGGCCGAACAGCTCGCTTTCCAGCAGGCTGGCCGGGACCGCTGCGCAGTTGATGGGCACGAAGGGCCGATCGGCGCGGTGGCTGTTGAAGTGGAGGGCCTTGGCCACCAATTCCTTCCCCGTGCCACTTTCCCCCGTGATCAGGACATTGACATCGCCGGGGGCCGCCTGCCGGATGAGGGCGAACACACTCTGCATGGCCGGGCTTCTTCCCAGCAGGTTGTGGAGCCGGTAGCGGCCCGCCACCTCCTCGCGCAGTCGCCGGTTCTCCTCGCGCAGGCGCCGCGCCTCCCAGGCCTTGCCGACGAGGAGGCTGATCTCGTCCATGGCGAACGGCTTCGTGACGAAGTCGTACGCACCCTGCCGGATGGCCTGGATCGCCGTCTCGATGGTCCCGAAGGCGGTGATGAGGATGACCGGGAGGTCGCGCTGGGTCTCCCGGCTGGCCTGGAGGACCTCCAAGCCGTCCACGTCTGGCAGGCGGAGGTCCGTCAGCACGATGTCGAACGGCTCGGCCTTGAGCCGCGCGATGGCCTCGGCGCCGAGTCCCGCCGGCGTCACGGTATGCCCCTCGCCTTCGAGGTGCTCCTGCACGAGTTCGAGCATCTCGCGGTCGTCTTCCACCAGGAGAATCCGGCATGGCTCGGTCTTCATGCGTTCCTCGGCGGCGCCGATGTGGCGGGTAATGCCTCCGCGGCCTCGTTGCCCGCGGGATGCGCTCCCGCGCTCGTGGCCGGCCATCGTAGCCAGACGGTGGTTCCACGCCCCTCCGCGCTCTCGATCTCGATGGCCGCCCCGTGCGCGCGGACGATGTCCTCGACGATGGCCATCCCCAAACCCGTTCCACCCCCCCGTTCCTTCGTGGAGAAGAACGGCTCGAAGATCTTCTCCAGGCGCTCCGGCGGGATCCCGCACCCCGTGTCGTCCACGCGGAGCGTCACGCACGGCTCCGGGGCTCGGCCTCGGCCAATCCGCCGCCGGCCCGCCGCCGCCGGCATGGGGCCGGATTCGTCGGCCGCCGCGCTCAGGCGAACGTGCCCGCCGCCGGGTGTGGCATCGAGGGCGTTCGTAAGCAGGTTGAGCAGGACCTGCTGCAGTTGATCTGCGTCGGCCAGAATGGGTGGCAGCTCCCCGGGCACCTGGGCGACGAGTCTTACCTGGCGCCGAGCGGCGATGGGGTCCAGCAGCTCCACCACGCGGGTAAACACCGGCTCCACCGGCAGCGGATTGCGCGTCAGGTGGCGCGGCCGGGCGTAGTCCAGCAGCTGACGGAGGATGCCGCTGATGCGCTCGACTTGCCGCAGCACGGTGGTGGCGTCCCGTGCAAGGGGATGGTCGGGCGGCAGCTTCTTCTGGATGACCTCGGTCCGTCCGGAGATGATGCTCAGGGGAGTCCCGATCTCGTGGGCGACTTCGCTTGCGAGCCGCCCAAGCGCGGCGAGTTTCTGCGCCTGCTGCAGCCGCCGCTCCGCATCCAGCCGGCCTTCGGCCTCCGTGCGGGTCCGCTCCCGGGCCGCCTGGATCTCGGCCGCCATGCGGTTGAACGCGGACGCAAGCTGGCCGATTTCATCTCGGCGTCGGAGCGTGATCCGCTGCGTGAGCTGCCCGCGCCCGAGGGCGAGCGCGGCGCGGACCAGGGCGTGAAGCGGTCTGCGGATGCTGACCCGCACGGTGAACCAGATCACGAGGAAGATGGTGAGGCTCAGGAGGCCCAACCGAACCACGAGCTCCGGGGCGATCTCGCTGACCTGGCGCTCTACTCGCGTCGCCGCCCGGGTGACCGCGAGTGCGCCGATGATCCCTCCCCCGGGGCTCGTCAGGGGGACGAGAACGCACACGACGGGCGGTGGCGGCGAATCCACGTAGCGGATGGTGGCCGCTCGCTGGCTGATGGTCCTCTCCACATCCGCGCGAGGGATCGCGGGCGCCGCCGCCGCGTCGGCGCCGGCGCTGGCCGTCACCTCGAACCGGTTGTTGTAGATCTGGACGCGATCCAACGGGCTGGGGTGCCGGACGATCTCGGTCAGCAATTCCCGAACGTCCTCCGGGCGCTTGTCGCGGACGGCGTGCTCGACCAACAGTCGGACGGCATTCGTCAAGACCGCGGCCTCTTGCTGGACTTCCTCAACGAGGCGCTCTCGCTCTTGGCGCATGCGGAGGTAGCCGAAGCCCGCCAAGACCACGGACACCGCCAGCAGCAAAAGGATCGTCAGTTTGGTCGCGATGCGCATGGAAATCGCCCGGGAGGGGGGAATCCGGCCGGCCGTGCGGGCGCGGCGTCAGATCCGCACCCTCGCCGGGTACGCTAACACACGCAGCGGGATGGCGCAAGGCCGACGGGGTCGCCGGGAGCGGGGAAACGGGAGAGCAGTAGAGGCAAAGAAGCGCACGGGAGCTGGGAAGCCGACGAATGGGCGACGGCGCAATCGGGCGACTTGGGACAGCAGAAAATTGCAGAGGCAATGTGAGGGAGCCCGGGCTCGCGGGACCGTTGACAGGCGTAGGGCATCTCGGATAGGGTTCACTGAAGCGGTACCTGGTACCGATGAGAAGCCAACTCTCGGAATCCACAGATGTGCACTTCTACTTCTTCGACGCGTAGATCGCGCGGCGGGAGCGAAGGGCGGTACCCGCTGGCTGCGGACGTCGTGGGGCGAGCAGGCGGCGTTGCGATGCCGCGGCTGCCGCGCCTTCATGCGCCGGGGGGAACGGTCCACGTGGTGGGCGGATGTAACAACGGGGAGTTCTGTTTTACAACGCCCGATGACTTCCGAATCCTCCTCACCCGTTTGGAGGAAATGACCCGGAACTATGGGGTGACGCTCTATGCCTATACGTTGATGGCGAACCATGTCCACCTCTTGCTCCAGGCGCCCCTAACGGAGCGCTTGGCGCGGCCCCTGCGCTGGTTCTTCCGCGAGACCACTCGGGCCTGGCAGCGCACCAGGGGCCAGCGAGGCCATTTCTGGGAACGCCGATACTGGGCCTGTCTGGTGGACGACGACGAATACGCTCTCGCCGCC
>Ga0316622_100002920_pt1 | contig 12034 bp, 9 predicted proteins | sample OWC_Aug_OW2_C1_D_FD_207646 | JGI IMG/M metagenome (GOLD analysis project Ga0316622, IMG submission 207646) | Wetland soil microbial communities from Old Woman Creek delta, Ohio, United States - OWC_Aug_OW2_C1_D5_C | ecosystem: Environmental > Terrestrial > Soil > Wetlands | place: USA: Ohio... | reverse complement strand
CTCCGGGTGAAGAAGGCCTCGGTGGAGCTCAACGAGGTGTTCGCCCGCATCATGGGCAAGGTCGAGAGGGAGCGGGCGGCGGCCGGGGCGGCCTTCGAGAGCCCCTTCGCCGAGATCACGGACGACGACATCGACTCCCTGTTCAGCGAGTAGGGCCCCAGCCGACCGATGACGTTCATCAACTACGCCTCGCGCGAGATCAACTGCAAGATCGTCTACTACGGCCCCGGCCTGTGCGGGAAGACGACCAACCTGCAGTGGATCTACGACAAGACGAACCCGAACGCGAAAGGGAAGCTCATCTCGCTCGCCACCGAGACGGACCGGACGCTCTTCTTCGACTTCCTGCCCCTCGAGCTCGGCACCGTCCGCGGCTTCAAGACGCGCTTCCACCTCTACACCGTCCCCGGCCAGGTCTTCTACGACGCGAGCCGGAAGCTCATCCTGAAGGGCGTCGACGGGGTGATCTTCGTCGCGGACAGCCAGGTCGAGCGGATGGACGCGAACGTCGAGTCGATCGACAACCTCCAGATCAACCTGAAGGCCCAGGGGTACGAGCTGACCACGATGCCCTACGTCCTGCAGCTCAACAAGCGGGACCTGCCGAACGTCGTCCCGGTGGACGAGATGGTGAAGCAGCTCCGGAAGAAGGGGGAGCCCGTCTTCGAGGCGGTGGCGTCCAAGGGCGCCGGGGTCTTCGAGACGCTCAAGGGCGTCGCCAAGCTCGTCCTCCAGGAGCTGACGAAGACGGGCTAGTAGCCGAGCCCGTGGACCTCGAAGGCGGCCCAGAAGAAGGGTGCGCGGGTCCTCCGGCGCTGGAAGAGGCTGATCTGGGCGCCGCGGAGGGCGGAGGCGGGACTGGCCCCCTCGGCGAGCATCCGCCGGTAGAACTCGGCCATCAGCTCCTGCGTGGCCGCGTCCTCAACCCGCCACTTGCTGGCCACGACGCTCTGGGCTCCGGCGTGGAGGAAGGCGTGGACGAGGCCGGTGATGCCTTCGCCGCGCACCACCTTGCCCAGTGCGGTCTCGCAGGCGCTCAGGACGACGAGGTCCGCGGTGACCCGCAGGGCGTACACGTCCTGGGCGCGAAGGAAGCCGTCCTGTACGCGACCGGTCTCATCGACCAGGCTGGTGACGATGCCGGACAGCTCGGGGTGCTCGTCGTTGAGGATGCCGTGCGTCGCGAAGTGCACCACCCGGTACGCGTCCGCCAGGGCCTCCTCGGCGGCCGCCCGGTCGACGCGGAAGTCGGTGGCGATCGTGACCTCGGCCCCCGGAGCGGCCTTGGCGATCGACGCGGCCTCCTCGCGGCTGGCCAGGAGCCGCGGCAGCGTGGCGAGGTTCCGGCCGCTTCCGCGGAGGCTCGCGGGGCGGAAGACGAGGTCGGCTCCCGACGGAGCCGGGCCGCCCTGCCGGTGGACCCTGGGGTCGTCCCTGGTGAAGACGGGGTCGGCGAAGACCGCGAGCCGCATCCGCCGGTCGTGTCCGGAGGCCTCGGCGCCGGCCCCGCGGCGTCCCGACCTCTCGCGCATCGCCACCATCACGGAGAGCGAAGGCGCGCGCACGATCTCGTGGGTGAGGACGAGCGGCCGGTAGTCCCCGGTGTCCACGGCGCGCGGGTGCGGCAGCGCGGAGAACGGCACGTAGTTGAGCATCCCGTCCGACACGACGATGAGCCGCTTGAACGCGTCCAGGTCCCCGATGGGGCCAAGGAGCGTCCGGGCCAGGACGGAGCCGGCCTCGCGGAAGCGGGCGTCCTCGGCCTCGGTGCGCGCCCGCCGCTCGGCTGACGACCCCTCCGCCTCCCGCTGCCGCGCCGTCAGGAGGCCGTAGACCTGCCTCGCCTGGTCTTCGAGCGCCAAGCGCGACGGAAGGACGTGGACGGTAAGGCGGTCCCCGCTCACACACCAGAGGTAGCTGCGCTCCGCGCCCAGGCTGTACTCGACGACCAGCGTCCCCTCCCCGGCGAGGCTCGCCCGGATCGCCTCGAGCCCCCGCGCCTCCCCGAGCCCGGTCCCGGCGGGAGAGGCCGCCCCGGGCCGGCCCAGGCCCTCCACGCGGCGTAGCTCGGCGAGCAGCTCGGCGAGCCTCGCCTCGCCCTCGGGTCCCTTCTGGATCCCGAGGTCCTCCCGCAGTGCCTGGGCCCGGATCTGCTCTCGCAGCGCGCTCTCGCGGGCGAGGCTCACTTCGTCGCCGCTCTCCGGCGACGCCGGCTCTCCCTGGAGCCGGTCGAGCAGCACGCGGGCGCGGGCGCGCTCCGAGGCCTCGAAGGCGAGCCGCTCGAATGGCTCCTCCGGCCGCGCGCGCTCCATCTCCATGAGGAGGTCGACGTAGAAGGCGTAGCGGGGCTCCAGCTCCTCGAAGGAGAGCGCGCGCAGCTCGTGGCTGGGGACGCGGGTGCGGAGCGACTCCCCGGCGGCCAGTGCCTGCTCCGCGTACTGCTTCGCCTCGTCGAACGCCCGCTCGTTCCGGGCCGCCCGGGCCAACAGGAAGAGCGCACGAGCTTCCCTCACGGAATCCACGGCCTGCCGGGCCAGGCTCAGCGCCTCCTCGGCCGATTCCCGCGCGAGTCCGGGCCGCCCCATCGACAGGTAGGTCTCCGCGAGGTCGCCCAGCATGCCCGACGAGAGGCGCGCTTCGCCCTCCTTGCGCATGATCCCGAGCGCCGCCTGGAGATGCCGGACGGCGTCGTCGTGTCGCCCCTCGGCCGCCGCGACGTTGCCGAGGCCGGCGAGCGCGGCCGCCGCCATCGCGGTGTCGCCGATCGAGTCGAACAGGGCCCGCGCCTTGCCGTAGCTGTCGGCCGCCGCGTCGAGGCGACCCCGGCGCCTCTGGTACGTCGCGATATTCAGGAGGGCGAGCGCCTCTCCGGTCCTGTATCCCGCCGAGCGGGCGAGAGTCTCCGCCATCTGGTTGTACTGGATGGCGGTGGGCAGGTCGTTGAGGCGCCCGTGCACCTCGGCGAGGCCGTTGTAGAGGCCCACGAGCGCGACCTGGTCCTCGGCCTGCGCGAAGAGCACCCGGGCCGCCTCGAAGTAGCGGATCGACTCCTCCTCGTCCGACATCTGGGAGTGGACGTTGCCCAGCACCCGAAGGGCGGTCGCCTCCCGCCTCCTGTCTTCCGTCGCGCGGGCCAACTCGAGCGCCCGCTCGAAGTGGCTCCGCGCGTGCGCGTGCTGGCTGAGGTCGGCGAAGGTGTACCCGACGTCGAGGTGCGCTTCGACCAGGCCTTCGGCGTTCCCGAGGCGCTGGAAGGCCTCGAGCGCCGTCTGGTACTCCCGCCGGGCCTCCAGGAGCTCGCTTCGCAGGTAGTGGACGTCGCCCAGGCCCAGGTGGGCCTCGGCCGCTCCCAGGGGGAAGCCTGCCTCCGTCGCCGCCCGCAGCGCCTCGTCGAGATGCCGCCTCGCCCGGTCCCCCTGCCCGAGGGTGGCGAGGGACGACCCCAGGCCCGCCGAGGCCAGCACGAAGCGCCTGCGGTCGCCCGACCCGTCGGCCCGGGCGGCTGCGGTCTCGAGGGAAGCGAGCGACTTCTCCACCTCCCCGGCCAGCTGCTGCGCGGCCGCCAGGCCGAGGAGAGCATCCACCTGCACGTCCGCCCACCCGAGCGCGCGAGCCCTGTCGTACGCCTCCCGGAACTCCCGCTCCGCGCGCCGGCGGGCATCCGCCGACCAGACGCCCAGGAGATCGTATCCCCGGCGGAGCGAGGTCTGCACCGCGGCGCGTTGGCTCAGATCTCCCCCTCCCGCGCCGCCGATCACCTCCAGCTCGCACGTGGCCCCCGAGCCTGTCGTGAGCTCGCACTCGACGACGTAGGGGCCGCTCCGGGAGGCAGACCACGACTGCGTGACGACGGCCGGGCGTCGCCAGGCCAGGGACACGACTTCGCCTCCCGAGGGGTCCAGGACACGCACCTTCCAGACACCCCCGGTCTTCCAGCCCTGCACGGACAGGGTGTCCCCGGCCGCCGCGTCGATGACGAGACGCGCACCCCGCGGCGCGTCGGCGGTCTGGCCAGCGGCCGGCAGCGCCCACGCGAGGAGGAGAGCCAGCGCGGGGACGCACGGCCTCGGCAGCCTGGACCCGTGCCGACCCATGGGACGCCGCCTTCCACCTCCCTGCCCGTTGGAGTCCCGCCCGCGGGGAGGTCTTGCTCGGGCGCTACTGTCGGAAGAACCCGTCGGGGGGGTTCCCCCACACGGTCAGGATACCCTCGCCCTTGATCTTGCCTTCGCCGCCCGCCCGGATCTTGCCTTCGCCGCCCGCCCGAATCTTGCCTTCGCCGCCCGCCCGAATCTTGCCTTCGCCGCCCGCCCGGATCTTGCCTTCGCCGCCGGCCCGGATCTTGCCTTCGCCGCCCGCCCGGAGGCGCTTCTTCGTGCCGGCCTGGATCTCGTCGGCCCGGCAGCGATCGTCGTCCGTGAGGGGCGCAGCCACGCCGACGATTCTCGCCTCGATGCCATCCTCCTCCAGAGGATCGACCTCCAGGTCGCCGAATCGCAGGATCGGATCGTCGGCGCTGGCCCAGTGCCTGCTCTCGTCCCGTCGGTCGCGCCGGGTCACGCGCAGGTACGCACGCAGGAAGCGTCCCCAGGCGGTTCGCTCCGCGAACTCGAGGTTCTCGTACTCGGAGGTGTAGTCCTCGGCCCCGAAGGGGAAGTACGCCGACAGCCCGTGCGCGTGCTGGAAGGCCGGGCCGGTGTAGTGCGCACGCACGACGGCGCCCTTCCGTCCACTGGTGCCCTCGACCGCCCTCTGGACGCCCCGGCAGAGGGACCGGACGCGATCGCCGGGCACCCGGACTTCCAGGCTCTGACACAGATCCACCAGGTCGACGTAGATGCCCGCCTTGAACGACTGAGCCTGGAAGCGGGCCGCGACGAGGGCGTCTCGAAGACGGAAGTCACGGGCCTTGGGCTTCCCCTCCTGCTTCACTCCCGCGCACAGCTCGTACAGGTCGAGCCACCACCGCACGTGGTGGAGCTTCAGAAGCCGGGAGCGCGCCGTCTTGGCCATGGGGTTGCGTTGGGCGTCCTCCTCCTGGATGAGGCGGAGCGCCTGTTGGACTCCGGGATCGAACTCGCGGAGCACCCTGGCGACGGCGAGCACGTTCGCGTATGAGGAGGGCTCCACCAGCTCCGTCGGCAGGCTCGGGGCCACCGCATCGAGGCGGTCGGCGAGGGTCGGCTCCTCCTGCAGATCGTAGCGACCCACCATCGAGTCCAGGAGCTGCCGGAGGGCCTCGAGTTGGGAGACGGCCAGGGGGCCACGCCAGGGGGACTTCGCGAGGTCCTCCCGAGCCCTCGTCGATCCCTCGACCAGGTTGTCGACCAACTCGTCCCGGTCCTGTGGTCCGAGGCGGAGATTCCGCGCGATGTCGCGGCTGAGCCTCTCCAGCGCCCTCTGCCCCCGAGCGGGCTCGCTGTTCGGCCCGACCGCCCGGCCAGGCCGACCGAACGCCGTCGCCAGGGCCTGGTGCACGTAGACGCCCTCGAGGCGAGGGATGCACTCCTTCGAGAATGCCCGCAGCCGGCTGAGGAGGCTCTCGCGGCCCTCCTCGCGAAACGCCGCCAGATCGCAGACTGCGATATCCGTCGACACGCCCGCGATCTCCTGGTCGCGGTAGAAGCTCGAGTAGTGGTCGGCGACCCGCAGGGCGACGGGACGCGCCTTGCGACTGGGCCTGGTCACGTCTGGATCGATCAGGGCCTCCAGCACGCGGTGGTACGGCCACCCGGTGTTCTCCACGAAGCCCTCGGAGGCGACGAGGAACTCCGCGTGCTTCCGGACCTCGAAGCAGACCTCCGCGTTGCTCATCAGGCAGCTGTCCATCCCGAGGATGCCGATCCTCCCCAGCCCCTCGTCCTCGGGGTGCGTCTCAGCGTACGCCTGTCGCCCCTCGCCGAGGATCCGCGCCAGCTCGGGGATGCTGAGCGACGTGTTCGGGTCGAGGTCGGTCAGGAAGTCGCCGACCGCGCCGCTCCCGTGTCCGGACAAGACCAGGAAGAACTGCTTCGCCCGAGGAAGCCGCCCGATCTGCTCCCCCAGGAAGGCCGTTAGCTGGCTCGAGGGGCCCGGGGAGGCGCCGGCGGGACCGGCGAGGCGATGCACGAACTTCCGGGTGCAGGCACGGACCACGGCCGGGGTGAAGACCATCGCCTCGAACTCCTCGAGGTCCCCGTCCCCTTGCGCTCCTCCGGGAAGGCCCTTGTTGTTCTTGGCCGGGGGATGAAAATCGTAGCGACGGCCCCTCGAGCCTCGGGGATCGAAGTGCGCCACCACGTTGATCTGTTCTTCGGCCTTCTTGGCCGCCGGCTTGCCGTCCTTGCTCTTCTGTTCTGCCGTGTTCAGCCGGTCGGCGGTCTTCTTCAGCTCCTGAAGGCCCCATGCCATTTCCTGGGCGAGGTTGTTGTTGCCGGCCAGGTACACCAGGAATGTCCAGGCCACTTGTTCCGCCTGCTCGCTCGGCATGTTCGGACTCTCCTCAGCGTGCTGCGTGGGTTCGGCGCGGCAAGGGTGGTCAGATCATGGGGTGCTGACTCGGAACGGATACGTGGCCAGGGCTTCGAGCTCGGCACCGTCGCGGAGACCGCTGAGCTTCACCTGGTAGTCGCCGCGGGGCAGGAGCTCGCTGGGCACGGCGAGGACGACGGCCGCCTGCCCATGTCCCCCCACCGCCCGGAGCCTCGACGCGGCCCAGATCTCGGCGCCGTCCGGGTCGTGGAGAGCCGCCCGATAGAGCGGGTAGCCGTCCTCGGGCAGCTCCAGGCGAAGCCGAACCAGCTCGGCATCGGCCGGCACGGAGACTCGGGGGAGCGAGCCCTGGCCCCTGAGCAGGCCCGCCGCCAGCGCGAAGGTCGTCACGGAGGTGCGGGGCCGGCCGAGCCGGGCCTCGAGCGCCTTCGCCCGGGCCTCGGCGGCGGCGCGGTCCAACTGCTCCTGGTCGAGCTTTGCCTGCAACATCCGGTTCTGGGCGGCGAGATCCGCGGCCGGCCCGGAGGGCGTCACTTCCGCCGTTGACGGTGCGGGCGAAAGGGCCAGCCCCGGCGCCTGGTCGCGCGAGAGAAACCAGACGTTTCCGACGACCGACACGGCCAGCGCGGCGGCTACGGCCACCCAGGCCGGCTGCCGAGCGGGCCTGAGCCACTCCGCGAGCGTCTCGATCCAGACCGGCCGCCACGCCGCGGGTTGGACCGCGACCGCGTTCGCCCGCGCCGGCAGCGCCTCCACCCGAGGGTGCTGGTCGGGGTTCGCGCGCTCCTTCAGCGCGCGGACGAGGCTGAGCCGCCGCCGGCGCTCGGGGGTGGTCAGGAAGCGCTCCTCGAGTCGGCGTCGCTCGGAGGCCGCCCCGGCCCCTTCCAGGTACTCCTCGAGGAGCTCGTCCTCGATCACGCCGAGCGCCTCGAAGGCTTCGGGGTCGGTGAGCAGCAGCTCCTCGAGCTCGACGCGCAGCCCCTCGTCGAGGTCGCCCAGGACGTATCGCCGGAGCGTCCTCTCGAAATCCGGTGTCAGGCGCATGGTCGGGTCACTCCATCGCCTCGCGCGCTCCTCAGGAGGCCGCTTCGGCTCCGATCCGTCCCCTCTGGTCCACGCACCGGACCACGCACTCCCGCAGGCGGCCGGTGAGGCGGTGGATCTTCAGCCGGAGAGCGTTCAGGCTGACGTCCAGCTCGAGCGCGAGCTCCGCCCGCCTCTGGATCCGGGCGCCCCCCTCTCCCTCGAAGTAGCCCAGGACGAGCCTCTGCTCGCCGGGCGAGAGCCGGTCCAGGCACCGATCGAGGCACGCCCTCTCCAGCTCCTCGTCCTCTGCTCCCGGCGGCTCGGCCGGGCTCGGCCCCTCCCACCGCTCCGGAAGGGGGACCGTAGAGCGGCGGCGATACGACTCCCGCGCCACGTTCCACGCCACCCCGTACACAAACCGTGCCGGATCGCTGCCCACGAACTCGCTCCCCATCTCCTCGAGCCGACGCGCTGCTCGGTCCAGCGTCTCGTCCGCGAGCTCCTCGGGGTGCGGGCAGCCGCGGTAGTCGAAGAGGGTGACCAGCCTGCGCCGAAGCTGCTCGTACCGCGTGCCGGCGAGATCGCGGTCCGGCCCAAGTCGCTGGAGCAGCGTGTCGAACTGCTCGGGGCGGAGCGGCTCCGACATGGCTGGCCTCGGAACGCCCTGTGGGCTCGAATCGGTTCGGAGTTGAGAGCGTCGATCGAGAGTCTACTCGTGCCATGCGCCCGCCTGCAACATGTTCCCGGAGGCTCTGAACGCCTCCTACACCTGTATGGATCCGGGGCCCCGAACGTGTCGTCCCTGCGACACGGATCGCCGGGCGCCGTCATATGCCGGTGAGAGCACACCCGTCGGGCCGTAGTGACGGTGGAGGCCAAGGTGAGCACGAGGAGCCGCGGGGAGACCGACCCGACCCCCCCGCCCACTCCTCGCTCTCTCAGCGAGGAGGCGACCTGGGTCGGGCCGGAGAACGCCGCGTCGCCGCTCGAGCTGGCGATCGGGTGCCTGACCGCCCGGCGCTACGAGGAGGCCCTCCTCAGACTCCCGCCCCGCGACCGGCGGGCGGTGCGGGGCCGCATCGAGCAGCAGCAGTCGTACGACTCGCTCGCCGAGGCCCTGGGCCTGGCCACGGCCACCGCAGCCCGCGCGGCGGTCGTCCGAGCGCTCGGCCGGCTGATCGAGGCGATGAGCCCATGAGCCCCGTCCTGGAGCATCTCGCCGGCCTCGTCGCTTCGGTCGCCGACGGCTGGCCGCAGGACTGGGACGCCCTCGAGGCCCGGGCGGCCGACGATCGCACCCGGCGCGCCCTGCAGAGCCTGCGCGTCGTCGCGGCCATCGCGGACTCAAAGCGTGGCCTCCTTCCACCCGAGAGCCCCCACGGCGACGATGGCTCCGAGGCGCCCGCCCCGCGAGCTCGCCCCGCCCACGACCAGTGGGGTCGCTTCGTCCTCCTGAGGAAGCTCGGCGAGGGAGCGTACGGCGACGTCTACCAGGCCTACGACACGCAGCTCGACCGCGACGTCGCCCTCAAGCTCCTGAAGTCCTCCGCCTCGTCTGCCGCCACGGCGCGGCGGCTGCTCGCCGAGGCGCGCATGCTGGCCCGGGTGCGCCACCCCAACGTCGCCTCGGTATACGGGGCGGGGGAGCACGAGGGCCGGGCCGGAATGTGGATGGAGCTCGTGCGCGGGGTGAACCTGGAGGAACTCCTCCACGCCCGGGGGCCCATGAGCGCCAGCGAAGCGGCTCTCGTCGGCGTGGACCTCTGCCGGGCCCTGGCCGCGGTCCACGGGGCGGCGCTCGTCCACCGCGACGTGAAGGCCTCGAACGTCATGAGGGAGGTGGGCGGCCGCATCGTCCTCACGGACTTCGGCGCCGGACGCTGCCGGGGCCTCGAGCCGAAGCGCCAGCTCGCGGGCACGCCCCTGTACCTCGCGCCAGAGGTGCTGGCGGGGTCGGAAGCGACCGTCCTGAGCGACATCTACAGCCTGGGCGTCGTTCTCTTCCGCCTGGTGACCGCGGGCTACCCACGGAGGGCGAGCCGTTTCGGGGACCTGCTCGACATCCGCAGCGCCGGCACGCCCACTTCCCTGCGCGACCTTCGCCCCGACCTGCCCGAGGCGTTCGTGGCGGCGGTGGAGCAGGCGCTCGCCTTCGATCCTGCCGCCCGGACCCAGAGCGCGGGGGCGCTCCGGGCCGCGCTGGGCGTCGTCCTCGGCGTTCCCCCCTCCTGGCGCAAGGCCCGCCGGGGCCCGGGGTCGGCCCCGACGCCGTCCCGCGGCTCCCGACCGCTCCTCGGGGAGCCGCAGGTGGCCTGTCCCGCCCGGGCAGAGTGACCGCGCCTACTCCGCCGGCCCCCCCTTCGGCGCATCCGCCGGTGCGCTCATCGCCTGGAGGGCCAGGTAGCTCGGGCCGAAGCGGCGGATGTTGTCCATCTGCTTCTCGTACTGGTCCTGGTGGCGCTCCTCGTCGGCGATCAGCGACTCGAAGAGCTGCTTCGACTGGGCGTCCGAGTTGGCGGCGCACACGCTCGCCCACTCGTTGTAGTCGGAGATGCTCTGGCCCTCCATGGCCACCGCCTTGGCCAGCACCTTCTCGGGCTCGGTGATCTTCACCACCGCGACGCTCGGCGCGAGCTCGACCTCGCCCTTCAGGAAGAGGATGCGCTCGGCCAGCCGCTCGATGTGCATCATCTCCTCGATGGCCGTTCTCTTGTAGAGGAGGGCGAGCGGGCCGAAGCCCTGGTCGTCGAGGTGGAAGTGGAAGTACATGTACTGGTGGACGGCGCTCAGCTCGTCGGCGACCGCGCGGTTCAGCAGCTCGATGCTCTTCGTCCGGTCCATCGCATCCTCCAGTGCCCGAGCGACGACGCTCAGGCGACCGTCACCTTGAACGTCTCCGGATCCCAGCCGACCGGCCGGGCCTCGTCGTAGCTCAGGTTGCAGAGCAGCGACGGGGCGGCCGCCCGCAGGCCGAAGAGCGCGTCCTCGACCACGGGCTTGCGGCTGCGCACCGACGCGAAGAAGCCCCGGAAGTGGTCGAGCCGGTCGTCGTAGCCCGAGGGGGCGGCGAAGCGCTGCCGGGTCGCCTCGGCGAGCGAGGGATCCCCGACGGGCTCGGCGTCCCAGTCCCCCGGGAGCGGCGGCCGCCGCGACACCGTGACCCCGCCCCCGCCCAGCTCCAGGAGGCCCTCGTCGCCCACGAAGCGGAAGCCCGACTCACCCCACTCGCTCGTCACGCCCCCGTCCACGAAGTTGACCTTGAGCGTGAGGTTGAAGGCCGGGGTCGCGCCCCGGGCCGGGTAGTCGAAGACGGCGACGAGGACGTCCGGGATCTCGCGGCCGTCCTTCCAGAAGCGCAGGCCCCCCGAGCAGAAGACCCGCGACGGCCCGAAGGCGCCCGTGACGAAGTGCATCCCCGAGAAGAGGTGCACGAAGAGGTCCCCGGTGATGCTCGTCCCGTAGTCGTTGTAGAGCCGCCAGCGGAAGAGCCGGGCCGGCTCGAACGGCCGTTTCGGGGCGCTCCCGAGGAATCGGTCCCAGTCGACCGTCTGCGGCGAGGCATCCTTCGGGATCGGCCAGTGGAGGGCGCCCATCACGGAGTTGCGGTTCGTCCACCCCTCGATCAGGTTCACCTGGCCGATCGCCCCCGCGGCGAAGAGCTCCCGCGCCTTCTCGTAGACGATCGAGCTCACGCACTGGCTGCCCACCTGGAGGACGCGACCCGTCTTCTTCTCCGCCTCCAGCATCCGGACGCCCTCGTCGATCGAGTGCATCATCGGCTTCTCGCAGTAGACGTCCTTGCCCGCCTGCAGGGCGTCGATCGTCATCTGCATGTGCCAGTGGTCGGGGCTCGCCACGATCACCGCGTCCACGTCCTTCCGGGCGAGGATCTCGCGGTAGTCGCGGGTCACCTGGAGGTCCTTCCCGAACTTCTTTCGGCACTCCTCGAACCGGCCGTCGTAGATGTCGGCCGCGGCCACGAGCTCGACCCCCGGCACCTTGAGGGCGGTCGCGGTGTCGCCCTGGCCCATCCCTCCCGCGCCGAGGAGGGCGATGCGGATGCGGTCGTTCGGCGAGACGGGCTTCGTCTCCTCCCGGGCGAGCTCGGCGTCGGCGGGGCGGGCGAGCACGGTCGCGGCCCCGGCGGTGGCACCGGCCATTGTCAGGAACTGCCGGCGGGTGGGGTGGCGGAACGCGGACATCGGGCCTCCCGGACGGGCCGAGCGTAGGTTGCCCGCGCCGGCCGCGTCAATGAGGCAGAGGAGCCTCTGTGGGACGCCGGCGCGCCCGGGCGTCGAGCCTGTTTGACACCCTGAGAGGCGCTACCTAGAATGCTGGTTTGCCGTTGCCGCCGGCCCGTTCCTCAGTAGCTCAGCGGTAGAGCATCCGGCTGTTAACCGGAGGGTCGTAGGTTCGAATCCTACCTGAGGAGCCAACCTCGCCTCATGTAGCGCCGCCCCTCCCCCGAGGTTGACTGCTCGGCGCCTCTTCGCCTCATCGCGTAAGTCCCTATGCTCAGTTTGCTTACGCCAGCACC
>Ga0316622_100002919_pt1 | contig 12035 bp, 11 predicted proteins | sample OWC_Aug_OW2_C1_D_FD_207646 | JGI IMG/M metagenome (GOLD analysis project Ga0316622, IMG submission 207646) | Wetland soil microbial communities from Old Woman Creek delta, Ohio, United States - OWC_Aug_OW2_C1_D5_C | ecosystem: Environmental > Terrestrial > Soil > Wetlands | place: USA: Ohio... | reverse complement strand
TGGGTGGACATCTGCTCCAGGGGAAACTTCCAGATCTTCTCGTTGTACGGGACCAGGTAGCAGCCTGCGATCCCCCTGCCAAACGTGGTCTCGATCCATTCCCGGAAATTGGCGGGGGGCGGGGCTACGCCCTTCTCGTGGGCGATCAGCGCCCGGACATACCCGAGGATGCAGGCATAGAGATCCTCTTTCGGCAGGGCATAGAGCCCGTTCTCGAAGGGGTACGGGACCTGCCGTCCCCTGTAATAGACCACCGTGTTCCGGTCCCGGACCGAGCGGTTTTCCCCCAGCACTTCCTGCATGAAGGCAAGGACACCCTGGTCACGGGAGAAGATGATGTGGGATCCGCCGCGGTCAAAGGTGAATCCCCTTTCTGACCGGGAGCGGCAGAGCCCGCCGATCTCCTTCTCCCGTTCCAGCACCACGACCTCATGACCCCTGTCATGGAGGAGACGCGCGATGGTGACACCGGAGAGGCCGCCCCCGAGGATCGCCCACTTCACGCCTCTCCTATAGGATACGGCTCCATATATGGGTGATGCCGCTCCGAGGGTGGACCGGCAGGTATTTAATCCATGAATATTTATCAGATACACTGTAGATGAGAAGCATACAGGATCTCTTCTCCGGTCTCCTCTCGGAACTGGGCGAGAAGACCCTCAGGGCCGAGCTGGAGGGGATCGCACGGAAGCACCGGGGGATCAGGACCCGCCGGAGGAAGACCGGGCGGGTGGGCCGGTGCGCCCGGGAGATCATTGTCTTCCCGGATCAGTCCGGTGAGCCTCCGGCACGGCAGGTGGCCCGGAGGGCCCTCGAACGGAACCTCTCCCAGGCGTCGGTGTACCGTCTGGTGGGGGAGCTGAACCGGCAGGGGAACCCGGTACGGGGGGCCGCGGTGCTCCGGGAGATGAAGCGGCTCCGCGATGGCATCCTGTAGAGGACGCTGCATGCGGAACTCAAGATGTTTCGGTGTACACTTTTCGCATAGTATTTATGAGACGCTCCTAGGGGCCTTACGGCCCCCCGCCGCGTGGGCGTCCCCCCCGTTAACCGGGCAGACTCATCGGTTCCTGGCCACCCACCCACTTCTCCATGAGAGAACGGCTCAGGCTATCCTCTCGTCGTGGGGAGGGTCCGGGAGGGGGCTGGCCCCCTCCCGTCAGCTATGGCAAAGAACCGAAAGCAGGAGAGAAAATGGTTACCTCAGCTGGATGACCAGCCCGTGTCTGTCTCGTCCAGGATCTTCGTATCCGTCACCGGCAGGCTCCTCCCGCGGCTCTCAGGAAAAAAGGAATTACCCCCTGGGTCAAGGGGTGCCCGGGTCTGCAAACGGGGGAGGTGAGGTCCGTGCAGTGAAGGGGGTGATTCAGGCAGCCTGCTCGATCTCGTGCAGGATTTCCGCGATGTCGTACAGGCACCGCTCGTCAAACCGGATGCTGTTGATCTCATCCCGGGTGACCCGCCCGTTCACCCAGAGGGGGATGGAGAGGAAATTGAAGAGGTTCTTGTAGAACGAGAGCCAGTAGAGCTGCTGCTGGTCGGTGTGCGGGGGGAGGTTGTCCAGGTCCAGGGTCGTCACGTCATACCCCATGTCCCCGACCTTTTCCCTTGCATAGTCCCGTGCCCTGACGAGCCGGTCCAGCATCTCCTGGATGTCCGAAATTCCGTCCACGTTCAGGAGTTCCTCCACCTCGTAGGGGAACATCCTCCCGTTGTTCCATGATGCATTGTCCATACCATCACCTGACAATCTGGGGATTCTATCCACGGACAGACGTGGGCATGCCATGAAATAATCATGGTGAGCGTTCACGGGGTTCCGGATGATTCGGAACCCTCCCGCCCTCCGAAACATCGTCCAGAACCGTGCAGATCTGCAAAAGAGCGGAAAAGAAAGGATTCCCGAACGCATCAAAACCCCGGGAAAACGAGCCATGGGATGGCCCCGGAATTTCCGGGCCGCCGTCAGACAACGCGTCAGGATCCCTCTCGCGCAGGCAACCTCCACCGGATCCGGTACCGGCCGGGGACCTGACCACACGGTAACCTGCCCGGGATGGGCGGGGCAGGGACAGGAGAGGAAGGGTATTCCGGTGGAGGGAAAAGAGGGTTATTTTGTGGGCTGGACGGTCTTTGCGCCCCGGAGCATCGAGACCTTTCCCGTCCGGATCAGCTCCTTCACCCCGAACTGGCGGAGGAGCCGTTCCAGGGCATCGATCTTGCCCGGGTTACCCGCCACCTGGAGGACAACCGTCTTGGCCCCCACGTCCACGATCTGGGCCCTGAAGATGGAAGCGATCTGCATCACTTCCGATCGGGAGGAGCCCGGCTCGGCGTTCACCTTGATCAGGGCCAGCTCCCGGTCCACGATCTCGCTCTCCGTGATGTCCGAGACCTTGATGACATCGATCAGCTTGTTCAGCTGCTTCATCACCTGCTCGACCTGGCCTTCGTCCCCGATGACCACGATGGTCATCCGGCTCATCCCGGGGAGCTCGGAGGTCCCGACGGCCAGTGACTCGATGTTGAACCCCCGCCGGGCAAAAAGCCCGCTGACCCGGGTGAGGACTCCTGCCTTGTTCTCCACAAGGACGGACAGGGTGTGGGCCTTCATGCCGCCTTCCTCCCGGGGGAAAACTTCACGTCGCCCTCCTCCGCGGCAGCGAGCTCCAGTTCCCTCTCGGGCACCACGTGCCCGCCGATCATCTCGTTGATGGCGGCACCTGCCGGCACCATGGGGAAGACGTTCTCCTCCCGCTCGATACGGACGTCCAGGATGAAGGGTCCCTCGGTCTCGATCATGGTCCGGAGGGCCGAGGGGACCTCCTCGGACTGCTCCACCCGGAGCCCGTCAATCCCGTAGGCCTTCGCAATCCCCACGAAGTCGACGGAAGGGAGCTCGGTATAGGAGTACCGGTGGTCGTAGAAGAGCTCCTGCCACTGCCGCACCATGCCCAAGAACATGTTGTTCAGGATGACGACCTTCACCGGGATACGGTTCGCTGCCACCGTCCCCAGCTCCTGGATGTTCATCTGGAAAGAGCCGTCGCCGGCGATGTCCACCACCGTCTCGTCAGGCCTGGCAAAGTAGGCCCCGATGGCGGCGGGGAATCCGTAGCCCATGGTGCCGAGACCGCCGGACGAGAGCCAGGACCGGGGCTTCCGGAAGCAGTACCACTGGGCGGTCCACATCTGGTTCTGCCCCACCTCGGAGACGATGATCCCCTCGCCCTTCAACAGGTTCGAGAGCTCCTGGATCACGTACTGGGGCCGGAGGCACCCGTCGCTCTTGTAGGAGAGGGGGTGCCTGCGCATCCATGTTCGGATCTTGGTGAGCCAGTGCTTCCGGTCCTCGCGCTTCTTCATCCGGTGGAGCATCGTCTGGAGCACCGACCGGACATCGCCGACAATCGGGACATCCACTTTCTTGTTCTTCCCGATCTCGGCAGGATCGATATCCACGTGGACGATCTGGGCATGGGGGGCAAAGGTGGCGAGTTTCCCCGTCACCCGGTCATCAAACCGGACCCCCAGGGCGATCAGGAGATCGGACTCGGTCACGGCATAGTTGGCGTAGGCGGTCCCGTGCATGCCCAGCATCCCCAGGTTCAGGGGATGGTCACAGGGGATGGCCCCGAGGCCCATCAGCGTGGTCGTGACCGGGCAGAGCAGGCGCTCGGCGAGCTGTACCAGTTCGGCCGAGGCCTCGGACGTGATGATCCCCCCCCCGGCATAGATCACCGGCCGATCTGCCTTCTCGATCAGCTCGATGGCCTTCTCGATCTGCCGGGTGTGCCCCTTCACCGTGGGCTGATAGCCCCGGAGGTGCACCTTCTCGGGGAGGGGGGGAACCTCCTCGATCTGGCCGGCCGTGACGTCCTTGGGGAGGTCGATGAGGACCGGCCCCGGCCTCCCGGTCCGGGCAATGTAGAACGCCTCCTGGACCACCCGGTCCACGTCCACCGTCCGCTTGACCAGGTAGCTGTGCTTGGTGACGGGCAGGGTGATGCCCGTGATGTCCGCCTCCTGGAAGGCGTCGTTGCCCAGGAGGCTGGTGGGAACCTGCCCGGTGAGGGCCACCATCGGGACCGAGTCCATGTAGGCGTTGGCGATGCCCGTGACCAGGTTGCACGCACCGGGCCCCGAGGTGGCCATACAAACCCCTACCCGGCCGCTGGCCCGGGCATACCCGTCGGCGGCATGGGCGGCCGCCTGCTCGTGGCGTACGAGGATGTGCCGGATCGGGGAATCGTAGAGTTCGTCGTAGACTGGCAGGATCACTCCGCCGGGGTAGCCGAAGATGGTGTCGACTCCCTCCCGCTGGAGCCCCTCAACGAGTATCTTTGCTCCGGTCTTCATCTCTCCTCACCCAGCAGCCGGTTCATGCCCGCAATGACTGCTTCGACGCTGGCCATGATGATGTCGGTGCGGGCGCCGCGGGATGTAACTATCTTTCCGTCCTTACTTAACCTTACCGTTACCTCGACGAGAGCATCCGTACCGCCCCGGATGGCATCCACGTGGTACTCCTCGAGGCGTATGTCCCCGGCCGCGGCCACGGTCCTGCGGAGGGCTTCCACGGCCGCATCCACGGGTCCGTTGCCCGTCGAAGCACCGGTTATTTCCTCGCCGTTCACGGTGAGCGTCACGGAGGCGGTGGGGACCACGTGGGTCCCCGAGACCACCGTGAACTGCTTCAGGGTGAGGGCCGGCGTGAAGGCCAGGCCCAGAACCGCCTCAGCGATGGCCATGAGATCCGCGTCGGTGACCCGCTTCCCCCGGTCCCCCAGCGCCTTGATCCGGGCCACGATCTCGCGAAGCTGCTTCTCGTCGGCCTGGTAGTGCATCTCGTCCAGAGCCGCCTGGACGGATGCAGAGCCGGAGTGCTTGCCAAGCACGATCCGCCGCTTCCGTCCCACCAGGTCCGGCGTGATCGGCTCGTAGGTCCGTGCGTCCCGGAGGATGCCATGGGCATGGATCCCGCTCTCGTGGGTGAAGGCCATCTCCCCCACGATGGCCTTGTTGGTGGGCAGGGGTACCCCGGTGAGCCGCGAGACCAGTGTCGCGAGGTGGTAGATCTCCCTTGTCCGGATGCCGGTACGGTACCCGTACAGCACCTCAAGGGTCATCACCAGCTCCTCGAAGGCCACGTTCCCGGCCCGCTCACCGAGGCCGTTCACGGTGGCATGGGCACAGGTGGCGCCGGCTTTCAATGCGGCCAGCGTGTTGGCCATCCCCACCCCCAGGTCATCGTGGCAGTGGATGGAGAGGGGGGCAAGGGCGGCGAGGGGCGGCATCATCTCCGCGGTCCGCTCCGGGGTCAGGATCCCCACCGTGTCGCAGAAGCAGAGCCGGTCGGCTCCCCGCTGGACCCCCTCGGCAAAGATCTCCCGGAGGAACTCCTGGTCCGCCCGGGAGGCGTCCTCGCCGGAGAGCTCCACGATGAGCCCCCGCTCCTTCGCGTGCTCCACCGCCGTCCAGGCCATCTGGCATACCTGCTCTCTCGTCTTTCGAAGCTTCTTCTGGATGTGGAGATCGCTCACCGGGATCACGAGGTGGATCGAGTCCACGCCGCACTCCGCGGCCATGTCGATGTCCTCCCGGAGGGCCCGGACGTAGGTGCAGATCTCGGGGGATAAGCCGGCATCTGCAATGAGGCGGATGGCCTCCCGTTCCCCTTCCGATGCGGCCACCGAACCGGCCTCTATGACGTGGACTCCCACATCGGCCAGTTTCGTGGCAATCTCGAGCTTTCCGGACGGCGTTAACGAGACACCCGGCGTCTGTTCGCCGTCGCGCAGGGTGGTGTCAAAAAAGCGGATTCCTTCAGCGAATAAAACAATCCCTCATGGTGTGCACCGGAAAGGAGTGGGGGAAGATCCTATTTAAAGATTGAGGAGCAGGGCCACCACTGCGGGGAGAAATCCCTGCGTGATGGGGATTGCGGGAGAAAAAGGGGACCGGGAGGGGTCACACGTCCGAGGAAACGCTCTCGTACAGGAGGGCAATGAACCGTGCAGACACGATGACCATGTACAGCTGCAGTAGGCTCTGGAGAACCGTGGTGACGGAGTTCATGACGGGGGCTACCCAGGGGGAGACAGATCCGGCCGCCGCGATCACGAGGATCGCAGGGAGGCCCAGTACAACGCTGGCAAGGCCCCCGACGATAAGAAGCACCAGGAAAAGGACCACGAGGGCAACAAGGTAGGAGACCCAGCCCAGCCTGCGGATGTGGGCCAGGATGGGGCCGAACCGGAAGGCCTCCGGCATGGTCCCGGTCCGTGCAAAGCGGACGGAACCGAGGGTTCCGAACAGGACGATGAGGATGCCAAGGACCAGGAGAAACGGCAGGAGGAGCACAAGGGAAACCCCCCAGGACAGGATCAGGTGGCCAAACGCGTCAGCATCGGTGGCAACGAAGGAGCCCCCGGTGCTGTTCAGCACCCCGATCATCATCCGGAACGCCGGCGCCAGGTAGATATACGAGACTACGGCGACCGGGAGAACGACGGGAAGCGAATAGACGATCCAGATAACGGTAAGCTTCAACCCATCCAAAAACATCTGCCACCATCCACTGAATTCCGGCGCCGGTGTGATCCCCGAGAGAACCCGCACCTCATAACCCGACATGAAGAGGTAGACGATAAAACCCGTGATGACGCTGAACACCAGCAGGGGAATCCTGCTCGAAAAGATCCCGAACAGCTGGGCGACCGTGAGGTTCGTGGCGGCCGGATCCGCTGTTCCCAGCTGAAGGATGAGGTCCTTTGTGACATAGAGCCCGATGGCCTGGAACAGGATCCAGACCGCGACAAAGACCCAGACCCCCTTCCTCCTGATGCCATCCAGCCCGTAGCTGAATGCATCCCTGAGTGAGGCTTCGATCTCCATGGGAAATCCTTACCTCACAGGCAGCAGAAGCTGCATAATAGTGACCGGAACGGTGCGATGATCCCCGGTTCCTCCCGGCATGCGCCTGCAGTACCGAAAAAATGGAGGGAATGGATTCAGGCCGCGGGGGCCGGGCCGGCGCTGTCGTAGAGCTGGGACTGGTACCTGGCCACAAGGATGGCGACGGCGGGGGCCACGATGAGGAGGAGAACAAATCCGAGGTACGGGATCAGGCTCAGGATAAAGCTGATGGCGAATACAACGAACCAGAGTGCGATCAGGGCGAAGATGTAGGTACCCCAGCCAATCCCCCGGATCGTGGCAAGGATGGCACTGAGGCTGAAGCCTTGCCCCATGCTCCCTGTACGGGCGAACCGGATGACGCCGATGATAGCAAAGAGGTTCATAATGAATGCCACGACGATAGCCAGAAGGAGACCAATGACAGCCGCCCCGGCAGCCATCAGTATTGCCTGCATGGATCCGCTCATGATAGCCGGTATGAAGGGCAGGAGGAAGACAAGGAACACAATCACGGCGGGAAGCATCCAGAGGAACCCGATCACGAGATATTTGAATCCGTCGATCCAGAGTTTGAGGAAGCCTTTCAATTCGGGGGCTGGTTTCTTCCCACGCATGACGTCAACCTGGTATCCGAAGATGATGGGAATGAGCGGAAAGATGATGATGCAGACAAGGAACAGGATCCACTTCATCCACTTCCCCCAGACAGCCTCCTTTGCATATTCAAACGATTCAGAGAGAGCATCACTGATATCCATGGTTTTCACCGTACGGGTGTCTTTCTTTTATTATATATATAACTAATCCTTGAAATCATCATTACGGATTGCTTTTTTCAAACAAACCACGAATTCATGATTTGCGGATTTATTTTTCTCTCGGAAATTTTGCGAATTCCGGGTGATGACATGGAGAAATCCCTGCCTGCAATTTCTGTTTTCATGAGAACATTCTTTGATGCGTGCGGATCAGAGGGAAAGATATGACAGGGAAGAGAGCGATTCTTCGGTGGTTACTCGGGGCAGTCCTCCTCCTCTCCCTCCTGATCGCGGGGTGTTCCAGTAATCCTGAGGTCTTCACCGTACACACGGGCGAGATGTTCACCCTCGGGATTGGCCAGACCGCCCGGATAGCGGGGGAGAACATGACGATTACATTCGAGGAAGTCACTGCCGACAGCAGGTGCCCTCAGGGGGTTGTCTGCATCTGGGCAGGCGAAACCAGGAGCCGGATCACCCTGCAGCAGGGGGGAATTCCCCATACGGTCGTGCTGGTCCAGCCGGGATACTCGGAGCACGCCACCGAAACCTTCGGTGAGTACACGATCACCCACAGCCTCCAGCCCTACCCGGCAGAGGGCAAGGAGATCACCCCGGATCAGTACCGGCTGACCCTGATGGTGACCGGGTAGCCACAGATACCGGTTCCTTCTCAGGGAACCGTGACAAGAAGAAAATCCGTGCCGCACGACCCGTCACAGTGAGAGAGAACGAGAGACCTGCCCGGCAGCTACCCCGCTCCGTACCCCGCTCCGGGATGGTTCCATCTTCAGTGCCGGAAGTGACGGGTGCCGGTGAATATCATGGCCACGTCCAGGCGGTTCGCCGCCGCGATCACCTCTGCATCCCGGATCGATCCGCCGGGCTGGACGAGAGCGGTCGCCCCCGCCGCTGCTGCCTCCTCCAGGGCGTCAGGGAATGGCAGGAACCCGTCCGATGCCACGGCGGATCCCTTCAGAGGGCGCCGGGCCTTCTGGACTGCAATCTTTGCCGCATCCACCCGGCTCGTCTGCCCTGCCCCGATCCCCAGGGTCCGTGTCCGGTCCGCATAAACGATGGCATTGGATCGTGCATGGGTGCAGACCTTCCATGCGAGGCGCAGCGCCTCCAGCTCGCCGGCGGTGGGATCCCGCTCGGTGACCACCTTCCAGTGCTCCCTGTGCGCCGGGGTCTGCTGGACCAGTGCCCCGCCGTCGATGGTCCGGATCTCCCAGGACGGGGCAGGTGCCGGGAGGGTGAGGACCCGCATATTCTCCTTCCGCTTCATCTCCGCGAGAGCCGGCGGGGTGTACGACGGGGCGATGACCACCTCGATGAAGGTGCTGCAGATCTCCTTTGCCGTCGCTTCGTCCATTTCCCGGTTCAGGGCCACGATCCCCCCGTAGGCCGAGACCGGGTCAGCCTCCCTGGCATCGACGTAAGTACGGTGCAGGTCATCCCCCACCGCCACCCCACAGGGGTTGTTGTGCTTCACGCAGACGGCGGCGGTCTCGTCGAACTCCCTGAGCAAGGCAACGGCTGCCGAGAGATCCAGGTAGTTGTTGTACGACATCTCCTTTCCCTGCAGGGGGGTAAGGCCCGCGATGCCCGCATCGCCGTACACCGACGCCCGCTGGTGGGGATTTTCCCCGTATCTGAGGGGGCGGCCGTTCCGGAACTGCACGGTATACACGTCAGGGAACCGGGATCCCAGAGCATGCAGGTGGTTGCTGATGGCGGCATCGTAGGCGGCGGTGGCGGCAAAGGCCTTCTTTGCGAGACGGAGGCGCTCCTCCGGGGAGAACCCACCGGACTCCGCGGCCCGGATCACGGCGGGGTAGTCCTCCGGGTCCACGACCACTGCCACGTCCCTGAAGTTCTTGGCCGCCGCCCGGATCATGGCAGGCCCTCCGATGTCAATGAACTCCACGAGATGTTCCAGGTCCAGCCCCTGGGCAGCCATCTGTCCGAAGGGATACAGGTTCACCACCAGGAGGTCGATCCCCCGGATCCCGTGGGCTTCCATCACGGCATCATCGGTACCCCTTCGACCCAGGAGGCCGCCGTGGATCTTCGGGTGGAGGGTCTTCACCCGGCCGTCCATCATCTCCGGCGCGCCGGTATAGGCTGCCACCTCGGTGAACGGGATCCCGGCTGCCGCAAGGACCTTCCCGGTGCCTCCCGAAGAGAGAATCTGTACACCGTGCCGGGCCAGCGCCCGGCCCAGTTCCGCGATGCCGCGTTTCTCCCAGACAGAGAGGAGTGCCCACTGCATACCCATCCCTTCACCCGGAGAATCATAATAGGTGAGGGTTCCGCGCTTTCCGGAGGGGGAGCACCCCTGGGAATCGGGGAGGAGCCGCAACGATAGCCATTCCCTGGGGGGAAGAGAGAAAAATAAAGAGAATTCATGCGTGAATTGGGGGAAGAATTGCAATTCTCAATGACCGGGGGAAAAGAGACCCGAATGGGGGTGATTTCCCAGGGGTAAAGCAATACTTATATATAGGATTCCACCTCCATTACTGTTGTACACTGACAGAGGGTTCCGTATGGCAGACCCGCAACCGGACCTGGAGACTGCATCACCCGCCGAAGCCCCACCGGCACCCGCTGGCGAGGCACCGGTGAAGGATTTCGCCATGGCGGATCTGCAGCGATCGTACGGCGAGCTCCGGGACCGGTACCTGCGCCTGGCCGCTGACTACGACAACTTCCGGAAACGGTCCACCCGTGAGAACGAGGCCGTGATCCGGGAACAGGTGGAGCGGTTCGCACGCGACATCCTGGAGGGGATGGATGACCTGGACCGGGCACTCCAGTCCGACGGCACCATGCTCCGGGAGGGGCTGGAGCAGATCCGGCAGGTATTCCTCATCTCCCTTGCCCGGCACGGCATCAGGCCGGTGGAGGCGAAGGGTCTTCCCTTCAATCCACGGGAGCATGAACCGATTGCTATCGTGGTGTCGGATAAGCCCGAGGGCACCGTGATCCAGGAAGTGAGCCGCGGGTATGCCAGAGAGGACCGGATCATCAGGTTTGCGAAAGTGATTGTCTCGAAAGGAAAAGAGAAGGGAGAAGAGCATCAATGATGGCACAGAAAGTCAGCGAGAAAGTTCTGGGCATCGACCTGGGGACCACCAACTCCTGCATGGCCCTCATGGAGGCAGGGAGGCCAACGGTGATCCCGAACGCGGAGGGCGGCAGGATCACGCCGTCCATCGTGGCATTCAGCAAGGAAGGGGAGAGAGTGGTGGGCTCGGTGGCCAAGCGTCAGGCCATAACCAACCCCCAGCGGACGATCATGTCCATCAAAAGGAAGATGGGTACCAGCGAAACCATCTCCATTGACGACAGGAAGTTCACTCCGCAGGAGATCTCGGCCATGATCCTGCAGAAGATGAAGGTTGATGCCGAGGCACACCTGGGGGAGAAGATCGCGAAGGCCGTGATCACGGTCCCTGCCTACTTCAACGATGCCCAGCGGCAGGCCACCAAGGACGCGGGTAAGATCGCCGGCCTCGAGGTCCTCCGGATCATCAACGAGCCCACGGCATCTGCACTGGCCTACGGGATCGACAGGGAGAAGGAGGCTACGGTGCTGGTCTACGACCTGGGCGGCGGGACATTCGACGTCTCCATCCTGACGCTGGGCGACGGCGTCTTCGAGGTCCAGTCCACGGCAGGGAACAACCACCTGGGGGGCGACGACTTTGACCAGCGGGTGATGGACCACCTGATCGACGAGTTCCGGAAGAAGGAGGGGATCGATCTGAGAAAGGACCCCATCGCCATGCAGCGCCTCCGGGATGCCTCCGAGAACGCGAAGATCGAGCTCTCCACCGTCACAAAGGCGGCCATCAACCTGCCCTACATCACCTCTGATGCCACGGGTCCCAAGTTCCTCAACGTGGACCTGACGCGGGCGAAACTGGAGCAGCTGACCCGGGACCTGATCGATGCCACCATCGGCCCGGTGAAGCAGGCCCTCTCCGACGCCAAGCTGGAGCCGAAGGACATCGACCATGTCCTTCTTGTCGGCGGTGCCACCCGCATGCCCGCGGTGCAGGAGCTGGTGAAGGATCTCCTGAAGAAGGAGCCGGACAAGGGGATCAACCCCGACGAGTGCGTGGCCATCGGTGCGGCCATCCAGGGAGCGGTCCTCACCGGCGAGACAAAGGATATCGTCCTCCTGGACGTGACCCCCCTCACCCTGGGGATCGAGACCCTGGGCGGGATCGCGACGAAGCTCATCGAGCGCAATACCACCATCCCCACCAGGAAGAGCCAGATCTTCTCCACGGCCGCGGACGGACAGACGGCGGTGGACATCCACGTGGTCCAGGGGGAGCGGGC
>Ga0316622_100002918_pt1 | contig 12040 bp, 14 predicted proteins | sample OWC_Aug_OW2_C1_D_FD_207646 | JGI IMG/M metagenome (GOLD analysis project Ga0316622, IMG submission 207646) | Wetland soil microbial communities from Old Woman Creek delta, Ohio, United States - OWC_Aug_OW2_C1_D5_C | ecosystem: Environmental > Terrestrial > Soil > Wetlands | place: USA: Ohio... | reverse complement strand
TCGGCCAGAGCACGTGCGTGGGCATCGGCGGCGATCCCTTGATCGGCACCAACTTCATCGACGTGCTGCAGGCCTTCCAGGACGACCCGGACACCGACGTGATCGTGCTGATGGGCGAGATCGGCGGCACCGATGAGCAGAAAGCCGCCGAGTTCGTGCAGCAGAACGTCACCAAGCCGGTGGTGGGCTTCATCGCGGGACAGACGGCGCCCAAGGGACGCCGCATGGGCCACGCGGGGGCGATCATCTCCGGTTCCTCGGGCACGGCCGAAGAGAAGCTCGCCGCCTTCGCCGCCGCCGGCTTCGGCATCATGAAGCGGCCGGTGGACGTCGTCGAGCTGGTCCAGGCGCGCCTGTAACCCTCGCATTCCCACGCATCCCGGAACGGACCCATGAGCGGAAAGCACACCCTCGCCATCATCAAGCCCGACGCCATCGCCAGCGGGAAGGCGGGCCTGATCATCGCCCACCTGCAGCAGGCGGGGTTCGTCATCCGCGCCGCTCGACTGACCCGGCTGAGCACCGCGCAGGCCGGGGCGTTCTATGCGGTGCACAAGGAGCGGCCGTTCTACCCGGAACTGGTGCAGTTCATGACCAGCGGACCCTGCATGCCGATCGCCCTGGAGCGTGGCGAGGCCGTGCCGACCCTCCGCGCCACGATCGGCGCCACCGATCCCGCCGAGGCGGCCCCGGGCACGATCCGGAAGCTCTATGCGGAGTCGAAGGGGAAGAACGCCATCCACGCCTCCGACAGCGACGAGAACGCGGCCCGGGAGATCGCCTTCTTCTTCACCGAGAGCGAGCTGGCCGGGCTGTGGGGCTAACTTGACCTAACTCGTTGTCCCTACTAGGTTACGGGGCTATGCTCCTCGTCGATGTCCGGAACCTTCGACAGGGCCCCGTGGAGACACGCGGGACCATCGAGCCCGGCGACCCCCTCCTGGAGGGGCTTGCCATGGAACTCGCGAGGCCGCTCGAGGTTGATGGGCGGCTCCAGGCGACGGCGGAGGGCGAGTACTTCTGGAAGGGCCGCGTGCGGGGCGAGGTGCTCGGCAGTTGCCGACGCTGCCTCTCCCCGCTCACGCTGCCCGTGGACGCGGAGGTCGGCGTGATGTTCAGCGCCGACCCGGATGTGCAGGAGGATCCCGACGTCTTCCCGCTTCCGGCCACCGCCTCGGCCATCGATCTCGGCCAGGCGGTGCGCGAGGAACTGGCGCTGGCCGTCGAGGCGTTTCCGCTGTGCCGCGAGGATTGCGCGGGCCTCTGCCCCAAGTGCGGGGCCGATCTGAACGCTGGACCGTGCGTGCACGCGCAGGGGTCCGACAACACCTGAGGAAGCAGTCATGGCCGTACCGAAGCGCCGTCAGTCGAAGTCCCGGAAGCGCTCCCGCCGGGGCAACCACGTCGCGGCGAGCATGCGCACGCAGGCCTGCCCGCGCTGCAGCTCGCCCCGGCTCCCGCACCGCGTGTGCGGCTCCTGCGGATACTACGCGGGCAAGAAGCGGATCGAGGTCGAGGACAACTGAGGGTGATCCGCGTCGCGCTGGACGCGATGGGCGGTGACCACGCGCCCGAGGCGGAGGTGGCCGGCGCCCTGGCCGCCCTCGCCGAGTTTCCGGGCGACTTCCTCATCCAGCTGGTAGGCCGCACCGAGGCGATCGAGGCGGAGCTGGCGCGCCACGCCGGCGTGGACCGGCACCGCCTCGAGCTCATCGAGGCGCCCGACGTCGTGGGGATGGGCGAGAAGCCCCTCTCCGCCGTCCGCAAGAAGCCCAACTCGAGCCTCGTCGTCGGCCTCTCCCTGCAGAAGGCCGGCCGCTCCGACGCCTTCATCTCCGCCGGCAACACCGGCGCCACCCTCGCCGCCGGCACCATCGTGCTCGGGCTGCATGAGGGCGTGGCGCGCGCCACGGTCGCCACCCCGTTCCCGACGGCCGACCTGCCCGTCATCGTGCTCGACGGCGGCGCCAACGTCGACTGCACGGCGCGCGAGCTGCTCAACTTCGCCTGGCTCGGCAGCATCTACGCCCGCGACATCCTCGGCCGCGAGTCCCCGACGGTGGGGCTGCTCAACGTGGGCGAGGAGGAGGAGAAGGGCACCGCGGTGGTGAAGGAGGCGCACCTGCTGCTCAAGCAGCAGGAGGGCCTCAACTACTGCGGCAACATCGAGGGGCGCGACATCCTCGCGGGCCATCCCCGCCACGGGCACATCGACGTCGTCGTCTGCGACGGGTTCGTGGGCAACATCGTGCTGAAGTTCTACGAATCGGTGTCCCGACTCATCGTGAAGCTGGCCACGCGCAGCGCGCCCGCGCTGCTGACCAGCGCCGACATGAAGGAGATCTTCCGCGTGCTCGACTACTCGGAGTACGGCGGCGCTCCGCTGCTCGGCGTGAAGGGCGTGTGCATCATCTGCCACGGGTCGTCGAGCCCGAAGTCCATCAAGCACGCCATCCGCGGCGCCGTGCACGCCGCGCAGGTCGGCCTCAGCAGCCACATCGGCGCCCAGATGGCGGCGCTCGCATGACCCGGCCGCCGCTCGTCGCCCTCAACGGCATCGGCATCGCCGTGCCGCCCCACGTCGTCACGAACGACGACCTGAGCCGGACCCTCGACACCAGCGACGAGTGGATCCGCGAGCGCACCGGCATTCGCGAGCGCCGCATCGCGCGGGCCGACGAGTCGCTCACCTCGCTCTGTCATGCGGCGAGCCTGGCAGCGCTCGAGCGGGCCGGCCTCGGCGTCGACGAGGTGGACGCCATCGTCTGCGCCACCGTGAGCGGCGACCGCCGCATGCCCTCCCAGGCTTGCGACCTGCAGGCCAGTCTCGGCGCCCTCAACGCGGCCGCGTTCGACATCTCCGCGGCGTGCCCGGGCTTCGTGTACGGGCTCACCGTGGCCGAGGGGCTGATCGCTGCCGGGAACTTCAGGAATGTGCTGGTTCTCGGCGCCGAGAAGCTCTCCACCATCGTCGACTGGACCGACCGCTCCACCGCCATCCTGTTCGGCGACGGCGCCGGGGCGGGCGTCGTGCAGCGGGCGAGCGATGACGGTCGGGGCCTGCTGTCGACGTTCATCAAGTCCGACGGTCGCCTCGCCGAGCTGCTCTACATCCCGGGCGGCGGCTCGTCGGATCCCGTCACGGAGGAGATGGCGAAGGGCCGGCGGCAGTACATGCGGATGGCGGGCCGGGAAGTCTTCAAGGCCGCGGTGCGCGCGATGGCCGAGTCGTGCGACGTGGCCCTGTCGCGGGCGGGCGTGTCGGCGGAGGACATCGACCTGCTCGTGCCCCACCAGGCCAACCTGCGCATCATCGAGTCGACGGCGAAGCACGTCGGCATCTCGATGGAGAAGGTGATGGTCAACGTGGACCGCTACGGCAACACATCGGCGGCCTCGATCCCGCTGGCGCTGGCGCAGGCGGAGGAGGAGGGGCGGCTCAAGCGCGGCCAGCTCGCGCTGCTGGTGGCGTTCGGGGCGGGCTTCACCTGGGGTGCGACCGTCGTCCGGTGGTGACCGTCGTCCTCTGCCCGGGTCAGGGCGCGCAGAAGGTGGGCATGGGTCGCGACCTCGCGGAGCGCTTCCCGGCGGCGCGTGCGACGTTCGAGCGCATCGACGACGCGCTGGGCGTATCGCTCTCGCGCCTGATGTGGGAGGGACCTGAGGACGAGCTCACGCTCACCCACAACGCGCAGCCCGCCATCCTTGCGCACAGCGCGGCGGTGCTCGCCGTGGTGGGCGAGCGACTTGGCGAGGTCGTGGCGGGCGCGGGACACAGCCTGGGCGAGTACAGCGCCTGGGTCGCGGCCGGCGCGCTCACGGCGGAGGACGCGGCCCGGCTGGTGCGGAAGCGCGGCGAACTGATGCTCGACGCCGGGACCAAGCGGCCCGGCACGATGGCGGCCGTGCTCGGGCTGGCGACGGCCGACGTGGAGGCCGCCTGCGCGGAGGCGTCGGAGGGTGGCGAGGTCGCGGTGGCGGCGAACCTCAACGCGCCCGACCAGACCGTGATCTCGGGCGACCCGGCCGCCGTGGCCCGTGCCGGCGACGCCTGCAAGGCGCGCGGGGCGAAGCGCGTGCTGCCGCTCAAGGTGAGCGGCGCGTTCCACTCGCCGCTCATGCGCGACGCCGTGCCCGGCCTTGCCGCGGCACTCCAGGCCGCCGAGTTCCGCGCGGGCCGCTTCCCCGTGTTCGCGAACGCGACGGCCGAGGCGGTGCAGCGGCCCGACGCCGCGCGTCGCCTGCTCGCCGAGCAGCTGACGGCGCCGGTGCGCTGGGTGGCGTGCATGCAGGCGATCGCTGCGGCCCATCCCGGCGCGCGCTACGTCGAGGTGGGGCCGGGCGCCGTGCTGGGCGGCCTGCTCAAGCGCATCGTGCCCGGCACCGAGTGCACCAGCCTGGGCACCGCCGACGACGTGGAGAGGTTCCTCGCATGACGAACATCGACCTGACGGGCAAGGTCGCCTTCGTGACGGGCAGCACCCGCGGGATCGGTCACGCCGTGGCCACGGCGCTCCACGCCGCGGGCGCGAAGGTGGCGATCGTGGGCCGGGACGCCGGGAAGGCGCAGGCGGTGGCGGCGGCGCTGGGCGAGCGTGCCGCGGGCGTGGGCTGCGACGTGGCCGACGGGGCGCAGGTCGAGGCGGCGATCGCGGCGGCCGAGCAGGCGCTCGGGCCGATCGACATCCTCGTGAACAATGCCGGGCTCACGCGCGACAACCTCCTGCTGCGGCTCACCGAGGCGGACTGGGACACGGTGCTCGACGCGAACCTGAAGGGCGCCTTCTTCACCACCCGGGCGGTGGTCAAGGGCATGATGAAGCGCCGCAGCGGGCGCATCGTGAACATCACCAGCATCGTGGGGCTGACCGGCAACAAGGGCCAGGCCAACTACGCGGCGAGCAAGGCCGGCCTGATCGGCTTCACGAAGTCGGTCGCCAAGGAGTACGCGAGCCGGGGGGTGCTGGTGAACGCCATCGCCCCGGGCTTCATCGAGACCGACATGACGGCCGCCTTGCCGGAGGACGGACGGAAGGCGTTATTGGATGGCATCGCGCTCGGCCGCCTCGGGCGGCCGGAGGATGTGGCCGGCGCGGTGGTCTTCCTCGCATCCGATCTGGCGGCGTACGTGACGGGCCAGGTGCTGGTCGTCGACGGCGGCATGGTCATCTGAGCAGGACTGGCGTACCTAATTCCACTTTCGAGGGAACCATGGCGGACATTGGCAAGATCGAGGAGCGGGTCAAGGACATCATCGTCGAGGAGCTGGGCGTCGAGCGGGAGAAGCTGACGGCCGAAGCGAGCTTCATGGAGGATCTCGGCGCCGACAGCCTCGACACGGTCGAGCTCGTGATGGCCTTCGAGAAGGAATTCGACATCGACATCCCGGACGAGGACGCCGAGAAGATGCGGACCGTCGGTGATGCGCTGACCTACCTGCACGAGAAGATCGGGAAGTAACGCTTGGCGCACCGAGTCGTCGTCACGGGCCTCGGGCTCGTGACTCCGGTGGGGAATACGGTGGAGGAGAGCTGGGCGGGCCTCCTCGCGGGGAAGTCGGGGGCCGGACCGATCACGCGGTTCGACGCCTCCCGCCACTCCGTGCGCTTCGCGTGCGAGGTGAAGGGCTTCGAACCGACGCTCTACATCGATCGCAAGGAAGCCAAGCGCTACGACCTGTTCGCCCAGTACGCCATCGCGGCTGCGCACCAGGCGGTGACCCAGGCCGGCATCGAGGGGAAGGCCGCCGACCCCGACCGGGTCGGCGTCGTGATGGGCAGCGGCATCGGCGGCATGCTGACCTTCGAGGAGAACTGCGCCGCGTTCGTCCTCAAGGGCCCCGACCGGGTGTCGCCCTTCTTCGTGCCGATGTTCATCCCGAACATGGCCGGCGGCCTCGTCTCCATGCGCTACGGCTTCAAGGGCCCGAACTTCGCGCCGGTCTCGGCCTGTGCGTCCTCGGCGCATGCCATCGGCGAGAGCTATCGCATGATCCGCGAGGGCATGGCGGACGCGATGGTGACGGGTGGCTCCGAGGCCTGCGTCACCGGCCTGACCGTGGCGGCCTTCTCCAACATGAAGGCCATGTCGTCGCGCAACGACGACCCGCAGACGGCCAGTCGCCCCTTCGACAAGGATCGGGACGGCTTCGTGCTCGGCGACGGCGGCGCGGCCATCGTGCTCGAGAGCCTCGAGCACGCCGACCGGCGCGGGGCGACGATCCTCGGCGAGGTGGTGGGCTACGGCCTGTCCGGCGACGCCTATCACATGAGCGCCCCGGCCCCGGAGGGCGAGGGTGCCCAGCGGGCGATGAAGATGTGCCTGGCCGACCAGGGCATCGACCGGAGCCGCGTGGGGTACGTCAACGCCCACGGCACGTCCACGCCCCTGGGCGACATCGCCGAGACCCAGGCGGTCAAGGCCGTCTTCGGGGAGCACGCGCGGAAGCTCGTGTTCGGCTCCACCAAGTCGATGACGGGGCACCTCCTGGGCGGCGCCGGCGCACTGGAGTTCGTGGTGGCGATGCTCGCCGCCACGACGGGCGACATCCCGCCCACCATCAACCAGTTCGACGCCGATCCCGAGTGCGATCTCGACTGCGCGCCGAACGTGGCCGTGAAGCGCAACGTGGACGTGGCCATCTCGAACGCCTTCGGGTTCGGCGGTCACAACGCCACCCTGGCCGTGCGCCGCTTCGAGCGCTGAGGCGCCCCGAGGGTGCACGGAACGCGGCCCCCGGCGAGCAGCCGGGGGCCGCGCTGCTTCAGGGGCCGAAGTCGTTGCCTCGCCCCGCCTTGGCGCGCCCAGCACGCCGGGCCCGGAGTGGCACGCCGCGGCGCCGCCGGTGTACATTGACCGAGGACGTTACTCGTGATCCCCCAAGGAGATAGGATGGCGCCGACGCTCGATCCAGGCCGCCTGCGCGACACCGCGCTCCGGCCCATCGCCGAGAAGGTCATCGCCGGCACCCGAATCGATGCCGACGACGCCCGCGCGCTCTACGCGACCGGCGACCTCATCGGCCTCGGCATGATGGCCGACTTCGCCAACCAGCGGCGGAACGGCACGCGCGTCTTCTTCTCCGCCAACCAGCACATCAACCCCACCAACGTCTGCGTGCTGCGGAACACCTGCGTGTTCTGCTCGTTCGCACGCATGCCGAAGGAGGACGGGGCCTACACGCGGAGTCTCGAGGAGGTGTTCCACGAGGCCGAGCAGGCTCGGGGGGCGCCGACGCGCGAGTTCCACATCGTCGGCGGGCTGCACCCCAAGCTCCGGCTGTCGTACTACACGGACATGATCCGTGGCCTCAAGGAGCGCTTCCCGCACATCCACATCAAGGCGCTCACCGCCGTCGAGATCGCCCACCTCGCCCGCATCGAGAAGACGAGCGAGCGCGAGGTGCTGCTGGCCATGAAGGAGGCGGGGCTCACCAGCCTGCCCGGCGGCGGCGCGGAGGTGTTCAGCACCGCCGTGCGCGCCACCATCGCCGAGCGGAAGCTCACCGGCGACGAGTGGCTCCGCGTGCACCGCGTGGCGCACGAGCTCGGCATCCCGACCAACTGCACCATGCTCTATGGCCACGTCGAGACCGCCGACGACCGCATCGAGCACCTGTCTGCGCTCCGCGGACTGCAGGACGAGACGGGTGGGTTCCTGACCTACATCCCGCTCGCCTACCACCCCGAGAACAACGAGCTGGGCGAGGAACTCGGCCGCGTGGGCTCGGCCACGACGGGCTACGAGGACCTGAAGAACATCGCCATCGGGCGTCTCTTCCTCGACAACATCCCGCACGTGAAGACGCACTGGCCGATGGTCACGCCGTTCCTGTCCCAGATCGCGCTGGCGTTCGGCTGCGACGACGTCGAGGGCACGGTGGTCTTCGAGCGCATCTACCACGAGGCCGGGGCGCAGACCGAGATGGGCATGCCCTACATGTCGCTGGTGGGGCTCATTCGCGGGGCCGGGCGCGAGCCGGTGGAGCGCGACAGCCTCTACCAGGCGGTGCGCGACCGCTTCGACGAGCCGCCGCCGGAACCGGCACTCCGGAGCGTGTCGCTCCCGGTGGTGCACGCGGCATGAGGCTCGGCCGGATTCCGTGGATCAACTGCTATCCGGTCTACGGGGCCGTCGACCGGGGGCTGGTGCCGGTGCCGGCGTCGGTGGTGAGCGGCACGGCCAGTGAACTGAACGACCTGCTGGCAGCCGGCGAACTGGACGTCAGCGTGGTCTCGGCCGTGGAGTACGCCCGCGACGCCGCGCGCTACCACCTGCTGCCGGACCTCGCCGTCAGCTGCGACGGGCCGGTGCACAGCGTCCGGCTGTTCTCGAAGCGCCCGCCGCAGGAACTGGGCGGGGCGACGGTGCTGCGCACGGCGTCGTCGCGCACCTCGGTGCTGCTGCTCGAGCTGCTCTGCCGGCACCGCTGGGACGTGGCTCCCCGGTTCGCCACGGTGCGCGCCGAGGCGGCCGACCTCGACGCGCTCGACGGCTTCCCGCACGAGGCCGTGCTCGTCATCGGCGATGCGGCGCTGGCCCTCGAGTCGCGCCGCCGGTATCCGTGGAGCGTGGACCTTGGCGAGGAGTGGAAGCGGTGGACCGGGCTTCCGTTCGTCTTCGCGGTGTGGGCGGCCCGCCGCACCTCCGACCAGGGGCGGGTGCGAGAGGTTCACGCCCGCCTGCTCGAGTCGCGCGCATGGGGGCTCGGGCACCTCGACGTGCTCGCCGACCAGGCGTGGGCCACCACCGGGGTGCCGCGCGAAGTGTGCCGCGCGTACCTCGGGGACCTCGACTACGGCTTCTCCTACCGACATCTCGCCGGCCTGACGGACTTCTTCCGGCGCCTCGCCCAGGACGGGCTGGTGCCGGACGGCAGCTTGAGCTTCATCAGCGCGGCCTGAGGACGAACGACCCATGACGATCGACCGCACGAGCCCCGAGTTCCGGAACTACCTCGACCTCTACCGTCACGCGCCGCTCCTCGAGCTGGGCGCACTCGCGGATGCCGAGCGCTGGCGCCACCACCCGGACCCGGTGGTGACGTACATCATCGACCGGAACATCAACTACACCAACGTCTGCGTGGCCGACTGCGGCTTCTGCGCCTTCTTCCGCCGGCCGAAGCATGGCGAGGGCTACGTGCTCTCGTTCGAGGAGATCGGGAAGAAGATCGACGAGTGCAAGGACGTCGGTGGCGTGCAGATCCTGCTGCAGGGCGGGCACAACCCGTACATCCCGTTCGAGTGGTACCTCGAACTGATGCGCTACATCAAGCGCAACCACCCCATCCACATCCACGGCTTCTCCCCGTCGGAGGTGGTCTTCTTCAGCGAACGGTTCCGCCTGAGCGTGCCCGAGGTGATCCGCGAGATGCGCGCGGCCGGCCTCGACAGCATCCCGGGCGGCGGCGGCGAGATCCTCGTGGACGCCATCCGGCAGCGGGTCGCCCCCAAGAAGGCGCAGACCGACGAGTGGCTCGGCGTGCAGGAGGAGGCGCACCGGCAGGGCATGCGCACCTCGGTCACCATGATGTACGGCATGGGCGAGACGGACGAGGACCGCATCGAGCACCTCCTGCGCGTGCGCGAGGTGCAGGCGCGCACGGGCGGCTTCACGGCGTTCATCTGCTGGCCGCTGCAGCCCGAGGGGACGCCGGAGATGTCCCACTACCGGAAGACGGACGCGGTGACGTACCTGCGCACGCTCGCGCTCGCGCGACTCATCCTCGACAACGTGCCGAGCCTGCAGTCGTCGTGGGTCACGATGGGCCACAAGGTGGGGCAGGTGGCGCTCCGCTTCGGCGCCAACGACTACGGCAGCCTGATGATGGAGGAGAACGTCGTGTCCGCGGCCGGGACGACGTTCCGCACCACCATCGCCGAGATCGAGCGCAACGTGAGCGACGCGGGCTTCTCGCCCCGCCGGCGGCGACAGGACTACTCGCTGGTGCCGCTGGAGGCAGTGGCGGCGTAGCCGATGGCCACCCGCGTCGGCATCGGCTACGACTCGCACCGGTTCGCGCCGGGCCGTCCGCTCGTCCTGGGCGGGGTGACGATCCCCCACCCGCTGGGCCTCGCCGGGCATTCGGATGCCGACGCGGTGGCCCACGCGCTCACCGACGCCATTCTCGGCGCCGCGGCGTGCGGGAGCATCGGCGGCCTCTTTCCAGACACCGACCCCCGCTGGAAGGGCGCCGACTCGATGGTGCTGCTGCACGAGGCCTACGCAGTGGTGAAGCGGAAGGGATTCCGCTTCGTGCAGGCAGACGTGACCGTGATCGCCGAGACGCCCAAGGTGGGGCCGCACGCGGGGGCGATCGCGGCGCGACTGGCCGAGATCCTCGAGGTGTCGCCCGACGACATCGGCATCAAGGGCAAGACGAACGAGGGGATGGGTTTCGTCGGCCGCGGCGAGGGAGTGGCCGTGATCGCGGTGGCCACCGTGGAGGGACGCTGATCGCCGACGTCGTCGGCTGGCTGTCCACCCTGCCGCCGACCGCGGTGTACGTCGTCCTCGCGGTGCTCGCGTTCGTCGAAAACATCGTTCCCATCGTGCCTGCCGACGTCGCCGTGGCGCTCGGGGCCTTCCTGTCCCAGCACGGCACCACGGCCCCGGTGCCCGTCTTCCTCGTCGTCTGGTCCGCCAACGTGTGCGGCGCCGTCGCGGTGTACTTCGCGGCGCGTCGGCTCGGCCGCCCGTTCTTCGCCACCTCGCTCGGGCGGCGGCTCGTCTCGCCCGCCGGCGTGGCCCGCATCGAGCGCGAGTACCTGCGCTTCGGCGTCGCCGGGATCTTCCTCGCGCGCTTTCTCCCGGGCATCCGGGCCGTGGTGCCGCCGTTCGCGGGCATCTTCGGCCTCTCCGCCTGGCGCGCCGTCCTGCCGATGACAGCCGCCTCGGCGATCTGGTATGGCGGGATCACCCTGCTCGGCGTCTATCTGGGCGGCGAGTGGGACGCCATTCTGAGCGCGCTCAAGCGCCTCAATCAGATGCTGGCCATCGTGGCCGTGCTGGCCATCGTCGGGGTCATCGTGGTCGTGCTGCGGAACCGTCGGGCGGCCGGCCAGGAGCCGCTCCTTCGCTCGGCGCAGGCAGCGCTCGAGGCGTCGGAGGAGGAGGCCGTCGTGGAGCCGGGACGGGCCGCGCGCCTCGTACTCGAGATCGCGTACGGAGAGGAGGGCCTCACGCCGCAGCAGCGGGCAGCCGTCGCCCGGCACCTGCGAGAGCGTTGGGGACTCCCGGCCGAGGCGGCGGGCCGCGCGGTGACGCGCCGAACGGGACGCCTCTCCTCCATCGGACCACGGCTCCGCGAGCGCTTCAGCACCGGCCGACGACTCGCCCTAATCGAGGGCGTCTGGCAGGCGGCGTTTGGGGAGGGCGAGCTTCCGGAGGAAGAACCATGGCTCATGGCGCGCGCCGGTGAACTGCTCGGGTTCTCCGCCGACGAGATCGAGGCCATTCGGGCGCGTCTCCGCGCCGCCGGGCCGGCCTAGGCGTGCCATGACCGGGCCTGACGCAGTGCGCGAGGAAATCAGCCGCGAGTTCTGGCTCGAGGGCTTTCGCGACTACCTCTCGCTGGAGGCGGGCAGCAGTCCCCATACCGTGGAGGCGTATCTCCGCGACCTGCGGCGGCTCGGCGACTTCGCTCGCACGAAGGGCGTGCGATCCCCGGCGGCGCTGACCCGGCCCCTGTTGCGCGACTTCGTGTTCCTGCTCAAGGACCTGGGGCTAAGTCCCGCCACGATACGGCGCTCGGTCTCCGCGATCAGGACCTACTTCAGCTTCCTGCTCTCCGAGGGCCAGGTGGCCAGCGACCCCAGCGACCGACTCGAGAGCCCCGCGCGGTGGCGCAAGTTGCCGGAGGTGCTCTCGGTTGCCGAGATCGAGGCGATGCTGGCCGCTCCGGGTGTGGACGACCGGCTGGCCTGGCGCGATCGCGCCCTGCTGGAGCTGGGATACGGAGCGGGCCTGCGCGTCTCGGAACTGTGCGGCCTCTCGCTGCCGGACCTCGTGCTGGACGAAGGCCTGGTGCGGGTCTACG
>Ga0316622_100002917_pt1 | contig 12044 bp, 13 predicted proteins | sample OWC_Aug_OW2_C1_D_FD_207646 | JGI IMG/M metagenome (GOLD analysis project Ga0316622, IMG submission 207646) | Wetland soil microbial communities from Old Woman Creek delta, Ohio, United States - OWC_Aug_OW2_C1_D5_C | ecosystem: Environmental > Terrestrial > Soil > Wetlands | place: USA: Ohio... | reverse complement strand
GCTCGCGAAACCGTGCGCGGCATGGACGCCGCGCCCGGAGCCCCCATGGACGGGTTCACGGCGTTTTCGCGAGCGACTCCCGAAACTTGCCGTCGACCCGGACCGGCAAGACGACGCAATTAAGCGAGCGTGAGCCCGCCCGTGGCCTCGAGCCAGGAGGCGACCCGGTCGGCCGCACCGGCGACGTCGTCGTCGGAAACGTCCAGCTCGAACGACGGCAGCAACGAGCGTCCGACCTCGAACCGCATCTCGTCCTGCTCCGCGATGAACGGCGCCAGGTCGTCGTACTGGGCTGGATTGCCGGACACCTTGAGGCGCTCTGCGCGCGCCTGTGCGAACGACTCCGGGCTGCGCGTGCAGAGAATGAGCCGGAAGCCGAGCGGCAGCAGCCGCTCCTCGAGCCAGCGAAAGTCGAACTCGCGCCCGTGGGCGCGCCGCTGGTGGACGATCGTCGAGATGTGGAAGCGGTCGATGATCCACGAGTAGTAGCGCTGCAGCTCGAACAGCCGCGCCCAGGTGGCATAGGTTTCCATCGCCAGCGCTGCTTCCTGCGGCTCGAAGTTGATCAGGCCGCGACCCCAGGGCACGTTGGTGAAGGCGCACCACTCCGCGGAGATCACCGGCGAGTGATAACGATACTTGCGCGGGCCGACCACGCGCGGATGCTCGTTGAGCGCAAAGGCGATGTCGGTCTTGTGCGTGAGCCGCGTGCCCTCGAGGATCAGCTTCGGGCAGAGCTTCACCGCGGCGGCCTCAGGAGCCCATCACGCCCACGATGCTGTCCGCGACACGTTCGACGTTGACCTCGCTGACGCCAGCGATGTTGATGCGGCCATCGGGCGGGACGTAGACGTGATGCCGGTCGCGCAGTTCGGCAATTGCGGTCGGGTCGATCCCCAGCAGCGAGAACATGCCCCGCTGCCGGGTCAGCCACGAGAAATCGTGGTCGGGCCGCCGCGCTTGCAGGCGCTCGGCGAGCAGCGCGCGCAGCAACTTCATCCGAGCCACCATGTCGCGCAGCTCGGATTCCCATATTGCGCGCAGCCGTTCATCGGCCAGCAAGCGCGCCACCACGGCGGCGCCGTGGTCCGGTGGCATCGAGTACATGCGACGCGCGGTGCGCGCCTGGTGCGTGGCAATGGCCGTCGCCACGGCCGGACTCTCCGCGACGATCGCAAGGACGCCGGTCCGCTCGCGGTAGACACCGAAGTTCTTCGAACAGGAAACCGCGAGCAGGAACTGAGGCACGCGCTCGGCGACGATCCGCAACCCCGCGACGTCGGCCTCGAGATCGTCGCCGAAGCCCTGGTAGGCGAGATCCACGAACGGCACCAGTCCGCGGCGCGCCAGCGTCTCCGCCACGATGACCCACTGGGTCGGCGACAGGTCGACGCCGGTCGGATTGTGGCAACAGCCGTGCAGCAGCACGACCGCTTCTGCCGGCAGCCGCTCGAGCTGTTCCATCATCGGCTCGAAGGCAACCTGCCGCGTCGCCAGGTCGTAGTACGGGTAACGCTGCAGCGTGAGTCCGGAGCTGCCGACCAGCGGCTCGTGGTTCGCCCACGTCGGATCGCTGACGTGCACGACGGCGCGTGGATTCGAGGCGCGAATCAGCTCCGCGCCGATCCGCAGCGCACCGCACCCGCCCACGGTCTGGATCGTGGCCGTGCGCTCCCTGAGGCTTGCAGCGAGCGGCCCGAGCGCGAGCGCGACGATGCGCTCGTTGAATTCCACGTTGCCGGCCGGGCCAACGTAGGTCTTGGACGTCTGTGCGGCGAGCAGTTCGCGCTCCGCCTCGCGGATCGCGGATGGCACCGGCGTGTTGCCGAGATCGTCGCGATAGACGCCGACGCCCAGGTCCACTTTGTCGGGCGCGGTATCGCGACGGAACGCAGCCGTGACGCCGAGAATGGGGTCCGCGGGCAGGGTCTCAAGGTTGCCGAACATGTCGCACTCCACCCTCGGATCGTGCCGCCGCTCAGCGGGCCGCCACGACCTTCTGGTCGATCGCCCCGAAAATGCTGCGGCCGTCGCGGTCGAACATCTCGATGCGCACCCGGTCCCCGAAGTTCAGGAACGGCGTGGTGGCCTTGCCGTGCTCGACCTGCTCCAGCATGCGGCGCTCGGCGAGGCACGATGAGCCGCGGGAGCGATCATAGTTCGAAACCGTGCCGGAACCCACGATCGCGCCGGCCCCGAGCCGCCGCGTCAGCGTGACATGCTCGATCAGTCGGGGAAAATCGAAGGTCATGTCCACTCCGGCCTCAGGGTGCCCGAACAGCTGGCCATTGATGTGGGAGACGAGCGGCAGCGACACTTTGCCGCCGTCCCAGGCATCGCCGAGTTCGTCCGGTGTCACGGCAACCGGCGAGAAAGCCGTGGCCGGCTTCGACTGGTAGAAGCCGAAGCCCTTGGCCAGTTCCGCCGGGATCAGGTTGCGCAGCGACCAGTCGTTGACGAGCATCAGCAGCTTGATGTGCGGCCGGGCCTCGGTCGCGGTCGTGCCCATGGGCACGTCGTCGGTGATCACGGCCACCTCGGCCTCGAGGTCGATGCCGTGCGCCTCGCTCGGCAGTGCAACGTCCGCCGTGGGCGGCAGGAAGTCGTCCGAGCCACCCTGGTAGACCAGCGGATCCGTCCAGAAGCTCGGCGGCATCTCGGCGCCTCGGGCCTTGCGGACCAGCTCGACGTGATTCACGTAGGCTGACCCGTCCACCCAGTGATAAGCACGCGGCAACGGTGCGAGCACCTGCGTCGGCTGGAACGGGAAACTGCCTGCCGCGCGACCTCCCTCCAGGTCCGAGGCTGCCTCCTCGAGCCGAGGCACGATCCTCGCCCACTCGTCGAGCGCCGCCTGCAGGTTCGGCGCAATGTGCGGCACAGGCAGTGCTCGCGACAGGTCGCGACTGACGACGAGGAGTTGGCCGTCGCGCGCGCCGTTCCTGAGCGAGGCGAGTTTCATCGCGGGGTCTTCCAGCTGTCGACGTAGCCCGTCCACTCGACGCTTGTGGCGCCCACACCGACATCGAGCGCATCGCGCGTGTCGATCATGACCGCGTACTCGTCGGTCGCGGGCTTGGCCTGCTGGAACATGCGCGTCAGGGCCTTCGGGTGCGGACCATGCGTGAAGCCCCCGGGGTGGAACGTCATCATCCCAGGGTGGATGTTGTCGCGGCTGAAGAAGTCACCTGCATGGTAGAACAGCACCTCGTCGTAGTCGTCGTTGTTGTGGAAGAACGGCACCTTGAGCGCACCCGGATCCGACTCGAACGGTCGCGGCGCGAACGTGCAGACGACGAAGCGATTGGCGAGGAACGTCGTGTGGGCCGAGGGCGGCAGGTGGTAACGGTGGCTCATCAGGGGCCGCAGGTCACGCACGTTGATCCGCACCACCGAGAGTTCGCCGTGCCAGCCCACTGCGTCGAGCGGGTTGAAGGGATAGGCGATCAACGACAGCGCATTGCGACGCTTGACCTCGACCTCCCAGCGCGCCGTGTCGCTCTGCTGCGCGACGAACTCGGCGTCGATCTTCGGCGCATCGAGCATCGCGGGGTCGAAGATCGCGTGATTCCCGACCAGGCCCTTCTCGGGCAGCATGTAGCTCGAGTTCGTCGCCTCGATCATCAGCACGTCGATCGCGGTGGCACAGTCGATGCGCCACATCGTGCCGCGCGGCAGCACGACGTAGTCGCCGGCCTCGAGCACCAGGTGGCCGAAGTCGCAATACAGATCGCCGGTGCCGGAGTGGATGAACAGCAGGTCGTCCCCGTCTGCATTGCGGGCGAGACGCGGCATGCTCGACGCAAGCCGCCAGTAACGGATCCGGCAATGCGCGTTTGTGAGCAGCTCGGCGGCCGACCATGGGCTGTCCGCGCCCGCCGGCAGCCTGGTGAGGTCGAAAGCGTGCGGTTGCAGTGGCCCGCTGAACTCCGTCCAGCCGGTGGGCGGATGCCGGTGATGAAAGAACGCGGCCGGGCCGAAGAACCCTTCCTTGCTCATCTCGCGCTCGTACGTGTCCTGCGGCAGGTCGCAATGCGCCTGCCTCGAGGCCGTCCCCTCCACCCTGGCCACCGGTATGTATCGTTTCACTGCCACACCCTCTTCCTATCCCCTATCCCCTATCCCCTATCCCCTATCCCCTATCCCCTTCCTCAAATGACTCCCCTGCGCTCCTGGTCGAGCTCGATCGACTCGAACAGCGCACGGAAATTGCCTTCGCCGAAGCCTTCGTTGCCCTTGCGCTGGATGATCTCGAAGAAAATCGGCCCGATGACGTTTTTCGTGAAGATCTGCAGCAGGATCCCGTCCTGCTCGCTGCCATCGATCAGGATGCGCCGCCTCGCGAGTTCATCGAGCGACTCGCGGTGGCCCTGCACGCGCGCCGTGACGCCTTCGTAATAGGTGTCGGGCGTATCCTGGAACTCGATGCTGTTGCTGCGCAGCTGGTCCACCGTCGCGTAAATGTCGTCCGTCGCGAGCGCGATGTGCTGGATGCCCTCGCCCTTGTACTCGCGCAGGTACTCCTCGATCTGCGACTTATCGTCCTGCGACTCGTTGATCGGGATGCGGATCCTGCCGCACGGGCTCGTCAGCGCGCGGCTGAAGAGCCCCGTCTTCTTGCCTTCGATGTCGAAATAGCGGATCTCGCGAAAGTTGAACAGGCGCTCGTAGAAGCCGGCCCAGTGATCCATGCGGCCGCGCTGCACGTTATGCGTCAGGTGATCGATGACCGACAGGCCCGCCGCACGGCTCGGGGCCGCCTGCGGCACCGGCACGAAGTCGACGTCGTAGATCGTGCGGTCGCCGTAGCGGTCGACCAGGTAGATGATGCTGCCGCCGATGCCCTCGATGGCCGGGATGTTGAGTTCCATGGGCCCGACCGGGTTCGCGACGGGCGTGGCGCCGAGTACGCAGGCACGCCTGAACGCCGCCGCGGCGTCACGGACGCGAAAACCCATCGCGCAGGCCGACGGGCCGTGCAGTTGCGCGAAGCGCTGGCCGAATCCCTCGGGTTCGGCGTTGATGATGAAGTTGATGTCGCCCTGCTTGTGCAGCGTGACGTTCTTGCTGCGATGGCGGGCCACCACCGGGAACCCCATGCGCTCGAACAGCGAGCGCAGCAGGACCGGGTCGGGCGCGGTGTACTCGACGAACTCGAAGCCGTCGGTACCCATCGGATTGTCGAAAAGGTCGGCCATGCTCGTCCCCCGGGACAATTCGTTTCAGTTGAAACTGTAGGGGCGATGGTACTGCAGGTGCGGCGCAGCATGCCAATGTGCCAACGGGGATGGTGGGCCGTGATGGGATCGAACCATCGACCAACTGGTTAAAAGCCAGCTGCTCTACCGCTGAGCTAACGGCCCCATGGGAGGGCGCGAATGATACCGGATCGGGCCCGTCCGATCACCGGTACGCGGTCGGATCCGGCACGCCGGCCGCGGCAAACCCCTCGCTCCGCAATCGGCACGAGTCGCAAACGCCGCAAGCCCGACCCTGCGCATCGGCCTGGTAACAGGACACCGTCAGGCCGTAATCCACGCCCAGCGAACCGCCACGCTGGATGATCTCGGCCTTGCTCATCGAGATCAGCGGCGCGCGGATGCGCAGGCGTGTCACGTCCTCGACGCCGGCCCGGGTCGCGAGATTGGCCATGCGCTCGAACGACTCGATGAACTCCGGCCGGCAGTCTGGGTAGCCCGGATAATCGACCGCATTGACGCCGATGAAGATGTCGTGCGCGCCGAGCACTTCACTCCAGGCCAGCGCCATCGACAGGAAGATCGTGTTGCGCGCCGGCACGTAGGTCACCGGGATGCCGCCCGATGGCGTCTCCGGCACCGCGATCGACGGGTCGGTCAGAGCCGAACCGCCAAAAGCCGCGAGGTCGATGGTCATCACGCGATGCTGGACGGCGCCGAGTGCAGTCGCGACGCGCCGGGCCGCGGCGAGTTCGGCTTCGTGTCGTTGGCCGTAGGCGAAGCTCAGCGCGTGGCACGCGAACCCCTCGGCGCAAGCGATCGCAAGGCAAGTCGCGGAGTCGAGTCCACCCGACACCAGCACCACGGCCGGTAGCCGGAGCGTCTCAGCCGCAACGCGTCCGGCGGGTGGGTTCATCGACCAGGCTCATTGCCCCAGAGGACCTTGTGCAGCTGCACCTGCAGGCGGACGTCCAGCCGATCGGCGAGGATCCACTCTGCGAGCTCGCGCGGCTCCAGCTGGCCCCAGCTCGGCGACAACAGCACCTGGCATGGCATCGGGCCCTCCGCTTTCAACAAATCGCGGGCCCACTCGTAATCGCTGCGCGAGCAGACGACGATCTTCAACTGGTCGCGGGCATTGAGCACGCCCAGGTTCGCGAGCTTGTTGCGTGCGACTTCGCCGGAATCCGGAGTCTTCAGGTCCACGACACGGCTCACGCGCGGGTCGACCGGGGCGACGTCCATGGCCCCGCTGGTCTCCAGCGACACCTGGTAGCCGGCATCGCAGAGGCCTTCGAGCAGATCGAGGCACGCTTTCTGCGCCAGCGGCTCGCCGCCGGTGACGCAAACGTGACGGACGCCGCTGCCGCTCGCCACCTCGAGCAATTGCTCGACGGTGCGCCACTCGCCGCCGTGAAAGGCGTACTGGGTATCACAGTACACGCAGCGCAGCGGGCAACCGGTCAGCCGGATGAACAGCGTTGGCCAGCCGATCGCGTCGGCCTCGCCCTGGATCGAGACGAAGGTCTCGGTGATCTTCAGGCGGCTCACCGGCGCTCGACGTCCATCCTTGCCAGGCGTTCCTGGGCCAGCCGAGCCGCGTCGGACCCCGGGTAGCCCGACGCCACACGCTCGAGCGTCGTGCGGGCATTGCGGAACGCCTTGAGCTCGTACTGGCAGAAGCCTACCTTGAGCTCGGCATCGCCGGCTTTCCGCGAATCGGGGAACCGAGCCAGCATGTCCTGGAAGGCCTTCAGCGCCGCTTCATAGTTCTTCTGCACGTACAGGGCCTCGCCGAGCCAATAGCCGGCATTGTCAGCGCGCGGGCCGTCCGGATATTTCGTCAGGTAGAGCTGGAAGCCGCGCACGGCGTCCTCATAGCGGCCGGCCTTGAGCGCTGTGAAGGCGTCGCCGTAGACGTTCGCCTCGTCGTCCACCCGGATCTGGTCCGCCGAAGGCGGTGCGGCACCCGCAGCCACCGTGGGAGCCGCGCCGTGCTCGAGCAGCAGCAGTCGCCGGTCGAGGTCGCCGTACAGGTCGCGCTGCTGCTGGCGCAGCGTCTCGAGTTCGTGCCGCGCTTCCTCGATCTGGCCACGCAGCGTGCGCAACTCGGCGCGCGCGGATTCGATCTGCTGCTGCATTGGCACCAGGTTCTCGTTGGCCCGCTCGACCGTGCCGAGGCGCGCGTCCATCTCGTTGGCGCGCGCCTCGAGCTCCTTGTTGCTGGCCGTGCCCCCCTGCGCGGACGTGGCCAGCGCGAGCAGGCCGGCCAGCAGCGTAATGACGATCGGGCGTGCGTTCATCGGCATCTCACTGGGCGTGGACGAGCTCGACGCGCCGGTTCTGCGCGTGCGCCGCTTCGTCGGAACCTTCAACGGCTGGGCGTTCCTCGCCGTAGCTGACGGTGGTGATCTGCGCTTCGGCCACGCCCTGGAGCATCAACGCCCGACGCACGGTCTGCGCCCGGCGCTCGCCGAGACCGATGTTGTATTCGCGGGAGCCCTTCTCGTCCGTGTGCCCCTCGAGGCGAACGCGCGCGGTCGGGAACTTGACGAGGTACGCGGCATGGGCTGCCACGACGGGCACGTACTCGGAGCGAATCTCGCTGCTGTCGAAGTCGAAATAAACGATGCTCTTCTGCTGTAGGTCGGCCAGCGCCTGCTGCTGCGGCGTGAGCGGCCGGCCGGCGGCGCCCGCGTCCTCCGCTCCGAGGCCACTCGTGCCGGCGGCACCCGCGTCCGTCGTCGTCGCGGTCCCCGAGGTGTCAGGCTGGACCTGCTTCGGCTTCTGGCAGGCGGCGAGGCCGAAGGCGATGACGACGACGGCAAGTGCGTGAATGGGTTTCATGTCTCTATGGCTCCTTCGAACAGTCTCGAGCGATGACGGGGCGCACCGCAGGGTGCGCGCCTTTTACCACAACCTCCAACGGCGAGCATCACCGCGCCGAGAACGGCGACCAGGCCGGCTCGCGCACGTCGCCCTGGTCCGAGCTCAAGCGCTGCTGGAAGCGCCCGTCGGACGAGACGATCGCGAGCGACCCGCGACTGCGTTCGCGCGTTGCGTAGATCAGCAGCGCGCCGTTCGGCGCGAAGCTCGGTGACTCGTCCTGGCTGGCATTGGTCAGGATCCGCAGGTTGCGCGTACCAAGATCCATGACGGCGATCCGGTAGCCGCCGCGATCGAGCGTCACCATCGCGAGTTCCTTGCCGTCGGGTGACAGGCGTGGCCGGGCGTTGTAGCCGTTCGTGAACGTGACGCGGTCGGCCTTGCGCGAGCCGTCGAGCGCGACCCGGTAGATCTGTGCATTGCCGGCTCGATCCGACGTGAAGTAGAGGCTCTGGCCGTCCCGGGACCACTCCGGCTCCGTGTCGATCGCGTCGTCGCTGGTGACGCGCGAGAGGCTCTGCGTGGCGAGTTCCAGCGTATAGATGTCCAGGTTGCCGTCGCGGGACAGCGTCAGCGCGAGCCTGCGACCATCCGGCGACCAGGCCGGCGCACCGTTGATGCCGGAACGTGCGGACACGCGGCGACGCTCGCCGCTGCTCAGCCGTTGCACGTAGATGGCGGAGGCCTTGCCCTCGAAGGAAACGTACGCGAGGCTCTGGCCGTCCGGCGACCACGCCGGCGACATGATGGGCTCGCCCGACTCCATGACGGTGCGGGGGTTGAAGCCGTCCGCATCAGCGACGACCAGCCGGAAGCGCTGGTTCGGCGGCCGGCCATTCACCGTCACGTAGGCAATCCGCGTCGAGAATGCGCCTGGTACGCCCGTGAGACGCTCGAAAACGAGGTCGGCGATCCGATGGGCGGTGGCACGCAGGCCGCGTTCCGTCGACGGCAGGCGCTGGGCGAGCAGCGAGGCGCCCGTGCGCACGTTGAACAGCTCGAAGCCCACGGTGAGGCCGGAGGCATCGGGCTCGACACGTCCCACGACGATGAAATCGGACTTGAGCAGGCGCCAGTCCTCGAAACGGATCTCGGCGCCGGTCGTCGGACGCGCGACGAGATCCCGCCGCTCGAGCGGCGCGAATCGCCCGCTCATCTGCAGATCGTTCGCGATCACCGCGGCCACGTCGGTGGCAACACCTTCGACCTGGCCGCCGAACGGCACCACCGCAATCGGCACCGCATCGCGGACGCCCTGCGTGATGTCGAGCCGCAACTGGGCGCGGCTCGGCGACGCTGCCAGCAGCAACGCGAGCCCGAGCAGTCCGAGCACTGCAAGCGATCCCCTCGAGCCCGCGAACTTCATCTGCATCACATCGCTACTCCGTCGGCTTGAACACGATTTCGAGACGCCGCTCGAACGCCCGCGGATCGCGGGGAGCTGGCAGCGGCGAGGCCCGGAACACGGCATTCGTGATCGACTCGCGCGTGGCCTGGTCGCCATTGCAGGGGCCCAGCTTGACGTCGATCACGGTACCACCCGGCGCCTGCGTCACGTACAGCGTGCACTCGAGACCGGCACGCGCCGAGGGCGGCCGGATCCAGCTGCGCTCGATCGTCTGCACCAGCAGCGAGCGATACTCGTCCATCACACCGGAACGGGCGAGCGCGGCGGACTCCTCCTCGGCGGCCAGGCTGCGCTGCAACTCGGCCTCGCGCTCCGCCCTGGCCTTCGCCTCCCGATCGGCCTGCGCCTGCTCGGCCGCCTTGCGCTTTGCCTCGGCCGCCTCGGCCTTGCGCCGCGAATCCTCGTCGACGGCCTTGCGCTTGGCTTCGACCTCGGCCGCGCGCTTGCGTTCCGCTTCTTCGGCGCGGGCCTGGTCGGCCGCGGCCTTTTCTCGCGCGCGCTCGTCCGCCTGGCGCTTTTCCCGCTCAGCCTGAGCGGCTTGCTCGGCCTTGTCGGCCTTCTCGGCCTGCGCTGCGCGCTCGGCGGCCACGGTCTCTTCCGCACGACGCTCCGGCGGCGGCTCGGCCACGGGCTCGGGTGGCTTCGGTGCAACCTCGACGGGCTTCGGCGCGGGTGCGGGCGGCGCGGCGCGCGCTTTGGGCGTGGACTGGTCGGGCGGCAGATCGGCGACGTAACCCTCGATCGCGAGCTCGACGGGTGGCTGCTCCGACCTCCATTGGACGGCGGCTCCGACCAGAAGCACGACCAGGATCACGTGCAGCCCGGTGGAACCCGCCAGGGGCCGCAGGTGTTCTTGGAAAAAGCCGGGCATCGTTCAGCGGGTCCCGCTCTTCGCAGCAGGCGATTCGGTCGCGAATCCGACCTTCTGTGCACCGGACTGTTGCAGCAACGCCATCCCTTCCACGACACGCCCGTATTGAACTGTCCTGTCTGCCTTGACCAGCACCGGGCGTTCAGGTTCCCTGCGCAGCACGGCCGAGACCAGTTCCAGGACGCGGTCCGCCTCCTGCGGCGTCTGCGAATCGACGATGTTGAGGTACATCGCCCCTTCCGCATCGATGCTGAGCACGAGCGGTTCGAGGTCCGGCGGCAACGGCTCCGCGGCCGCCTTCGGCAGGTCCACCTTGATGCCCTGGCTCAACATCGGCGCTGTCACCATGAAGATGATCAGCAGCACCAGCATGACGTCGATGTACGGGACGACGTTGATCTCGCCCATCAAGCGTCGACCGCGACCGCGTGTGGCTTGTGCCATGGCTCAGCCCTGCACGCCCGCGTGCCGCTGCAGGATCGTCGAGAACTCCTCCATGAACGCGTCGTAACGCAGTTCGAGGCGCCCGACCTGGTCGGCATAGCGGTTGTAGGCAATGACGGCGGGAATCGCGGCGAAGAGACCCATCGCGGTCGCGATCAGGGCCTCCGCGATGCCTGGCGCGACCATTGCGAGCGTGGCCTGCTGCACGTTGCCGAGGCCCTGGAACGCACTCATGATGCCCCAGACCGTACCAAAAAGGCCGACGTATGGGCTCGTAGAGCCGATCGTGGCCAGCGTCGAGAGGTTCTGCTCGAGCCGATCGGTCTCGCGCAACTGCGCAACCCGCATCGCCCGACGACTACCCTCGAGCAACTGCGCGCCCGCGATGCCCGCCTGCTTGCGCAGCCGGGAAAACTCGCGAAAGCCTGCCACGAACACCCCGACCATGCCGGTCGGCGAGCCGGCCTCGAGCGACTTGTAGAGCGCGGCGAGGTCGCCGCCCGACCAGAACTGCTCCTCGAAGCGATCGGCGGCAAGCCGCTCGGCGTTGAGCAGCGTCCGCTTCCGGAAGATGATCGCCCACGAGACGACCGACGCGCCGACCAGCAGCGCCATCACGAACTGGACGATCAGGCTCGCCTGCAGGATCAGGTCGAGCGCGGAGTGGTCACCGATCATTCACGCACCTCAGGCATCGAACAGCCCTAAATTGCCGCCCGGGCGCTCAAGCGCCGGCGGCGTCAGGCCGAAGTGAAGATAAGCACTGCGCGTCGCCACGCGGCCGCGCGCCGTGCGCATGATGAAGCCCTGCTGGATCAGGAACGGCTCGATAACATCCTCGATCGTGCCGCGCTCCTCGCCGAGCGCCGCTGCGAGGCTGTCGACACCGACCGGACCGCCCTCGAATTTCTCGATGATCGCCAGCATCAGGCGGCGGTCCATCGGGTCGAAACCCTGCGGGTCGACGTCGAGCAGGTCGAGCGCGGCCTGCGCCACGGCGTCGGTCACCTTGCCGTCCGCCTTCACCTCGGCGTAATCGCGCACCCGCCGCAGCAGTCGATTGGCGATCCGTGGGGTGCCGCGCGAACGCTGCGCGATGCGGGCGGCACCGGCCGCATCCACCGGCACGCCGAGGATCCGCGCCGAGCGCTCGACGATCCGCTGCAGCTCGTCGTGCCCGTAGAACTCGAGGCGTTGCACGATGCCGAAGCGATCGCGCAGCGGCGAGGTCAACAGT
>Ga0316622_100002916_pt1 | contig 12046 bp, 11 predicted proteins | sample OWC_Aug_OW2_C1_D_FD_207646 | JGI IMG/M metagenome (GOLD analysis project Ga0316622, IMG submission 207646) | Wetland soil microbial communities from Old Woman Creek delta, Ohio, United States - OWC_Aug_OW2_C1_D5_C | ecosystem: Environmental > Terrestrial > Soil > Wetlands | place: USA: Ohio... | reverse complement strand
ACCCCCACCGTGGCGACAAAGCGGTGCTCGGCGAGCACCAGGGAGCCGTGCGTGTCGTAGGCGTAGACATCGCCCCGCGTGACGTTGCCGTCGCCGTCCGGGGCGCTGATCTCCCAGAGCGCGGACCAGGCGCCGACGTCCGACCACCCGGCCCGCAACGGGACGACCACGGCCCGGATGCCCACCTCGCCGGCCGCGCCCTCGTGCGGCAGGCGCTCCATGACGGCGTAGTCGATGGAATCGCTCGGACAGCCGGCGAAGGCGTCGGCGTCCACCCGGCAGAAGTCGGCGTCGCTGCGTGCCGCCTCGAAGGCGCCCTGGCACGCCTCTGCGATGGAGGGCTGGTAGTGGGCGATCGCCCGCAGCCACACCGAGGCCCGGACCACGAACATGCCGCTGTTCCACAGGTAGCGCCCGCTCGCGAGGTAGGCCTCGGCCGTCACCCGGTCCGGCTTTTCCACAAAGCCGACGACCTCGCACGGCTCCGGGCTGCCCGCGGGCACCGTGCCAGGCAGGGGCGCCCCGCGCTCGATATAGCCGTAGCCCGTCTCCGGCCGGTCGGGCACCACGCCGAAGGTGGCAACGCTGCCGTCGACGGCCGTGCCGAGGGCGGCGAGCACCGCCCGCAGGAAGGCCCCCTCGTCGGCGATCACGTGGTCCGCCGGCATCACCAGCAGGACCGGGTCGTCACCGCCGCGGACCGCCGCCAGTGCCGCGATCGTCAGCGCCGGGGCCGTGTTGCGTGCCGCCGGCTCGAGCAGGATCGCCTGGGTCCGCCGGCCGGTCTCACGCAGCTGCTCGGCGATGAGGAAGCGGTGGTCCTCGTTGCACACCACAATCGGGTCGCCGACGTGGAGAGCATCGCCCGGGAGAAGGCCCGATGCCGGGCCACGCAAACCGTCCAGGCGCCGGGCGGTCTGCTGCAGCAGGGTGCCCTCCCCATGCAGCGGCAGGAGTTGCTTGGGCAAGTGCTCGCGCGACAGCGGCCACAAGCGCGTGCCTGAGCCTCCTGCCAGGATCACGGGACAGAGCTTCACGGGTCGGTCCTCCCAGGGCCTAGGGCGATAGCAAGGCGGTCCCTACCGCGGCCGTGGGCTCCTCCGGGCAGGGCAAGCGGCACTCTCCCTCATAGACGGCCATGATCGATCTCATCTCGGCCAGCAGGAGCCGCCGGTCAGCCGCGTCGAGCGACTCCACCTCCGCAAAGACCTCGCCGCGCTCCAGACGCTCGATGTCCCGAAGCACCGATCGGCACCCGCGCAGGCAAAGAGTCTCCAGGCAGGCCTCCACCTGCTCCGGGGCGTGGGCGGCACGACGGGTCGCGGTCTCCATCTTCGCCCTTGATTATACGCGGCGGGCGCCGACGGCCGCGTGGGCGGCCGTCCGACCCCGCGAGCGAGCCCACCGCGTCCCACGAGACCGAATAAGTTCTCTTTTTGTTCTCCTCTCTGCTATGCTTCTCGGGCGAGGGACATCCGCACAACACGAGGAGGAGGACGACGATGCAACGCCATCCCCAGTACATCATGCGCGACCAGGTCACCGACCGCGTCAGGACCATCATGGGCGAGCGGCGCGGCTCTCGGCTTCGCCGTGCCACTTGGCGCGGCGGGCGCAATAGCCGCACCCGGTGGCTGGCACTCCTGGCCATCGCGGCCTCCACCGCCGGGGTCTCGCTCGGCCGCGGGCCGTTTGGCTAAGGCCTCATCGGGGGCGGGCCACCACGCTGGCGCCCAGTCCGGGCGCTTGGGTGGCGACGTGTCTGTTTCTGTTTCCGTAGACCCGTGTGCGTTTTGCCCTCGACTGGGGGGTAGCCAGACGCTATGCTGCAAGTTAGACGGACGCGCTGGATGGGCGCGAAGGTCGGCTCCGCCATGACACCTAGCGGTGGGGGGGTAGAGAGGAGGACGTCGTTGGGAATCCGTGTCCCAACGCGGGCGGCAAGGACCTCGGCCGTGAGGTTGTTTTTTGTGCGGGCACGCGGGGCGGATTGCCGCCGGGAGGATGAGCGGTGGACCACGGGGGAAGAGACTGGCAGCGCGACGCCTTCGGGCTGGAGCATGCCTTCCTGACCCTGCGCGAGCAGCACCAGACGCTAACCCACTTCGTCCAGTCCCTCGAGCGCCTGCTGGGTGCGGCCGAGCGGCCCGATGCGGGGCCCGACGTGCTGGGGCTCCTCGGTCAGATGCTGCGCGACGCACTGGAAATCATCCAGGCGAAGGACGGGTCCGTACTGGTGCTGGACCCCATCTCCCAAGAGCTTGCCTTTCTCCTCACCGCCGGCGAAATCCCGGACGGCGCCCTGCTCGGCTATCGGGTCCCGGCCGGGCGGGGGGTGGCAGGGTGGGTCGCGACCAGCCGCCGCCCAGTCATCGTCAACAACTCGGCCGAGGATGGGCGGTTCTACCCCGATATCGACCGAGCCTTCGAGTTCCGGACCGAGAGCATCCTGGCCGTGCCGATCATCGGCGGCGGTGAGGTCCTGGGCGTCATCGAGGCACTCAACAAGAAGCACGGGCAGCGCTTTACCCAGGGCGACAAGAGCTTGCTGATGCTGCTCGCCCGGGTCGCGGGGGAGGTATGCCACTCCCTCGACCAGCGCGAGCGCCGCGCGGAGCCCGCCAACCAGCCTCTGGCGGCAGACGCCGCGTCCGCCCAGGCGGGCGGCCGCCCGTCCTGGCGCAGCCTTCTGACCTGACGGCACGCGGCGCGACGACCGGGACCGATTCCAGGCCTGGGGGTCACCCCCCGGTCAGGAGGACGCCCGCGATGTTGTCCTCCCCCGCCTCCTCAAGCGCCGCGCGGGCGAGTCGCTCGAGCGGCCGCTCGCCGGGCACGTCGAGCAGTGCCCGGATGCGCGACGGGCCGAAGGCCAGGATGCCCCGCCTGGGCTCGGGGATGCCGTCGGTGGCGAGCAATACGCGCGTACCCGCCTCGACGCGGCAGCGCCCGATCTCCGTGAGCTCGTGCACCGGGACCCGGATGCGCGCCCCGAGCCACACCGGCGCCGGTGTGTTGATGACCGACGCCCCGCCACGCGGGGGTAGACGGTACAGGTAGCTGTCCCCGACGTTGGCCCAGTGCAGGACGCCCTGCCGGTACAGGCCCGCCAGCAGGGTCGTCTCGCTGCCCTCGCCGCGCTCCAGGATCGCCCCCTGACTGACCCGCACCATCCGCAGCAGGACATCCCGCAGACCGTCCTCGCCGACCTCGCCCCAGGCCGTGCCGCGGTAGATGCGCGCCACCGAGTCCACGGCCAGCACCGAGGCGCTCGCGCCAAAGTGCGCGTCGGCCACCATGACCAGGAGGGGCTCGGCCTCCGCCAGGACGAGTGCCGCGTCCTCGTTCGGCTTGCCCCCCGCGGCGGGGCCGCCGCGACTGATGACCGCCTCGACCCGAGTCGTAGCGAGCTGGACCTGATGCCACGCCACCTGGTCCAGGTCCTCGCTCTCGGGCCCGAGCAAGAGAATCTCCGCGAGACCAGGCTCCATCAGGTGAGACCCTCGCGCGTGAGGCTGCGCCGTCTGGGACGGCGCCCCTGCCAGGCGGCCGGAAGGGCGCCAGCCCGGACGCGAGAATTGTAACGCGGGGGAGATCCTCCGGGCCCAGGCCCCCTGGCGGGCCCCGCCTGCGCCCAGCCCGACCTTGCTTACGGCCGCCCCTGCGCCCGGGCCAGGTAAGGACGCCATCCACCGAGGGCGGTGACCTCCTCCGCCCCGGCGACGGCGCAGGCCTCGCAAGAGAGAAATCGCCACGGATTTTCACGGATTTCACGGATTGTCAGACAGGAGGTGCCTGGCCTTGGTGGCAGCCACGAAGTCCAGCAGTCACCGAAGCGGCTCGTCGGAGTGCCACCGGGTCCGGGCCTGCACTCCAGGGACTGCGGAAAGACCGCCACGAGCACCCGTCCCGGATCCGTCCACAATCCGTGTAAACCCGTGCTAATCCGTGGCTAATCATCTTGCCCGTCCGTGGCTGAGCATGCTCGCGCGGGGGTCGTCGCCGTGGACGAAGACCGGCACACCGGCGAGGTCACCTTCTGGGCGGACACCGGGGGAAGTCTGACCCGCCTCGGCTCGGACTCAGCGTGAGCGCGGTGCTGCCGATCCTGTTCATCGTGCTCGGCCTGGGCGAGCTCTCGAAGGTCGTGCTGATCGTCTTCGGCGTGGCACCGTTCATCATCCGCGACCTGGTACCTGCGCACGCGCTGAGCGATTGAACGGTGGCGACGATCGCGGTGCGCAACCTCTGGAAGGCCTACGGCGACCACGTCGTCCTCGAGAACATCAATCTGCAGGTCGGGGATCACGAGCTCGTCGCCCTCTTCGGCGCCTCGGGCCGCGGCAAGACGACCTTCCTGCGCCTGCTCCTCGGCGAGGAGCCGCCGAGCCGCGGCCAGATCACGATCGACGGTGAGCCCCTGCCAGGCGAACCCGGCCCCGACCGCGGCATCGTCTTTCAACGGTACTCGGTGTTTCCGCACCTCACCGTGGTTGAGAACGTGCTGCTCGGACTCGAGCTCCAGGGCGCGCGCGTCACGGGCCGCCTGTTCGGGCGGCGGCGTGGCGAGGCGATGGTGCGCGAGCTCGACGAGAGGCTGCAGCGCACCGAGCACTTCCTGCACGAGCACTATCTCCGGGGAGCATCTAGACCTTCGGGCTGATGTCTAGGGCGAATGACCGTGATGGTCGTCGTGCTCGGCCGCCGGGGCCAGCGTCCCCGCGAGGTAGTCGCGCACCGCCTTCGCGGGGTCGGTCTCCCTGGTCTGCACCACGGTGACCCCGCGGGCCGCCAACCGGCGTACAAAGCCAGGGCCGGCGCCACCGACGATCAGGACGTCCACGCCATCGATCGGATGGGGCCCGTCACTGTGAAACTCATGGAAGGCGAGCTCCTTCGGCAGGTCGATCCACTCGCCCTGGATCGGCTCGGCATCGGGCTTGACGTCCCAGATCGAGAACCGCCGCGTGCGGCCCGCATGGCCGGTGACGGTCTTCCGATTCTGGCTTGAGACGGCGATCTTCATGCTCATATCTCCTCTGCGCAGGCCATGACTGGAGCAAAGGCCCCTCTCCCCTTTTCCTGTCACTCGAGTGGCGCAGGATGCCCGAGCAGGAAGCCCTGGGCATAGTCGACCCCGATCTCCCGCAGGCGCTCGAGGGTGGCAGCGTCCTCGACGAACTCGGCGATGGTCTTCATCCCCATGACGTGACCGATCTCGTTGATCGACTTTACGAAGGCATAGCCGACGCCGCCGCCGGCGACGTCCCGCACGAAGTGCCCGTCGATCTTCAGGTAGTCGACCGGCAGGCTCTGCAGATAGGCGAACGAGGATAGCCCGCTGCCGAAGTCGTCCAGGGCGAAGCGGCAGCCCTCGGCCTTCAGGGCCTTGATGAAGTGGGTCGCGCTGGTCAGATTCGCGATCGCCAGGGTCTCCGTGATCTCGAAGCAGACCTTCTCGGGGGGGACCCGGGACTGCTTGAGCTGCTGGATGACAAACGCCAGGAAGCCCTCGTCGCCGAGCGAGTGGCCGGACAGGTTGATCGAGCAGAGCCGCAACCTCCGCAGCCGGCTGGCATCCGCGGACAGGCACAGCAGCACGGCGGTGACGACCCAGCGGTCGAGCCTCGGCGCGAGCCCGTAGCGCTCGGCCGCCGGCAGGAACGCACCGGGCAAGATCACCTCACCGGCCTCCCCCCGCATGCGCAGCAGCACCTCATAGTGCGCCTCGTCGGCCTCGCCTTCGCCTACGGGCACGATCGGTTGCGCGTACAGGAGCAGGCGGCCCTCCTCGAGCGCCTGCGGCAGACGGGTTGCCCACTGCATCTCCCCGTGCCGTCGGGCGAGCTCCGCATCGTCGCCCTGGTAGACGTGCAGCCGGTTACGACCCTGCTCCTTCGCGACGTAGCAAGCCGCGTCGGCGGCACTCAGTACGCTGCCGAAATCCCCGCTCTCCGCATCGATCGGGACCAGGCCGATGCTTACGCCGATGGTGAAGCTGCGGTCCTCCCATAAGAAGCGAAAGGACTCGACCGCCCCGCGCAGGGCATGCGCAACCCGCACGGCGTCGGCCACGCTACAGTGCTCGACCAGCACCCCGAACTCGTCGCCGCCGAGCCGCGCCAGGGTGTCGCGCTGGCGGACGTGCTCGCGCAGGAGCGTTCCCAGCTGGCGGAGCAGCTCGTCGCCCGAGACGTGGCCCGAGGTGTCGTTCACCAGCTTGAACTGATCCAGGTCCAGGTAGAGGAGCGCGTGGTGGCCGCCCTCCGCGCGCACCGTCTCCAGCGTGCGCCGCAGCCGACGCTCGAACTCGGCGCGATTGACGAGCCCGGTCAAGGCATCGTGGGAGGCCTGGTATGAAATCGCCTGGGAAAGCCGGCGCGCCTCGGTCACGTCGCTGAACACCAGTACCGCGCCCGAGACCTGCCCGGATCGGTCCCTTATCGGGGCCGCGGAGTCCTGGATCGCATGCCGTCGGCCCGACCGGCTGACGAGCGTGGAGTGGCCGGCGAGCGAGACTGGTCGACCCTCTTCGAGGCAGCGCAAGGCTGGATTGCTGACCGGTTGACCAGTGCCCTCGTCGAGGATCTGGAAGACGTCCTCGAGGGGCCGTCCCCGGGCTTCCGAGAGCGACCAACCCGTCAGGGCCTCCCCGACCGGGTTCATGTACTCGATCAAGCCAGAGCCATCGGTGGTGATCACGCCATCGCCGATGGAGTGCAGCGTCACCTCCGCTCGCTCCTTCTCCTCGTACAGGGCCTGCTCGGCCTGCTTGCGCTCGGTGATGTCGGTTGCGACCCCCTCGATGACGATGTCATCCGCCTTCGCGCGCCTGCCGATCGATCGGTCATAGAACCAGTGCCAGCGCCCGCGCGCATCCCGGATCCGGTACTCGAGCGCGTACGGCTCTCCATGATTGAAAGCCGCGATGGCCGCATCGACCCGAGGGAGGTCGTCAGGGTGGATCGAGTCGTGCCACAGATAGGGGTGCTCGGAGACGGACTCGGGCGCGAGCCCGAGGACCTCCCGGACCCGCGGCGACCAGTAGAGCCCCCCCTGCCGGGTCGAGAAGGCGTACACCACGTCGGGTAGGCCCTCGACCAGGCGGCGGTAGCGGGCCTCACTCTCCTGCAGCGCCGTCTCGGCCAGCCTGCGCTCGGTGATGTCGAAGCCGACGGACTGGAAGCCGGAGAGCCTTCCCCCCTCGTCGAAGAGGGCGGTGTCGTCCCAGAGGTGCCAGCGTACCCGACCATCGGCCCCGACGGTCTGGTGCTCATATTGGCGCGAGGGGCTCTCCGGCGTGCACGAGGCCAGGTTCGCCAGCGCGCCCGCTCGCGCCTCCTCCGGGAGAAAGTCGATGTAGCGCTTGCCGATCAGGTCCTCCGGCCGACAGCCGAAGAAGGCCGCGTACGCCTGGTTGACAAAGGTGAGCGTAGTGTCGCGCAGAAAGCGGCAAACCAGGTCGGGTTGGGTCTCGACCAGCTGCCGGTACAGCGCCTCGGTGCGCCGGAGGTCCTCCTCGGCCCGCAGCCGCTCGGCAACCTCCCGGTGCAGGTCGGCGTTGGCGCGCAGGAGGTCCGCGCTCTGGGCCTCCACCGTCTCGGTGAGATCACGGGTGGCTCGCTCGAGTGCATCCTGCGCCCGGACCATATCGCTCACGTCACGCACCGTCGCGAGCACGTAGCCCGTGCCGTCACCAATCAGGCTCAGGCTCACGTCGATGGCGATCTCGCTACCGTCCTGCCGGCGACCCGTAAACCTGAGTCCGCTCCCCATGGGCCGGGCGGTCGGGCGGTCCCGAAAGCCGGCCCGCAACGCTGCGTGGCTCGCCCGCAGACGTTCCGGCAGGAGCAACTCCACCGGCTGACCGATGAGCGCCGCCGCCTCATAACCGAACAGCGTGAGGAGGAGGCGGTTCGCGTGCCGCACCCGCCCTTCGCCGCCCACCAGGAGCATGGCGTCCGGCGCCGCATCCAGCATCTTGAGCCAGGCGGGAAGTGGCCGGTTTGCAGGTCCTCGGGTCATGGAAGAAGCCGTCGGTCCCGGGGCGGGGGCACTGCCCGCCCTCATCATTTCGTGGCGATTATAGCCCGGTGTGCGCCAATGGCCCGCCAAGCGTGATGCCTAGCCCGTCACGCCTTACCCGTCACGCTTTCCCCCCCATCCCCCTTCGCCCCCTCGATGACTGCAGCGGCCAGGATGAGCAGGGCGCCTGCCCACTCCCCGGGGGTCATCGTTTCGCCACCAATCAGGGTGGCGGAGACCACCGCAGTGATCAGCTCGAGGATGATCAGGATCGAGGCCCGACCCGCCTCCATGTGGGTCACGCCGTACTGGGTCCCGAGGGTCGCGAGCAGGATCCAGCCGACCCCGAACGCGCCGACGGTCGCCCAAGTGGCGGGCCCAGTCTGCGGCCACCCCTGAATCCCCGCGAGGATCAGCAGCGCGGCGATCGCGGCGCAGCCCGCGAACATCGCCCCGACCTTGCTCGCCACCGGGATCCCCTGGCGCGCCCGGAAGACGATGTTGTTGAGCGCAAACGCCATCCCGCAGGTGAGGGCCAGCAGGTCCGGCCAGGACAGGCCTCCGCGCACGACCTCCGGCCCGCCCAGCACCAGCGCGCCACCGGTGACCGCCAGGACGAGGGCGATCCAGCGCTGCCGGTCGATGGGCTCACCGAGCAGCGCCCACCCCCCGGCCACGCCCCAGACCGGCAGGAGGTAGAAAAGCACCATCACCCGCACGACTTCGCCGTAGACCAGGGCGGTGACAAAGGCCAAGTTCGCGTATCCACCCAGGACCGCGATCGCGAGCAGGAAGCGCCCTTCCCCCCGCGCGAGGGGCGGCCGCCTCGTGGCCAGGTAGAGTCCCATCACCACGGCCCCGGCGGCGTAGGCCACCAGCACCAGCGGCACCCCGCTCACACCCCGGTCGCCGAAGAGCTTGAGGGGGAGCCAGCTGAGCCCCCAGCCGACCGAGGCCAGGAGCAGGACGGCGGTCGGGAGGTCGGGGCGTAGGGTCGTCGTGGCCATGGGAAGGTAAAGAGGCGTGACCGATAAGGCGTGACCGATAAGGCGTGACGGGGTGAGCGTGACAGGTGAGGCGTGACAGGTGAAGCGTGACGGGGGAGGCGGCGCGCCGTGCCTTGCCCGGGGGCGGCTGGGACCGTACCGTAGGGGGGCGCAGGGGAGCGGGACGTTCGTGGCCAGTTGCCAGGATTGAGACCCGGGGGGCGCGGGAGGGACATCGTGAGGTCATTCGTCTCCAGGGGACGGAGGGGCTCCGCGGGGGCTGCCGCTGCGGGGACGGGAAGTCCGACGTGAGCGCCACCCTCGCCTCGCGCTGGTCGACCCGCCTCGAGCGCCACCCATACCTCTGGCTCTCCCTCGTCTGCGCGCTCCTCTACCTGCCCGGCATCGCCCGCCTCCCGGTGGTCGACCGGGACGAGGCCCGCTACCTCCAGGCCACCCGCCAGATGCTGGAGAGCGGTGACCTGATCTCGATCCGCTTTCAGGACACGGCACGCAACAAGAAGCCGGTCGGCATCCACTGGCTGCAAGCGCTCGCCGTGGGGACCCTGAGCGACGCGCGGAGCAACGCCGCCTGGCCCTACCGCATCCCTTCGGTGCTGGGGGCCTGGGCCTCGGTCCTGCTGACCTTCCGGTTCGCCCGCGGTCGCCTCGGGGGGCGCCTAGCGCTGCTTGCCGCAGTGGCGCTCGCAAGCTCGATCGCGCTGGCGAGCCAGGCCTTGCAGGCGCGGCCCGACGCGGCGCTGCTAGCGACCGTCATCGTCGCCCAGGCGGCCCTCGGCCGGGTCTACCTCGGGTGGCGTGCGGGCTCGCGCGAGCCGGTCGACTGGCGGACGGTCGTGGCATTCTGGGCGTGCCTTGGGGCCGGGTTCCTGCTCAAGGGGCCCGTCGGTCTGGGCGTCACCGGCCTCACCGCCCTCGCCCTCGCGCTGACGCACCGCAGCGGGCGCTGGCTTCTCGAGTTGCGCCCCCTCGCCGGCGCGCTCATCTTCAGCGCCGTGGTGCTGCCCTGGTCGTTGGCGGTCAGCCTCGGCACCGAAGGGGAGTTCTTCCGCGAGGCCGCCTCCCGGGATTGGCTGGCGAAGCTCAGCTCCGCCCAGGAGGGCCATGGGGCGCCCCCCGGCTACTATGCCCTCACCGCATTGCTCGCCTTCTGGCCCGCAAGCCTGCTCCTGGCACCCGCCCTGGCCGCGGCGTGGCGTGAGCGCACGGACCCCGTCGTGGCCTTCTGCCTGGCCTGGGCGCTACCCACGTGGCTGCTCCTCGAGCTCGTCCCGACGAAGCTGCCCCACTACACCCTGCCGCTCTTCCCGGCGCTGGCGCTGCTCGTCGCGCGTCTGGCCAGCGGTGCCTCAGCCCCCCCGCTGCGCCCTGCCTTCGCCTGGACCTACCGTGGCCTCTGGCTCCTGGCGACGGGGATGCTGGCGCTGGTCCTCGCCCTCCTCCCCGTGTCGCTCGGCATGAGTGCATCGCCGGTGGCCCTCGGGCTGGCCGGCGTGGTCCTGACGGCAAGCGTGGTGCTCGTGAGTCTCGACTACCGCCGGCGGCCGGCTGCCGTGCTGGGCGCCGGCCTCGTCGCGGCGCTCGCCCTCGTCCCGGCCCTGTCCGCCCTGTGCCTCCCCGCGCTGACGCCGGCCTGGCTCAGCCAGTCGGTCGCCGAGGCCGTCCAGGCCGCGCGCCGCTACCCGGGGGAGACCGTCGCGGTGAGCGGGATTGCGGAGCCGAGCCTCGTATTCCTGCTCGGCACCCGCACCCGCCTCACGGACCCCGAGGGCGCCGTGCAGCACATGGTGACGGGCCCTGGCCACCTCGCCGTGGTGAGCGAGGGCGACCGGCCAGCCTTCGAGCAGGCCCTCGGTGCGCGGCGGCGGTCGGCGCAGCTGCAGGCCTCGGTAAGGGGCCTCAACTACTCGAAAGGCCGATGGACGACCCTGCACGTCTACCGTCTGGCACGGTAATCGAGGGGCCGGAAAGGTCGTTAGCGGCCCCCGGGGCTCGGCCGACGGCCGCAGCGACCAGGGCGCCCCGGGGCGGACGGCAGGCGAGGCTCGCCTTCGCCCTCACCGTGGCGGCCGCGACCCTGTTCGCCGGCAGCGGAGCCGACCCCCTCGTGGCAAGGCTCGTGCAGCGGCACGTCGCCGCCCACTGGCGCGCCGGACTCGCGCGGGTCAGCGACTTCGGCGACGCGACCGGATACGTCCTGGCGACGCTCGTCGCCCTTGCGGTCGTCCATCTTCTCGCCCGGCGGCGCCCCACGGCGGCCGCCCGCCTGCGCGCCTACGCCCGCTACGGCTATCTCCTGCTCGCGAGCCTCGCCCTGTCCGGGCTGGCGGTCGCCGTGATCAAGCCACTGGTCGGCCGGCTCCGCCCGAAGTACCTGCTGCGCCAGGACCTCTACGGGGTCCAGCCGCTGAACTTCGACTTCGCGATGATCGGCTTCCCCTCGGGCCACTCCCAGACCATCTGGGTGATCGCCACCGTCTTGGTGATCCTGCTGGCCCGCCTGCGTCAGGACCTGGGCGCGCGGCTCACGCCCCCCGGCCGGCCGCTGGGGTGGCTGCTGTCGACGCTCGCCTGGATGGCCATCGCCGGCGCAGCGCTGGTCGCCCTGAGCCGGGTGCTGCTCAACGCCCACTTCGTGTCGGACGTCCTGGCCGGCTCGCTGCTCGGCGTGGCCGTGACCCTCTGGCTCGCGCCGCGCATCCTGGTTGATCGTGCACAGAACCAGCGGGAGCAATAAACTTGTGGCAACCAACGCCCGGGCAAGAGGGCGGGGATCAGAGGAGCAGGCCACCCGCGGCGCAGGGGACCGACCGGCACCCCACGCGGGCCAGGGCACTGGCTCCCGGGAGGGATGTGGATGCACGTCACGGCAATCGTCAACCAGAAGGGCGGCTGCGGTAAGACCACGGTCGCGATCAACCTCGCCGCGGTGCTGGCCGAGGCCGACCAGCGGGTCTTGCTGGTGGACATGGACCCCCAGGGCCATGCCTCGCTGGGCCTCGGGCAGCCCTCCA